>ERZ1740070.1356-NODE-1356-length-15433-cov-6.075237_pt1 | contig 15433 bp, 15 predicted proteins | sample MGYA00581734_ERZ1740070 | MGnify/ENA primary metagenome ERZ1740070 (study PRJEB43018, sample SAMN04849744) | marine metagenome | isolation source: floating plastic debris | place: Pacific Ocean | collected 2008-09-01 | study: EMG produced TPA metagenomics...
TCATATCCTCTTCCCTTCCTCGACGCTCTTCCGATCTAATCGTTACCGACATCCATATTGGCTTCGGCGTAAATATAATCGGGGGTGCTGGTTCGGGGCAGCTGTCCCGACTGCACCAGATGGGCCATGGCATCACAAATGACACGGGTGGCCATCAGAGAGGTCATGTCGCTGATGTCATAGGGCGGGGAAACTTCCACCACTTCTAGGCCACAGACCGGGGCATTACGAATAATTTTGCCGAGTAGATATAGCGCCTCACGCGGGAGTAAACCACCTGGCTCAGGCCAGCCAGTACCGGGGACAAACCCAGCATCGATACAGTCAATATCAAAACTGATGTAAACACAGTCAGTGCCATCAAGGGCTCGTTCTAAAGCAAAATCAGCCGCTGCGTCTAATCCCATCTCGGTAATGTCGGTAACCGTGAGAATATTCGTGGCCCGTTCACGACAGACTTTTACCCCCTGACGCGGTACTTGCCAGCCACCAATCCCTAGCTGTACCAGATTCTTTGCGGGTGCGTTCTTCATGTTGGTGGCATGAAACCAGGGACAGGTGTGCATGCGCTCATCCAGGTCGGTTTCTTGGGTGTCAACATGGCGATCAAAATGGATAATGCCGACTTTTTTATCTCCGAGGTGACGACACACGCCGCGCACGGTGGGAAATCCGATGGAGTGGTCTCCGCCCAAAATAATGGGAAACGCACCCGAGCTAAAAATGTGAGCAATCCCCTTTGAAATTTGGTCAAACGATTTTTCGTTATTGGCGGGAATGGTAAAAATATCGCCTACATCACACAAGGTGATTTGTTCTCTGAGATCAATACCCATTTCAAAGTTGTAGGGCGTATAGAGGGCGGAAATTCGTCGGATACCTTGAGGACCAAATCGGGTACCAGGACGATAGGTGGTGCCAGAGTCGTGGGGAACGCCCACAATAGCGACATCATAGCCGCCTACTTTACGTACGTCTTCTATGTAGGGAGCTTTGAGAAAGGTGTTGATGCCGGCGTAGTGGGGTAGCTCACCGCGAGAAAAGGTGGGAATGGTGCGATCGCGAATGCTATCAGCCGCCTCTAACCCATACTCTAACCCTTGAGAAACTTCCTGCTGCCAACCTGTCAGAGGTAGTTGCGCCTCGCGCTCTAGAGCACGATTAGCCTCTGAATCTGGACTACGAAATGTGGGGGTATCACTCATAATGTCAGTGCGTAACGCTAACGTAGCGGAAATAACAACTCGCTATTGAAACCAAAAGAGATTACAAACTCGAAAGCCCGAGAGAATCCCTAGCAGACTCGATCTGCTGAATGGTTTCTCCCGGGCTTTTATCCCGCCGTGTACCAGAAAACTGGCGGTTTCTCTCGGTCCAGACACCTAACACTAACGCGCTAAATCGGAACCCTAGAAACCTGCTTTGTTGGCTCCAGTATTAAAGCTGATCACGCTTCGAGAAGTATCTTGTGTTACCAAACCCTGAATTAAATTGTGACGTATTATTTTCAATGGCAAGAGAAATAAAGATTGCATTTTAAAAACTTACGTCTTGAATCACACCATTAGCTGACACGGAATACTAGATAAGTGGGCCTCACACCTCCTCCAATTTGGTCAGAACACACGTCTAGTAACTATGGAGCATCAGCATTTTAATGGCAGGAATGGCAGGGTGGATTAAATTTGTTGTAATCGGTCTGATGGGTGTCCTGAGCCTATGTCTGACACTCCCCGCTGCCGATGCGGCAGCGCCTTCAGACGATGTTCGCTCTCCTATCGAGTCAAGCGACGGTCATGCCCCAGAGATACAAATTGCCCCCCAACTGACAAATCCAGCTGAAATTCCCCTGGCCGAAACCCGACCCGCATCCCCCCGCACCTGGTTTGGTGAGACCTTCGTTGCTGAGCCAGTGCCTGAGCGCTCTGAATTGGAAGAGTTGGAAGCCATGGACACAACTGTAGAACAGTGGCTATCGTCAGTGAAACATTTCTTTAACGGTCGCTAGGGCCAGATCATGGACTTTCAGATTCGTCTAGCGCAAGCGTCAGACATTGAGCATCTGCCTACTATTGAAAAAGCGGCCGCTCAGCGCTACGGGGCCTACTTACCCAAGCTGGGGCTGACTCCAGACAAGCTGGACGATATTGTTTCTACTGATTTCCTACGTCAGTCCCTATACAAGAGGCATTTATGGGTTGCTGCTGGCTGTGAGAACCATCGGCCGGTGGGCTTTGTTGTGGTTGACCGTCTACTCCAGGGTTACTTTGTCATAGAGCTGGATGTTTTACCTGACTATGGTCGACAAGGCATTGGGTCAGCCTTGATGCAGCAAGTCATTGCCACGGCTAGAAATCAAGGGTTGGCCAAGGTAACTTTGACCACATTTCGTCATGTCCCCTGGACAGTTCCTTTTTACCAGCAGTTAGGATTTAAAATTGTTGTGCCAGCGGATTACACTCCAGAAATCCGTGCCATTGTGGACCATGAAACACGTCATGGGTTTAGTCGTCAGGTGCGAGTAGTAATGCAGTGGCCGATTTCACCTCCCAGCCAACCACCGACTCACTGGCTGCCAAACTAGAGCAACAGGTCCAAACAATAGGGTTTCACCGATTTGGCATAGTCGCCATAGCCCCTGAACCCACATCTCAAGAACACACCATGCAGACTCGGTTAAAGCAATGGGTAAACCGAGGATATCAGGCAGATATGGGCTGGATGGCAAATCCCAAACGGCAAGATATCCGGCGGGTTATGCCAGAGGTGCGCTCTATTATTTGCGTTGCCTTAAACTACTACACTCCCCAACAGCGACCTGATGGCCCTGAGTATGGAAAGATTGCCCGCTATGGCTGGGGGCGTGACTATCATCGGGTGATGCATAAAAAACTAAAGCAGCTTTCCCTGTGGCTGCAGACCCAGAACGATGGTCAAAGTGAGCCTATTTTGACTCGCTATTACGCCGATACCGGCCCGGTGCAGGATAAATTTTGGGCGCAGGAAGCAGGGCTGGGTTGGGTGGCCAAAAATGGCAATGTCATTACCCGTGACTATGGCTCCTGGGTATTTTTGGGCGAGATTCTAACCAATCTGGTCCTGCCTGCCTCTCGCCCCCACACCAACCATTGCGGCACCTGTCGCCGCTGTATTGACGCCTGCCCCACCGAGGCCATTCGGACCCCTGGTGTTGTCGATGCCAACCGCTGTATTGCCTACCACACCATCGAAAACCGTAGTGAACAGCTACCCGCTCATGTGGGCAGTCATCTCAATAACTGGGTGGCAGGCTGCGATATCTGCCAGGATGTTTGCCCATGGAACGAACGGTTTGCTCAACCCACCGATGTTGCTGAGTTTGCCCCTTACCCAGGTAATGTGGCGCCAAAGCTAGAAGAGCTAGCCGATCTCAGTGAGCAAGCATGGCATCAAAAATTTCCAGCATCCGCCCTCAGACGCATCAAACCTGCCATGTGGCGACGCAATGCTAACGCCGCTTTAGCCAACCAGGGTGAGTAGTTTTGAGTTAGGCCGCCTTTAGACAGCCAAACGGCTGTTAACTCCAAACTACCCTGTCTCTAAATCGCCAGCTTTGCCGAGGCCGCTGTTAATACATAGGCGTAGTCCGAACGCTTTAGGACAGTACACACCTCGTCATAATTATCGATGAGGTCTGAAACTCTCTGGTGCACTAGCTTCATAGCAGGCCGGGAACTGGGTCGATGCTGCAGCGATAAAAACCGACACAGACGCTGGGCCGTAGTGCTATGAACATTGGGATCAATCAGGTCAGTCTCATAGGTAAGGCTCAGGTGGGGGACTTGAGAAACAATAGCGGCTTCGGCAATCCGCTGTTCATCTAGCTGCTTTAGAGTCGCCAGCAGAGCCTGGGGATCAACCTGGCGGCTGGTGGGTTGCTGCGCTTTAAGCACTGCGATCGCATGGCGCATCAAATCCAGCCGCTGCAGATGAATAACCCGATAGCCCTGGCGATGGAGGATGCCCATAAAGCGATAGGGCTCGCTCATTCCATGGGTCACGATTAAATCTGCAGCCGATAGCTTGAACCCAAATAAGTAGCTTGAACAGGAAAGCCCGCAACATTGAACATACTGCAGTGGGAAAAAATGACGCTGATTTAGCAAAGGCTCGACAGTCCAGGTAGGGGGTAGAGGCCCGTGGCAAGTGTCAATCGCCTCCTGCCGCAATAAATCAATCGCGATATGAGCACCACTAAACCCCGCCCCAAACAAAACAAAGCGATGAGCTGGCATGGCGCGGCTACGGTTGATCAACCCTTGCAGCTGATGGGCAAACCAAGAAGAATGTGTAGATGGCATAGGCTGACTGCTGACCCTGAGATATCCCAGTATTCCCTGTAAGTCTGCCCTAATTGATTCTAATTAAACTTATTTGAGCTAACACACCAGGATTCACCCTTCACAGAGTAAACCATCATGTATCTATAGAGATGTCCTAATAGCCGGATAATCAGAGTAAAGAAGAGAGTAGGATTATCTATACTGTCTATCCGCTTGCTATGAGTCCGCTACGTACCCCACTCTACGATTTATGTGCTCCAGACGCCCGTATGACTGCATTTTCTGGCTGGGAAATGCCCGTACAGTTTAGCGGCATTAAGCAAGAACATGGGTCCGTGCGTACAGCCGTGGGCATCTTTGATATCTCCCATATGGGAAAATTTGTGTTGGCTGGGGACAATGTGTCTGGGGACAATGTGTTGCGATCACTACAGCATCTGGTGCCCTCTGATCTAAGCAAACTCTCCCCTGGCAAAGCTCAGTACACCGTATTGCTCAATCCCCAGGGCGGTATTATTGACGACCTGATTATTTACGATGAAGGTGAACAGGTGAGCCTGATTGTAAATGCCGCAACAACAGACAAAGACAAATCCTGGTTGCTCGAACACCTCTCAGATATTAACCTTCAGGATCTCTCTCAAACCCACGCTCTCATAGCGGTGCAAGGTCCCAAAGCCCTCGAAACGCTGCAGCTGCTCACAGATATTGAACTCAGCACAATTCCTCGCTACAACCACGCACGGGGTCATGTACTCAACCATAGTGCCTTTCTTGCCCGCACCGGCTACACCGGAGAAGATGGCTTTGAAGTCATGGTGGAGGCCGAGTCGGCGGCTGACATCTGGCAGGCACTGCAAGACCATGGCGCTCAGCCTTGCGGTCTTGGTGCACGAGATACCCTCAGACTCGAAGCGGCCATGGCACTCTATGGTCAAGACATTAATGATGAAACCACACCGCTAGAAGGAGGGCTCAGCTGGCTGGTTCATTTAGATAAGGTACAAAACTTTATGGGGCGAGATATCCTCGCTAAACAAAAAGCAGAGGGAGTTACCCGTCGACTGGTCGGGCTACAGCTAGAAGGTCGCAACATTGCTCGTCACGACTATCCAGTTATCCAGGATGACAAACCAGTAGGTATTGTTACTAGTGGCACTCTGTCTCCTACACTAGGATATCCAGTGGCACTAGCCTATGTACCCATTGAGCTAGCCAAAGTGGGCACAGTGATTAATGTCCAAATCCGTCAAAAGATAGTGCCAGCTATAGTGGTGAAGAAGCCATTTTATAAGGCTTTGAAGTAGCTTTACCTACCTGTTAGCATTCAGATTAAGACTTAACTGCTTATAGTGCTCTTTATATTCTTCTAGAGAAGACACTGTATTTGGCGAAACATTGAAAGAGCTTTGCCTAAAAGGATTATTCCAATAACTCCCTTGAGTGATATTTTGGAACTCTAATCCACATCTCCAACAGACAGTTTGATTTATGTCATTAATATAGGCACCACACACATGCTTATGTACAAGCTTACTGTTAGATTGAAGCTCCTCAATTCCAGTTTCCAGGCCAAAAACTGCCGATAAGTGTTCTAACTGAGTATCCAAAAGATATCTGGTTTTCTTTCTATCTTTTCTTTTGTAAGCTGAACCACATGCAGATTTTAGATCAGATATTAAACCAAAATTTACCAGTCGAACGGCAGCAGCTTCGTAACTCACGCCAAAATGTTTCGCAACTAAAGTAATTGTCAAATATCTAATATTTAAAGGAGTGCTAACGAGCTTACGCACATATTCACTAGGCATCAGCAGTTCAGCAGCAAATTTTTCTGCATTCCACTCTAAAGCTATAGATTCATTTTCTGGTCCACAAAGATAGCTCTTAGTCTTAAAGTCATACAAATAATGATGCAGTTCATGCCCTAACGTAAACCTCTGTAAGACCGTTGGGTGGTTTTTGTTCAGTCCTATAATTGATATGTCTTCATCTTTATAACAAAAACCTTTAAGCTTCATATAAAAATCATTTGGAAAGCTTTCAAACGAAATAATTATTCCTAAATCTAAAGCTATTTGATAAACATTTATGGGTAGTTGATACAGAGAATGTTCGTGCCTTAAAGTATCAGCTCTCCTTTTCAAAGTAGAAGCTGAAATTTTTTTATTTAATATGCTTCTTGAATTATTTGTTTTGATTATAGATGTTCGTGTTTTCTGTTTTTCTCCCCTATTAAAAGGAGTTTTATTGAGACGAATCTCCTTACCGTGAATTTTTTTATGAAATCCTATAACGTCCACTACATAAGCTTGACAAGCCTTGATGTCAGAAGATTGATTATGTTCTATCTCAGATAAATCAAAATATCCTTTAAAGACATGATGAGTCGGGCAACTGTAAAGACAAATAAGGTCGTAGATTTCACGTAAATATCTATCAACACAGCCCCGCTCAATTATCTCAATAGTTTCTTTGGGCAGCTGTGTTAGCTTAGAAACTTCATCAATAGCCTCAAACCCTGCTAGCCTTCTAGCTTGAGCAAGGTTTTCACCTACTTGCTTCTCGGAGGCAGATTTTTGAGTAGAACTATCAATTGCATTCACTGGCGTATGCATATTTTCTTTATTTAGACCAGGAAGAAGAAGTGATACACATGAACTATGATACTCCTTACTTGATAATCATAATTGACAATAATCCTCTAAATAGTTGAGTAAATCTAGATATAGTGCTTTCGGAAGATGATCAACGAAGTAGCACTCAACATACAGTGGCAATGTCCAAGATTGAAAACTATAATATGCTCAATGGAGTTCAAATGTATGCATGATGTCTCATCCACTTGATGAATCAAGCTCTTCAGGCTGTAATGATTCTAATAAAGATGCCTTCATATTCCAAGGCGAGTTTACTGAGCAGATAGACATTTTTTCCTATTCTGAAGTAGATGTGCCCTACATAGACGAGCAGCTTTGTAGAGATAGTGCTGGTTGGTACAGTCAAAGAGATTTGAATGAGGCTAAATTACTTCTGAGATTTCTAAAAGAATCAGGCGAACCCCTGACAAAGCTTCAGCTTGCTCGTTTAAGGTATCCTAAAATATTTAGAATGCGTTCCACAGGCTTTACCGATCCTGAAGGAAAGCGTTGGGATATTGCAACAATTCTTCAGAACAAGTACGTTGAGAAAGTTGGGAGGCTGCTTCGCAGCATTAGTGACAACATCAATAGAAAACTAGATGATCTGAATAACGATATCAGTCAAAAAGTAGCATTTCTCAAAAGTGTGTCACTTGCAATTCAAATTGATCAAGATGAGATGGGTAGAGCACTCTATGTGTATCAGGGGCCGGACTGGGTTCAACCCCTAGAAGTTATAGAGATGTATCTTTCTTGGACAGAATTGCATCAGACTAGAAATAGCAGACTAAATCGCTTAGCCAATGAGCTTTTAAGGACTCATGATGTTCAAATATTTGGACAACTAAATAATGACGATTTACCTGGAATTGATGAGCTTATGAATACTGACTTTGCAGCAGAAACCTAAGCTACAAGGCTCTCAGATACGGCAAAACACACTCAGTTAGTAAAGGTGCCAGCTCAATGGCGTAATCCTCAGCCATAATGGGTATCCACTGCAGTTCAGCAATTTCGTTAGAGGCCGTGGGAGTACCAATCAAATCCCCTTGGAAAACAGTGGCCACCAGCTGAGTATCGGCTTCGTTAGCAGCAATAGTTTCAAATTTCCCCAGCAGTGTCAGCGAGCAGGGGGCAATTTCACAGCTCAGTTCTTCGCGCACTTCACGCTGAATAGCTGCTTCCGCATTCTCCCCAGGCTCAAACTTGCCACCAGGGAACATAAATTTGTCGGTATTTTTCTTACGGACAGTGAGCAATTGTTGATTTGCAACAACCGCATACGCAACAACATAAATTACAGATCCGGACACAGCTTCAAAATCTAAGAAGGATGAAGCAATCCTAACGTTTCAAATTACCCCAGTGTCAATGCTAAACACTGAGACGTTTTAGCAATTGCTGAGGGAATAAATCAATTTAGAGCAGTGGCTATTTAACGACCTCTTATAGCTAAAACCATCCCGAGGATAAGCAACGCCACACCTTAAACATCAATGACCAGCGCTCTGTAGAAAAAAAGCGCTGGAACCCAGGAACTTTTTTAACATCAGAATAGACTGTCTACTAAATCTCACTGTCCAACTCCTACACTTCACACCCAAATGTTAGAAAATCTTCTCTCTTTTCTACTTGGTTGGACCACTGGTAGCTACTGTAACGCTACGCTCGCCGGTACCGAAATACCGGCCCTCGCAGCATCCTCAAAAAGTATTGACACAGTAGGCATACCGGTAACCCATACCTATACCGTCAGAGAAGATGTCATCGCCTTGCGTGTAGAAGTTGGTGAATTAGCCCGTGGTAAACAAGTTGTTTATGAAGCTGAGCCTGGGGACGACATTAGAAGAGAAGGTTGGGTATCGCGTCAGGGGCAATTTATCGGTCAACTGGTCCCCGACACAACCAATATGATTTGGTTGGCCGATCAATATGTAGGCCCTAAACTCAACACCAACTGTATTGATGACCCCAGCCATTATCAAATTTTGACCAGCGATGGCACTGAGGTTAAACCCAAAAGTGTCTATCGCAAGAGCAATATTAGGGCCATGGCAGAAACAGGCCCGTGGCGATTTGAATGGCCCATGACGCACACCATCTTCTTGGAGCTGCCCGATACTCTAACGGTGGGTGAAACCTATCAGCTCAGATTTGGTGAAAATGGTTTACAAAACACTAGTTTCATCTATAAACCTGAACAAACTCGTAGTGAAGCGGTGCAAATATCTCATCTCGGGTTTGACCCAGATGATTCAGCCAAAGTTGCATTCTTATCCACATGGATGGGGAAGGGTGGTGGCCTTGACTACGCGACAGACAAGTCATTTTGGCTGATTGACACAGCCACAGGCAACAAAGTTTACGAAGGTAAAACCGCCTTATCGCAGTCCAAAGAATACAGGGACTTACAAGATAGAAACCATAATGAGACCGATATCTTTATTATGGACTTCAGCGAATTTTCCACCCCTGGGCAGTATCGGGTTTACGTAGATGGGGTGGGTACATCCTATGAGTTTGAAATTGGTGAAAACACATGGCGTGATGCATTTTATGTTTCCGCTCGGGGGATGTACCATCAACGCAGCGGGATTGCCTTAACACAACCCTACACTGACTATCAGCGTCCTCGACCGTTTCATCCGGACGATGGCATGGTGATTTACCGCTCCACCGTGCCCATAATGGATACCCGGATGGGGTTTAACTATTGGGATGGCATTAATGCGTTTGAAGCATTAGTAAATACTCGTACCGATGAAGAGGTGCCGGATGCCTGGGGTGGATGGATGGATGCCGGTGATTGGGACCGTCGGATCTCCCATCTGCACGTCAGTCGCTCATTTCTAGAACTGGTAGAACTTCACCCAGACTTCTTTAACCCGATTAAGCTAAACCTGCCTGAATCCAACAATACCCTCCCAGACATTATGGATGAGGCCCTATGGGGATTAGATGTATTTCGCCGTTTACAGACTGAAGCGGGCGGCATTCCAGGAGGGATTGAATCGGCTGAGCATCCGATCAAACCCCAGGGAAGTTGGCAAGAATCACAGACGGTCATGGTCTATGGCCCAGGAATTTGGTCTAGTTACTTTTATGCCAATGTGGCAACTCGAGCCGCCTATGTGCTGCAAAATTACGATGAGGCGTTAGCCCAGACCTATCAAGATAGTGCAATTCGGGCCATGAACTGGGCTGAGGCTGAACTCGCTAAAAAGACAGAAGAACAGTATGAGATTGTTCACTCAAACAGCAAACTGGCGGCGACTGAGCTTTATCGCCTAACGGGTGATGACAAGTGGCATCAGATTTTTCTCGACACCACTGTGTTTAAGAATGCTGATGCCTCTATCTCACCCCATAGTCATTCTGACCAGAGTCACTCGGCCTTTGTCTATAGTCGTACTGAGCAACCAACGGTCAATAAGACAATCCAAAAAAATGCGACCGATGCCATCATTCGCACCGCCAAAACTGATATCAAAAATATCGAGCGCACCGGATTTAAGTGGAACGCAGATCCGAGTGGGTTAATTGGCTGGGGCTCCATGACCACACCCAAAACTCGCGCACTTTTCCACGCCCATACCCTAACGGGGGATGACGCTTATTTACGGGCTGGCATTTTGGCGACTCAGTTTGCAGCAGGGGCCAACCCCAACAATATTATGTACACCCTTGGTCTTGGTCATAGAAACCCCCAGATGCCTCTAATGGGAGATGTTCGCGCATTGGGCCAAGAGCCCCCGCCAGGCATCACAGTCTATGGCCCGATGGATGTTCAAAATCCCAATGGCCATGCGGGGGGATGGGAAGGGCCCATCAAGAAATTTGCGGATGAAATGAGTCCTTCACCGTGGGAGTGGCCCACATCTGAGGCCTATTTTGATTCGTTCTACTATGTACCTGTGACTGAATTCACCGTACATCAGTCCATCGGCCCCACTGCCTACAGCTGGGGTTACATCGCAGCAAACGACAAAGATTAAGCCAGTTTTCTAATGACATGAGAGCATCGTACTGTTCTCATGTCGTTAGATTATGACCCAGCCCAACTGCCGCATTAAAATTATCAACGGCAATACCTGTCAACCGATGACGGCCAACATTGACCTGTCTGCCCAGACAGTTAAGTATGCCAGCACTGAGATAGTCACGGTGCAGCCGCAAACCGGTCCTGAATCTATCGAGAGTTTTTATGATGAGTATTTGGCCATTCCCGGTATTTTAGAGCAGATTATTCTGGATACCGATGCCGATGCGTTTATTTTGGCCTGCTGGGGAGATCCGGGCATTGAAGCAGCCCGTGAGATTACCTCAAAGCCCGTAGTGGGCATTGCTGAGGCTAGTCTTTATGTCGCCAACATGATAGCGGCTAAATGGAGCGTGGTAACAACACTCCATAGGGTGCGAGACATGGTGGAAAAAACAATCCAAAAAACAGGGCTGACTGAGCGCTGTGCCTCGGTTCGCACTACAAAACTTTCGGTCTTAGATACGGAAAAGAATCGGGCGGACACATTAGACGTGCTGACTGAAGCGAGTCGACTAGCCATCCACACCGATGGAGCTGAGGCGATCTGTCTGGGCTGTGCTGGCATGAGCGGTCTAGAGCAACAGTTAGAAGCGCGTTTGGGGGTGCCTGTCATTGATGCCGTAGCGGCGGCTGTAAAAATGGCAGAGTCTTTGGTGTGTCTGGGGAAAATAACTAGCAAACAGCTCACTTATCGGTTGCCAGAATGTAAAGAAATTAAAGGCTATCGCTCTCACTTTCAAGCCAAAAATCTTCGTAGTTAGAGACGAAAAAGTTAAGGAATATTTCATCTCATAGAGTTAATTCTGTCCTGATACGTTGTGAGCTGTACCAGTAATAAAAAGCGTCATCTTAGATACATTTAGCCCCATTAAAGGAGATAGTGTGTAGGTGTAGGGGCTTTAGAAATAGTAACCTGTAGGGCTTTATTGATTAGGATAGTAGATGGTTCAAGATCCTAATCGGTCCTATTTGTTAGGACATTTGCCCATCGGTCTACGATGACTTTTTTCCCTCGTGTGTGCTCCTTAGGTGTGACTAATGTTTAAATCAACAACTTTCAAGTCAACAGTGTTTAAATTCGCTGGCCTGGCCTTACCGATAGTGTTGGCAACCGCTGCACAAGCTAGCGATGAAATGAGATTAGCGCTTGGTTTTTCTTCTACCCAGGCCAGTGGCGAAACTGTTGGTTCTTACGGTTTGGCAAACATTGCCAATCGCGATACCAATGGTGAATTTTGTTTAGGCTACGCCGATCGTGCCCCAGACCATGTTCTCACTTTAGAAGAAGATTTTACTGACCTGACGATTGCTGTCAACAGCGGCGGTGCCGATACAACGTTGCTGATTCAAGGCCCTAACAACAGCACCATTCGCTGCAACGATAGTGCCAGCCGCCAAAATCGTGATGCTAAAATTCAAGACACTTTTTCTCAAGGTACCTACAAACTGTGGATTGGCTCGTTTGAGCCAGAAGGCCGTCATCGCTACACCCTCAGAATTAGCGAATAGATTTAGCCTGTGGGCATACGGCATGCCAACCAGGTGTTTGCTTATCAGACCCTAATAAACAGGGCGCGATAGACCGGTTTGCCCTGGCTGAGGGTAACCCGCTCACGGTCTGTTTGAGCCGGTAGGGGATTATGGGCTAACCAGGGTCCGGCTGTGTCGGGGGACGGATCAAAAGAGCGCTGAAACAGAGGATTTTCAGAGAATACGTCAACCATATCCTCAGCCACGGTTTCCACATCGGATTGAAGCCAGACCCAAGCACCAGACAGCAGATACTCAGCCAAATCGGCCACTAGCTGAGGTTGAACAACCCGTCGCTTTTGATGACGCTTTTTAAACCAAGGGTCAGGGAATTGGATGCTGACCCTCTGGGGAGGGTGAGGCAAACTAGCGAGCAGAGGCTGCAACGAGTTGTTGGCGTTGCAAAACAGCGCGTGCAGGTTGTTTAACCCCAGCTGGTCACGGTGCTTTAAGCATTGCTCCACCAGTGGTTCACGGATTTCTAACCCGATAAAGTTCCAGTCTGGACAGAGCTGTGCCATATCCGTAATGAAATACCCCTTAGCACAGCCAATGTCTAGGTGTAATGGCTGCTGTGGCTGGCCAAATACATCTGCCCAGCAGGGGGGGGTTACTGGAGTAGCATAGCGAATATGAAAGGGGTTAACGTGCTGGCGCACACGGGACATGGTCGGAACAGGGGATGATAGGGCCTATCTACACTATCAACTCCTATGGCTCTTTTGGCTCGTTTTGCGGTGGTTAGCGATCTTCATGTTGCTCTGCCCCATACCGTGTGGGATTCGCCTAACCGATTTCACTTAGTGGAAGTGAGTATTCCGGCATTTGAACAGATTTTAGGCCATCTAGAGCAGGTGGGTATTGACTTTTTGCTGTTGCCTGGCGATCTGGTTCAGCATGGTGAACGGGAAAACCATGAGTGGCTGGTTCGTCGCTTAAAGCAGCTACCGTTCCCGGTTTATGTGGTGCCGGGCAACCATGATGTGGTGAGATATGGGGGGTGCGATCGCACCATTTCCCTAGACGAATTTACCCGTCTGTACCAAGACTTTGGCTACACAGAGCCTCGTCCTTACTATCACCATAAAATTCTCGACGGGCTGCATCTGATTGGGCTTAACTCCAATGGCTTTGCAGCCGATGGCGACCCTTTTTACACCGGCTGGCTTGACCCAGAACAGCTAGACTGGCTAGACCAGCAGCTGGCCCAGCTAACCGACCAGCTCACCCTGGTTATGCTCCACCACAATGCCCTGGAGCATCTGCCCCGTCAGTCCCGTAGCCGCATGGGTCAACGCTACATGGTCAAAAACGCCCGTGACCTAACCCAACGGTTGCAAACAGCAGGCATCCCGTTAATGCTCACCGGACATTTACACGTACAGGACGTTGCCCAGGCAGGGCAGCTTTATGAAGTCACCACCGGCTCTCTAGTCAGCTATCCCCACCCGTATCGCATCTGCGAACTCACCACAGCACAGAGTGGCTACCGACTAGCCATTAACTCTCACCGCATTGAGTCAGTTCCCGATTGGCCGACGTTACAACCCACATCCCATCAATGGATGGTTGATCGATCGTTTCCTTTTATGATGAAGCTGCTCACCAGTGCTCCTCTAAACCTGCCCCCGACTGAGGCAGAGCAGTATGCGCCAGCTTTACAGGACTTCTGGACTGCAATTGCCGCTGGTGATGCTCTATTTGACTATCCTGAGTTGCCCCCTAAGCTGCAGCACTATCTCAAAACATTTAGTGCCACAGATGCAGATGGGCGGCCTCACTGCATTGATAACGACGCTACCCTGTGGCTAGAGACGGGGGCGGCCTCCTTTGTAAAGAAAACCCCGACCCTATAGGGACCGGGGCAATTGCCTAGTTAGTTGTAATTGATTAAATGCACCGGGCATTTCTAAAGCCATCTTTACGGTAGCAGGGGATTTCATTAAACAGCATGGTCGATGAAATCTGAAAAAGCTAGCAATCACGTATCGTCGACCGTAGACAGCTTTTAAAGTCAGCTTTTGCCAATAATCGCTGAAACAGCCTTGACACCCATTCTGTCACTAAGGACAGCCCCTTAATTTCAAACGATACAGATGTTCCATGGAACGTCTTACCTTCGCCATGCACATCAAATCCATTCACCATATCGCCATCATCTGCTCAAACTACGCTCGTTCTAAGCATTTTTACACCACTATCTTGGGTGCTAAGGTCATTTGCGAAACCTGGCGAGAACAGCGGCAGTCTTACAAGCTCGATCTGCACATGGGCAATGCCCAGATTGAACTGTTTTCATTTCCTAAGCCACCGGCGCGTCCGACCCGGCCTGAAGCCTGCGGACTACGTCACTTGGCCCTAGCTGTAGAAAACCTGGAAAGCGCGATCGCACACCTCCAAGGTCACGACATTGCAGTTGAACCGATTCGACTAGACGAACTGACCGATAAACGGTTTACCTTTTTCCAAGACCCCGATGGTCTACCGCTAGAACTTTATGAAATCCCGCAGTGTCACTATGGCTAAATTGCCATGACCTGGGCATCAAAAATTTTTAACCGTATTTTTCGCCATCGCTAATTAACTCGAACGCCCATAATCAAAGGCATTTATAAATATCTATGTACTTTCTGTGACACGAAACTTAAGATTTTGTGATCTCACGCACGGTTGAGGAGGCTTACACCGAAGTAGAGTTAGGACATATGAGGAAACTATATTTCTAAACTGCCTGCTCGCAAGGGTTTGGCACTATGATAGGCAAGGCCGTCTATGGCCGGGGCTATAACTATAGCGAAGGGGGTGGAGAACAAAAAAAAAAAAAACCAAAAAAAAAGAGAAAAAAATAATTTATAAAAAAATAAAAAAAAAAAAAAAAAAAAAATAAAAAAAACAAA
>ERZ1740070.1358-NODE-1358-length-15420-cov-5.516889_pt1 | contig 15420 bp, 14 predicted proteins | sample MGYA00581734_ERZ1740070 | MGnify/ENA primary metagenome ERZ1740070 (study PRJEB43018, sample SAMN04849744) | marine metagenome | isolation source: floating plastic debris | place: Pacific Ocean | collected 2008-09-01 | study: EMG produced TPA metagenomics...
GTGCCATAGGCCAGGACCGCGCTGATCCCGCCCATATTCGCCTCAACCAGGATGCGCGCGCTCAGCGTGCAAGCGCGGGCAATCTCTTCGATGATCATCACTGTGTCGAGATAGCTGACCCCTTGACCGCCGTAGCTTTTGGGAATGGTCATGCCCATCAAGCCTGCGTCGGCCATATTCTGAACATTCCGCCAGCAATAACTGCGTGTTTTGTCCCATTCGGCCGCGCGACCCGCGAAAACCGGTGCGAGCTCTTTGGCAATGCCCAAAAGCGGTTGTTCCATCGTGACCCTCATCTTTTTTGCGTCACCGTAGAAACCATAGGTCTTCAACACAATCGAATTAGACTGTATATCAAATTCAGGATATCTGAAGTTATGAAAACCCGCGCGCTCAATAGTCTGTTGCACCTCTCCAAAGTCGGCTCTTTCACCAAAGCGGCGGAAGAGCTGAACATGACGCTGTCGGCGCTGTCCATGCAGATGAAGACGCTGGAGGCGGAACTGGGCGCTGACCTTTTTGATCGCTCTGTCAGACCCCCACGGTTGACCCCAATCGCACGTTCCATTCTGCGTGAGGCCTCCACCCTGCTGCAATGCGAACAAAACATCGTGGATCTGTGCCGACCACAGGACGTCATTGTCGGAAGTTTCCGCATCGGGTTTGTCTCTACCGCGGCGGTTCGGCTTTTGCCCACATTCCTGAAAAACGCCCATCAGGAGGCGCCGCTTGCGGCCTTTGAGTTTGAGACCGGGCTGTCTCAGGTGTTGCAGGATAAGGTGGTCAGCGGGCAATTGGATGCCGCTGTCGTCACCGATGCCGATGGGGTGCCCGACGCCGTGACGCCGCTGACGCTCAGGGAAGAGCCATTTGTCTTTGCGGCCCATGAAGATTTGCTGCGGGACGGGTTCGAGGCTCTGATCACACGGCAAAGGTTCTTTCACTTCATGCCCGACACCGGGATTGGTAAACTGATCGCCCAAGAGATGCGGCCGGTGAAACGATCCCGGTCGCGCAAGACCGTGGTGCTGGATAACCTAGAGGCGAGCATGGAATGCGTGGCCAAGGGGCTTGGCTTCACGCTTTTGCCCGTCTCGGATGTAGAGCGGTATCTGGCCAATGGGGTCCAGGTGATCGAAATGCCCACCACGCGGAAAAGGACACTGGTTCTAATTGCCGCGCGGGGCGGGTCATTGGCGCAACGACAAGAGACATTGGCCAGTTTGTTTGCGTGAGGTGACAGGCAAGGCGCCACTGCGCGCTTAGCTATGCTCTTTCAACAGCCGCTGCTTCTGCCGGTTCCAGTCTCGCTTGGCCTGGGTCTCTCGCTTGTCATGGGCTTTCTTGCCCTTCGCGATCCCGATCTTCATCTTCGCAATGCCGCGATGATTGAAATACAGCACCAGCGGCACGAGCGTCATCCCCTTGCGCTGTGTATCACTCCAAAGTGCGGCCAGTTCTTTGCGCGAAACCAATAGTTTTCGCCGCCGCCGCTCCTCATGGCCAAAGGTTTTGGCCTGCTCATAGGGCGCGATGTAGGAGTTCACGAGCCACAGCTCCCCGTCCTCCACCGCCGCATAGCTTTCCGCGATATTGGCGGAGTTCACCCGCAGGCTTTTGACCGCGGAGCCCTCATGATTGTTACCGCTTTCCAGATCTTCATCGATGGCTTTGTCACTCCGCGCCTTACGGTTCTCGGCGATGACCTTGTAGTTCGGATTGTCCTTTGGCTTGGCCATGGTTGCGGCTCTCGTTGGTGCAAGGTTGTGTACATAGGCGCTTTGGGTTCCCGTGAAAAGCGACAAACCGGCGGAGGGGTGCGCGAATTGACCCGGTTTGCGTGTGTTGCGAGGGTATAATGCACGTGCAGAAAAACGCGTGCCGCTATTCGGAACATCTTGTTTTGACACCATTTACTGCCCGCGTAACCGGAAAAAACGCCTGAAAAATCAAGCCTTTGTTGCTGCTGTGCAGAAAAGAAAGGCCTTGCCAGCCGTCGGGTTTCTAAGAACACTGATACTATTCCGCGCGCCTTACGCGGGTAAGAGCCCGAAAGCGGGCCCCAAACGGGACATGAAAATGAGTGACACAACAGAAAATGTGGAATCGGAGTCCAGCCTCGACCCCGATTTCCAAACTGATTTTGAACTGGGACAGGATAACATCCGCCCGTTCGGGCTCGACATTCATAACCCGGTCTTCTTGATCTCTTCGGTCTTGATCGCCGGTTTTGTGATTTTGTCATTGGCCAATCAAGAGGCGTCAGCGGCCTTCTTTGGCTGGCTGCGCCCGATGCTGACCAGCGAATTTGACTGGTTCCTCGTGCTGTCTGTCGACGCGATGCTGATCTTCTGCCTCGCGCTGATCGTTCTGCCTGTCGGAGCCGTCCGAATAGGCGGTCAGGACGCCACGCCAGACTATTCCTACGCCGGTTGGATCGCGATGATGTTCGCGGCCGGTATCGGGATTGGCCTGTTGTTCTTTGGTGTGCTTGAGCCCACCTATTACAACTTCTCCGAAGGCGGCAACGCAAGCCCGCTGGGCATTGATGCCACCCAACCCGGGAATGAATATGTCGGCGTTGTCGGCACCATTCACCACTGGGGCCTTGAGGGCTGGTGCGTTTACGCGCTGGTCGGTCTGACCTTGGCGATCTTTGCCTATAACAAGGGCATGCCGATGACGCTGCGCTCTGCGTTCTACCCGATCCTGGGTGAACGGATCTGGGGCTGGTGGGGCCACGCAATTGACACGCTGGCCGTGTTTGCGACGCTCTTTGGTCTGACAACTTCGCTGGGCCTTGGCGCGCAGCAGGTGGCCTTTGGCCTCAACGAAGTGGCGGGCATTGAGACGACCAACACCGTGGTTGTCATGCTGATCGTTGGCATCACCGCGATCGCGCTGGTGTCTGTCTGCATGGGCATGGACGCAGGCGTGAAGCGGCTGTCCGAGATCAACATGATCATGGCTGTGGGCCTCTTTCTCTTTGTTTTCTTCATCACCGGCGCAGTGGACGCGATCACGCGCTACTTCTCGGTCATGACGGATTACGTGATGATGCTACCGGCCTTGTCGAACCCGTTCGGACGTGAGGACACCAGCTTCTTCCACGGTTGGACGACATTCTACTGGGCCTGGTGGATCGCATGGTCGCCTTTTGTGGGCATGTTCATCGCACGGATCTCCAAGGGTCGTACGGTGCGTGAGTTCTTGCTCTGCGCCCTGATCGCACCGACGCTGGTCTGCGCGCTCTGGATGTCGACCTTTGGCGGTGCTGCCATCGACATGCTGAACGCAGGCGGTGCCGAAGGTGTCCGCGCCACGGTGATCGACAGCTACAAGCCTGAAGGCGCTCTGTTCGGCTTCCTCAAAGAGCTGCCGTTCTACTCCATCGTGTCGCCGATTGCCCTTGTGCTGATCGTGATCTTCTTCGTCACGTCCTCGGACTCCGGTTCGCTGGTGATCGATACGATCACGGCCGGCGGCAAGATGGACGCACCTGTGGCACAGCGCGTGTTCTGGTGCACGCTCGAAGGTCTGGTGGCCATCGCGCTTCTCTTGGGTGGCGGTCTGTCCGCGCTGCAAGGGGCCGCGGTGTCGACGGGTATCCCGTTCACGCTGGTCCTCTTGGCGATGATGTACTGCGTCTATGTTGCGCTGAAGTCTGAGCGCGCCAAGATGTAATGTCTTTCGCAATGACATGAAAACGCCCGCTCCTTTGAGCGGGCGTTTTTTCTTGGTGCCAAAAAAAGAGGCCCCGGATCAAGTCCGGGGCGCGTCTTCTGTAAATCTGTGGGTCGGTCTTAGCGGCGAATGCCCAGGCGCTTGATCAGGTCCTGATAGCGCGCTTCTTCTTTCCCCTTCAGATAGTCCAGCAGCTTACGGCGCTGCGCCACCATCTTGAGCAAGCCACGGCGGCCGTGGTTGTCTTTCTTGTGGGTTTTGAAGTGCTCGGTGAGCGTGGTGATCCGCGATGTCAGGATGGCCACCTGTACCTCAGGCGATCCGGTGTCACCCTCTTTGGTGGCGTATTCCTTCATCAGGCGGTCTTTTTCTTCAGCAGTGATCGACATCGGGGTCTCCTTTTCAGGTCAGATGTGAAGGGCACAAGCCGGGATGTCGTCCAGCAAGGTCCTATGGGAGATCGCGGGCATATCCCGCAGATGGGCGCGTATAGGAAGTTTCGCGACCAAAGGAAAGAAGAATTTCTGCCGTGGTTTACCCGTCAGGATCCAGCTTCGCACCCAGGGCATCTGCCACGAGGCTCTGGAAATGATGCACCGCGTGTTCGCTGAGTTCCGTCAGGCCCTCATCCACCACGAACCGACCCTGATTGTAACCGCTGGATTTCAGCCCCTTCTGCACGCTTTCGCACAGGCCGATATCCTCGGGCTGCAGCACGTCCTTTTGATACGCGATCGCATCGCGCAGCTGGTCAGTGACCTGACCGTCCTTCACGAACCAGTCCTGATACTCCACGCAGCCCTCTGGCGCCGTGGGGTTCATTTGCAACACCGACAGGTTCGCCTCCCCCGGATAGGCCCAGATCGTGAAATTGGGCCAGACAAACCACCCGGCATAGCCAAACTCAACCTCACCCGGCTGGAACGAAAACGCCCGGCTGTTCAGTGTTTTGGGATTGCCCGCGCATTGGCTGGAATAAAGCCCGCAGGTGATGGTTCGATAGGTGTCCATATCCACCAGATCGACAAAATCCTGATGCGCTGGCGCGCAGTGATAACATTCCAGAAAATTGTCGACGAGGACCTTCCAGTTCGCCTCCACATCATAGGTGTCGCGCTGGGCAAATTGCAGATCATCCACCGAGGGCACATATTTGCGGATCTCGGCCTCAAGCTCCCCCATCTGCTCGGCAAAGGGGGCGGCGTCTGCATCCAGATTGACCAGAACCAGACCACAAAACACCTCAACCCGCACGGGTTTGAGCGAAAACTCTTCCTTGCGGAAACCCTTTACATTCTCGGTATTGCGCGCGGATTTCAGCGTGCCATCAAAATCAAACGCCCAGGCATGGTAGGGGCAGGTGATCACGTTCTTGCGGCCTGTCCCACTGACCAATTCATGGCCGCGATGCGGGCAGACATTGTAAAACGCGTTCAACTCCCCCGTCCGACTGCGCGCGACAAAGACATTTTGTTCGTGGATTCGCACGGTGAGGAATTGACCCGGCTGAGCCACCTGACTGACATGACCGGCATAGAACCAGGATTTGGCGAAAATCGCGGATTTCTCCGCCTCCCAGATCGCGGGATCATGATAAAACCGCGCGGGCAGGGTATAGGATGTTTTCGGATCCGCGCGAAACGGCGCATCGCCGGGCATGAGGTTCAAGGCTGGCAGGTTCACTGGCACTCTCCTAAAGATGAGGTCAGCGTAGTTCAGAAAAGTGCACTCGAAAAGTCTGGTGTATCTTAGACCTCTGCGAGGGTACGTCGCCGCGTGACATACGCGATCCAGGGAATGAACAGGACAAAACTGATTTCGATGACCATGCCCACGATCATGCCGGGCTCGGGCAGACCGTATTGCGTGATGGAGTACAGTCGCGCCAATCCACCCAGTGCCATGACAGAAAACAGAATCGCCGCAATCGGCAGGGCCCGATCGAGATTGCGCACCATCCAGATGCTTAAAAAGAACGGCGCGGTGAACCAGATCGCGTAGAACCTAAGTTGATTGTCCACCGACGCCGTGGCGATATCAGGTGGGAGCCAAGGGGCCTTAGCACCGCCGGCAAAATTGATAACGCCCAGGATCAGGGGGATCACACCCGCGATGACCAATGCGATTTTCAGTAGCCTTTCCATTTCACGCCTCCGTATCACTTGCAAAATGCAACCTATATTATGACTTGTGACATGCAAGTGAAATCTGCATAAAGCGCGCATGACACCGCGCTCGTCCTGTCCGATCAACGGCACACTCGAACTCTTCGGAGATCGGTGGTCATTGCTGATCTTGCGTGACATGGCCTTTGCCCGGAAAACCACGTTCAAAGGTTTCGAAGCCTCAGCCGAAAAGATCGCAACGAACATTCTCAGTGACCGACTGGCCCGGCTCGAAGCAGGTGGGTTCGTGCACAAAGATCGCGACCCAGAGGATGGGCGGGCCCGACGCTACCGGTTGACGCGCAAAGGTGCGTCACTGATCCCTGTTTTGTCGGAAATGGCGCTGTGGGGTGAAACGCACCTGCGCGATGCTGATACGATCCCCGGTCTCAAAGACACGATGAAGGGCGACAGGCAAGCCGCTTTCTCAGCCCTTATCGAGCAGCTCGATCTGGCGGATCCTTAAAGCGTTTCGCCTTTTACCTGATCTATTAGCGAAAGGCGAAACGCATGCAATGAAAGCGTGTTGCGCTGCGTTTCGCGATCATCTGTGTCTCAGGTTTATCGCGAAACACTTTAGGGGCACACCAACACAGGCTCAGCCCATCAGATACCGCTGTCGGCCACCAAAGAAATGCTCGATGGCGTGACGGGTGTGGCGCTATAGACCTGTGCAATCAGCTGGCCATCGGCCAACACGCGGTAAAGTTCGCTGTCTTCGCTGTCCTGCTCCACGTCGATCTCAGGTTCCTCGGTGCCTTGCTCATAAAGCACCACAAGACTGTCCTGCTCAGCTTCGAAATCCAAAACTTCGGCTGGACCGCCTGTCGTGTTCCACTCACCGAATTGGATCGTGTCGGCCCCGTCACCGGCTGTGACAATGTCATTGGCCCCTGCCGTGATCAGATCGTCCCCTGCGCCACCGTTGAGATAGTCGACCACGCCGTCATCTTCGCCCGTCTCGGACAGCCCGAGCAACACGTCATCGCCTATGCTGCCAAACAGCGAATCCTGCCCCTCACCGCCACGCAGAATGTCGTCGCCGTGATAGCCATGCAGCGCATCATCGCCTGCGTCCCCTTCCAGCGTGTCATCGCCCTGACCGCCGATCAGGCTGTCGTCGCCGTCGCCCCCTTCGAGCAGGTCGTCACCGAAATGGCCCGACAGCGTATCATCGCCGTCATCGCCCATCAGGTGATCATCGCCGTCATCGCCATGAATGTCATCATTGTCGGCACCGCCTGAGAGCGTGTCATCGCCATCGCCACCCTCAATCTGGTCCATACCGCCATTGCCGTTGATCTCGTCGTCGCCGCCATATCCCAGCAGAAATTCGTTGCCGTCTTCGCCTTCAATGTCGTTGCTGCTTTCATCGCCAAGACGGTTGGTCCATCCTTCGCCCGCGGGATCAGAGGCCTGTGCGACATCATCTTCGACATCATCTTCGGCACCATCTGTGGCGTCATCTGCCGCGGCATCGACCTCGGGGATCCTGTCCAGCATGGGATCAGGGGCCGGGTCGGTCGGCATGTCGTCATCGGGGATCATGCTGCCGATATCTGTGATGGTGTCTTCCGACGGTTCGACCTCATCGGTCTCACTGTCGTTGAGCATCTGCATATCGTCCTCGTCGCCATCCATAAACATGGTCGCGCCGATGGCCGTCAGGCCCATCAATCCCAAAACAAACAACATAGCGTTTTCCCACACGCCCCCGCGTGAATATGGGCTGTCTGAACCGGTTAGGTCAAACACATCCCTCCAATAAGGTTAACGCAAACCCCGCCTTCAGCGCCCTTGCGGCACCACCTCATAGCCGGGTTCCTCGGGCTCATCATCTGTCATCTCAGGCGGAAACCCGGGCGCGCGCACGTCTAGGCCCGTGGCCTCTTCCAGACGTTTGATGATGTTGGGCGAAAGCTCCCGTTCGCCAAACCGTGCGATCCCATCCTCAAAGATCTGGATCATCAGCGGGTTCATCTCAAGCGGCACACCGGCCCGGTCGGCGACGTCTTGGAAAAGGCCGATATCCTTGCGCACCAGATCCATGGTGAAAGAGATATCGCGACTGCCATTCAAAATGACCTGGCTTTCGGTTTCATGCACGAACGATGTGCCGGAGCTGATCTTGATCGCCTCATAGGCCGTGCCCATGTCCATCCCCGCCGCCTTGCAGGTGACAAGCGCCTCGGCACAGGTGATCAGGTTTGCCGTGGCGAGGAAGTTGGTCACCACCTTCAGCACGGAGGCAGAGCCCAGATCGCCCGTATGCAGGATCCGCCGCCCCATCTTGGTGAGCAGCGGCAGGATCATCTCAAAGGTCGCGCGATCACAGCCCGCAAAGATCGAGATATTGCCGGTATCCGCGCGGTGACATCCGCCTGAAACCGGGCAATCCACCGCCGCCCCGCCTTGGGCGATGACCTGCCCGCCCAGTCGTTTGACCTCTGCTTCATCGGTGGTCGACATCTCCATCCAGATCTTGCCGGGGCCGATATGGGGCAGCATCTCTTGCATCACGGCATCCGAGGCCGCAGGCGACGGCAGACAGGTGATCACAGCATCACAGCTCTGCATCAGGTTCGCCGCGCTGCCACCCGCCGTGGCCCCCTTGGCGACAAAAGCATCGACCAGCGATGCGTCCAGATCATGCACGCTCAGATCCACACCATTGCGCAACAGCGAACCGCTCAGCTTGCCGCCCACATTGCCCAGACCGATAAAGCCGATTTTCATGGCACTCTCCCTACCGTTTGGCCCATTTCGGCAGAGTCTCTCAATTTGTAAATGAGGAAATGCGGCTCAGCCTGAATTCGCCGCGATTGACCTGTGGTCAGCGCTTAGTGACGGCGCAGTGTATCGCCATAGCTCAGCTTCGGTTCCAGCACGATGCGTTCTGCCTCGCCCTCACCATCGCTGGCCACGCGGCGCGAAATGATCTCGGCGGCGGTCTTGCCAATCTCGTAGCGGCACGAATCCATCGACGCCAATTCCCGTGGCAGCCCCTTGAGCAAGTTCAACCCATTGAACCCGGCAAGCCCCATCTGGCCAGGAATGTCATATCCCTGCTCCAGCATATACAGCAGCCCACCCGCCCCGATCAGGTCATTCGAGTAATAGATGAAGTCCAGATCGGGCGACCGATCCAGCACCTCTTTGGTCATTTCCCGGCCCTTGGCCAAAGCGGATCCGCCAGAGTAAAACTCACGATCCTCAATCTCGACACCGGCCTTGGCCAGCACCTCAGTAAAGCCTTCAAACCGCTTTCGCGCGCGGTGATCTGTCGACATTTTGGTGCCCAGAAATGCGATATGCTCATAGCCGTCTTTGAGGATCGCCTGCGCCATCTTTTCACCCGCGCGGCGGTGCGAAATACCCACGACAGAATCAACCGGCGTGCCGTCGGTGTCCATGATTTCCACCACCGGAATGCCCGAGGCCGACAGCATCGCGCGGCTGGCATCTGAATGCTCAATCCCGGCAATGATCACGCCCGAGGGCCGCCAGGAGAGCATCTCATACAAAACCCGCTCTTCCTTGTCGCGGCTATAGCCGGTCACGCCCACCACAGGCTGTAGCCCGGTTTCCTCCAACGTGTCGGAAATACCGGTCATCACCTCGGGAAACACCATATTCGACATAGATGGGATCACGACCGCCACAAGGTTCACCCGCTGGCTCGCCAAGGCACCGGCAATCTTGTTGGGCACATACCCAAGTGTCTTGGCCGCTTCCAACACCCGCGCCCGCGTGGCATCCGAGACATCACCCCGGTTGCGCAACACCCGGCTCACGGTCATTTCCGAGACGCCCGACGCCTCAGAGACGTCGCGCAAAGTCAGGGTGCGGTTGCGTTGCGTGTTCAAAATGCCTGTCCTGTTCAGCGGCGTTGCGCTCTGTTACCGCAATCATCGGGTGTCGCGCAACAAAATGTCCATTTCGGGCGCGCGCGAAAACGGTTGCCGCGCATCAGCGGCGATGCCAAGACTATGCCTCAAAGGCCCCGTGGCTCAACTGGATAGAGCAGCCCCCTCCTAAGGGGCAGGTTGCAGGTTCGAATCCTGCCGGGGTCGCCAATCGCATCTGTGCTCTTTGTCGAAAAAACCGGCGATGGTCCTGCCTGATCCGATCCGCAAGCCCGCAGCGGGCAAAAATCACAGCTCGCAGATGGAACCTTGCGCGGGGCTGCGCTATCAACGAACTGAATTGTTTAGCTTTCGATGTGCCAGCCGTTTGAGCGACTGGGGTCTCGATCAACGGATCTGATCCATGGAACACGCCCATCGCCTTTTGAACGCGCGGCTCAAGGAGCTTTTGGGCAAGGTCTATCCCGAGGATGAGGTCGACGCGCTGGCCCGCTCGGTATTGGAGATTTTTTGGCCCGGGGACAAGACACCGCGCAAACGGCCGCGCGCGCCGGGCAACCGGCTGTGGTCGGAACGCGATGCCATGCTGATCACCTATGGCGATACGCTCCAAGATGGGCAGCACAAACCGCTCGACCTGTTGCAGGATTTTCTGGCCCGCTACATGCACGGGGTGACCAACGGGGTGCATATCCTGCCGTTCTTCCCCTTTAGTTCGGACGATGGCTTCGCGGGCACGGATTACCGCGCCGTCAATCCTCAGCTGGGGGAATGGAGCGATATCGCGCGCATCGCCTCGCGGTTTCACCTCATGTCGGATCTCGTGCTCAATCACGTCTCAAGCCAGGGCAAGTGGTTCAATGAATACCGCCAGGGCAATGCGCCCTATGATCAGTTCTTCTATGAAGGTGACCCGGACGATGACCTCAGCGAGGTTGTCCGCCCCCGCACCACGCCCCTTTTGCAAAAGATCGATACGCGAGAGGGGGACAAACATGTCTGGTGCACCTTCAGCCATGACCAGATTGATCTGAACTTTGAAAACCCTGAGGTCTTGCTTGAAATGCTGCGGATCATTCGCATGCATATCGACAAGGGCGTGCGCATTCTGCGGCTCGATGCGGTGGCGTTTATCTGGAAGGTGCCGGGCACCAGCTGCATTCATCTGCCTCAGACCCATGCCATCGTGCAGCTGTTGCGCCTCTTGGCCGATTACACATCTGAGACGGTGGTGTTGCTGACCGAAACCAACGTGCCGCGCACCGAGAACCTAAGTTACTTTGGCAACCGCAATGAGGCTCATGCGGTCTATAACTTCCCATTGCCGCCGCTGATCTTGCACGCGATGCAATCGGGCACGGCGCGGTACATCCATGATTGGCAGGCCAGTATGCCGCCGGCGCAGCTGGGATGCGCCTATCTCAATTTCACAGCAAGCCATGACGGTGTGGGCATGCGCCCGGCCGAAGGCGTGCTGCCGCCCGAGGAAAAAGACCGCATGATTGACACCGCGCGGAAGGCTGGCGCCTTGGTGTCCATGCGCACAATGCCCGACGGAACAGAAAGCGCCTATGAGCTCAATTGCTCTTTGTTTGACGTGATGCGGCGCACATTCGATGGGGTGGACGCGCATCACATTGACCGGTTTCTATGTTCCCAGACGATCCCGATGTCGCTTGAGGGGATCCCCGCGATCTACATTCATTCGCTTCTGGCGACGCCCAGTGACCATGACGCGGTTGAGCGCCGAGGCATGAACCGGGCGATCAACCGGCATCGTTGGCACTATCCCGATTTGCTAGAGCGTTTGGCCGACCCATCCACCGATCAGCACAAGGTGATGAGCGCGATCTCTGAGCGGTTCAAAATCCGTGCGCGTCAGCCGGCGTTTCATCCCAATGCCACGCAATTCACGCTTCGCCTGGATGACCGGCTGTTTGGTGTCTGGCGTCAAAGCCTTGATCGCAACCAATCGATCTTTGCCATCCACAACGTGAGCAGCGATACGGTGCTTGTCAGCCCATCCGATATCAACCTGATCATGGATGACGCGTGGAAGGATATCCTGTCGGGCGATGAGGTGATCCTCACGGGTCCGGAAATTCCATTCTCACCCTATCAGTGCCGTTGGATCACCAACCGGTTCTAGGACAACCCGCCCCGGATCAAGTCCGGGGCGGGTGTCACACGATCTCCGCCTCATCGTCCGCCGCGGCCCGTTTGAAATCCGTCAGGAAATCAGGATCGGCGGCATGCACACGGTTCCATGTGGCGATAAAGGGCGTCTCATTGGGGTTTTCGAGGAAAAGCTGACCGGCGCGGATGATGTTGTCGGCGAAGAGCTCAACCGATTTTTCCTCTTGGTGGCGGTCCACTGTGAGGCCGTTCATCTTGGCGTCGTTGTAGTAGCTCTCCAACAGGTCAAGCGCGGCCCGGTAGTAAGTGGCCTTGAGCGACCGGAAGAGGTTGGGCGTGAACACCGTGCCGTCGGAGGCCAGTTTGCGGAAAATCGCCTTGCAGATATCGGTCGACATCCGGCTTAGCCCCTTGCTGGCATCGTCGGGCGACAGAACTTGATGCTTGTGGTCATAGGCATCGGCAATTTCCACCTGACAGACCGATTGCGGGGCTAGATTGCGCCACGCCTCGGACAGCACGCCGATCTCCAGCCCCCAATCCGACGGGATGCGCAAATCGGGCAGGGTCATCATCCGCATTGCAAACTCCCCCGACAGCGGGTAGCGAAAGCTGCGCAGGTAATCGAGGTAATCGCGGTCGCCCACGACCTTTTTCAGCGCGATCAGCAGCGGGCTGACCAAAAGGCGCGTCACCCGACCGTTGAGTTTCTTGTCATCGATCCGGGGGTAGAAGCCTTTGGCCATCTGATAGCCAAAGCCGGGATGCGCCACCGGATAGACCAGCCGCGCCAGCATCTCACGGTCATAATTTAGGATATCGCAATCATGCAGGGCCATCACCGCGCTGTCGGCACAGGAAATCAGATAGCCCATGCAGGTCCAGACATTCTTGCCTTTGCCTGGCTCTTCCGGTGCCAGGCCGATGCGTTCGAGGCGGGCGCCAAGCGCCTTCATCCGAGGGCTATCGTTCCAGATCACGATGTGTTGCTGCGGCAGCCGGGCAAAGAATTTTTTGGCGATGCGGTATTGCGCCTCATCGGCCTGATCGAGGCCGATGATGATCCGGTGCAGATAGGGCACCTTGGCCAGCTCATCGACAATGCGCTCCAGCGCGGGGCCTTCCAATTCCGAAAACAGGCAAGGCAGGACAAGGGTGATCTTGCGCGTCTCGGAAAAGGCGACCAACTCATAGGTCAGGTCGTCAAGGTCGCGCGTCCGCAGATTGTGCAGGGTTGCGATATTTCCGTTCTGGTGAAAATCAGCCATTTTTGTCAGCCATGTGCGCGCGCGTCTTTCTTCGTCGATATCTCTTGAATTATGTCGAGAACCGCATTTGCCCATCCCTTTGGCCCGGGCTGCGCGGTTCTGCGGATGCGACCGGTGTCTTCCCCAGGCAGGATCGGAAGGTTGGGCGAGGCCGGGTTGGCCACGATGACGCCGCTGTCGGCCAAGGCCAGCATATCAATGTCATTGGGCGCATCGCCCAGCACGATCGTGTGGCGGGGTATGAACCGCGCGATCATGTCTGAGACCTTGTCAGCCTTGGTGCCGCCGAAGGACAGTGTGATGAACCGTCCGCCGCGCTGGGCGGTCAGGCCGGCGGCGCGGGCCGCGTCCAGAAAGGGGTCAAGTGCGCCCCCCGTCCAAAGGCCCGGTTCACTGAACCGGCGCGCACGGGCGAGTTCCGCGGCCTTGATCGACAGGCCGGTACGCTCTGATATCTCGGTGGCACTCATGTCCCCGAAGCCGCGAAACCCTGCGGGCAGGGTGCGGAGCGTCTCGCGCAGGGCTGTATAGGTGGGGGTGTCCGTGGTCGGGCTCTCACCCGGTTCCAACAGGCCGCTGCCGTTTTCCACGATGGCCGGGCAATGATCAAAGCCGATTTCTGCGCGAATGGGGGCGATCTCGGCGGCGGTTTTGCTGCTGGCGAGGATGAGCGTTGCGCCTGCGCTGCGCAAGACATCCAGGGCGGGTGCGGCGGCGGTCAACGCATAGGTTTCGTGATCCAAAAGCGTGCCGTCGAGATCTGACCCCACCAATACAACACGAAGAGCTGTCATGCGAGTAGGCTAGCGCAGATTGCCGGGGAAGACGACCGCAAAACGGGCCGCTCGTCCGCCCTGCGGACAGTCTCGCTCAGGCTGCGCAAAAAAAGACCCCGGCACAAAGGCCGGGGTGCGAAAGGTGGTGCTCTGTCAGGTCACAGGCACCGGCGGTATTCTTATGAATTCAGTTGGTACGCTCGCCCATTTCCGCGCGGATCTGCTGGCGGAAAAAGTCGATGGGCACCTGCTTGCCGTCTTTTTTGATGCACCAGTAGGTCCAGCCGTTGCAGCTTGGCGCGCCTTCAAGGGCGGCCCCCACCTGGTGGATCGATCCGGTCACGTCATGGCCAGACAGCGTGCCATCGGCGCGCACTTTGGCCTTGTGACGTTTGTTGATGGAATAAAGCTCTTCGCCCGGGCGCAACATGCCGCGTTCGATCAACTGACCAAAGGGCACGCGCGGCGCGGCGCGTTTCGACGCCGTCACCTGCAACGCCGCACTGTCATATTTGCGCACGTCCCGCAGGCGCTTTTCGGCCACCGTGCGATAGCTCTCGTCGCGTTCAATCCCGATGTAATCGCGCCCCAGCATCTTGGCCACGGCACCTGTCGTGCCCGTGCCAAAGAACGGGTCGAGCACCACGTCACCGGGTTGGCTGGTGCCCAGAATAATCCGGTGCAGCAAGCTTTCGGGTTTTTGCGTCGGATGCGCCTTGTCGCCGTTTTCGTCCTTGAGGCGTTCATGCCCCGTACACAGCGGCAAAACCCAGTCGGAGCGCATCTGAATGCCTTCATTGAGCGCTTTTAGCGCCTCATAATTGAACGTGTATTTCGCGCCTTCCTCACGGCTGGCCCAAATCATCGTCTCATGCGCATTGGTCAGCCGCTTGCCGCGGAAATTCGGCATTGGGTTCGATTTGCGCCAGATCACATCGTTGAGGATCCAGAACCCTTCGTTCTGCAGCGCCGCACCCACGCGGAAAATGTTGTGATAGGACCCGATCACCCAGATCGCGCCATTGGGCTTCAGCAGGCGCCGCGCGGCCGCGAGCCAATCACGGGTAAAACGGTCATAGGCCTCAAAAGAGGCAAACTGATCCCAGGCGTCATCCACCGCATCCACCTGGCTGTTATCCGGGCGATGCAGATCACCGCGCAGCTGCAGGTTATAGGGCGGATCCGCGAAAATCAGGTCGATACTGCGCTCTGGCAGTGACTGCATCACCTCAATGCAATCGCCCGCAAGTATTTGGTTGAGCGGCAGCGCTTTTGCGCTTCCGGCTTTGGTCTTGGTCATCAATTCTGCCTCATCCTAGGGGTCATGGCCCCGGCGCTTCTGCGCTCTTGGAAGTTGCAACCAAGATGAGTCAAAGCCGATTCGCCGTCAAATTCTTTTTTGAATCAGAGGCTTACAGATTTTGCTTGATACAAGATGTTGTGTATGGGTTTGAAAGATCGTCTATGGTGTGGGGTTACACCAAGATTTGCCAGCGCATCGATGTGCTTTTTGGAACCATAGCCT
>ERZ1740070.1359-NODE-1359-length-15417-cov-3.322744_pt1 | contig 15417 bp, 9 predicted proteins | sample MGYA00581734_ERZ1740070 | MGnify/ENA primary metagenome ERZ1740070 (study PRJEB43018, sample SAMN04849744) | marine metagenome | isolation source: floating plastic debris | place: Pacific Ocean | collected 2008-09-01 | study: EMG produced TPA metagenomics...
ATACGACAGTAGATCCGATCGTAAAAGAAATAAGCATACGCCCAATTTCGCTCATTTCGATCTTCCATGCATCGGTGAGATCTGGGTAGATGCCGGTTGGACGTCCAACATACACCAAACACCCCGAGAGAACGCACATGAGGCCGAAGTGTTTGAGGACGATCAACAGCCAAGCGTCAGGTGTAGTCGCAACTTTTGGCGGAATGAACCAAAGCAAAAAAGCAGTGATGACGCAGAAAGCGAAAAACCCAAGGAATATTAAACTCAATTGAGTCAATGGTCGCCAAGGATAGAATGCGCGTGTAAGCTGATAATTGTCCGGCTTGTCGACAGATCCTTCCATCAAAGCCGTTAATGTCACTTCGCGAACATCACGATCGTCGTCTCTGAGAAGCGTTTCAATCGCGCCTCGAACCTTCCGCAGGTCTTGTGTAGCAAGAAACTTCGCGGCGTTCATCTTCAGTCGTTTATCCGTACGCTTAGTTGCATACTCAACGGCAATGTCGATAGATTTCAGTCGTTCCATGAGCGCACCTGTGCTCCAAATTCGAGCATTGATTCTACATCTGTTTCGAGGCTCTCTTCGAGCATGCTTCGCAAGAAAAATTCCGTTTGCTCCGAATTGGGCTCGGCCTGCAATTTCTCTAAAACCACATCTAACGCTGCACGCTCAATCCAAAGGTCTCTCTGGATCCGATCATCCAAGACAGAGTTTTGTGGACCAGCCCATGTGCTCTCATTGGCTTGATCCAGCCGTTCGGCAAACCGAATAACAACATCCTCGCGAACGCCTGACATGAGCGCCGAACGAAACGCAATTTCCAACTGCGTTTTATCTAAGCTAATCCACTCCGCGAAACGATCTAACGCGTCGACTTCCATCGCCGACAGCGGTGAACCGAGCTGTTTTCTGGAATCTCGCAAAACTCCATTGGAGTATATACGCCCGAGCGCGGAATGGACATAACGGAGCGCACGGTCTCCCCGCAATCGGACATCCAAAACTTCATTTATTCGATGGATGAGGTTCTCGTGAGTTATCTCTACGAGTTTTGCGCTCTGGTTTTGGCTGAGCTTACTGTAGCGACGCACCAATCCAGACTTGACCGCATAATCCAGTATCTTCAATCGCCGAAGATCCGGATCTTGTGGGTAACTTTGCTCGTCATCAAAGCTCGATTGATTAGGAGACAAAATCTTGCTCTCTTCAATGATGACGCGAAACCCACTCCCGTCGGAAAGCCGCTCCAGCATATCCATAAGCAAGTATTGCTTAACTTCGTTAGGCGGCTCCTTATCACCAAATTCAACTGTGTTTGCTCCGTCAATAATAGTCTCAATATGCTTGACTAACGCTCGACCTGCCGATCCTAGCTGGGTATAGTCAGACTTTTGGAAAACAGCATCATCACCATGTTCGATGGCGTTAGTGATTTTCCCCCCAAACTGAGCCCAAACGTGCGCCAGAACAATTTGCACCAAAACCGGATGGATGGTGCCGTCATCTCGGCGCAATTCATTAATAAGGAGCGCCGGAATTTCTTCTTCAATCTCAAATCCGAATCTTCTCGCGGGTTCTTCTATTGTATCTCTGACGTATTGCTCTTGGATAAACCTAAGGTGGAAAGTATTGGCGCTAATATCGCGATTGAAATTTCTAATCCGGTCTAAGTCGGCAACATGCTCATCTCGCATAGAAACGAGCAAATGAACCATCGAAACACTCTCTGATGATGCACTTTTTCCTCTCGAGGCCTCATAAAACGCCTCCAATTGATCAAAGAAAGTTTCGCGCTCGGAATATGAGAATCGCGTGAACATTTCCTCGAACTGATCGAGCACAATCAGCAAACCTTTCGGACCCTCAATGACCTGCTCGCCGGCCGTTAGCACACTAAAGTCCAAACAGTCTTTTGATATGCGAGACAACAAACGCACAAGCGATTGAGGGTCATCGACATTAAGTAGTGATTTTTTTTCCCGCTCAAAAGTACTCCAAACAGTCGCGACGGAGACACCGTCTAAAAAACTTGAATATTCTCCTAAACTTAACTCCGAGAGCGCTTGGGCGAATGCGATTGCATCCCCTATCTGAATCGCATTATTTAGGGTTCTGGGCCATTCCAACTCGACTTCTTGCAAACGCGCTTGGTGCAGAATCATACCGCAATACTGCGTTGCCAGTCTCCTACCATTCGATAAATCTAGAAACCTATGAGATGCGGCAGGCGGGGTAGTTGGATCAGCTTGCTCTTCAACGGACAAGTTAAGCGCATTGGACAAAAACAACTTTGCTTTGTTCCGCTTCTTTCCGGATTTATGTGATTCGATGACGGTTTGCTGCTCGTCGTACACGTTTCTGATTTGTGCAAGTGACACACTGGCGTTGATTTGCTCTTCCAACCCCGCTTCTTTTGCGGCTTGGATGAAGTGACGAATTGCTTGAGTCTCTCGGCTCGGGCTAGGAAATACTCGCCGAATGACTGATTCGAAGAACGCATCAGTTGGATTTTCACCAGGACGCGCGATGGCAACATTCCAACCTTTGTCTTGTTCCAACGGAACCATTAGCCCCGCTTGGATAAGAGATGATTTTCCTGCTCCGGATAAAGCGTGCAACAAAGAAAAAGTGGAAGACAGAACGAGATTACAAAGCCTGTAGCTATCTTCGTCGCGGCCAAAAAACTCACGCCTTTGAGCCCAACGAAAACTCTCCAATCCTGGATATGGAGTTGAGGTTTGAGTGTCAGGCACGGCTACCAACCATGGTGCGCTTGGCTTTGATTGCTTGCGGACTGTCGCAGATGGTGGAAAATCAAATCGATGAACTTGTTCGCGGGAGTGACCAAGGCATTAACCCCGATTTGATCTTGCAGCGCATCGTTTAAGCTCTCAATATCCACGAGGCGTTCCATGTGTCCTCGCAAGTCTGTCGCCTCAGCAAATCCCTCAAACACCGCAACCGTGCGTTTGCCTTCCGACGAATTTAATGCTTCTCTCAGGAAAACGTAGTGCAACTTTTGAAACATATAGTCCGCTGGACTAAAACCAAAAAAGAACACGGGCTCGTTTTTCACCAGTCTTTTAAAAAGAGCTGGCATATTTCGTTGGAACTCGACCAAGCGTAGTTGTTCGCTTGATGTTAGAGCAGCACTCTCATCCACGCCGCTTGAACCCAGCAATTTAACAATTATCGTGTTCGGCAGGCGCTTTAGCTCGGCGACATTGTCGAACACGTCACTGCTAACTTCAAACGCTTCGTCGTTCAATATTGCGCCCAACCGGTAGCTTTGAAATATGTCAGCCTCTCTTGGAAAAAACTCTTCCGGAACACCTTGTTCTCGTAGCTCGTGGATCACTTCCTCGCGTCTTTGCGGCAAAGCCGATTGCACGTCCGGCGTGATCGTTTCTTCTCTAGAAAACGACCGTACTTGTCCATCCATGGACTGAAGCGCAAATCCTTTGTCGGCTAGTGTTTTTACATCAGAGAACGCCGAAACGCGGTATTTTTCCCCACCTCGTTCCACGACAACCCTCATAAACGGGGTCCCAACTTTAATTAGACTACGTTCTAACCTCAGATCAATGTTAGTCGTGAGCAATAAGAACGGGTCCGAACTCTTCTGTTTTAATTTTGATCGTCCAGCGCTCGCCGCCCTTATCGACAATTCAGAAAGCTCTTTTACGAGCGCCGCTATGCGATCATATCGCGGCGAATTGACAGCCGTTCTTGCATCTACAAAGTTATCTATTGCAGCTTCTTCAAGTTTATCCGATCCGTATATTAGCTTGTAAATTCGCGCCACCTCGTTCGTTTGGGGACGCAGGGCTTTCGGATAAGAGTCAAGGGCATTAGATGCGTGCATCGCCTTGAATAACACTTCACCTAGTTCCTCGATATCTGGATTGTAATCACTTTTTGTATCATCACGCCAAGTATCGCCGAGGAAAACGACTAAACTCGAGTTTCTTCCGACACTGCGAACGAACCCACGCGCGTGACGTTCGATTTCATCGTCGCTCGACCGTATTGAATTTGACCGCTCATTCGACCGTTGCGGGGCACCAAGGGCAGTCGTGAGCTGACCAAACAAACTGACACTGATATGATCTACAGGCTGCGTTGAAAGATCCAGATATGTCACGCCTGGAAAAGCTTCACGAAGGCGACGAGCATCAAGCTCCGTGGCCCCTGGCGCAAGCACCGGGACCAGACTGTCTTCAGTTCGTTCTCGGATTTTGGTTACTTCGCGTTCGAGCTGATATCCACCCCAATCATTTGCACCCATGACCACGATCAAAGCTCTGGCGTTTTCAAGAGCTGGCTCAATGACTTCATCGAGTGTTTTCCCAGGAACCAGTTGCTCCTCATCAAGCCAAACGGCGTAACCTTGGGCTTTCAATCGCAATGATAGATTGCGAACAAATACTTTGTCCAAGGTGTTGTGACAGATGAAAACATCATACAATGAATTTTTGCCTGGATTGCTCACCCTCATTATCTCCGTCCCACCTTAGTTTCTAGCAATCCTGTTTTCTCAAAAAAATGTCAATGTTGCCAAATTTGTATCTAGCAATAGCACCGCGCCTAGCCCCATGAGCGTACTTTTAACTAAAACTAAGTTTTTTGAGAAGTTTGGATACTGGACCCGCGTTCTTAAGCGCAGAAACCTGATCCAGCACAAATCTACCGAATTGCAATTAATCACCTTAGCGCTCGGATGGCTCGCAGGCAATCTGAATCGCACGTTGGGTGGCGCCCTTGCACTCATCGCTATTAGCTGCAGCCTGACAAGCCCGTAGGCGGTTCTCAGTTTGAGGAACCTTATCACCTACAAACTTTGCCGCAGACAATATCGCATCATAGTACGAGTCTTTGGCTCGTTCGATCAGATCGTCGCCAGACCTATCTATCAAACGCCCCACTTGCTCGCGCTGGAGCAATTGGCATGCACGCTCGGCCGCTAAATCAATAACGGGCGTCTCATCTTGCTCCGACCCTTGGAGCGCTTGGATTTCGGGAGCGATTTTGATCCAAGTCTCATCTGCTTCATTCTTGAAAGCGTCCGTCGCGATTTTCGCATTTGCCCAATTGGAATCGCTGAGCGCGATTTTGAAATCGTTCACCAGTTTAGCAGCGTCGTTAAGGTGAAAAGTGGCGATTGCCAGGCCGCAAATTTGTCCGTCCAAGGACTCGATTCCTGCGGTTTGCCCTTGCTGACATGCCTCACGCGCATCAGAAGAATAACTGATTGTTTCAGCCAGCGCTTGAGAAAACGTCTTATCATCAATGTCTGATATATTGAGTATCGCTTCCGATGCCCGCATCGCATTATAATTTGCTGCGAGCGTGGGTTGCGGCTTGCCTTCATTCTCCGACAACCGTAGTTGCGCCTCGGCTAGTTTGGTCCGCAAGTCTGAAGCTGTCTTGGCGTCGTTCACCCCGGGTTGGTAGTTCGCTTTGATCTGATTTATCTGCTGATCGCTTTTCTTATAGATGTTTTGGCACCCAGCTAAGCTTACCGACGTAAGGATCGCTAAAACCAGCGTGTTCAATGTATTCATCCTTGTGCTCCCTCCGCACTTACAGGTTCATAATAGACTTCTTGTGCTTCGGATGACGCACCATCAATCGCCAAAGGTTTGGGCAATGAAGATGGATACGAACCGGTTGTGGAGACATTCACATCGACAGAGCTTCCGGCGGCTGGCGACACTTGTGTAAGGACTTGAGCGCGTTCCACGTTTGCCAGAGTAAATCCTTGCTCAGATATCGCTTCCCCTCTTTGAAGCTTTTTGAGCACATTCAAAATCTCTGGCTCTGTCATCGCCAAGTCCCCGGTTTCGATGACATCCGCACCAAACCAGCTAAACGCCAACAACCAGTCTTTCGACGATAACTGAATGCTCTCATCTAAAGCCATACGATTTAGCTGTTCAGCGAAATCCATAAGGGATTTTTGAGCAGACGGATCTGTTAGCGAACGCGCATGTGACGCTGACAATTCCAAAGTGGTCAGAAGCGCATCTCTGAGCGTTCGTCCAAACAGAACCCGTCCTTTCTTGTGCTCCAACTCAGAGGCGCCGTTAGATAAACCTATGAAGCTTGCGTGTGCCGTTTCCAGCATGCGTTCGATCATATTGACAGCAATCGCACTATCGAGCGTTTCGCCCTGCAACCCGAACAGTTTTCCTGGGTTTTCAAGAGCGAGTTCCACCGCTTTCGCCGAAACCAATTGCCAGTCTGCGCGCGTAAGGAGGTTCGCGTGTTTATTCGCTACAAAGCGTGCGACCCCTTTGGCAATCTTTATCACTTCCGGGTTTGCTTCGTCCCCCACAAGCATTCCAGGGGTCGCAGCAACTTGCTCTGCAATGATGCCGACGAGCTCAAGCAGATAGTCTTGCTCCACTGGACGGGAGAACATCTTGAGATCGAGTTTGCTCTCCTCAAAACCGTCTATCACCCCGTTTGCGATGTGGCTCACAAGATTGATCTGGAGAATAACCCACGGCTCCTTGGCTTTTGCCAATTCGTCATCGCGCCATTCCGAAACGGCGGCCTCGGCTTCCAAGACCAGAAAGCGATGGGTGTATCGACGCGAAATATCGATGCCCATCTCGAATATGCTCTGGGCGAACTTTGGATCCTTGAGCTTCTCTAACTGTTGAAGCGAGCTCGTGATTTTGGAAAGGAATTCTTGCCCGGCTTCGACATGAAGACCTTTGCCCCGCACAAATGCGGCAGGATTTTCGCTCACCGCTTGTAGAACGGTTGGATAAACGCGGTTCACAAACCCTGGACTGAAAAGCGAATAAACAGTGCCACTGTTGCTGACATCATCAACCATGCCTTTGAATAAAGCATCGCTCACAATTCCTGCAGCCTTTTCCTTTTCCGGATAGTCTTCAAAGATCTCGCGTCGTTGATCATGAAGCGTTTGAAGTAAGCCTGCTGCAACCGGTCCTCTTAGCGTTGAGCGAATGCGGTCTATGCGTTGCGCTGGCTTTAAACCGACCATGTGGCTATTCGTTTGGTTCAGTTCGTATAGCGGGCTCATAAACGCTTGAATGGCGAGCTGAACCGGTTTTTCTTCCGCAAAAAGCTCGGGGCGAGACTCAGCCATTTCCAAGCTTGTCGTGAGCAAGACTTCCGCAACACGACTGGCCAATCCATCAAAAATCGGTTTTTGCGCAATTGACTCTAAGTTATGCTCGATATGGGCGGATAATCCGCTGGTTATGGCGGAGACGATATTTTCGGCTTGAGATTGGAGACCCAGTCGCCCCGAATAGAGCGACAAGAATTCAAGAGCAGATCCAGTCAGCGACCAAATAACCTTTGATCGTGCTCGATTGCGCACATCCTTATCTGCCCAGCGACTTAAAACGAAGCGACCTGACGCGAGCCTTACATCCTCCTCATCATCGCCAATCTGGTCTGGAAATCGACGTTTCAGAGCCTGCAAAACCATCGCTGCATCGTCCGGGTCGATATCCACACGGATGCTTCGGCGTTTATATTTTTCGTCAAAGTACAAAACGCTCTCAAACTCAGAGCAGAATGTTTGGTGTTCTTCCGCGTTGGTCCAAAACGAGTCGTCCGAAAGAAGCTGAGCTGCCCAGGCGAATGGATCCGTTTCCGGCCGCTGCTTGAACACGTGTTCGATGTCGAACCGTGACGCGCTCTTGTCCTTCATCTCTACATAAGCGCCATAGAATTTGAACGCGGTTTTGACGGCGAACATGACGCTTGAAATGCCGGTCATCTTAACCCCTCTTCCTACAGCAGCGCAGCGACCTAAACATCGTCGGTTTCGCTCGGTCGCTCACCAAAGATTTTGCCTGGAACAGCTTCAGATAGGAGCCCAACACCTGCGCCGGACTCGTGATCCATCTCACTCAAAACTCGCTTACGACTGAGAACCGTAAGATATCCTTGCTCGAGTATCTGTGGATTGCTGGTTCCTAGCGGACGAACGTCCTCATTCGCGGTCTCATTAACGGCAATCGGCTGTCGTGCGGTGGTCAGTTGGCTCGCCGCGATAGCTGCATTGGCTGCCGGCATCGCGATGCGAGAAACCCTGGAAAACAGTTTGAACCAAAAAGGCGCGCCAAGGCCAAGCAATCCACCCGCAAGTAAAGTGCCCAAGAGCCACAATGCGAATGTCTGAAGGTTTCCAAATACGGCCATGACACGCGTTGTTCGGAACTGAACCCATGTCCACGCATTTGCTGCTACGGGTGGGGCCGATTGCGAACGCACCTCGTTTTTGTAGCCGATGTACTGGTCATATGACAGTTGCCAGATTTGGTTCACTCTCTGCTGGCGGGCTTTCCCACAGCGTGGGTCTACGTACTGTTCAACCGCCAGTCTTTCGGCATAGGTGGTTGAGCCCGCGTTCAGATCGAACGGGTTAACTTGTTGCGTAAATTCATAGCCTTCGCAGTGCGGGAACATCTTTCGTCCAGTCGGGATTCCAAGGGCGCGAATGTTCTCAGCGGACTCTTTAAAGTTGGATTGCATTTCCAACGCTGAGAGGTTTTCTTGCCCGGCAATCGTTGCGACCATTTGATGATCCACGGCGAGTGTCAGTCTCGCGGATAGCTCCTGATTTCGCGCCAACTCCTTGTAAACAGCAATCGCATCAAAGTTGACGAAAATCGCAACGGCGAGGCCTGCGATTACGGAGAGCACGTTTGCTCTTGATCGAAAGTACTCTGATTGGACTTCGCCTAAGCGCTCAAATTCATAAGCTGCTGTTCGTATTGAAGCACGTAAGCCTTCTGGTGTTTGTTTTGCGCGCTTTGCCCCCTCTGGTGTGTTCGCAAGAGCTTCAATAAACTGAAGCGTCGTCATGACCTTGCGGCGCGATGAAAACAGCCCTCGAAAGACTTTCCACCGGCGCAGGTACCAAGGTTTTAAACTATCCGAAGGAGACGTACGAGTCATCCGATCTGCAAACTGTTTCGCCGGCTTCGACGGCGTCGCTGATCGCCCGTGACTCTCATTCCCGACGCCAGCTGTCTCGCCTGCAGCGTCTGCCTGCGAGGTGAGTCCGGACAAGTTCTCGTCATAGTATGCCCGGAGCATCTCATTCATACCCGAGCTGCGAAGTCCAAAAACCTTGTGCAGTGCTTCGACAATCACTGTGACCAGTGTTGAATAAACAACAACAATCGCCGCAAAAGCAGATAGCGCCACTATAAATGACATTGACAATGTCCCCACTCGTCACTCACGATACTCAAACACGTTTTCTGAGAAATGCAACATATCTCAATGCATTACAGGGTGAGGGACATTGGTTTATTTTGAGGTGACCGCAAAAAGAGGGCTGAGAATTCGAGAATTGCCGCAGGGTGATAGCGAGATTTTGGACGCCATGCCGGCCGGTATGAGGGTTCGACGTGTCGATGAACTGCTTTGGGCTGGAGACTGGTATAAAATCTCTGCCGAATTCTCCGATCGCTATCGTGTTGTAGGTTATGCGCATCGACGCTTTCTTGCGCCGATTGATGGCGGCACTCCACCAGAGGAAGCAGAGCCCGCGCTCCCTCCACCAGAGCCCCCTCCGTCAGACGATTTGTTTCGGGTTGGCGCCAGCAGTCTCAACTTACGCGAAGAGCCCAACACGTCATCAAAAGTGTTGTCGAGCATGCCCAACGGAACGACCGTGACGAGGGTTAGTGCTTCTGGCCCACCGGGATGGTGGCAAGTCACCGCTCCGGCAGGTTTGATGACAGAAACCGGATACGTTGCCTCGAAGTTTTTGCGCCCCTTAAATCCTTCACCGGCGACACGCTATGACCTCTCAAGGGTACCAGACCTTTCTCCGGCCATCGCAAACGTAAAACTGTTTGTTGGCGATGCCGCAGATGAGCTGGACGAAACGCTTTTAAGGCAACTCAACAATGTCATGACGGAATATGGAATCAACGCGAATGCGAAACGGTTCAACCATTTCATGGCACAAATCGCTCATGAATCTAAAAATTTCCGAAAACTTGAGGAAGACCTCAGTTATTCGAAAGAACGTCTATGGGAGGTTTTCCGCGGCCGTTTTGAAAGTTTGGAAGAAGCCGCAGACTTTGAGTGGCAGCCGGAACGCATTGCAAACAGGGTCTATTCCCACAAAATCGGCAACGGCGACGAGGCATCTGGCGATGGATGGAAGTATCGGGGACGTGGTTACATTCAACTTACCGGCCGCAACAATTACCGAACAATCGGAAAGCGCATTAAGGTGAATCTAGAAGAAGATCCGGATCAACTGAGCAAAAATCGTGTCGTAGCGCTCAAAGTGGCTGCAGATTATTGGGATTATCGCGGACTAAATGCGCTCGCGGATCAAGACGACATCGACGCCGTCACTCTAAAAATCAACACTGCGGCAATGGGAATAGACCATCGAAGAGAGATGCTTCGTGTCGCAAAGTCTATTTGGGGCATCTAGTGTCTGAACAGCTCAGTCCTCGCAAAGTTCGATTTTCATCACACGACGTCCTGGCGAAGATTGGGTCTTTTTTGCAGCTCGACCGCTACGTAGTGACCTATCCGCTGTTTAAAGCAGGCAAGTTCAGCAGCCCAACAACACTCGTAAACGTACATCGCAGAGATGCGGTCGCCGGCATCGTCCATATTGTCGGGCACGGTGCCCACCATGGTCACCAATCACTTTTATTGGTTGAGCAATTTCGCATGCCGACCTTACTGGACCCAGAAACGGGCGCACCCGACTTTGAGAGGATTGATAGCGAGCTGCAAAACGCCGGGCGAATACTTGAACTGATGGCGGGCGTTCGCCGCGATGGTGAGCCGCCTTTGGAGTCGTTTCGAAGAGAGTGCCTTGAAGAAACGAACCTCACCCTGACTAAGGTTGTCCATATCAATTCGACATACCCATCTCCCGGTGCGTGCTCGGAAAAAATTCATCTCTTTTATGGTCGCGTCGATTGGCCGGAAGCTGAGCCATGGCCAAAAACAGACAGTCCAGAACACTCCAATTTTGGCGACGACTCTGAAGATATCCGCCGACATTTCTATACAATCGACGAGTTTTTTTCGAAGATCGAGAATGGAACCATCGTCGACGGTAAATGCCTCTGCGCGGCAGAGTGGATGCGCCGACCAGCCATAAGTCGAGAATTTTTCAATCGATAGCCTTTTTTAAACTCATCGTGGGGACGAGTTAGAATGACTCACAAAGCCATCTTCGACGTTTCGCAATGCCTTGTGGTCAGCCGCGAAGGCAGTGCTTTAGGTCCGAAAATTTATGAAGTTATTGACGCGTTGAACGATCGACGAGCTGATACAGCGCCTCTCTCGGTCGCGCATGCTGATCTGGATGAAGTGTTTGATGAAACGCAGACGTCAACTGCGTCAGGTGAGGAATCAGCTCTCAAATCCGTATACGAACGTTTCATACGCCATTTGCAACTTTGCCCACTCGTTATTCTCGATATGAGCTTCGCGGAAGCATCTTTCTATTGCCTCGCACTCCGCCAGACACTGTCGAACGCGACGACGATCGCCCTATCCTTCGACAACTCCCTCCCAACTTTTGCAAATGCTCGGTTCGTGCAAGATCAAACCAGAGACAAAGCAGCCAACGCAGACGGATCTCGAGATCGATGGCACTGCATCGACACATCAAACGATGGTTGGTTGAAAGAGGTTCTGGAGCAAACGAAATCACTAGACGAACCGCAACTCGCAGCGTGGCAGCATGACGTTCGGGCGATTAATGCGTTCAAAATCAGTGCGACGCAGCCTGATTTTAAAAATACGCCATATGGTGGCCCTGGAATTCACAAGAAAAAGGACCCAAAGAGCGGCAAGGAGACAATTGTCAGATGGAGCCGTCCGCCACCGCAGGACCCAAAATATCTCGGCCGCCCACCGGAAGTTGTCGTTTGGAAAGGCGACATCGAAAAAGCGCGTGGCGACTTCAATGTCTGGGTAAACTCCGAAAACACACATATGGAGATGGCGCGTTTTTGGGACCGGTCTGTCTCAGCCAAGATCAGAAAGCGCGGGGCCGTGGCGATTGGGCTCGCAGGCAATGATCGAAAAGACGCTCTGGGACTAGAACTGGCTGAGAGAATTGGAACGCAAACTAAAGTCGCCGTTGGCACCGTTTTTATCACGCCGACAGATCCCGCGAGTCAGCTAGCTCTGCCACCCGGTCTCGGTGGCAATGGCGTCGACTATGTCGCTCATGTCGCCGCTGTTGAGCCCGTTGAAGATGGTTTTGGATTTTCGTCTGGCGGAAGAATTCGCGATTGCGTCGAAAACGTTTTCTATTCGTTGGACAAGTTTCGAACAGAGGAAATCAATAAAAAACGAAGTCTCGTGTCTCGGATCTTGCACATTTTGGGGTTGGCAGCTTCGCCACAACAAACCGATAAAAAGTTTTCATCGATCTTGTTTCCATTAATTGGAGCTGGGGACGGAGGCGCTCATGTCTCGCTGGTTGTCCATCAGATTGTAGGCCATATTGGGCGTATTATTGATGAAGACTATGCGAGAGAGGAAAAGAACCGAATTGTCTGCGGCAAAATAGATCGCATTGGCTTGATCGCGTATCAGCCAATCGATTTCGCTGTCATCGATAAGGAGTTGGAAAACTCAGGGTTCTTTAAAGATGCAACCGCGGAACCCGAGTGAGGCGCGAGACAGTTGGCTTACACATCCCTCTTCAGTCTCATCAGTCAGGCGACCACAGGTAAAGATGAGTTCAAACTCATCTCCAAGTATCAGTATCGGGCGTTGGAACCGGCTTGGCCGGTGGTATTCTCACTCCTGTTTTTAGGGATCGTTTTTCTCGCAGCAGATCAAGGACGCGCGATCATTCGCGGCGCTGTCGTCAACGATACTTGGGACGCAATGTTACTAACAGCAGTGCCACTGATCATTCATAGCTGCGCGATGATGTATATCGCATTCATACTGAGCGCAGTGACACGCCGCAATCAAATCGACAGCAGATCAAACGACCCAAATTCAAATCTGGTTGACCCGATTGATGCGAGCATCCAGTTACGAATGCGATTTGCATATGTGTGCGGCACCGCGTTGCCGATGCTTTTCATCATTATCGCGCTCTGGTTCAAAATGAAATTTCTGAGCCTGGAGTTTGCCCTGTCGATCGGTTTCGGCATCTTATGCGGCTTTCTTTACAGTGCGATCGCTCATTGGGCCTGGCCTGTTTTGGTTCGACGTGTTCACGTTCGGCGCGCGAACGCAGTTGCAGCAATCGGCGTCGCCAAATTATGGAACTCGTCCTTCTATAATGTCCTCAGAATCCTTCAATTCTTCACCTCGCCAGAGCATCGTTTGGCACAGGGGTGTATCGCTGCGCTTGCCGCGCTCATCGGAAGTGTAGCTTGGCAGACTTCCAGTGCCGACACTTTGACTGAAAGATGGGGAGACGTTCTTGAAAGCGGAGGTCTCTTTTTTCTCTGTTTCTTTGTCGTCCACCTTCTCTACCGATACGCCAAGCCGCGAATTGTAAGACTCCACCACGGACATACGGCACGTTACATCATAGTGAATCACAAAGTCGTACGTCGCTTCGAACAAGCGAGACCCGTCGTTGTGCTCTTAATCATCGGCGCACTATGGATACCTGACTTCGTTGATCTGATTGGACCGCTCGGCGTCGGACTGTTCGGTACACTTTGGCTGTGTCTTGTGTTCTCTTGGTTCGTTGAAGGCATGGCACGTAAAAAGCGAACCAATTCAAAGACACGCACCGCAAAATCTAAGCCGTGGACCCTCAAAGCCTGGATTTTGCTTATTTTGATCGTTCTTATGATGTTTGAGTTAGGGATTACCGTAGCTGAAACGTGGATGTATACGGAAGATATTATAACGCTTAATGTGATCGTATTCGTTTCTGTCGCGGCATTGATCTTCTACGCTTTTCAACAAAAAGACCGGAACATTTCAGGTCAGTTGAATGCCCTACCGACCCCCGCATTACTCGCACCGATTTTGGCTTTGACACTTGGGGAAGCGCATCATGTTCATCGTATTGAGAACGAAGGCGAAGTGGTCCAAGCTGGTTCGATTGATGAGCATGCGCAGGCCTGGCTCGCAGCCCGGCAACAGCCCGGCAACGATGCCCCCATTCCGGCAATCATCGTCCTGGCTGAAGGCGGTGGCATTAGAGCTGGCGCTCATGCAGGCTTGTTTTTGTCGCATCTCGATGACCGGTTCATAGAGTGGTGCAAGGCAGGTTGGGGCGAAAACTCAACCGGCGAAGACTGCTGGGCCACACGCCAGAGGCTGCTGCAGCATACTTACTCAATAAACGGCGTCTCCGGAGGATCGATTGGAAGCTCCGTTTATTTGGCGGCGATTAACGCGGAACGCGCGTCGCAAGTTTCGGCCGATGAGCGACACGAGGTGATCAAGGAAACTGTAAGAAGTGATTATCTCTCGCACCTGTTCGCCGGTCTGTTTGGCAGCGACATCATCACGACAATAATCCCAATTCAGTTGTTTGACCGCGCTTACGGATTGATCGAGTCGGAGGGGACTGACTTTTATAATCCGAAACCGTTGCCCCGCGGCATGCATGATCGAGCTGACTTCTTTGAGACCCGACTTACGAACGTCTTTCATCGCAACCTCAATAAGTTTGAACCTACAGAGCCGGTTGTTGAATGCGGTGGCCAAGCCGTCTCAAACGAGAAGACATTTGATCGCTCTCTCGAGAGCGTCGTTTACTGCGCAGGCGGTGAGAAAGACCGCCCCTTGCTTTGGCCCAATGAGACGACTTCAGAGACCGTCACAGCTTCATCAGCTGGCGTGATTGACCCAGGCCCAATGGTCTTTTTCTCGACCTTCTATGAAAACGGTGGCTTCCAGATGGCCACATCAAATGTTGATGTGATCAGCCCCCCTCAACCGCCAAAGCCTGAAACTGAATCCGATGAAAACACAGAGGCAGACGAAGACGGTACAAAGAACTGCGGCTCGGTTCCGATCGTCCAGCAAATGCTCGGGGCACAGCACAGCTCAGATGGTTCTCATACATGGCTATGCGATCCCTCCAAGAAAAACCAAACCACACCGGACAATAGGGGGAAACGACAACAGACTCTGCCGCTCTCAGCTGCGGCGCATCTCTCCGCCCGGTTCCCCGTCTCGAACCCGACCGGCGTAATTGAAACACGCGACGAAAACGGCGCGTGGAAACGCCACTTCTTTGTCGATGGTGGATACATGGACAATTCAGGCGCGCTAACAGCGATCCAGTCAATCGAGGCATTGCGTCGAGCCGCAAAAGAACGAAGAGCAACCGTAAATGTTATCGTCATCAACCTCTACGCCCTGAGTATCCCGGACGATGAGGCGCAATCTGGAAATGCCCAGCGGGCCAACAAGCAATCAGAGCTTACGGCTATTCC
>ERZ1740070.1360-NODE-1360-length-15400-cov-4.276312_pt1 | contig 15400 bp, 14 predicted proteins | sample MGYA00581734_ERZ1740070 | MGnify/ENA primary metagenome ERZ1740070 (study PRJEB43018, sample SAMN04849744) | marine metagenome | isolation source: floating plastic debris | place: Pacific Ocean | collected 2008-09-01 | study: EMG produced TPA metagenomics...
TGAAAAGGAATGTAACCCAATTCGGGAGCGCTCCCAATCACAAAGCGTTCAATCGCGTTTATGTGGGCGTGCTCGGTTTAGTATGCGCTTTCTAGACAAAGCCAATATATCGGCGGGCAATGAGAAATAGCAGAGGGCTATTTCGACCTAGAAACACGGAGCCAGACTATGGCGAAGAAAGACAAAAAAGCGAAAAAGCAGGCCAAAAAGGCCAATGCTCAATTCCTGGGTGCCGCCATCGAAGCCAAGGGCTTTGACGTTGCACACAAAATTTGGCTGGCAGGCGTTGGCGCCTATGGCAAAGCCTATGATGCTGCCTCTGAAGGCGTTGGCAAAGTCAGCGGTCAAGGCGAAGTCTTGTTCGAAGACCTTGTTGCTCGCGGCGAAGAAATCGAATCTGACGTTCGTGCCCGCCTATCTTCAAACACTGCAATCTCGAAAATGACCGAGCAAATGAGCCGCGTCGCTGAAGAAGCGTCTAAGGTTCGTGGCCGCGTTCGTGAAGCGACAGAAGAAGCTTCTGGTGCGGTGTCTAAGTTTCAAGAAGAACAGCGTGAGCGCCTTGAAGCCCGTATGGAGCGTATGCGAGACGCTCTCGGTCTAAAGCAGTTCTCTCTCAAAACCAAGAAAGCTGAAAAGCTGCACAGCAAACTCGACGATCTTGAAGAGCAGGTTGCTGAATTGCGCGCAGATGCCGACGGCGTAGACGAAAAAGTCAAAGCCCGTGTTGAGCGTCTCAGCGAAGAAATTGCGGCGGTTGGCTGCAAAGCCAAAAAATCCAAAAAGACTAAAAAAATTAAAGCGAAGAAGCCTGCGCCAAAAGCTACGGCAAAAGCTAAAACAGCGACTGAGCCAAAAACCGACGAGAATGGCCGCCTGACCAAGCCTGTCGGCAAACCGGATGATCTGACATTGATCAAAGGTGTTGGCGCAGTGCTCGAGCGCCGCTTGAACGACGCTGGCATATTCCACTTCTGGCAAATCGCAGGTCTGCGCAAAGCCCAGATGGACGCCCTAGAAGCCGTTCTGCGGTTCCCTGGTCGCATGGTTCGCGACAATTGGAAGGCCCAAGCGCGCGCGCTTGCAAAGCAAGTGATGAGCTAAGCCATCTTACAATTCGCTCATACTGAGTTGGTCGGCTTTCCAAAACGATCAAAATTAGATATGTGATTTCATCAGTAGAGTAAGCGTAAAGTGTTGAGGGGAGGTCTTGTTGGCCTCCCTTTTTCGTTGGGTGATCAGCGAATCATCTTTCGAATTGTTCTGAATAGTGCGCAGTTACAGCAATAACGCCTGTTGCGTTCTAGGATCACATGACCAATCCTGAGCTTAACTTTCATGCGGGCGCAAAAAGCGGGTCTAAGTGATTCGAGGTAAGCGCCAGCGTGCCGCTCTTGCATATACGGTCTAAAGGATTTTGCGTTTGTTTAACGTCTAGGCGTGGATACGAACGACGCTGATTGGGCCGGTAGAATGTACCTCGCCAGGCTTTTGCGACTTAGCGGTAGAGTTCGCCGTTGGTCTCCGAATCCCCATTTGGCAAAATGTGATCGTCAAGTTCATCATCTGCCATCGCGCGAACCAGGGACACCAGCACGGATTTCAGACGTTCGTCTTTGATACGGGCAAAGCTGCGGACAAACTCCATCAACAGGCGTGACGAGCCGAGTTCATCAAAATCATCGCTTGAGGCGTCAGATTTGACCGGATCGAAGAACCAGCCAGGAGACACTTCCAAGCGTTCAGCGATCAGGAAGAGACGGCCAGCGCTTACCCGATTTGCGCCCGTCTCATACTTCTGAATCTGTTGGTAAGAAATCCCTAGCGATTCGCCTAATTGGTCCTGAGTTAGGCCCATTAGGATGCGTCGACGGCGGATGCGATCGCCGACGAGTCGGTCGACTTCGCTGGCTGTGAAGGAAAGTTTTTCGGCGTCGTTCATGTTGTCCTCGGGCCCTGTCGCGAAATAGCGTATAGCGGGTCGTATGGAAAACTAGTGCGATTGGTCCGTATGACAAGTCTGTTACAAAGAGTTTCGCATAGGAGATTGAGACAGTGGCAGTCTTTACAAAATCCCTTGCCTGGGGAAACTGCGAAAAATCAAAAATGGGTGCCCCCGCACATGCGTAAAGTTTCCGCTTTTCTACTAACCGCCACGGTTTCAGCTTTGGTACTTTCTGCGTGCCAAAATTCGGATCGACGCCGGGAGCTCGCTTATGTCGAGCGCCCTGTTGAGCAGCTATATGCACGTGCAACAGACGAAATGGACAAGCGCGATTATGATGACGCAATCTTGCTGTTCAATGAGGTCGAGCGACAGCATCCCTATTCTGAGTGGGCACGTCGTTCGACTTTGATGTCAGCCTTTGCGGCTTACGAATCTGGGAAATTTGATGAAGCGGTAACCACAGCGCAGCGATACTTGTCGCTGAACCCAGCAGGTCAGGGCGCGGCATATGCTTACTACCTCATCGCGGTCTGTCATTTCGACCAAATCATGGACGTCGGGCGCGACCAAAAAACCACCGAGCTTGCGCGGGATGCCTTGTTTGACGTCGTTCGCCGCTATCCGGAGACGGATTACGCGCGGGATGCCTCAGTCAAGCTCGACATGGTCAGCGACCAGCTCGCCGGCAAAGAGATGGAAATCGGGCGCTGGTATTTGCGGCGTAATCAGCATTTGTCCGCCGTGAACCGGTTCCGCACTGTTGTGGCCGACTATGAGACTACCAGCCACGCACCCGAAGCGCTGCATCGTTTGGTCGAAGTCTATTTGGCGATGGGATTGAAGCAAGAAGCATTGGCCGCTGGTGCGGTGCTCGGTTACAATTATCCAGAGAGTATTTGGTATCAGTATTCGTATCGGCTGCTGAGTGGCCAGGGGCTCGATCCTGAGGGCGCCAGCGATGTTCAAAGACGCACATGGCTCCAACGCCTGATACCGGGCGGCAAATAGAGCTTGTTCTCATTTTGTTCCTTTGTTATGAAGGCGCATGTTACATGCACTCTCTATCCAATCTTTTGTCCTGATTGATCGCCTCGATCTTGAGGCAGCAACAGGCTTCACCGCCCTCACAGGTGAGACCGGTGCGGGTAAATCCATTATTTTAGACGCCTTGTCGCTTGTACTCGGCGGTTCTGCTGATCGCACCCAGATACGGTCAGGCGCGGATCAAGCGGTGATCAGTGCCGAGTTCACTGCACCGTCGGACCATCCCATATGGAAAGTCCTCGACGAGCATGGGCTTGGCTATGATCGAGACGAGGCAGTTTCCCTGCGTCGAACGCTGTCACGCACTGGTCCATCTAGAGCTTTTGTGAATGGGCAGTCCGTTGCCGCGGCTGTTCTGACCCTGATTGGTGATGTTCTGGTCGAAATCCATGGTCAGCATGCCGCGTCGCAGCTTATGCGCCCGTCCGCTCATCTTAGCCTGTTGGATGCCTTCGCGAGCTTAGAGCAAGACGTTGACCGTTGCGGTACGCTCTGGCGCAAATTTGAAGACAAACGGGATCATCGCGAAGCGCTAGAAGCGCAGGTGAGAGCGGCAACCGAGAAACAGGATTGGTTGACCTTCGCGGTTGGGGAGCTTTCCAAGCTGGCACCGGAGGTCGGAGAGACCGAAACACTCAGCGCTCAACGTACGGCATTGTTGCAGTCAGAACGCATGAGTGAGGCGATCGAGGAGACCTCCAGCGCTTTGTCTGACTCTCGGATTGATGATGCGCTTTCGGTGGCGTCGCGCGCGGCGGAACGAGTGGCGCGAATCCCGGGTTTAGAGACAATCGATGAGCAGTTGGCGACTTTGGCAACATCGACCGCCGATGCCATTGAGAGAACGCTGATCGAGCTCAGTGAGGCGCGTGAGAATACGAGTGAATTGGTGCGGCATGCAGGGCATGATTCCAATCGTCTTGAACAAGTCGAGGCACGATTGTTCGCCTTGCGGGCGGCTGCCCGCAAATATGATTGTCTCCCGGAACTCCTGACCGATACGCTCAAACGGTTTGAAAACGAACTCGCCTTGTGTGTCTCCAACACCGAGACCCTGGATACCGTGCGTCTCGAAGAGGCCGCGGCGCAAGATGCTTGGAAAGGATCGGCAGAACGTTTGAGCAAAGATCGGCAAAAAGCGGCGAAGCGACTCGAAAGCGCCGTCATCAAAGAGTTAGAACCTCTGCACCTTGGACGGGTGAAAATGCGCGTCGCCTTTACGCCAATTACCGAGGCCGATTCCGGTGCAAAAGGGTTGGAACGCGCGGAATTTGAAATTGAGACCAATTCAGGCACTGGGTTTGGCCCTCTGAAGAGCATCGCATCAGGCGGTGAGCTTGCGCGCTTCTCTCTGGCGCTCAAATGTGCGCTCAGCCAATGCGGCGAAGCCACAACGCTCATCTTCGATGAAGCCGACCAAGGCGTCGGCGGCGCAGTCGCGGCATCGATTGGCGAACGCTTGGCGCGGCTCAGCTCGGAGCGCCAAGTGTTTGCTATCACGCACAGTCCGCAAGTCGCCTCGTCTGCGGCGCGGCAGTGGCGGGTGCTCAAAGAAGATGACGCGAATGGCCAGACGGTCAGTCAAGTTGCACAATTAGATGATGGTCAACGTCTTGAAGAAATCGCTCGAATGTTGTCAGGCTCCAGCATCACCAATGAGGCCCGTGCGGCCGCATTGAAATTGCTGGAGGCGGCATGAGCGCAGACACTGCTGTAGATGATCTAAGCGAAGACCAGGCCCGCAAAGAACTGGCGCGTCTTGCAACCGAAATCAAAGTCGCAGACGCGAGTTACTATACGGACGACAATCCGCATCTCAGCGATGCTGAATATGATGCATTGCGTCTGCGCAATAAGAGCATTGAAGCGAAGTTCCCTCATCTTAAACGCTCTGACAGTCCGAGTGACTCTGTGGGCATTGCCGTCAGCGACGGTTTCGGAAAAATCGAGCATGGCGTCCCTATGCTCTCGCTCGATAATGCTTTTACCGATGACGACGTAGCTGACTTTAAAGACCGCATTCGCCGATTCCTGGGTTTGGAGGCCGAGGAAGAGCTGATCATTACGGCCGAGCCTAAGATTGACGGCCTCTCGCTCAGCCTCACCTATCAAAATGGCCGACTGGAGCGCGCCGCAACCCGCGGTGATGGTCGCGTCGGCGAAGATGTGACGGCGAACGCTCGAACGCTATCCGATGTGCCAGATCAACTGGCCGGCTCTGGTTGGCCCGACCGGATCGAGATCCGCGGCGAGGTCTATATGGCGAACGACGACTTTGCGGCTCTAAACGCGGCTGAAGAAGCTGCGGGGCGCAAACTCTATATGAACCCACGCAACGCCGCAGCCGGCGGCTTACGTCAAAAAGATCCGGCCGTGACCGCGCAGCGCCCCCTAAAGTTCTATGCATATGCGTGGGGCGAACACTCCGCGCCGTTCGCCGAAACGCAAACAGATGCTGTGGCACAACTCGCCAAATGGGGCTTTCAAACCAACATATTGTTCAAAGCGCATAAGGACGTGGCGTCCTTGCTCGCTGCCTATACGGATATGGTCGCGCGCCGCGCGGGACTTGGCTATGACATTGACGGGGTGGTCTACAAGGTCGACCGCCTCGACTGGCAGCAGCGGCTGGGACAAGTTAGCCGGTTTCCACGCTGGGCGATCGCGCACAACTTTCCGGCCGAGAAAGTCGTCACGACGCTGGAGGCGATTGATATCCAGGTCGGTCGAACCGGCTCATTGACCCCCGTAGCCCGCCTTACGCCGGTCACTGTGGGAGGGGTCGTCGTCTCGAATGCGACGCTACATAATGAGGAAGAGATTGAGCGCCTAGACGTCCGCGAAGGCGACCAAGTTGAAATCCAGCGCGCTGGTGATGTCATTCCGCAAGTCTTACGCGTCACCAATCCTGATCGAGAGGGCCGATCAACCCCGTTCGTGATGCCGACTGTGTGTCCTGAATGTGGATCTGCTGCGGTCAGAGAGCTCGATGACAAAGGTAAAGAAGATGTCCGCCGCCGCTGTACGGGCGGTCTTATCTGCCCCGCGCAAATCAAAGCGCGCTTGGAGCATTTCGTGTCGCGCAAGGCGCTTGATATAGACGGGCTTGGCAGCAAACAGATAGAGCTCTTCTATGACAAAAGCCTCGTCACGGCGCCGCAACATATCTTCCAATTGCCGATGCGGATCGAAGCGGCGGGCCTCGACCCATTAGAGACCTGGGAAGGGTTTGGTGAGACGTCAGCGCGCAAGCTGCTCGATGCGATTGATCAACGCCGCCGCGCACCATTTGCGCGCTTTCTCAATGGCCTCGGCATTCGGCACGTTGGGCAAACGACATCGGACCTGTTCTCGCGCACCTTTGTGCAATGGAGCGCTTTCTGGACCGCGGTAGAGCACGCGCGCGATGAGCCAGGTGGCGAATCCGAACAAGCGCTCACTTCAATCGATGGCATCGGCGGCGCAGCAGTCGGCGCGCTAACCGCCTTTGCCAGCGAACCACACAATCAAGACATGATGGCCGAGCTCTTAGGTGAAATCGACGTCCAAGACGGCGAAGCGCCTGCCAGTGAAAGCCCGGTTGCAGGCAAGACCGTGGTCTTCACAGGCACGCTAGAGGCGATGACGCGCGATGAGGCCAAGGCGCGTGCAACCTCTTTAGGCGCCAAAGTCTCTGGCTCCGTGTCCGGGCGCACTGATATCCTCGTGGCGGGGCCGGGCGCCGGTTCAAAGCTCAAAAAAGCCCAAGACCTCGGTGTCACGGTGATGACAGAGGCAGAATGGATCGAGCTGATCCAATCGCTTTAGAGCGGCGCGCAGGCGGCCTTCAGCCAGTCCGCCACCTCGCCATCCACCAAGTCGCCAATCTCCGCCAAGACGCGCTGGTGGTAATCATCCACCCAGTCGCGCTCTTCTTGTGACAGGAGGTCAGCGACAATCAGGTTGCGGGCGAGCGGCGCGAAGGTGAGGCATTCAAAGCCGAGCATTTCCCGATCGCCGCCTTCAATCGCTTCTGGCGGGGTGACATATTGAAGGTTCTCGATCCGGATACCGTACGCACCTTCCTTATAGAAGCCAGGTTCGTTCGACACGATCATGCCGGGCATGAGCGGTGTGGCGTTCCAGGCCTTCGCGATGCGTTGCGGCCCTTCATGCACGCCGAGAAACACCCCAACCCCGTGACCGGTGCCGTGGTCATAGTCTAAGCCCGCTTGCCACAGCGCGTGCCGGGCCAGCGTATCGAGATGCGTCCCCGTGGTGCCTTCCGGGAAGCGGACGCGATCCATGGCAATATGGCCTTTGAGGACGAGCGTATAATGCCGCTTCATATCTTCAGACGGGGCACCGATCGGCACCGTGCGCGTGATGTCAGTTGTTCCATCCGGATATTGGCCGCCACAGTCGACCAGATAGAGCGTACCGCGCTCGAGTGAGCGATTCGACGCTGAGGACACCCGGTAATGCGGAAGCGCGCCATTCGGTCCAGCCCCAGAAATCGTCTCAAACGACATGTCTTTCATGCTGGTGTCGACAGCGCGGAAATCGAGGAGTTTTAGCGCCGCATCGATTTCCGTATAGCTTCCCGATTGGGCCTCGGTGTCGAGCCAATGAAGGAAGCGCGTCACAGCCGCGCCGTCACGCCGATGAGCGGCGGCGGTGCCTGCGAGTTCGGTGGCGTTCTTACAGGCTTTTGGAAGCAAAACAGGGTCTTGCGCCCGCACGATGTTCGCGCCCGCTTGGTCGAGTTTTTGAAAAAACCAATCAGACGCGAGGCCAGGATCTAGGCTAATGGTGGCGCCCTTAAGTGTTTCGAGTTCGCTTTCTAATGCATCGATGGGGACCAGGCTTACCTCATTACCGAGGAATTCTCTCAAGCCCGGCGTTTCTTTCTCTGGGGCCATAAACAATGTCGCGCTGCCGTCGTCCTGCAAAATGGCGCGGGCGAGCGGCAAGGGAGAGCAGGCGACGTCTCCGCCGCGAATATTAAACAGCCAAGCAATGCTCGCTGGGGCTGTAATGACCACCGCATCTGCGCCTGTTTCTCTGACGATTGCAGCGACTTGTCGGCGTTTGTCTTGCGAACTGAGCCCTGAAAAATCCAATTCATGTGTGTTCACAAGTGCCAGGGGTTGCGGCGGACGGTCGGCCCACGCGAGATCTACCGGATTGCGCTCCACCGCTTGAATGGAAGCTCCCGCCTTCTCCGCCGCGCCTGCAAAAGTTGCGACATCATTCGGCGTCATCAGTGCTGGATCAAAGCCAATTACTTGGCCGTTCAGGTTTTGCTGCGAGAGCCATCCAAACGGGCCGGGGTCGGGAACATCCACACGCTGGAAGAGGTCATGATCGGTCTGTTCCGCCGCTTGAATGGTATAACGGCCATCGATGAAGATTACGGCATCGGTCTTAAGGACGAGGGCTGAGCCAAAAGAGCCCGAAAATCCACTCACCCAGGCCAATCGCTCATTCGCATCGGGCAAGTATTCGTTCTGATACTCGTCTTCATGGGGGACATAAAATCCATCCAGTCCAAGCTTAGACAGTTCAGCGCGCAGCTTGGGAAGATTCTCGCGACCGACATGAGGGCCGCCTTTGACGTCAAAATTCTGTTTCATAGCGTTTACGTAATCCCGATCCGCGAGTTGCGCAAAGACGAAAATGAGCCATGCAATATTGTATGGAATATCAGGTTTTGGTACATAGTAATGCAGGGCTTTATACCTATGTTGAGATCATAACAAAAACAAACCTCCCAGGACTAAGACTATGAAGACTCTAAATCTATTCCGCGCGCCCGCCGCATTGTTCTCGGCCTCACCAGAACTATCTAGCAACGTTCAAGAAATTGAGATTGTCAGCAAGGTCAGCGTTTCTGCTGCACCGATTGCCGGAAACGCCGCGCGCCCGCGTGTTCTCGCGCAACGCACTGCCCGTCAAGAGCGCCGGTTCGCGCACTAAGACCGGCGTTGTAAGACCAATGTTGACCATCCGTCTTTGCGGATGCGTTTAACGAGCGTCAGTCCGCGCCCTGTATAGGCGGCTCGGACCAAGGGCTCTTGATGCGTCAACAGCCCCGACAATATCACATGCCCACTTTTGGCTATGAGCGGCGCCAGTTTCGGCGCGAGCTTGGTCAAAGGGCGCGCGAGAATGTTGGCAAAGATCAGATCATAAGGCGCAGCGGCTTGGATGGTCCGATTGGTTGCGCCCCGGGTTTGATACGTCTTGAATCGGTTCGAGACATGGTTCTTGTGCGCGTTTTCGTTCGCGACGAGTACACTCTGCGCGTCGATTTCAGTCCCTATCGCGCGCATCGCACCGGTTTTGACGCCAGCGATCGCCAACACGCCGGAGCCGGTCCCGATATCTAGGATTGATTGCGGCACGCGCGAACGCAGGACGTGCTCATAACCAAGCAGGCAGCCAAGGGTCGTGCCATGGTGGCCTGTGCCGAAAGCAGGTCCGGCCTCGATCAAAATATCGGTCTTTCCGGGAGACGTTTTCGTCAGCGCGTGGCTCCCGGCGACGATGAAACGCCCTGCGCGCACAGGCGGTAAGCCTTCCAGCGAAAGGGTGACCCAATCGCGGTCCTCGAGCGCTTCGATGACTGGATTAAGCTCTGGCGCGGCCTCACGGATGAGATCAGCGCTCGCTTCGGCGTCTGCGCGCGTTTCGGCATACGCGTCCAAGCGCCACGTGATACGCGTGTCTTCTTTAGCGTCGACCGCGCCCGCTGGAGAGGGGTCGGTCCAGGCGAGCGTGTCCCAAGCCAGTTCAATCGCCGCGCGCGGCCCACGTGCTGATATCTGATACATGCGCGCGCCTTAGCAGTGCGTCCCTACGCTGCCTAGTGGTCAGGCGAGCAAACCTCTGTATAAGGCCGTCATGACTGAGCGATTGAATATTTCCGTGGCCGGGGCAGCTGGCCGTATGGGGCGCCAATTGATCAAGGCAGCGTATGCGGCTGGACATCAGGTAGTCGGTGGAAGCGAGGCGCCTGCGTCGCCAGATATTGGGGCGGATTTGGGCGTTTTAGCGGGTTTGGAGCGTTTGGGCGTAGCGGCGACCGATCAAATCACCACTGCCACGAGCGGGGCTGGTGTTTGGATCGATTTTACGGTCCCGGGAGCCACTTTGTCGGCTCTAAGCGCGCTCAAAGCCGCGGGTGTTCGCGCAGCCGTGATCGGGACAACTGGGTTCAACGAGACTCAAGAGTCCGAGATCGCTGATGCTGCGCGTGATCTAGCCATCGTGAAAGCGGGAAACTTTTCGCTCGGCGTGAACCTGCTCGAAGCGCTGGTTAAAGAAGCGGCCGCGCGGCTTGGATCCGATTGGGATATCGAAATTGCCGAAGCGCATCATCGGTACAAAGTGGATGCGCCGTCAGGAACGGCGCTGATGCTGGGAGAGGCAGCTGCTGCAGGGCGCGGAAAGCCTTTGAAAGACATTCAGTCCGCGCCTTATGATGGTCCGTCGGCAAAACGTGAGCCGGGGAAAATCGGTTTCTCAGTCACGCGCACGGGCGGGGTGATTGGCGACCATGAAGTCTCCTTCGGGTCTGAGATGGAAATCGTCTCTTTGCGTCACACCGCGCTAGATCGAGCCGTCTTTGCGCATGGCGCCATCAAAGCCGCAGAGTGGGTCGCAATGCAGCCGTCAGGTCTTTATGATATGAGCGGTGTGCTCGGCCTTTAGAGATACTCATCTGGCATAAAGGGAATGTCTGTATCCTCGGGGCTCGCGCCAGCGGCTGTGAGCATAGCATGCACCTGACCCCGGTGATGGGTTTGGTGATTGAACACCTGCATCAGACAGATCGCGCGCGGGCTCGTCATGCCGCGCTGGAGCGTGCCAGAATACCATTCTAAATCGCCATCTACGTCGGCTTGTGTGAGTGTTTCCGCCCAGTTGATGAAGGTGCGGTCTGCCTCATTCCGGCGGGATTTGAGATCGTCCCAATCATCATAGAGCGGCACTTTGCGTGATGGGCCGTCGGGGGGCGCCCAATCGGAGAGACGGCTCATCCAAAGCTGATCGGCCCACAAAATGTGCGACAAGGTCGCGTGGATGGACTGAAAGAAGCTGCCGCGATCGGCCCGGCGTTCTGCGTCCGAGAGGCCATCGGCCGCGCCGTAAATGCTTATGTTTTGCCAGCGATTATATCGCGCCATGCGCTGTAAATATCCAGGAGTGATCATCCGGTTAGCCTAACCGGAACGGTCTATCCGGTAAACTTGCCTGAGCGAGGGAACCCGCGCATCACCGCTTTACCGGCTTGAGCGCGTTTTCCGACCCATTCAGTCCATTCTGGGAAGCCGCGCATCCGTCCGGCGCTATCAGTGACGATCAGACCGTCTTCGGCGTGGAAAACAGTCGCGTCAGCGAGTTTATCCGTGCCGCGATAGTTTTGTAGCTTATTGCCTTTGCCGCGTGACATTTCAGGCAACTCGTCCAGTGGGAAGACCAAGAGCTTCTTATTTGTGCCGATCACAGCAACATGGTCGCCGCGCGCGAGGTCTACGACGAGGAGCTTGCCGCCGTCGGGGACCGACACGACGGATTTACCGGCTTTCCGGTTCGATTCCAGCTCGCTTTCTTGGACAATGAAGCCGTAACCGGCATCAGACGCCATGATCCGCTTACGGGAGCCATCGAGCTTAAACATGCCGACGATGTCGACACTGTCTTCTAGATCGATGGAAATCCGGATCGGTTCGCCGTGCCCGCGTCCGCCAGGAAGTTTGTCACAGGGTAGAGTGAAGGCACGGCCATCCGACGACATCAGGATGAGTTTATCGGTCGTGTGCACCTCTTCAGAGAAGAGCAGGGTGTCCCCATCTTTAAACTTGGCTGAGGCAAGGTCGATGCCGTGACCCTTCATACCGCGGATCCAGCCCTTGGTTGAAAGCACAATCGTGAGCGGCTCTTTCGGCATAGAGGCTTCGAGCGCCGCGCCGACATCAATGATGGGGGCTTCGTCAAAGTTCGCGCGTCGACGGCCGAGTTCGGTTGATGGGTCGAACACTTTGCGCGCTTCTTTCAGCTCTTTTTTCACCTTGGTCCACTGACGCGCTTCAGAGCCAAGCATAGCGACAATACTACTGCGCTCTTCGCTCAGGGTGTCATGTTCCTTGCGGATTTCCATTTCCTCGAGTTTGCGCAACGCCCGCAAGCGAAGGTTCAGAATAGCTTCGGCTTGGATTTCCGTGATCCCGAAGCGATCAATCATTTCTTGCTTAGGATCGTCTTCCTCTCGGATGATCCGGATTACCTCATCAATATTGAGATAGGCAATCAAATAGCCATCCAAGAGATGAAGACGTTTCTCGATCTTATCGAGCCGGAACTCAGCCCGGCGCACCACGACTTCGCGGCGATGATCGAGATAGGCCCGGAGCACTTGGCGCAGGCCCATAACTTGAGGCGCGCCCTTGTGCAGGACATTCATATTCAAGCTAAACCGGGTTTCGAGGTCGCAAATCCGGAATAGGCTTTCCATCAGAACGTCTGGCTCGACAGTCTTGGCCCGCGGCGCCAGGATCAAGCGAATGTCTTCGGCGCTTTCATCCCGCACATCAGCGAGAAGCGGGGCCTTTTTCGTCTCAATCAGGTCCGCCAAACGTTCAATCAGCTTCGACTTCTGTACTTGATAAGGGATTTCGGTGACGACCACCTGCCAAGTCCCGCGTCCAAGGTCCTCGACAGACCATTTCGCCCGCATGCGGAAGCTGCCACGCCCAGTTTCATAGGCCTCTAGGATCGATTCCTTCGGTTCGACGATGATGCCGCCGGTTGGGAAATCAGGCCCGGGTATCACTTCCAGGAGCTCTTCGGTGGATGTGGTTTTGCGATCTACGAGCAGCAAAGCTGCATCAATCACTTCAGCGACATTGTGTGGCGGACTGCTGGTCGCCATGCCGACGGCGATGCCTGTCGCGCCATTAGCAAGCAGGTTCGGGAACCCAGCGGGTAGAACCACCGGCTCCTCGTCATTCTCGTCATAGGTTGGTTTGAAGTCGACGGCGTTTTCATTCAGCCCGTCGAGGAGCAGCTGCGCTGCTTCCGTCATACGGCTTTCTGTATACCGCATGGCCGCAGCGCTATCGCCGTCAATATTGCCGAAATTGCCCTGGCCATCGACCAGCGGATATCGAACCGAGAAGTCCTGCGCGAGGCGGACCATCGTGTCATAAATCGAAGCGTCACCATGTGGGTGATAGTTACCCATCACCTCGCCCACGACCTTGGCGCATTTGCGATAGCCGCCGTCCGGATTGAGCTTCAGCTCGCGCATGCCGTAAAGGATGCGGCGTTGGACGGGCTTCAAGCCATCTCGAACGTCGGGCAGGGCACGTGACGTGATGGTTGAGAGCGCATAAGCGAGATAGCGCTTGGTCAGCGCCTCGCTCAACGGCTCATTAATAATGCGATCGTCTTCTGGGTCCAAAAGATCGGTCATGCGCACCCCTAATCTCTAACGCGGCGTAGAATCGCCACACTCGTACAGATTAACAGAAAACGCCCATTGGTTAACGAAGGAATACCATGCGTCGCTGGCGTCTTATTTTGTTTGCGGCCTGTGCCGCCGCCTTAGGTTATCTGGTGCACAGATTCTTACCACCGCAACACAATCCGTTTCGCCCGCCAGATCTGACCGAGCCAATCGGTCTGGCGACGTACGGAAAGCTGACGGCTTTAAAGCATAATGAGGCGCTCTGTCGGGAAAAGCTTGTGGAGGCCGGAGTTGAGTTCGTGGTTCTGGGCGCAGATGGCGCGGAAACACGCTGCCCACTTGAGGAGACCTTGCAACTCAAACGATCACTGACACCCTATAATGCTGCGCCGTTACGCATGACCTGCCACCAAATGGCGGCGCTTCACATTTGGGAGCGCAATGTCTTACGACCGCAAGCGGAGAAAATCTTCCAATCGCCGCTACGCCAGATCGAGACTTATGGCTCGTTCAGCTGCCGCAACATTGCCGGGACGCGCATGCGCTCGCAGCATTCCTATGCCAATGCGATTGATATTTCAGGCTTTGTCTTAGAAGGCGGCACCCGGATCCGCGTCAGAGAGCATTGGCGCGAACGAAGCGATGCAGGTCGGTATCTGTCTCGCGTCCACAAATCGGCATGCCGCTTGTTTTCTACCACGTTGGGCCCAGACTATGACGCCGCCCATGCCGATCATTTCCATCTCGACATGGGCAGCGTTGAAACGTGTCGTTAGACCGACGCGAGTTTAGTCGTCTTTACAAGAATATCCGTCTTCGGTGACTTCCTCGACGGTGCCTGGCCCCCCGCAAACGCGAAGCGCGGTTTCGGTGTTGAGGGCAATCTCTTCAGAATCAGACCAGTCGCCTTCATCCACGTGGATGCATCCAACAAGTCCCAGGAGGGCGACGCTCATGGCGCCAAATAGAACGGTGCTTTTCATATCAGCCTCTTATATGTTCTCTTCCCCTAAACGCCGTTCTCCAATGCGCTGAGTTTCCTGAATAAAAGTTGAACAAACCGCGCCTTTAGCCAATCAGTTTTGGAACCAAACGCGCGCGGCTCGGCGGAATGGGCTTGTGCACCGCCGAGAAGAGGCGTTCTTCTAAGAAATACCCCGTCAGATGAAGCGCATCTTCAATGTCCTCTGCCATGGCGAGGGCGCTAGAATCGATGAGAAAGCTCGGCAGGGGGAATAATCGCTCGACATAGCCCTCCGCTTCGGATCCTCGCACCGCGCGTCCGGTCTTAGGCGAGACATGGGTGAGGCCGTCATTCGCGCCTGACAACGCACATTTATCGAGGTCAAGACCAAACCCGAGGGCCGAGAGCAAACCGAGTTCCCATTTTGCGTATAAAGCTGGCCAAACCGGCCAAGCGTCGAGTGCGTCTAGCAACAGGCTCGTGGGTTGAAACAAAGCAGATCCCGCCGTATCGCCTTCGTCCACTGCGCCGCGCAGAAGGTCAGAGACGGTGTTGATCGCGGCAAGCGCCTCAGGTCGATCGAGATAGCGCCCGGCGCGGCTGGTGGTCACTTCGGCTACGGTGAAGCGCCCTAACTGTTCTTCGAGACGGCCCGACCACGACAGCTCAACCGTGTTTCCAGCTTCGAATTGCGCGCGTTTCTTACGGCTCGCCCCGCCATAGACCAGGCCGGACCGCCGCCCCTTATGCGCCGTCAACACATCGAGAATGAGCCCGCTTTCTCCGAAGCGGCGACCGCCGAGAATGAGCGCTTGATCACGCCACTCCATCAACAGCTCCCCTAAGCATCAAACTCCAAGCCAACGGACTGATAGGCTTCGCGGCGTTCCATCCATTTTGGATCGACTTTGACAAATAGGAAAAGGTGCACCGTTTGGCCAAGCATTTCGGTGAGTTCTTCGCGCGCCGCTTTGCCGATCGCTTTGATCGC
>ERZ1740070.1362-NODE-1362-length-15392-cov-7.754059_pt1 | contig 15392 bp, 17 predicted proteins | sample MGYA00581734_ERZ1740070 | MGnify/ENA primary metagenome ERZ1740070 (study PRJEB43018, sample SAMN04849744) | marine metagenome | isolation source: floating plastic debris | place: Pacific Ocean | collected 2008-09-01 | study: EMG produced TPA metagenomics...
CCCCATGAGGGCATCCACAGCACGATCGAGAACACCATGCCAAGGGTCGAGGCCCAATCCGGCAAAGCGGTGTAGTGCAAGTGGTGCGGACCGGCCCAGATATAGAGGAAGATCAGCGCCCAGAAGTGGATGATCGATAGCTTGTAGCTAAAGACTGGGCGTTCGGCCTGCTTGGGGATGAAGTAGTACATCATCCCAAGGAAGCCCGCTGTTAGGAAGAAGCCCACCGCGTTGTGGCCGTACCACCACTGCACCATCGCGTCCTGCACACCGGCAAAGACCTGAACCGATTTTGACCCCCAGATCGAAACGGGGATGCTGAGGTTGTTGAAGATGTGCAGCATCGCAACTGTGACGATGAAGGACAGGAAGAACCAGTTGGCCACGTAGATATGCGGCTCTTTGCGCTTGATGATCGTGCCAAGGAACACGGCCAGATAGGCCACCCAGACGATTGTCAGCCAAAGGTCAACGTACCATTCGGGCTCGGCATATTCTTTCGACTGAGTGCCGCCCAGGATGTACCCGGTCGCGGCCAGCACGATGAACAGGTTGTACCCCCAGAACACGAACCACGCGAGGTTCCCACCCCAAAGGCGCGCAGCACTTGTCCGTTGCACCACGTAAAACGATGTCGCGATCAAAGCGTTGCCGCCAAACGCGAAAATCACCGCAGAGGTGTGCAAGGGGCGCAATCGCCCAAAGTTCATATAGCCTTGCGCCCAATCGAAATTAAGCACCGGAAAAGCCAGCTGAAACGCAATAAAGGTCCCAGCAAGAAAACCGACCACTCCCCAAAAGGCCGTCGCAACCACGCCGTAGCGGATCACACCGTCCATATAACTGGTATCCAGTACGGCTTGCGGCACGGGTTCATCGGTATTTCGAAGTGTCCACAGGAATAGCCCAGCAGACACGGCCATGATGATGATGGCATGAACCTGATAGGCTAGGTCGCGCGCGTAGCTTGCGGCGATCATCGCGAAAAGCGTGACCAGACCAAGCGCGATCAGCTTTATATAGTTCAACATTGTTCGTCCCTTCGTCTGACCCACACGATTCGAACGCCGCGCAGGCGGTTATTAGACTGGAGCCTTAATGGGGAATTGGCGGGACCTGATCCTTGATCTGCATCAATAGATTCCTGCGACTTAGTTGACGGGCATCAAAGCGTCGCAGCACCGGCACGATAAATATGACCGCTAAGGACCAATGGAAGAAAGAGGACGGTCATGTCTTTCAAAACACTGCTGACAGTTGTCACCGACAAAACCCATCTCCAGGACACTGTTGCGCAGGCAATCAGCTTTGCAGACTGTATGGATGCCCATCTCGACGTGGTGTGCATAGGGGTCGATCGGACCCAAACTGGGTATTACTACGCGGGTATGAATGCGGCCGTTTTACAAGAGACCCTGAATCAGGCCCGGAGCGACAGCACAGACATGGCCGAGGCGGCGCGCGGATTGTTGCGATCAACCAACCTGCGTTGGGGAGTCACAGACCTTGTGTGTCAGTTGGCTGATGTGGCCCGCGTCGTGGCTTCATACGCACGCTTCGCGGACCTCGCTATTCTGCCTCGCCCCTACGGCGATGATCGCGGGATCGAGCTTGAGCCCGTTGTCGAAGGCGCTTTGTTCGAAGGTCAGGCGCCAGTGATTGTACTGCCGGCCCATTCCAAAGAGCTGAGACTGCCCGACCGCATCACCATTGGTTGGAATGAAAGCGCGGAAGCCTTGCGCGCCGTGCGCAGTGCGTTGCCCATCCTTAAACCGGCGAAGCGGTCACATATCGTTGTCATTGACCCACCGAAACATGGGCCAACCCGATCTGACCCCGGAGGGCTTCTGTCACAGTTTCTGGCCCGTCACGGCGTTCATGTCGAAATCGACGTATTGTCAAAAACGCTGCCACGGGTGTCGGATGTGATGCGCCGCCACGTGACGGATATTGACGCGGATATGGTGATCATGGGCGCGTATGGCCATTCGCGGTTTCGCGAAGCGATCCTTGGGGGGGCCACCCGCAACATGCTTGAGACCGCCGAAGTACCGGTCTTTATGGCGCACTAGCCGGTCAACAGACGCAGGCCCTGTGTCACATCGGACCGCACAGCAAGCCGCAGGCCGGGTTCGTCCCCGGCCTTAAGTGCGGAAATGATCAGCCGGTGGAACTGCGGCGCCTCTGTGCGCCGCAACCGCCCATAAAGCGCGCGCATTGTCGGACCAAGCTGGAGCCACACGGTTTCCGCCATTGCAAGCATCGCGGGGGCTTGGGCACGCAGGTAGAGCGTGCGGTGAAAGTCCAGATTGGTTCGAATGTAGCCCACTGCGTCGCGGTTCGACACGGCATCCGCGATGGTGCCGTTGATCGCTTGCAAACGGTCGATCAGCGCCAGATGCGCCCGTGGCAAAGCGCGGCTGGCCAGCTCGACCTCAATCAATGCGCGCAACGCGGCAAGCTCTTCAATACGGTCATTGGAAAGTTCCGGAGTTGATACCCGACCCGACGCCGACATCGAGAGCGCCCCTTCAGCCACCAAACGTTGCACCGCTTCGCGCGCTGGCGTCATAGAGACATCATAGTCCCGCCCGATCCCGCGCAATGTCAGGTGTTCACCGGGTGACATCTGACCAAACATGATCTTGTTGCGCATGCCGCGATAGACACGGTCATGGGCCGACACGGTCGCTTCAACGGGGCGGTTTGTGACAATCATGGCGCGATGTGATCACACTCAGATCGGCGGTCAAGCCTCAAATCGAAAGCGGTGCAGGTTTGGCCCCTCGCGGCGCAGCCAGGCGCGCTCTTTGTCATGCGGCCCATACAGGCGGTGCAAGACCTGCCAAAACGCGGCCGAATGGTTCATTTCAACCAAATGCGCCACCTCGTGCGCCGCGACATATGACATGACAGAGCGGGGAGCGAGGACAAGCCGCCAGGAATACATCAAGGCACCGGCAGACGAACACGACCCCCACCGGGACCGTGTATCGCGCAGCGTAAGCTTGGTGTACCGCTTACCGATGAGACCTGCGTAATGATCAGATGCCCGCGTCAGTTCTGCCCGGGCCTGTTCCTTCAACCAGACTTGCAGATGCTTTCGCCCCTTCGCTTCGGGTTGCGGCAATGCAATCTCATCATCCGACACGATAAGGCGCTTGCCGCTGCCAGCAACCAGACGCATGGACCGTCCAGCAATATCAAGGGTCATACCCGGCCCAACCACCTGTTGTGTCTCTTGCTGAGCCAGATGCCCACGCACCCAGTTTTGCTTTTCTTGCGCAAAGGCCAGCGCCTCGCGTTCGGACACCCCGCGCGGGACTGTGAGTGTCACGCTGCCATCAATCCGAGAAATCCGTAGGGTCATCCGACGCGCACGCGCGTTTTTGCGCAGTTTGAGCGCAATATCGGGGTTGCCTGGTAGAGTTCTGACGCCCATATCCCGCTCGATGAAATGAGTGCTGCAAAGCCTTTGACACCGGTTCGGTGTTATGGCAGTTGGCGCAGATTGTCGATATGACCACGTAATTGAAGGGGATGACCCATGCCCAAAGAAGAATGGGGCACCAAACGCGTTTGCCCGACCACCGGCAAGCGGTTTTATGACCTGAACGCCGACCCGATCGTCAGCCCCTACACGGGCGAAGTTGTTGAGATCGACACCGGCAAGACACGTATGATCGCAGCCGATGCCGCTGATCGTCAGAGCAAAGCCAAAGAGGACGAGACCGACGAGGTTGATGTTCTTGATGATGATGACGTCGATGTCGAACTCGAAGATGACGGCGTTCTGGACGACGATGACGAGGATGATAACGTCTCGTTGGACGAAATTGCGGACGTCGCCGCTGAAGACGACGATTAATTTCAGCCGCTGGGGCGGAATCACGCTTGATCCCGCCCCCGGCTTTGCGTAATCCATCGCGCACTACGGGGCCTTAGCTCAGCTGGGAGAGCGCTTGCATGGCATGCAAGAGGTCAGGGGTTCGATCCCCCTAGGCTCCACCAAACCCTTTCCTATCGCTTCGACACGTCCCCCAGAACGATGATTTCTGGCGCGCGCTCGGTCAATGTTTGGCACATAAGCTCTCCAAGCAGGCGGAACTCTTTCTCGCGCGATGTACCTTTGCGCCAAACCATCCCAATTGTGCGCGAGGGCGCAGTGCCTCGGAATGGCCGTGCGACGACAATATCCTGATGCGCGACTTCTGATTTCACGTAGAGCGCAGGCATGAGCGACACGCCCATACCCGTCGCCACCATCTGGCGTAGCGTGTCGAGGCTTGTTCCCTCGTAGTCGTGTGACAGCTCTACCCCGTAGTCATCGGAGATCTTGCGCACCAGTTCGTAAAGCTTGTGCCCCTGTTCCAGTGACAAAATCGTCTCGCCGCGCAGCATGCCCGGGTCAATCTCTGGTTCTTGCGCCAGCCGGTGGTCGGACGGCACCACAACCTGAATAGGTTCGCGAAACAGTGATAGTGTCTCCAGATCGGCCCGCGCGACGGGCAACGGGAAGAACAGAAGATCAAGCGACCCGTCCTCTAATTGGGACAGCAGAACTTCGGGAAAGCCTTCGCGGATATATAGCCCCAACTTCGGGTATTTCGCATGCAGATCGGGGATCACGAGGGGCAAAAAGTAAGATCCGACAGTCTGAACAACGCCAATGCGAATGACGGATTCGAGCATGCTTTGCCGCGACTTGGCGATAGAATGGATTTCGCGCACCTCTCGCAAGACCCTGCGACCGCGCTCGGCGATGTCTTTGCCGGTCGGTGTCATGATCACTTTCGATCGACTGCGCTCGACCAATGCAGTGCCCAACCGCACTTCAAGGTCTTTGACCTGCGCGCTGAGAGTTGGTTGCGTGACATTGCATGCTTCTGCCGCGCGCCTGAAATGCAGGTTATCGGCGAGTGCCACGAGGTAACGCAACTGTTGGATCGTCGGCATTTTGCGCCTTTTGATAGGTTTTTTCTATCAACCTTACCCGTACTTTCGATTTGGTCAATGACACCTGCGACCCTATGTCGTCATCCGGTGAGGGAGTGGTCGCAATGAAGCGGTTCAAGAACATCCTGTTCGTGTCCGACGAACAGAGCGCATATGAGCACGCGCTTGACCGTGTAAGTTGGCTGTCCAAGGCCAACGGGGCGCATGTGACGCTTGTCGGCACCATCGATAGCGGTGGGTCACGCACTCTGTCTTCGGCATTTTCGAAGGTTCCCGGTTTTGGCGCACAAGACATTGAAGACAAAATCCTGCGCGTGCATCAAAGCAAACTGGACGAACACGCCGATGTCTTGCGCCAGCGGGGCATCTCGGTGGACACCAAGCTGCTGATCGGCACACCCTTCATAGAATTGATCCGTCAAGTGCTGCGCGACGACCATGACCTCGTCATCAAAGGCGCATACCGGTCTGCCGGGTCGCCCTTCTTTCCCGGCGAAGACATGCATCTTCTGCGCAAGTGCCCCTGCCCGGTGTGGATCCTCAATTCTGTGTCGGAACCAAGATCACAACGCATCCTTGTCGCAGTAGACCCCGATTTTGACGATGCCCCGCGCACCGAACTGAACCAGTTGATCATGGAACTTGCCACGTCGCTCGCGCGGCAGGACGGGGCCAAGCTTGACGTCGTCAATGTGTGGCGGCTGCAGGAAGAGGCAGCGTTGCGCCACGGCTTGGCCAAAATCCCCGAAGACAGCATCAACCGCATGGTCGCCAAAGAGAAAACCGACAGCGAAGCGCGCTTGCAGCGGCTTGTCGCAGGGTTTTCGGAATATGACGACATCATGCGTGTCCTGCACATCAAAGGCGCGCCTGCCGACGTGATCCCTGAACACGCCAAGGCTGAAAGCATCGATACCATTGTCATGGGCACATTGGCCCGCACCGGTGTTGCCGGTCTTTTTATTGGCAACACTGCCGAAACGATCTTGAACCACGTCAGTTGCTCTGTCCTTACGGTCAAAGCCAAAGGGTTCGTCTCACCTGTTGAACTGGAAGGAGCATCCTCCTGATGGCTGCTGACACCCCCTCAAACGCAAGCGGCAACGGGATCAGCGGCGTTATCCCGATCTTGTTTGCGGGTGCTTTGTTTGTCTATTTCCTGACCCTTGTGCCAACAATCGCGACGCTTGAGGTAATCCGTTGGTCCGTGCCCTGGATCCCAAGCCTTGGCATCGAATTCTCGTTTCTAGTCGACGGGCTCAGCCTGACCTTTTCGTTGCTGATCTCGGGGATTGGTACGCTGGTCCTGCTCTATTCTAACACGTACCTCGCCGGGCATCCGCAGTATGACCGGTTCTGGATGTTCCTCACCGCCTTTATGGTGTCGATGCTGGGCCTTGTGCTGGCCGACGACCTGATCCTGTTGTTCGTGTTCTGGGAACTCACGACGCTGACGTCTTACATGCTGATCGGGTTCTCGCATGAGGCCGAAAAAAGCCGCCGCAACGCGCTGCAAGCGCTCTTTGTCACCGGCGCTGGCGCCTTGGCGTTTCTTGCGGGTCTGATCCTGTTGGGCGCGGTCGCTGGGACGACCAGCATTTCAGGCATCCTGACAATGGGGGATGAACTGAAGGCGCACGCGCTCTATTTGCCCATCCTGATCCTGCTGCTTGCAGGAGCGTTCACCAAGTCCGCACAGGTGCCGTTTCATTTCTGGCTGCCCAACGCAATGGCCGCACCGACCCCGGTCAGTGCGTTTCTGCACTCTGCAACAATGGTCAAAGCGGGTGTCTACATCTTGGCCCGGGTACATCCTGCAATGTCGGGAACGGACGTCTGGCTTTGGACACTGACCATCCTTGGCGCCTTCACGGCCGTTTTCGCAAGCCTCCAATCGCTGCGCCAGACCGACCTGAAACAGGCACTGGCCTATACCACGTTGATGGCGCTTGGCACGCTCACTTTGTTTTTGGGTCAGGAATCCGGCTACGCGATGACAGCCTTTGCGACCTTCCTGATCGTGCATTCGCTATACAAAGCCGCGCTTTTCCTTGTTGTCGGCTGCATCGACAAGTCCACCGGCACACGCGAGACGGACCAACTTGGCGGGCTGGGTCGATTGATGCCTGTTACAGCGTTTGCCGCAGCGCTGGCCGCGATGTCGATGGCCGGGTTCCCGCCTTTTCTTGGGTTTATCGGCAAAGAACTGAAATACGCCGGCGCCATCGCTGTTGCGTCCGAACCGATCTTTGTGGCGGGTGCCGCCTTGCTCGCGAATTCGCTGATGCTTGCCGTGGCAGGTGTTGTCGCCTTCCGGCCCTTCTGGAGGGGATCGGTTCCGTCGACGCAAAACCCGAAAGAGGCGCCCTGGCAGATGATGATGGGTCCCGTCCTGCTGGCCATCCTTGGCACGGTCTTCGGCATCTACCCCGACCTGCTGCAGGTGGCTTTGATTAACCCAACGGTTCTGTCCCTGACTGGCGAAGTCGAGGAAGCAAAAGAGCTCAAGCTTTGGGCCGGTGTAAATGTCCCGCTGTTCCTGAGCATTGCGACCTTCGTCATCGGCCTCGCGATCTATGCCGCGCATGTCAGAATACGGGCGATGATCAACACGTCGTTGAACACGCTTCCCAACCTCGATCTCAAATGGGACAGCTTCCTTGATGGTCTGAAAGCACTCGCAAAATGGCAGACGCAGCTCGTGCAGAACGGCAAATTGTCGAGCTATCTGTTCGCCACCTTCCTGACCATCGCAGCCGGTATCATCTTGACCCTGATCTACACAGGCATCCCAGCTATCACGATGGATTTGGCAGATGTTGAATGGAAGCATACCTCCATCGCCCTTCTGATCTCCGCAGGCGCAATTCTGACACTGGTCACCAGTTCGCGCATCGCCGCGATCGCCGCTTTGGGCGTGGTGGGGATTGGCATTGCCCTTGTCTTTATCGTGTTCAGCGCACCTGACGTGGCGATCACGCAATTGCTTGTTGAAACCCTGATCGTTGTGTTGGTCGCGGTCGTGATGCTCAGCTTGCCATCTTTGCCCAAAGCAACGTTCAATCTAAGCCACGCGGTGCTCTCCATCGCCGTGGGCGGTGCGGTCACTTTGATCCTGATCGCTGTGGTGTCTTCACCGCTTGATCTGCGGCTCACCGACTACTTTGAGGTCACCAGTTGGCCAGAGGCCTTCGGGCGCAACATCGTCAACGTGATCCTCGTGGATTTCCGCGCGCTCGACACATTCGGTGAGATTGCCGTGGTCGTCATCGCCGCGTTGTCCGCCTACGCGCTCCTGCGCACCACTCGCAAAGGAGATGAACAATGAATTCGATCATCCTGCGCGCCGGAACATCGTATCTGGCGGGCCTCTTGCTCGTGTTTTCCGTCTACATGATGCTGCGTGGTCATAACGAACCCGGTGGCGGATTTATTGGCGGACTGACAGGTGCAACTGGCTTTGTGCTCTATGCCATCGGCTGTAGCGTCAGCGAGGCGCGCAATGCGCTGCGTGTTCTGCCTCAGACAATCGCGATGTGGGGGCTGTTCATCGCCCTCGGCGCTGGCCTCTTCGCGGCTGTGTTCGGCGACGCGCTGTTTACGGGGCAGTGGCTTTTCATCGGCGCGACCGAAGACGACAAGGGCCTACCGCTGTCTTCGGTCCTTGTCTTTGACATCGGCGTCTATCTGGTGGTCTTCGGCTCTGTCCTGACGCTTGTCTTTGCGATGGAAGAGGAAATCTGATGGAGATCCTCTTTGCCATAACCATCGGCGTGCTGGTCGCGTGTTCGGTTTACCTGATGCTGGCCAACCATCTGCTGCGTTTTATCTTCGGACTGGTCCTAATCTCGAACGCCGCAAACCTGACGATATTTGTGGCGGGTCGCCTGACCGATGGTGCGCCACCGCTGATCCCGGTGGGGGCCGATGCGCCAGCCATCGCGGCCAACGCCCTGCCGCAGGCTCTGGTTCTGACCGCCATCGTGATTGGCTTCGGCCTCTTTGCCTTTGCAATTGTCCTCGTCTTCCGGGCTTGGACCTCGCTGAATTCCCTAACACCCGACGAGATGCGTCTCGCCGAACCTGAAGAGGCGCATAAGTGAGCTGGCTTCTTGCACTTCCCATCGCGATCCCATTCCTGACGGCGGTCGCGACCTTCCTCGCACGGGACATCCCTGCTGGCCGTTGGTTGTCGGTGATCGGATCCGGCATCCTGCTGATCGCCGCTATCGTGCTGATGAACGCGGTTCTGAGCGAAGGCGTGATCGCTGGGCAGATGGGCGGCTGGGCCGCGCCGTTCGGAATCACCTTGGTGGCAGACCTGTTGTCTGCTGTGATGGTCCTCATCACCGCCATCGTCTCTGTTGCAGTTTCGATCTACGCGCTTGCGGACGTGGACGAAAAGATGGAGCGGTTGGGCTACCACGCTTTGTTCAGCATGCTGATTGCAGGCGTGGTCGGAGCATTCGTCACGGGTGACCTTTTCAACCTCTACGTCTGGTTCGAGGTTATGCTGATTGCGTCCTTTGGTCTGCTCGTCCTTGGTGGACGGCCCGAACAGATCGACGGCGGCGTGAAATACGTGGCGCTTAACCTCGTCTCAACCATCATGTTCCTGACCGGTATCGGGCTGCTCTACGGTATGACCGGAACGCTGAACATGGCCGACCTGGCAACCGCTGTGGACAACGCGGACCAGCAATTGCTGACCGTCGTTGCGGTGCTCTTCATGATTGCCTTCGGGGTCAAAGCTGCGGTGTTCCCGCTCTTTTTCTGGCTGCCAGCCTCCTACCACACACCCGCCTTTTCGGTGTCAGCCGTCTTTGCAGGCCTGTTGACCAAGGTGGGTGTCTACGCACTGCTCCGCATGTTCACGCTGGTGTTTGACAATGACACCGCCTTCACCCACACGATCCTGCTTTGGGTCGCGGGTTTCACAATGGTCGTCGGTGTTCTGGGCGCCGCAGCACAGTCCGACATGCGCAAGATCTTGTCTTTCCACATCGTGAGCCAGATCGGCTACATGATCCTTGGCCTTGCCCTGCTCACCCCGCTCGCTATCGTGGGGGCGGTGTTCTACCTCGTCCACCATATCGTGGTGAAGGCGAACCTATTCCTGATCGCAGGTGTCGCACAACGGATCGCAGGTGGAACCGAGCTCAGCAGGATCGGGGGCCTCTACAAATCCGCGCCTTTCCTCGCGATCCTGTTTGTGGTCCCGGCGTTTTCTCTCGCAGGCTTTCCGCCGCTCTCGGGCTTCTGGGCAAAGTTCCTTTTGGTCAAGGCGACGCTGGAAATTGAAGCCTGGTTTATTGCCTTCATCGCGCTCGCGGTGGGTTTGCTCACCATCTATTCCATGACAAAGATCTGGGCGCAGGCGTTTTGGGAGCCGCATCCTGATGGGGTGGAGCCGAAACTGTCCAAGCTGAGCGCACATGACCGCAACGCGTTCCTGATCCCTATCGCGGGTCTGGCGATCCTAACGGTTATCATTGGCACGATGCCAGAGCCGTTTGTGCACTTCGCCGAACGCTCTGCTGCGCAGCTTCTGGACCCGACCGCCTACATCACCGCCGTATTGGGAGAGCAGCCATGAACACGTTTGGACTAAACGTCATGCTGGCGGTCGCGTGGGTCGCCTTTACGGGAACAGTGTCCCTGTCGAGCCTCTTCGTCGGTTTTGTCATTGGCTATGCGGCCCTTTGGCTGATCCAGCCTTTGATTGGAACAACCACATATTTCCAGCGTGTCACGGCTTGGATCAAACTGGTGATCATGTTCCACTACGAATTGATCGTATCGAGTCTCGCGGTTGCCGCCGATGTCCTTACACCCAAACACCGGGCACGACCTGCAATTCTGGAGATGCCGCTCGACGTCAAATCAGACACTGGCATCCTGCTGGTGACGAACCTGATTTCACTGACCCCGGGCACATTGAGCATTGATGTCACCGAAGATCGAAAAACCCTGATCATCCACGCCATGTTTGCTGACGACCCGACAGGCCTTATCAAAAGCCTGAAGGACGGCATGGAACGCTGGGTGATTGATGCAGTGGAGGGCCGGTAATGAACGGATTTCTCGAACTTAGCCTAGAGATCGGGTTTGCCACGGTGGTGCTGTCGGTCGTATTGGCCTTTATCCGCATGGTCAAAGGGCCAAGTCTGCAAGACCGCGTTGTTGCACTTGATTTCATGACGGTGGCGATTGTCGCCTTCTGTGGTCTTGCCGCAGTGCGTTATGACACCGCCGCTTTCCTGGACGTGGCACTTGTTCTGGCGCTTGTCGGCTTTTTGGCCACGGTGGCCCTGGCGCGCTTTGCAGAACGAAACTCTATGCGCGGGCAGAAAGGCGATTCAAATGATTGAGTTCATCGCTGGAAGCCTCATCATTCTTGGTGGCATCTTTGCGGTGATTGGTGCACTTGGGCTGCTTCGCATGCCTGACGTCCTGATCCGCATGCACGCATCTACCAAGATCGGAACACTGTCGACGGGTTTGATCCTGGCAGGATGCGCGGTTGTGTTCGGGTCATCTGAAATCATCATCCGCGTGGTCGCGATTGTTCTGTTCATCCTGCTAACCGCCCCAATCGGTGCGCATATGATGGGACGGTCTGTGCTGTCGACCGGTGTGCCTCTTTGGAAGAATGAAGGCATCCCCGAGGATAAAGTGGATAAGCTGCTGCAGGATGAAATGCCAAATGGCGAGAAGCCCTGACAAAGAAAAAGGCCGCTGCAACAGCGGCCCCTTCAACTCGGTCTCGCGTAGGTCGGCTTAGCCGTTCACGCTGTCCTTCAGTGCTTTCGCAATGGTCATCTTGACCACTTTGTCGGCTTCTTTCTTGAACTGCTCGCCGGTGGCCGGGTTGCGCACCATACGCTCAGGACGCTCGCGGCAGTAAATCTTGCCAACGCCCGGAAGTGTCACGGCGCCGCCAGCAGCAACCTCTTTGGTGATGATGCCTGTTACGGCATCAAGCGCTGCGCTTGCGGACTTCTTATCGCTGCCCATTTCTTCGGCCAAAGCGGCCACAAGCTGGGTCTTAGTCATTGGTTTCGCCATTTCGTGGTCTCCTTCACTGCCCGATGTAGGGCCTCACGCCCAAAAACTAACCGTATATTGGTACCTAACACAACGGCTGGTGGCATAAAAACAAGGGTATTTCGCCTTTTTGGGCGCTTTTCCACAGGTTTCCAAGGGTGACGCAGGGGAATTCCGCTGATGGAACGCCCTTAAACAGAATCGGTTAGAGAAACGCCGTTTCCTCAAAGCTACGCAATTTCCGGCTGTGAATGCGCTCCAACGGCATCTCACGAAGGTGCTCCATCGCGTGAATGCCGATCATCAGGTGCCGCGCCACTTGGGTCTTGTAGAAATCCGATGCCATGCCCGGCAGCTTGAGCTCCCCGTGCAGAGGTTTGTCACTGACACACAACAAAGTCCCGTAGGGCACCCGAAAGCGAAAGCCGTTGGCGGCAATGGTCGCACTTTCCATATCAAGCGCGATTGCCCGGCTCTGGCTCAGGCGCTGCACCGGTCCGTGCTGATCCCGCAGTTCCCAATTGCGGTTGTCCACACTGGCCACAGTCCCCGTCCGCATGATGCGCTTCAGGTCATAACCCTCAAGCTGCGTCTCGGTCGCCACCGCCCGCTCAAGCGCGATCTGAATTTCCGCAAGCGCCGGGACCGGCACCCAAACCGGCAAATCATCATCTAACACGCGGTCTTCGCGCAGATAGGCATGCGCCAGCACAAAGTCACCCAATGACTGAGAGTTACGCAAACCCGCGCAGTGACCCACCATCAGCCACGCATGCGGGCGCAAAACGGCAATATGGTCGGTGGCCGTTTTCGCATTCGATGGCCCGACGCCGATATTCACCAACGTGATGCCAGACCCGCCAGCGCGCTTAAGGTGGTATGTCGGCATCTGAGGCATCTTCATTGCCGGTGCGATCGGTGTTTCGGGGTCCGAAATCTCAACATTGTCGGTGCTGACAAAGCTGGTGTAGCCGCTGTCCGGGTCGGCCAGTTGCGCACGCGCATAGGCTTCAAACTCGGCCACATAGAACTGGTAGTTGGTGAACAACACGTGGTTCTGAAAATGCCCAGGGTCGGTCGCAGTGTAATGCGCCAGACGGGCCAGCGAATAATCAACACGCTGCGCCGTAAAGGGGGCTAACGGTTCAGCCCCGTCGGGTCCTGGCTCGGCCACACCGTTGACGATGTCGTCATTTGTGGTGGCCAGGTCCGGCACATCGAACACATCGCGCAAAATGAACTCAGCCGCGCCGTCCTGCGGGACAGAGATGGCCGCATCGTTTGCAACGGCAAAGTGGACAGGCATGGGCGTGTCAGACATGCCCACTTGCACAGGAACACCGTGGTTCTCCAAAAGCAGACTAATCTGTTGCTCAAGATAATGGGTGAACAGATCGGGCTGCGTGATCGTCGCAACATGCGTACCCGGATGCGCCACATGGCCAAAGCTCAGCCGGCTGTCCACCTTGGCAAAGGTCGTCGTCGTTATCCGCACCTCTGGGTAAAACGCACGATACCGGACACCGGGATGGCCCTGCTCCATCGCCATTTGAAAGCTGTCACACAGAAAGCGGACAGACGTCTTGTAAAGCTGACGGAGTCGTTCGACAGCCGATTTTGGATCATCAAACATCTCAGCCGCGGGCGTATCAGGCGTGTGAATGTCGAGATTGATCATGCGGTCTTGCATGCCGAGCCTTCCTTGCGTTTTGCCTGCCTGCCCAGCAGGTTGACAGGTCCATGACACAGGATCAAGCTGATCCCAAGCCATGCGCGGATGAACGGAACATCATGGATTTCGAAACGGTTACAGCAGACGTGTTTGGCGCGAGCCTGAGGGGCATCGGGATCAACATCATAACCCGTGATGTCGCGGCACAGGCGCAGCGGCTGTCGGATGTTTTTGGCATGTCATCGCATCGGGTAAGTGCAGACTTTGCCATCATGACCTATGGCAGCGACGTCTTCCAACTGCACTCGGATGGCACCTATGGTCAAAACCCGCTTCTGAACCTTTTGCCAGAAAACCCACCGCGGGGTGCTGGTATTGAAATCCGCATGTATGAGACCGACCCCGATGTCGCTTTCGAAAAAGCCGAAGGGGCTGGCTTTACCGTGCTGCGGGACCCGACGGACAAACCACACGGGCTGCGCGAATGCTATCTGCTGTGTCCCGACGGGTATGCCTGGGTGCCATCGCGTCCACTTTAAAACGGGAACCGGCGGGTGCGCCTATGCGTTGACCCGACATGCCAACACCTGAAGGCTTGGAATTCTATCCGGATGACCGCCCCGGTATCGCGCGACAACGTCGTGGCCGGGGGTTTTCCTATCTAGCCCCTGACGGCACGCGTATCTGCGACCAACGGGAACGGCAACGTTTGAATGCGTTGGCCGTCCCGCCTGCTTGGGAAAACGTCTGGATTTCACCGCTGCGCAACGGTCACCTGCAAGCTACAGGTCGGGACACAAAAAGCGCGCAAGCAATATCGGTATCACGCCGACTGGACCGCCCTTCGTGCGAGCAAAAAGTTCGACCACCTGGTCGATTTTGGAACGGCACTACCTGGTCTGCGGCGGCGCATTCTGCGCGATCTTCGCAACAATGACGCCGGCGATCGTAGCTTTGCGATTGCTGCAGTGCTCGCCCTGATTGATCGGGCGTGCCTGCGCATTGGGTCCGCAGCCACGGCGCGTGAAAACGGCGTGTACGGTGCCACAACACTGCGCAGTCGCCATGTCGATCTAAGTGACGGTTCGATACAGCTAAACTACCGTGCCAAAGGCGGGCAACAGGTCACCAACGAGCTTCGGGAAACCACACTGAACCAAGTTTTTGCCAAGCTTGACGATCTGCCCGGGCAAGACCTGATGACATGGATCAATGATGATGGCGACGCGCAGACGGTCACGGCAGGCGAAGTTAATGCGTTCCTGACCGGGTATCTTGAGAATGACGCACTGACCGCCAAGACATTTCGCACATGGAATGGCTCTGTTGCCGCGTTGGACGCATTCTTTGCCGACGATACACCCTCGATCAAAGCTCTTACCGAGGCAGCGGCCCACCGTCTGCACAACACTCCAGCCATCGCACGCTCGTCCTATATTCACCCGACGGTCATTGACCTTGTGTCCGATCCAGAACCAACTTCCGACCTGATATCGACACCCGGCATCTCGGGGCTTCGACAAGGCGAAGTACGTTTGCTCGAACTTCTCCGCAAATCGACTTGACCAAAGGAGACATGATCCAACAGGATACTCGCAACGCAAGGAAGGTAGCCGATGTCCGTCACACAATTCGCCCCGAACATGGATCACTGGCAGGAGCGGGTTGATCTGGCGGCTGCGTTTCGCTGGACGGCGCGGCTCAACATGCACGAAGG
>ERZ1740070.1363-NODE-1363-length-15389-cov-15.884375_pt1 | contig 15389 bp, 14 predicted proteins | sample MGYA00581734_ERZ1740070 | MGnify/ENA primary metagenome ERZ1740070 (study PRJEB43018, sample SAMN04849744) | marine metagenome | isolation source: floating plastic debris | place: Pacific Ocean | collected 2008-09-01 | study: EMG produced TPA metagenomics...
CTTATCCAAGTTCGCATCCAACCTAAACGCTACTTTTTGAGGAAGCCCTAATTAAAACTTTGATAGTCAATTAAATTTGTTAAAACGAGTTTACATTAAAAAAATCTTATTGACATTAATTTAATATAGTCATCATGATAAAATATATTTTTTTAGATAAAAAATAATAGTAAAATTTATATAAACTAAAATTTTACTATTATGGACAAGTTAAAAAGAAGTTCTATTCTGGCTTTACTCACTTTTATAGGTAGTTTGCATCTACATGCGCAATCGTGGTTAGCAAATGGCAATCTTTATACGAGTTCTTCCAATACGAAAGTAGGTATTGGTACTTCCTCCCCCGAAACTGGTATTCATATTAGAAACTCCCAATTTTTAAATGCTATGATCACCATTGAGCGTACAAGTAATGGTTATGGTGGAGCATATCGCTTTGTAACAAAACATTCCTCAGGACTGCCTAATGGACGGGCAATTGGTAACCTATTATGGTATGGCTCTATATCACCTGCTAGTATCTCTGGTGCAGCAGCAAAAATTGGAGTAACTACTACACAGAGTTGGAATACCTCTATGAATGGAACTCGTCTAGATTTTTGGGTGACTCCAAATGGATCTAATTCACTAAATAGTAGCCCTAGTATGATAATTAATCAAGATGGAAGTATCGGTGTTGGAACTGTAAATCCTACGGAAAAAGTAGATATAAATGGCACAGCACGACTGAGGGGACTCACTGAGAATAATTCATTCAGCAGAATTCTGGCCGCAGATACCAATGGTAAACTGTATTGGAGAGATGCTTCAACAATAGGTGATGGTTTAGGCTCTGTGCTAATTACCAACCCTGGCACTGGAAATATCTTTGTTGGTGAAGACAGCGGTAAGAACATCGTATTAGGTGGTGACAACAACTCAGGATTCGGCAATCGAACATTGTTATGGAATACTACAGGCTATAGCAATACCGCTGTCGGTGAAAGTGCTCTTCATCTAAATACAATCGGTGGATTTAATAGTGCTGTTGGTACGTCATCTTTGTTTAGAAACACCACAGGAATCCGAAATGTTGCAGTCGGTAACGCCAGTCTTAATACGAACACAACCGGTGATAATAATGTTGCTGTAGGCTATATAGCTCTTAATGTAAATCAAACTGGCAATAACAATACTGCTTTGGGTCATGAATCTGGACCTTCTTCAGCAACAAATCTTAATAATACTACAGCTCTTGGAAATCTTGCTAAGGTTACAGCCTCGAATCAAGTTCGTATTGGCAACGCTTCAGTAACATCTATTGGTGGTCAGGTATCATGGTCCACCCTTTCCGATGGGCGATTCAAAAAAAATCTGGAAGAAGACGTACATGGTCTGAACTTTATAAATTCCTTAAAACCGGTGAGCTACCAGGTAGATAAAGACAAACTAAACGATCACCTCGGTATTTCTAAAGAAGTGCAAGCTGAAACGAAAAAGATGAATGCGACTTCCAGAAGATCAGAAGGGCGCGAGATCGGTTTTGTAGCCCAGGATGTGGAAAAGGCCATGCAGGAGACTGGTTTTCAGTTTAACGGCGTGCAGGCCCCGGAAAATGAAAGCGACCACTACACTATACGTTATGCAGAATTTGTAGTTCCTTTAGTTAAGGCCGTGCAAGAACTATCTGCAATGGTTGAAGAGCAGCAGAAGGTCATAACTGACTTAAGTTCAAAATCAAAAGAACAGGGGTCTCTTGAGGATCAAGACAATGACTCTACAAATGATTTAGACATCGAACTACTTCAGAACCAACCCAACCCATTTACACAAAATACGGCGATTCGAATGGTGCTGCCAGAAACTGTAGTTCAGGCAGATTTAATTATTTATAACCTTGAAGGCAATCAGATACAACAGCATTTGATATCCGATAGAGGTAATACTGAAATATCCCTAGAGGGCGGGTCTTTACAACCAGGGATGTATATCTATGCTCTAATTGCCGATGGAAAAATCATTGATCAAAAACGTATGATATTAACTAAATAATATAAAAAGCATCTCAGGACAACTCTCCTGAGATGCTTCATCTAAACCTTATTAATGCTGGTTGTAAGAAATTTAATCTTGTCTTTTTCAAGGCTGGGGTGCACCGGAATAGACACTACACGATGACAGAAAGCCTCAGCATTGGGGCAACTGACTTCTTCACCAAAAAACAGCATTTTATTTAACGGAGTAGGATAATGAATAGCCGTTTGAACATTATTTTCTTCTAATTTTTTTCGTAACCCTTCCCTGTTTTCAGATCGGATTACAAACTGATGAAACACATGAAAAGTGTTTTCAGTGATTTCCGGAAGGCCTACTTCCGAACCAGCTAAAAGCTGTAAATAGGAATTGGCATTTTCCCTGCGTTTAGCATTCCATTGGTCCAGGTACTTTAGTTTAACATCCAGAACTGCCGCCTGCATTGGATCCAGACGACTTGTAGTGCCTGAAAGCACATGGACATCCCGCGCTGTTTGTCCATGGTTTGCCAACAACAGTATCTTTTCAGCAATCGCTTTATCATTGGTGGTAACACACCCCGCGTCCCCCATGGCGCCCAGGTTCTTTGTTGGGTAAAAACTGAACGCTGCGGCATGACCCAGGCTCCCCACCTTTGTCCCATTGAACATTGCTCCGTGTGCCTGTGCACAGTCTTCAATCGCAACAAGTTTATATTCATTGGCTAGTTGCAATATTTCATCCATCTGACAGGGTTGGCCATACAAGTGGACCGCTATCAGCGCTTTTGTTTTTGATGTCAACCTACTCTTTATAGATTCCGGATGAATGGTATAGCTACTATCGACATCAGCAAAAACAGGTGTTGCTCCTACGGTCTTCACAACCTCCGCATTAGAAACCCAGGTCAGTGCAGGTACAATTACTTCATCTCCTTCTCCAATCTCATAGGCCCTTAGTATCAGTTCAAGAGCATCCGTTCCACTTGCACAGCCAACACAATGCTGAACCTGGCAATACGCTGCAAAAGATGCTTCAAATTTCTCAACCTCTTCTCCTCCAATATACCAACCACTCTTCACTACACGATGCAGGGCCTCATCCAGTTCTTTTTGAATGGAGCCATGCAGTTTATTCAGATCTATAAGTGAAATCATACAAGTAAATATCAGTAAAAGCGTTTCAAAAAATAAGGCGACACACCTAGGAGGTAGAGCAGAACCAGCACTATATTTTTTAACTCTTGCCTAACCACACCATTCTGTTCAAACCTTCTTGCTGAGGTTATGATAGGTAGATCAAGTTTTTTAAAAGTGCATTTTCTTCTTATGCGCCGGACCAAATCTATGTCTTCCATAATAGGAATCTGACGGTAACAGCCTAATTCCAGGAAAAGACTTTTTTTGACAAAGATGCCCTGATCTCCGTAAGTAAAAACACTCCAGTTTAGTTTGCTGAACTCCGAATATAGGTTGTACCAAAATCCTTTCTTATCAAATTTCAAGAAACAACTTCCGGAACAATCGGATTTCCTGATTTGTACTAGTAAACGGTTAAGGACATTTACTTCAAAGCGACTATCGGCATGCAGAAACCATAAGAGTTCTCCCTTGGCTTGAAGGGCTCCCGTATTCAATTGAATAGCTCGCCCTGGTTGTGATTCAAGTAACTGCACGCCTTCATATGTACTCACCACGTGAGCGGTTCTATCTTTACTGCCCCCATCCACAACTATGATCTCCAGCTCTTTACTACTTATGAGGTCTTCTAATAAACTGCCTATCACCAACTCCTCATTTAGTGTTGGGATTATAACAGATATGAACTTATTATTTAAACCTTCCAACCAAATATCAATCTAAAGGGTCTTAGCATATAACAGAATTTCTGTACGAAATTGAACATAACTTACGTCCGAGTTCGTTCACAAAAATTCCAAAAAAGCTAATATAACCGTTTTAAACAGATGGTATTGTATTTGAACAGCTAGGGCTTATGTCAGGACTATTGAATCGCAGAAACATCGTTATCCTTTTAGGTTTTATCGTAGCAATAATAATTGCCATTTCAGCAAGAGCAGATGCTCATGGATTAACGACTTCCCTATTTCTTTAGAGAGGTTTCTAATCGGTAAGATTTCTTGAAAAGACTTATATTAGTTCAACCAATAACAATCATTCTCAAAATGAAAATCTTATTTACACTAGCTACACTTTTGATAGGTATTCATTCGGTAGCGCAGGACAGTGAATTTAAATTGAACAAGAATTATCCAATTAGCGTCACAGGTACCATAGAAATGTCGAGTAGCGATGCCGAGGTAACCGTAAAGGGGACTGATCGAAAGGACGTTTCAGTCAATATCTATAGAAAGGTAACAGTCAAAGGCGTCTCTTTTGGCGACAGGGATTTCAAGGTTGAAGTGTTCGAAGATAATGGGAACCTTATTATCAAGGAGCGCACCCGTGGAAGCGTATCCATGATGGGATATCGAAGAGAGGAATATACGATAGACATTGAAGCCCCAAGAGGTATAAGCCTGGTGATAGAAGGTGATGATGACGATTACCTCATCCAAAATATTGGAGGTTCTATTGCCTTGGATATTGATGATGGTGATGCGGACTTGAGAAATTGTAGTGGAAGTGATTTTGATTTCGACTTTGACGATGGCGACATCCGCATGGATGGAGGAAAAGGAAAAATAAGAATTAAGTCTGATGACGGTGATGTAAGCATCAGAAATGCTTCATTTACAGACGTAGAAGCCAGCATGGATGATGGAGATGTTGAGATTGAAACTTCATTGGCTGATAATGGTAATTATTTCTTTCGCTCCAATGATGGTGGTATTTACCTTGATGTTTCCAACGGAGGAGGTGAGTTTTTAATTTACCATGACGATAGTCGTGTTTCTTTTTCTGGTGATTTTGAAGTTGATAGAGATGATGAAGACGAAACAAGGTTACGATCACGAAGAGGAAGCGCCAAGGTTAAGATGCGTGTTGATGACGGCCGGGTTGAAATCAACACTCGATAGAAATTCAATCCGCAAACTCCTGCTTGTCTTTTACAATCTTCTTTTCAACTCCCTGCAGTTGGAGGTCTTTAATGTATTTATCAGGCGTTGGCCGCTGCAATGATAGCAAGAACAGAAGAATCACATAGTTCACTATGAAAATAGCTGAAGTGGTTAGAAATAATCCTAATACCAATAGAGCAAATGCAACCCCTATAAATAGGTAGGCATTAGTCGTGAGTCGACTGTAGATCTCAAACCTCTGTTTTAAAGGATCATCCCTATTGATTGCGCTGAGCCCCTTTCGAAATTTAGAATAAGTCAGGTAGGTTAAACCTATGGAAAGAAGTGTAAATCCATAATCAATCAAATACATATAGGTAACTTCTTTGATGACGGGGGCTAAATCATTATGTTTTTTTTCAAGAAACAAGTAAACAAAAATTGCCAGCGGCAATGCGATCATGGTATGAAAAGCGGTACTCATTCTCTGATGATAGACTTCTGGGGTATCCTTACTCATGTGGTAAAAATAACTAATCGCTTTATTCAGAAACATTTATCACTATTTTTGTCTTATGCCCTCCGTGGAAAAAATGAGTCGAAAAGAGCAAGTCATTCGAAAGGCCGCCGAGCTTTTCAGAGACCATGGCTATGCTGCAACGTCTATGCGTGATCTTGCCAACGCTTTGGGTATAGAAGCCGCATCACTTTATTCACACATAAAATCAAAAGAGGAAATTCTGCAAAGCCTATGTTTTGAGATGGCTGAGCTTTTCAGAGCGTCATTGGAAAAGGTAGAAAATCAGGATATAAGTTATACAGAGAAGCTCAGACTGGGAATTAGAGGGCACATTGAGGTGATGTCTAAGGATTTGATTGCCTCGGCAGTGTTTATGAACGAACACCGTCATCTCAGTCAGCCCTACTTAAGAGACTTCCTATTGATGAGAATTAATTATATCAACCGCTTCAAAAAAATAATTGAGGGTGGAATCAAACACGGTGAATTTGGAGGTATAGATACCAAACTTGCCGTTATGACCCTTTTCTCTTCACTCAACTGGATGCCGAACTGGTATGACCCCTCCGGTATCATAAATCCTACTGATCTCGGCGATCAACTCGCGGGAATGCTTATTGAAGGTTTGAAAACCAAATAAGTGTTAGGAATGTTATAAATTAGAGATTTAAAACGATTGCGAACATGTACGGAGGAGGAAATACATTTGAACACATTAAGTCAAATGGGCTGGAGAACGAAGATCCGGAAAAACTGGCTCAGTTTGAGGCGAGAATTGAAAGGGGCGAAAAGATTGAGCCTAATGACTGGATGCCCCAGTTGTACCGCAAGCAGCTCATCAGAATGATTGAGCAACATGCGCACAGCGAAATTATCGGGGCTTTACCTGAAGGAACATGGATTACACGGGCTCCTGGTTTTAAGCGTAAATTGGCGCTAATGGCAAAAGTTCAGGATGAGGTTGGACATGCGCAATTGCTCTACAGTGCTGCCGAAACGCTAGGCAAGTCTCGGGAGCAAATGATCGACGACCTGATCAATGGTAAATCAAAATATTCAAACATATTTAACTATCCCGCATTTACATGGGCGGACTCATGTTTTATCTCCTGGCTTGTGGATGCCGGGGCCATTGTGAACCAATTAGCCAACGCGCGTGGTAGTTATGGTCCTTATTGCAGAGCGCTTGATCGAATATGTGCGGAAGAATCATTCCATCTTAAATATGGTCATCATTGCGTGATCCATATGGCTGCCGGAACCGAAAAGCAACGGGAAATGATGCAAGCTGCCATTAACAGATGGTGGCCTCCAATGATGCACTTCTTTGGTCCATCAGATAAGATCTCTGTTCACTCAGAAATACTGATGCGTTGGAAGGTAAAGATGGGATCAAACGATGACATGCGTAATCAATTTCTTGATATGTATGTTCCAAAAATATGGGAGATTGGTTTTACTATTCCTGATGAGAATCTAAGGAAAAACGAAGTGACCGGCCGCTGGGAATATACTGAACCCGACTGGGAAGAATTTAAGCGAGTTATCAACGGTGACGGTCCTTGTAACAAGGAACGCCTTGCGGTTAGAAGAACCGCAGAAGAAAGAGGCCGATGGGTGCGCGAGGCACTTCTGGCGCCAAAGACTGAGTATGTTGCTCCGCTAGCTTAAAACGGCAAATAAGAGTAGTTAAAACGATTGCAGAAGGCTTTCTAAAATGGCATCTTTGAGGTGTCATTTTTATTTAATCACTTACATGGAATCATTAGATCCTAGAGTAAACAGACTGAACCTATCGACCACTGAGCTCACTTCCAAGGCTCCGCTGGACCAGTTAGGCACTTATGAAGTATTTTCTCAATTAAAGGAAGACAAACCCTATTTCCATGTAGGGCCGGTGCATGCACCAAATTGTGAAATGGCGTTTTTGTTTGCCAAAGAACAGTTCAGCCGAAGACAAACCTGTACGGGTCTTTTTGTAGTAGAAACCAGAAATATAAAGGTTTCCGTTTTCACGGAGGGTGAAGATACTGTTTATAACTACATTAGTAATCCCGGAGAACTAGCAAATGGTAATACCGAGTCTTTCGAGCTCTTCCATCTTAAAAAAAGAGGTAAGCAGCATGAATATATCGGTACCATTGAGGCCTCAAGCGCCGAAGTAGCGCTAAGCATGGTAAAGTCCGAATTCATAAATGATAAACCGGTTTATAACATCTGGATTATTAAAACCTCGGACATTGAGTCTAGCCAAGATGAAGACAAGATCATCTGGGACACCTTACCGGATAAAAAATTCCGTGATGCCATCGCCTACAAAGCTGCAGATAAGATCAAAGAATTTAAGGAGAGACAATGATGACCAATACCGAAGCTCTAAAAGAACTTATCTATAAAATGGCTGATGATCAGCTTATTTTAGGTCATAGGAATTCAGAATGGACGGGCTTCGGTCCGCTACTAGAAGAAGATATTGCGTTTTCATCAATGGCGCAGGATAAAGTCGGACAAAGTTATGCCCTTTATCAAATATTAAATGATTTAGGTGAAGGCGACCCCGACACCGTGGCGTTCATGCGCAATGCAGATCAGTTCCACAATTCCCAATTGGTCGAGCTACCGAATGGCGAATACGACTTTAGTCTGGTACGACACTTTTTATTTGATACCGCGGAGGCAATTAGATTTCAAATGTTGACTAACTGTTCACACGAACCTCTGGCACAACTGGCAAACAAAATCAAAGGAGAGTTAAGGTATCATACCATGCATGCCGACATATGGATAAAACAGTTAGGACGGGCTACTGAGGAAAGCGTATCGAAGTTGCAGGATTCGTTAGATCGACTTATTCCTTATGCAATAGGCGTTTTTGAACCTTCCCCAATGGAAGACCAAATCATAGAAGATAAAATCTTTGAGGGAGAAGGTAAGCTTAGGCAGCAATGGGAGGAAGCGATATTGGTAGTGATAAGCAAAACATCACTAAACTTACCCGACTTATCTTTGGTAAAACCTGTATATGGGGGCCGGGTTGGGCAGCACACTGAACATCTGCAACCCCTACTGGATGAAATGTCGGAGGTATTTAAAATTGACCCCACGGCTGATTGGTAAAATACAACGTCAGAATTATGGTAACGGAGGAGAATGTAAAAGAGTGGTTGGATGAGGTAAAAGATCCGGAAATACCTGTTTTATCGCTGATTGATTTAGGCGTAATTACCAAAATAGACATCCATGAATCTCTTGTCAAAGTGGCCATGACACCAACTTTTGTAGGATGCCCCGCTATTGATTACATGAAGAATGATATTGTCGAGGTTCTTCAAAAACATGGTGTTAAGGAAGTTGAAGTGGATGTGAATTTCGAACAATCCTGGAACTCCAATAAAATCACTCAAAAAGGGCGTAAAGCATTAAAAGAATTTGGTCTGGCTCCACCTCCAAAGCATGTTCTCATTGTAGACCTTGATATTTTGGAACATGTGCAATGCCCCAACTGTAACAGTACAAACACAGAATTAAAATCGCCTTTTGGCCCTACAGCCTGTCGTTCGATCCATCATTGCTTCGATTGTAAAGAGACGTTTGAGCAGTTTAAACCGCTTTAAGAGATTCTATTTTAATTTGATTTTATGGGTTAAAAAAGCATTATTTACGGTAAATAACAATAATACAATGTTTGGAAAATTGAATAATTTATCGGTTTGGATGCTTATTGGAGCTATTTGCTTTACATCATGTGGAGACGACGACTCAGATGATGCAACCTTAGGAATAGACTGTGGAGAAACTTCAAATCCTTTGTTTGAGGAAGAAAATAGCTTTGTACTTGTAGAATTCGAAGATGCTGAATTCGAAAGCGAGTGGTCATTGATCAATAATTTGTCCAATTCAACAGGCAGAGGTTACATGCTTTGGGAGGGTGAAAACTTTTTTGGAAATCCTGGAAATGGATTGGCTACTTATCGTATAAAAATCAATACCCCCGGGACTTATCGTTTTATATGGAGATCAGCGGTAAAAGAAGGTGATAACGGAACTGAAGCCAATGATACTTGGTTAAGATTTGCCGATGCCGATGATTTCTATGGAGAAAAATCCAATGGAAGTATTGTTTATCCAAAGGGTACCGGAAAAACGCCCAACCCCGAAGGGGCTTCCTCCGATGGGTGGTTCAAAGTGTACAGAAGTGGGAATGATCTTGATTTCAAATGGCAAGCCCGAACCTCAGATAATGACGCTCATCCTATTTTTGTGCAATTTGATGACGCAGGCACCTACACCATGGAAATATCCGGACGTTCAAAAGGCCACGCAATTGATAAATTTTTGTTGTTCAAGCCAGATGTCTACACAGAAAATGAGGCTACCGAACTCACTGATTTCAGTGGTATAACTTGTGAATAGAAGGATTAATTCCTGCCGTTATGACCGTAACTTGAGTGGACAGTTCTGAAATTACAGTACTTAAACTCTCCTAAAATTTCGATTTTTAGTTACTTTTATATCTATGGGTTTTTTCAAGAAGCTTGGATTTTTTAGCGCTTTCATTTTTCCTACCCTAGTGATAGCCGGATATTATCTGGGAGATTGGTGGAATTACATGGCAGTTATACATGCGTTCATCATACTCCCTTTGGTAGATCAGTTATTTGGTATCGATACTTCTAATGTCCCTAAGGACAAAGCTTCCATTATTTCCAATGAGCTTTACTACCGTTTCATAACCTATATCTGGGCCGTATTTCAGGTAGGTTTCGTATTCTGGGGTTGCTATGTCGTAGCTATTGGAACGTTAAGTACCTGGACGGAATGGATAGGTTTTACCCTTAGTTTCGCTATAGTTACTGGAGGGATAGGCATAACGGTGGCACATGAGTTAGGTCATAAAAAAGCAGCCATCGAACGATTCTACAGTAAACTGTTACTGATGACCGTTAGTTATATGCACTTCTACATAGAGCACAATCGCGGTCATCATGTTCTCATCGGTACTCCTGCAGACCCGGCTACGTCCCGAAAGAATGAGAACTTTTATGCCTTTTGGGTACGTTCCGTTATACAAGGTTATATACATGCATGGCATCTTGAAAACGACCGGTTAAGTAGAAAAGGAAAGTCAGTATTCAGCCTCGACAATGCTATGATCTGGTTTACCCTATTACCCATTCTTTTTGCGGCTATTTCCACCGCCGCACTAAGCGTGATAGCTGGTACTGTAGTTTGGGAAGTAGCTATTTTCTTTTTTACTCAAAGTATTCTGGCTTTTACTCTTCTGGAATTGGTCAATTATGTAGAGCACTACGGAATCCAAAGGAAAGAAGTAAGTCCTGGTCGATATGAACGCGTAACGCCGATTCACTCCTGGAACTCGAGTCATGTAGTAAGCAACTTCTTCCTTTTTAAGCTACAACGGCATTCAGACCATCACGCTAACGCGATAAAGCGTTATCAGGTTTTAGACCATTATGATGAAAGTCCGCAATTACCTGCCGGCTATTCTACTATGATCCTGATCGCTATTTTTCCACCTCTCTGGTTTGCCATGATGAACTCCAGGTTGGAGAAATGGCACGGTGAGCAGCACACGAAAAATTCGATAGCTTAAGCAGTCCAGCATGCCAATAGACTTCCGGATGACTGACGCCACCTAGTTAGTCTAATACTTAAAAACAATTTCATGATATTATTACATCCTTTCAGAAATCTTCTGACATGATCACCTATATTTAATAGTTAGTCAATTTTTGACAGATGAAGCAACTATTTCTATTCGGTTTGATTCTGATTGGTTTGCATTCTTCAGTATTGGGGCAATTAAAGGTGAGTAAGCTTGAAGGAATAGTCAAAAATGAATCGGGACAGCTTGTGGAAGGAGCTCTGGTAAGAGTAAAGGAGGTTGATAAAAGCGCCGTTACAGATGAATCGGGTCGTTTTGAATTCGATCTGGAGCCCGGGAGATATACACTATTCTTCATTCATGTTAGCCTTGAATCCCGATTACTTGATGTGATTCTCAAGGACTCGGGAAGCGTAGAAGTTGAAATGAAGTTCAAGACCATCAATCTATCCGAAATAGTCGTGAGCGCAACTTCCGATCGAGAAAATGTTGACAATACTTCCACGGGAGTAACGAGATTGGGAATTGAGGAAATAGCAAACTTACCTACCTTTCTTGGCGAAGTGGACATTATTAAAAGTATAACACTTTTACCCGGTGTCAGTACCATAGGCGAAGGAGCTAGTGGATTTAATGTTCGCGGTGGCCGTATTGATCAAAACCTTGTCTTAATGGACGGTGTCCAGCTTTTCAATACCTCCCACGTTTTGGGATTCTTTTCAATTTTCAATCCTGAACTTACCAAAGACTTCACACTATATAAGGGCAACATACCGGCACAGTTTGGCGGCAGAGTATCTTCTGTTCTTGATGTAAAGAGCATTAGAGGTAACCGAGAAAAGTTTAAGGCTCGGGCCAGCGTTGGCACCATTTCCAGCAAGCTCGCTGTTGATGGTCCGTTAGGTGAAAATTTGACATATGCTTTCGGCGGCAGATTCACCTACTCCGATTGGATTTTGAGAAGAATAAACGATCTGGATATACGTAACAGCAGCGCCGGTTTTAATGATCTATTCGGGCGACTAGATTATGATATTGGCAACAATCATAGTATAAGATTGTCCTACTATTCAAGTTATGATCAATTTGACTTCTCCGATGATTTTGGCTACGAATGGACCAATAATATTGTAAACCTGGCCTGGAAGTATCAGATCAGTAAGAATATTCTATCAGAACTTTCCGGTAGCTATATGGATTATAGCAGCACATTGTTCGACTTCGATCTTGATCAATCTTCAGAGCTTAACAATGGCATTGGTAAGTGGCAGATCAGACAAAATTTTAATGTTGAACTTCCAAAACACAACATAAACTTTGGAGCAGAAATCATTAACAACGACAGTAAAACCGAGACCCAGGATCCCTTGGGTGCTGAATCTCAAATCACCAGCATCAGTGCTGAAAAGGATCAGGGAAGAGAATATGCCATTTATGTAGATGACGTTTTTAAGCTTTCAGATAAAATCTCAATTAACGCCGGCCTTAGATATAACATTTATAATAATATAGGTCCTGCCTCTGTTATTCAATACGACGGAGAAAGATCCAATGCCAATATTGTCGATACCCTTAATTTTGGGCAAGGTGATGTCATCAAAACATACACCAACCTATCACCGCGTATTTCTGCAAAGGTTGGGCTGGGCAGCAACAATTCTATCAAGCTGAGTTACAATAGGTTATTCCAATATATACACCTTATCTCAAACACCACAGCTCCCACTCCGGTTGACATTTGGCAGGTGAGTAACACCTATTTCGAGCCTATCCAGGCCGATAACTATTCTATAGGATACTATCATAATTTTGATGAAAACCGATGGGAGACTTCCTTTGAGTTATTTTACAAGGATTTAGACAACGTTATTGAATATCGAGACTTCGCAGACCTTTTGGTGAATCCCAATATCGAAACTGAGTTGCTAATTGCACATGGCGAGGCTTATGGCGGCGAAGTACTTTTCACGCGAAAAACGCCGAAATGGACGGGGTGGCTGTCTTACACCTATGCCAGAACGTTTGTAACGGTAGAAGAAAACGAAATAAACAAGGAGTCTATTAACGACGGCGAGAGATTTCCAGCTAATTATGACCAACCCCACAGCATAAGATTTACCTCCGACCTTAAATGGGGAAGACGCGGAAGTTTTGGCGCCAGTTTTACCTACAATACCGGAAGGCCCATCACAGTAATTGAGTCTGACTATTTACTTGACGAATTATTAGCGCCCAACTTCTCAGACCGGAACAAGTTCAGAATACCGGACTATTGGCGATTAGATGTTTCATTTACCATGGGCAGTATACTAAGAAAATTTAATGATAAACTGGTTTTATCCATCTACAACGTGTTCGGCAGAGATAATGCCTACTCTGTATTTTTTAGAAGACCCGGTAATATAAATGTACCGCGCCCCTTTAAGCTGGCTGTTCTCGGAGCAATATTTCCGTCTTTCACGTACTCAATAAACCTTCCTCGTGGTAATTAGAACACTTAAATATCTAATGGCCATTGTGCTAATCTCAGGCTGCATAGAAGAGATTGATCTTGACATTACACGTACAAGTGGACAGTTGGTGGTATTTGGAAATATTAACACGTCTGAATTACGGCAACGGGTTCAACTACTGAGGACAAGTGGAATAGAAAATCGTATTAATCCTGTCTTTGCCGCAGAACTAAAATTGATTGATGAGTTCGGAAATGAAGGCTGTTTCACCGCCGCGGAGAATGGGTATTACAATTTTCAGGTTTCCTCTATCGATGTAATACCGGGCAGATCGTACTACTTGGAGATCGGATTGCTGTCCGGTGAAGTATATAGATCCAGATTAGCACGAGTGCCAACAGTGACCGCTACTACAGTTAGTGACAGACAGTATACACAGCAGACCGTTCTTAGCTCGCAGCAAGTAGATGTTGACATTAATATTATTCAAATAGTAGGAGAAACTAGTATTGATGACGTTTCGAATCCGTTCTACTTAAGATGGGAAGTAGATCAGACATTTAGACTCAACCCCACTGATTTTCCTGATCCCTTTAATACCGTACCTCCACCTTGTTATATCATTAGAGGCGCCGACCCACAAAGGGTCAATCTTTTTAACGGAGAAAATATAAATTCAACTTCTTTAGCTAGGCGTGTTTTAGCAGAACGAGAAATTGACTATTCATTTTTAAACAAGCATATCTTCACTACCGTGACCCATACCATTAATGAAGATGCTTACAACTTTTGGTCCCAGGTAGACGAATTAATCAATTCAACCGGTTCGATCTTCGATGTACCGCCTGCAACAATTTTAGGCAATATCTATAATATTGAAGACGAAGAAGAGCGGGTCCTGGGTTTCTTCGAACTTTCAAATACTACTTTTGATCGTTTCACGGGCTTTCAAAATGATGTGCCCTTTTCTGTTCCTGAAACAGAGTGTGAATTTGACCCCAACATACTTCGTGGCCAATACCCTGGTTATTGTTTAAGCTGTGACTTCTTTGAGGGCGGAAGTACCGTTAGACCGGACTATTTTGATGATTAATCATGTTCAGATTTACATCCATTATCCTGTTATTATTAACGCTAGCTTTACCAGAATTCCTTTATTTGGAACAGACGTGCCTTTTGCCATACCCTGTCTATACAGTGAAACCATCCCACCAAGCCAGTACCCCGGTTATTGCATAAGTTGCAGCCACTTTAAAGGAGGTAGCATAACAAGGCCTGATTATATTGACAACTAGCTATGAGAAGATTCTTTTACATAGTTATGCTCGGGCTAATATCATGTATAACTCCAATAGATCTGGATGTCGACCGAACGAGTGGACAACTTGTAGTTTTCGGCTCTCTGGGAGAAGATTTCTAACGCCACGGGTTTCCATTTACCGCACGGCTGAAGTTGAGAACAGAAGGAATCCAATCTTCTTCGCCGATGTAAAACTTATGGATAATGAAGGTAATATAGGGTGCTTTATACGTAAGCATCCGGTCCTCCACGTGTATGAAAATAGGTGAGTTAGCGTGAGCTTAGCCTCATGTTTACTCTTAGCAGCCAAGACCGATTTTTACTTTACAGCCGCCCGACCGATATGCGTAAATCTTTCGACAGCCTGAGTGGTCTGATCAGGTCAGAGCTGAGTAGTGACCCCTGTAGTGGAGATGTCTATTTATCCCAAATTACGCAATAGGATTTTCTAATGCTTAGCAATAGGTTATCTTGAG
>ERZ1740070.1364-NODE-1364-length-15386-cov-4.447198_pt1 | contig 15386 bp, 11 predicted proteins | sample MGYA00581734_ERZ1740070 | MGnify/ENA primary metagenome ERZ1740070 (study PRJEB43018, sample SAMN04849744) | marine metagenome | isolation source: floating plastic debris | place: Pacific Ocean | collected 2008-09-01 | study: EMG produced TPA metagenomics...
GCGATAAACGGGCCCACGCTCGCGCCCGCCGCGCCGGCGGCCAGGATCGCTCCGCCCTGATCCAAGCTGAACCCGCGGTGCCCGAGCAAGAACGGGTACAAGATCGGCAGCCACGCCCCCCAGATCGCATACTGGAGAAACATCATCAGGCTCAGCCGCGTGCGCAGCATCGGGGGTCTCGCGACTTCGCTCATGCTCGGGCCCTCTTCTGCCGGGCGGTGACTGCCCCCGGCGATTGGGGGCGAGTCTACAAGCTCCCCCGTGGGACAGGCGTCCCGCCTGTCGGTTGCACGCTGACGGACAGGCGGGACGCCTGTCCCACCAGACCGGGTCTAATCTGACAGCCTTCGGAGGGACACGCCTTGGACGCGCACGCACGAACCAGACCAATCACCCTCTTCACGGGCCAGTGGGCCGACATGCCGCTCGCCGAGCTGGCCGCCAAGGCCGCTGACTGGGGCTACGACGGGCTCGAGCTCGCCTGCTGGGGCGATCACTTTGAGGTCGATCGCGCGCTGAGCGAAGACGGCTACTGCCGGTCTCGCCACGACCTGCTCGCGCAGCACGGGCTCAAGGTCTGGGCAATCAGCAACCACCTCGTGGGCCAGGCCGTGAGCGACCCGATCGACGAACGCCACAAGGCGATCGTGCCCGAGCGCGTCTGGGGCGACGGCTCGCCCGAGGGCGTCAACGGGCGCGCAGCGCAGGAGATGATCGCGACCGCCGAGGCGGCGAGCGAGCTTGGCGTGTCGGTGGTCAACGGCTTCACCGGCTCGCCCGTCTGGCACAAGCTGTACTTCTTTCCGCCGACCAGCGACGCGGAGATCGACGCGGGCTACGCCGAGTTCGCCGCCCGCTGGAAGCCCATCCTCGACGTCTTCGCGCGATACAACATCAAGTTCGGGCTCGAGGTCCACCCGACCGAGATCGCTTACGACGCGCACACCTTCTCGCGCGCGATCGAGGCCCTCGGCGGGCACCCCGCCTTCGGCTGCAACATCGACCCCTCGCACCTCGTCTGGCAGGGCATCGACCCGGCGAAGTTCATCGACCGCTTCGCGGGTCGCATCATCCATGCGCACATCAAGGACGCGCAGACCACGCTCGACGGCGAACGCTCGATCCTCGCCAGCCACCTGGGCTTCGGCGACGTGCGCAGGGGGTGGGACTTCCGCAGCCCCGGGCGTGGCGAGGTCGACTTCGACGCCATGATCCGCGCGCTCAACCGCGCGAAGTACACCGGCCCGCTCAGCGTCGAGTGGGAAGACAGCGCGATGGATCGCGAGCACGGCGCCGCCGAGGCCGCCCAGTTCGTGCGCTCGATCGACTTCCGCCCCGCCGACCGGGCGTTTGACGCCGCGTTTGACAAGGACGACCGATGAGCGTTCAGCAGTACAGGCCGCCTCTGAAGTACGCGATGGTCGGGGGCGGCAGCGGCTCGTTCATCGGCGCGGTGCACCGCAAGGCCGCCGCTCTCGACGGGCGGGCCGAGCTTGTCGCCGGGGCCCTCAGCAGCACGCCCGAGCGCAGCCTCGCCAGCGCCCGAGAGATCGGGCTCGACGAGAGCCGTTCCTACGCGAGCTGGGAGGAGCTGATCGAGCGTGAGAGCGCGAGGCCCGAGGGCGAGCGCCCCGACTTTGTCTCGATCGTCACGCCCAACGACACGCACTACCCGGTCGCCAAGGCCGCGCTCGGGGCGGGGCTGCATGTTGTATGCGACAAGCCGTTCACGCACACCGTCGAGCAGGCGGCCGAGCTGCGCGACCTCGCGGCGGGCAAGAACCTCGTCTGCTGCGTCACCTACAACTACTCGGGCTACCCGATGGTCCGCGAAGCGAGCGAGCTCGTGCGCACGGGCGCGCTCGGCCCGATCCGCAAGGTCCACGTCGAGTACCACCAGGGCTGGCTGGCGACGAGGCTCGAAGAGACCGGCATGAAGCAGGCCGCGTGGCGCACCGACCCCAAGCGCGCAGGCCTCGGCGGCGCGCTGGGCGACATCGGCACCCACGCCGAGCAACTGATGCGCTTCGTCACGGGCCTGGAGATCGACACCCTCTGCGCCGACTGCACCAGCTTCGTCGAGGGGCGCGCGCTCGACGACGACGCGAGCGTGCTGCTCCGCTTCGCCGAGCGCGACGGCGTGCGCGCCAAGGGCGTCATGCCCGTCAGCCAGGTCTGCACGGGCGAGGGCAACCCGCTCACGCTCCGCGTCTACGGCGAGCGCGGCGGCCTCCGCTGGAAACAGGAAACCCCCGAGACCATCACTCTCCTCAGCGTCGACAGCGACCCGCGCACGCTCAGCCGGGGCAACGATACCCTCAGCGACCGCGCCCAGCGTGCCACCCGCCTCCCCGGCGGGCACCCCGAGGGCTTTATCGAGGCCTTCGCCAACATCTACCTCGGCGCCATCGAGGCGATCGAGCTCGCCAAGGCCGGCCGGCCCGTGCCGCCGGCCTCGCTCGCCGCCGAGATCCCGCAAGCGCAGGACGGGCTCGAGGGTGTGCGCTTCGTCGAGCGCTGCGTGTCGAGCGACGGGGCGTGGGTCTCGCTGGACGCCTGAGCGCCGAACTGGCGAGCCGCCGGTTCAGTCCAGCTCGAGAATGCGCAGGTCCTTGACCATCACCTCGCTGCCCGGGTGATGCCCCTGCACGGCGATGTGCCCGTCGGCGAAGTCACTCAAGAACGCGTCCACCATCGCCACGCCGTTGATCCATGTGCGGATGCGGTCGCCCTCGGCCCGCACGCGGTAGTCGAACCACGCGTTGTCGCGCGTGATGGGCGCACCGATCGCGTCGGCCCACGCGCGGTCGTAGACGACGCCGGTGAAGTTGCGCGGGTCGTGCTGGTCGACCTGGGCCTCGTAGCCGATGGGCCAGGGCACGTTCGCCGCGGGGTTGGGGCGCACGCGGAAGTACAGCCCGGAGTTGCCCCGGGTGTTGATGCGGACCAGCGCGCGCAGCTCGAAGTTTGCAAAGGTTGCTTCGCTGAAGATATGCCCGGGCCCGCCGCGCCCGACGAGAGCGCCGTCTTCGACCGACCATTCGCCCGCGTCTTCGCTGAACCAGCCCTGGGGCGGGGCGTCGCGGTCGCCCGCTGGGATCAGGTGTTGCATGCCTCTCGGCTCGGGGTCGGGCGAGAGGTCGCGCACGCGGATGTCTTTGAAGCGGAACGGGTGCCCGTGGTCTTGCAGCGCGATGTAGCCGGTGGTCGCGCGGTCGCGCAGCGGGAGGGGGTTCTCGGGGCCCCGGAAGAAGCCGCGATCGTCGAGGCGGGCGCCGTCGTGGATGCGCGTGCCGTTGAGCCAGACATCGAGCACGTCGCCCACGAGGCGGATGCGGTAGGTGTTCCAGTTGCCGGCTTCTGTGACGGCCATGGAGTCGGCGGGGATCGCCTCGTACACCGCGCCGCAGTTGCGCACGTCGGGCGTCTGCCCGGCGGAGTCGAAGATCTGGACCTCGAACCCGGTGAAGGCGGGGTCGCCCCCCGAACTGCCGCGCAGGCCCACGCCCGAGTTGCCGTCGTCCGGCAGCCAGAAGCTGAGCATCAGCTCGAAGTCGCGGAAGGCTCGGTCTGTGCGGAGCCACCCGCCGGTGCCGGGTTTGAGCGTCACGATCTCGCCGCTGTCGACGCCCCAGGCATCATCGGCGCCGCTCGACACCCAGCCGGAGAGGTCGCGCCCGTTGAAGAGGTCCTGCCAGGGCGGCAGCAGGTGGTCGTCGGCCGAGGCGATGGCGGGCGTGAAGCAGGAGAACGCGAGCGCGAGCACGACGGCGGTGAATGTGTCCCTCATGCCGAATAGCTTAGTTGTTCTCCGCACCCGGGCTCGGGCTTGTTATGGTCGGGCGAGTTGGGGTTGGGGGGGGGGGGGGGGGCGGGCGTGTGGGCGTGCGTCCTGGCGGGACGCCGCCCCCACTGTTGTGCTTCCTACCTCGACGGGTGGGACTGGCGTCCCGCCTGTCCGAACGCACCCCGATTTTCGTTCGGGTCTCGGTCGGATGCTTGCTATCCTTGCTCCATGCTCAGCCGGGTCCATAGCGCGTTACTTGTCGGGATCGATGCCCACCCGTGCGAGGTCGAGGTGGATCTCGATCCGTCCGGGCTCGACCAGCAGGGGGTCGTGGGGCTGCCCGATGCGGCGGTGCGGGAGTCGCTCCAGCGTGTGCGTGCGGCGCTGCAGAACGCCGGGTATCCCTTCCCGGTCGGCAAGACGCTGATCAATCTCGCGCCCGCCGATGTCCGCAAAGAAGGGCCGATGTACGACCTGCCGATCGCGGCGGGCCTGCTGCTCGCCCAGCAGGTGATCGGCAGCGGGGCCGCGAGCGGCGGGCTGGACCCGCGGACGACCGTGCTCGCGGGTGAGTTGTCGCTCGACGGGCGTGTGCGCCCGATCCGCGGTGCGTTGTCGATCGCCGACCGTGCGCGCAGCGACGGCATGCGCAGCGTGATCGTGCCGAGCGACAACGCGCCCGAGGCGGCGGTGGTCGATGGCATCGACGTGTTCGGCGTCTCGACGATCGCCGAGGTCGTCGGGCTCATGGGCGGGGAGCTCGAGCCCGAGCCGATGCCCCCGGCCGATGTCGCCTCGCTGGTCACCCAGGCCGAGTCCGAGGTCGACTTCGCGGATGTGAAAGGGCAGGAGGGCGCCAAGCGGGCGCTGATGATCGCGGCCGCGGGCGCGCACAACCTGCTGATGCTGGGCCCGGCGGGCGCGGGCAAGACGATGATGGCCCGCGCGCGGCCGGGCATCCTGCCCCCGCTCAGCCCGGGCGAGGCGATCGAAGTGACGCGCGTGCACTCGGCGGCGACGCAGGCGGGCGGCGGGCCCGGGTTGGTGACGACGCGCCCGGTGCGCACGCCGCACCACACCGCGTCGAGCGCCGCGATCGTGGGCGGGGGCGCGGTGCCCAGGCCGGGCGAGGTGAGCCTGGCGCACCTGGGCGTGCTGTTCCTCGATGAGCTGCCCGAGTTCCCGCGCGGCGTGCTCGAGACGCTGCGCCAGCCGCTCGAAGACGGTGTTGTGACCATCGCCCGCGCGAGCGGCACGGTGCGTTTCCCGGCCCGGTTCATGCTGGTTGCCGCGATGAACCCCACGCCCAAGGGCGACCTGCCCGCGGGCGAGCAGGGGCGGCGCGACATGGAGCGATACCTCAGCAAGCTCAGCGGGCCGCTGCTCGATCGGATCGATCTGCATGTTGAGGCGCCGCGGGTCGCGTGGAAAGAGCTGGGCGGCCCGCGCGGCGGGCTATCGACCGCCGAGATGCGCGACAGCGTGCTGCGTGCACGGCGTGTGGCGGAGGGGCGCCAGGGCCCGGGGCGTCCCAACGCATCGCTCAGCGGGCGCGAGCTCGATGCGATGAGCGGGATCGACGACGACGCGACGGCCCTGCTGGGCCAGGCGATCGAGTCGCTGGGCCTGAGCGCGCGGGCGTACGACAAGATCCGGCGCAGCTCGCGCACGATCGCCGACCTCGCGGGCAGTACGGGCGTGACGATCGAGCACGTCGCCGAGGCGGTGCAGTACCGCCTGCTCGATCGGCGCCTCTCCAGTGTGTAGGCGTGGTCGGTCCGTTGGTGCGCAAATGAAAACAACCGGGCGACGCTGAGCCGCCCGGTTGCGAGATGATTTTGCAGCCTGTCAGTCGCGCGCGCTTTCGCGCGGGCCGGAGACTGGTTTAGCGGCGACGACGTGCCGCGAGCAGGCCGGCAGCGCCGAACAGCCCGGCGACGGCCGGGGTCGGGACCGGGACGCCGCGGATCGCGAACGCCTGGTCGTTGGCGTTGGCTGCCCACGCGCCGGAGCCCACGCCGGTCTCGGTCGCCGCGGCGCCGTCGCCCGCGATCGAGGTGTTCCAGACGAAGGAGTCGTCGTTGGCGGTGCCGTTGACGCTGATTACGTTGACCGCGAAGAAGTAGTCACCGGCGGCGAGGTCGAAGCTGGCAAAGCTGGCTTCCCACTCGGCGACGGTCAGGGTCAGGCCGGGGACGCCGGGGGAGAGGATGGTCTGGCTGAGGTCGGCGAGCAGGAAGTCGGCCTGGAAGACCGAACTGTCCGGGACGCCGCCGGCGGCGGTGAAGAACTCAACGCTGAAGCCGGCGATGTTGCCCGGGAAGTCGGGGCTGAAGAAGCTCTCCTCGAAGCCCGACCAGGCGGCGCCGGTGATCGTGGTGGCCTCGCTCAGGCTGAAGTTGTCGGCCTGGCGCACGTCGAAGAAGCCGCCGGCCTCGTCGCTGACGGTGCCCGCGAAGCCGCCGGCGCCGTCGCCGGGGGCCTGCTCAAAGACGGTCTGGGCCGAGGCCAACGCCACGGGCGCAGCGATAGCCACGGCAAAAGCAAACTTGTTCATGTCTGTTCTCCTGTCTCGGTTCTCTTCTAACAACACCACGCGGCACGCATGGTGACACTCCAACCGCGAGCCTACCAGCGTGCGCCCGCCTTCTGGGACTACAAACTTGGGTTTTGCCACCGTTCTTTGAGAATTCTTTGAAACCGCCGCTGCGGCCGTCGTCGGCGGGGTTCCGCCGCGCATTTGGCTATGGTGCGGCCCGTGCGGCGGTTCTGCCGCGCGGCTTCCGAGAGGACCAACGATCATGCCGCACGCTCTGCGTCTTGCCGTTTCTGTCGCCGCGATCGCCGCGACCGCCCTCCTGTTTGCCTCGTGCGCTGCTTCGCCCGATGCGGGCGATGGCCGCGGCGCCCAAGCGGCGGGCGCCGCCCCGGCGGGTGAAGACGCGTTGGCGGTCGGCGCCGTTGATCCGGAGTTCCGCCGGGGCGGGACCGTCACCAACGACCCCTTCGCCCCGCTCGACCTGCCCGCGCCCAGCGACAAGCGACTGGGCTCGGGCGCGCCCGGGCCGGATTACTGGCAGCAGCGCGTCGACTACGACATCGACGCGACACTGCTCCCGAGCGACGACCCCGAGCGCGACGGCACGCTGGGGCGCCTCGAGGCATCGGTCCGTGTCACGTACCACAACAACAGCCCGCACGAGCTGGAATTTCTCTGGCTCCAGCTCGAGCAGAACCTGTTCCGCACCGACAGCCTGGGCACGCTGAGCCGAAGCCCGGGCAGTGTGATGAAGCCGCTGACCAGCGCGTTCGAGGGCGGGTACGACATCCCCGCGATCGTCGCCGGCGGGCGGACGCTCGAGTTCAGCGTGCACGACACGCTTGCGCGCGTCGAGCTGCCCCGCCCGATCGGCGCGGGCGAGCGGTTCGAGTTCGAGCTGCGCTTTGCGTTCGACGTGCCGCCGCACCTGCGTCGGATGGGCGCCGAGCGGGTGGAGCAGGGGACGATCTTCGAGTTTGCGCAGTGGTTCCCGCACGTGTGCAACTACGACGATGTCAACGGCTGGAACGCGCTGCCCTACCTCGGCTCGGGCGAGTTCTACACCAACTTCGGGCGGTACACCGTCGATCTGACCGTCCCGCGTGAGTACATCGTGACCGCCACCGGCACGCTGACCAACGCGAGCGAAGTGCTGACCAGCGAGCAGCGGTCGAGGCTGGCGCGTTCGCTCTCGGCGAACGATCCGGTTTCGATCATCGCGCCGGGCGAGGTGGGCACGCCGGGCGTGCGCCCCGCGGGCCCGGCGCAGACGACCTGGCGTTTCGAGGCCGACGATGTGCGCACGTTCGCGTGGGCCGCGAGCGACGCGTTCATCTGGGACGCGATTGGCGCGAGCGTCACCGGCGACGACGGTCGCGAGCGCACGGTGCTTGCGCAGTCGCTTTACCCCCGCGAGGCGCGCGGCTGGTCGCCTGCGCACAAGTCCGGCGGCTCGACCCGCATGGTCAAGCACTCGATCGAGTTCTACAGCGATTGGCTCTATCCCTACCCCTACCCGCACATGACCAACGTGAACGGGCCCGAGGGCGGGATGGAGTACCCGATGATCATGTTCTGCGGCGACCGCGATGACGACGACGGGCCGTTCGGCGTGACCGATCACGAGGTCGGGCACACGTGGTTCCCGATGATCGTCAACAGCGACGAGCGCCGCCACATGTGGCAGGACGAGGGGCTCAACAGCTTCATCGGCATCTATTCGGGCGCCGAGTGGCGCGGGACGGACCCGGACGTCCGCCGCCACCTCGAGCAGGTGCTGAGCGTGGCGAACGCGGTGCATCCGCAGCCGATCGTGCGGAACCCCGACCAGCACTGGCCCCGCTGGGTCGGTCGGCTGAACTATCGCAAGGTGGCGCTGGCGCTGTATTTGCTGCGCGAGGAGGTGCTCGGGGCCGAGCGCTTCGACAGGGCGTTCCGCGCGTACATCGACCGGTGGGCGTTCAAGCATCCGCAGCCGGGGGATTTCTTTCGCACGATCGAGGACGCCGCCGGCGCGGATCTGAGCTGGTTCTGGCGGGGCTGGTTCCTCGAGCCCGCGGTGCTCGATCAGGGCGTCGTCAGCGCGATCGACGCGGGCAACGGGCGCGTGGCGGTTGATCTGGTGAGCCTGGGCACGCAGGTGATGCCGGTCGAGCTCGACATCGAGTACACCGACGGCTCGCGCGAGACGCGCCGCCTGCCCGTGCAGATCTGGCACACCAGCGACAAGTGGCGGGCCGCTTGGGATGCGGGCGGGCGGACGGTCGCGTCGGTGGTGGTCGATCCGCGCCGGGTGTTTCCTGATATCGATCGGGCGAACAACGTCTGGCCCAGCGCCCGCTCGGGCGACGGGCGTGGCGGCGACGAGGCCGATCTGGGTCCCGACGTGCCGGGGGCGCAGGTGACGCCGCGGCGCGGCGTGCTGGGGTACTGAAGTTCCGGTTCGCTCGGCCGTGCCCTGTCGAGTGGCTGGGCTGGGCTGGGCGGGGCGAGGCCGATGGGGTGGTGAGCCGAGCGGACAGGCGGGACGCCTATCCCACCGGTGCATGACTCAAGCGAAGCAGTGGGACAGGCGTCCCGCCTGTCCGCGAGCAGTGAGCGATCGCTCAGAGCAGCAGCGCGAGCGCCTGCACCAAAGCGAGCGCGTACAGCCCGGCGACGAGGTCATCGACGAGCACGCCCCAGGGCCCGCGGATGTTCTGCGCGTCGCCGGCCGGGAAGGGCTTGAAGATGTCGAGCAGGCGGAACGCGACAAACGCGATCGCGATCAGCGCGACGGCGCCCCACCAGCCGCCGAGCGGGCCGATGGCTTGGGGCAGCAGCAGGAGGGGGATGCACTGCCCGGCGGTCTCGTCGGCGACAACGGGGCTGGGGTCTTTGCCCCAGCGCGCCTCGGCGCTGTCGCCGAAGGCGATGCACGCGGCGCACGACGCGAGCATGAGCCCGATCAGCGAGACGTGATAGATCGCGAAGGCGAGCTGCCCGTCGTGCGGGCCCAGGCCCACCAGCAAGAGACCGGCGGCGAGCGCACAGGGGGGAAGCGCGCCCCAGGTGCCCGGCGCCGGGTGCAAGCGACCCAGCCCGAAGGTCGTGACGAGCATGTCGCCCAGGCGGTTGCGTGCGGTCGGGTCGGCGGTCTGCTGGGGCGATGCGGTGCTCATTCAGGTCTTCCTTCCGCCCTGTCCGCCTTTGCCGCCGGCGGCGTTCGGGCCGGGGCGTTTGCGGGGCTGGCGTTTGCGCACGTGGGTGACGGGGATCTCGACGCGCTGCGGGGGCTCTGTGCGGTCGGTCGTGGCCCGTGGTGTGGCCCGTGCCGTGGCTCGCGTGGCGGTGAGCGCGCGCACGATGTAGGGCAGGGCCGACGCGGCGGTCACGATCGTCGTCGTCCAGACCAGCGCGAGCACAACGGTGCGCGCGGGCGTGCCGGGCACGGGCCACGCCATCGCCACGAGCAGCAGCACGATGGGCACGGCGATCGACTGGAGGACCATCTTGAGTTTGCCGCTGAGTCCGGCCGAGAAGTCGATGCCCTCGCTCTCCAGCACGCCGCGCAGCGAGGTGACCAGCAGCTCGCGCGCGAGCAGCACGATGACCATCCACCCCTCGACCCCGCTGAGCTGGAGGGGGCGCCCCTGATCGGCGAGCCCGGGCACGCTGAAGACCGGGCTGGCGAGCATGACGAACGCGCCCAGGACGAGCAGCTTGTCGGCGAACGGATCCATCACGCGCCCGAAGCGCGTGACCGCGTTCCATCGGCGCGCGAGGTGCCCGTCGAGGGCGTCGGTCATCGCGGCGAGGACGAACAGCGCCGCCGCGACCACCAGCGCCGACGAGGCGGGGTGCAGGATCAGGCGGAGCTGGTCGATGGGGCCTGGCTCGGCGGGAGCTTCGGGCAGGCGGACCGCGGCGAGCAGCATGACGAAGAGGCCGGCCATCACGACGCGGGCGCCGGTAAGAGCGTTGGGCATCGCCGCGCGGACGCGGGCACGCAGGCGGGCGCGGGCCTCGGTTCGATCTTCTTTGCGCTCCGGCTGGCGCGGGCGGGTCTGCGCTGAGCTGGCGGGCGGGGCGGGCATCGCGGCATCGTACAGGCCCCCCGGGCTCGGGCTCGAACGCCGGGCTTTGGGCAACCCAGACTTGGGCGGTGGCGTCCCGGCACGCGATCGCATTTGCACCGGCGGTTGCTGGGGCGACGGGGCACCCCTATCCTGCTGACCCGCGCGCCGGCGCGCCCCTCGGAATGGGCGCTGTCGGCGGGTCTGTCGCGGGCGAGACGGGGCCGATCGAGCCGTGGCGACCATTATCCATCCGCTGGCGCTGTACCTCGCCTGTGCCCTCGGCGCAATCGGCGTTGCGCTCGCGCTGCCCAGGCCCCGAATCAGCCCGGCCATCTTCGGGGGCATCCTTGCCGCCGCGGGCGCGGGGCTCGTCGTGGTCCTGCTGGGCTTTGCCGGCGGGGTCGAGCAGCTGCCCAACTGGGCGTTCTACGTCTTCTCGGCGATGGCGCTGGGGGGCGGGCTGCGGATGATCACCCACCCGCGCCCGGTCTACAGCGCGCTCTACTTCATCCTGACGATCATCGCCTCGGCGGGCCTGCTGCTGATTCTCTCGGCCGAGTTCATGGCGTTTGCCCTGATCATCATCTATGCCGGGGCGATCCTGATCACGTACCTCTTTGTGATCATGCTCGCGACGCAGGCCCCCGAAGAGGGCGATCTGGAGCACCTGGCCGACTACGACACCAAGGGGCGCGAGCCCTGGGCGATGTCGGCGGCGGGGTTTGTGCTGCTGGGGATCCTGACGACGATGCTGTTCCGGGGCGCGGGCGAGCTGCCCGTGCCCGAGCCGGTCGACGACACCCCTGTCCTGGCCCAGCTGCCCCTGAAGGTCGAGCGCGAACTGCGCATCGAGCGGGTGCCCGCGGGCGGGGGCGAGCCGTTTGTCCTGCTGGGCGAGGACGAGCGTCTGCAGCGTGAGATCGCGCCGGACGGCGACGTGCTCGGGCGTCTGGCCCATGAGGGGCGGACCTTCTTCACCGAAGACGGACGGGCGATCGAGCTGCCCGACGACATGCGGGCCAACAACGTCGAGCAGGTGGGCATCAACCTCCTGCGCGACCACCCGATGACGATCGAGATCGCCGGCGTGCTACTGCTGATGGCGATGCTCGGGGCGACGGTGCTGGCCCGCAAGCAGGTCGAGCTTGAAGAATCGCTCAAAGCACGCCAGGCCAAGCGCTTGCACGACGCTCGCACCGAGCGGGAGGGCCTTGATTGATGCTCTCTGACGTTCTGAGCGGGGTGACGCTGGCGCAGACGGGTTTCCCCGATCTGATGGGCGGGGTGACGCTGGCGCACTATTTGTTTGTGTCTGCGGCGATGTTCGTGCTGGGGCTGGTCGGGTTTGTGACGCGTCGCAACCTGATCATCATGTTCCTGTGCACCGAGCTGATGTTTCAGGCCGCGGGCATCGCGCTGGTCGCCTTCGGGCGGTACCACCTCGATCTGGACGGGCAGACGTTTGTGATCTTTGTGCTGACGGTCGCCGCCGCGGAAGCGGCGATGGCGCTCGCGCTGACCGTGCTGCTTTTCCGCCGGCGTGAATCGCTGTCGGCCGACGAATGGCGGGAGCTCAGCGGGTGATCGAACTCTCCACCGGCATCCTCAACAGCTTGACGCTGGCGCTGGCCGACCCGGCGGGCGCGCCCGTCGCGACCTCGCAGGGCCCGGCCTGGGCGATGGCGATCCCCGGGCTCGCGATCCTGGGCGCGCTCATCTGCACGCTCAGCGCGATCTTCGGCGTCAAGACCAAGCTGCCCGCGTACCTCACCGTCGGCTGCCTGGGCGGCGCTTTCGCGACCACGGTCGCGCTGCTCATGCATTTCGACCCCGCCGGCGGGGCGATGGAAGTCAACGCGTGGGAGTGGTTCGCGATCACCTGGGGCGACGGGCCCGGGCAGAGCTTCACGGCGCCCTTCGGCTTCTACATCGACACGCTGACGATCTACTGGATGCTGTTTGTCACCGGGCTCGCGACGCTCATCGCGCTGTACGCCAGCGAGTACATGAGCCACGACGTGGGCACGGGGTACAACCGGTTCTTCTTCGCGTTCAACCTGTTCGTCTTCAGCATGGCCTGCCTGGTCATGGGCGGCAACCTCGTCATGCTCTACCTGGGCTGGGAGGGCGTGGGCCTGTGCAGCTACCTGCTCATCGGGTACTTCTACAAGAAGGACTCGGCGGTGCAGGCCGCGAAGAAGGCGTTCATCGTCAACCGCATCGGCGACCTGGGTCTGGCGCTCGGGCTGTACCTGATGTTCGTTCACTTCGGCACGATCGAGTACGCCGAGCTGTTCAGCAACGAGAAGCTGCTGGGCTACGTCGACGCCGCGATGGCGGGCGACTTCGCCCAGATCCCGCTCGAGGGGCAGATCATCGCGTTGCTACTGATGGTCGGGGCGTTCGGCAAGAGCGCGCAGTTCCCGCTGTACGTCTGGCTGCCCGACGCGATGGAGGGCCCGACGCCGGTGAGTGCGCTGATCCACGCGGCGACGATGGTCACCGCGGGGGTCTACCTCATCGCCCGCATGTTCCCGGTCTTCCTGGCCAGCGAGTGGGCGCTGCCGGTCGTGGCCTGGATCGGGACGATCACGGCGTTGCTCGCCGCGACGATCGGGATGGCCCAGTTCGACATCAAGCGGATCATGGCGTATTCGACCGTGAGCCAGCTCGGGTACATGTTCGCGGGCCTGGGCGTGCTGACACCCAACGGCGCGGCGTACCACGTGCTGACCCACGCGTTCTTCAAGGCTCTGCTCTTCCTCTGCTGCGGGGCCGTGATGCACGGCTTCGCGGGCCAGCTCGACCTGCGCAAGCTCAGCGGCGTCTGGAAGATGAAGGGCTGGCTGATCGTCTCGATCGGGATGCTCGTCGGCTGCCTCAACCTCGCGGGCCTGCCCTTCACGGCCGGTTTCTTCAGCAAGGACACGATCATCGCCGAGGCGTTTGTCACGCCGGGCTATCAGGTGATCGGTGTGATCCTGCTCATCACGGCGCTGATGACCGCGTACTACACCTTCCGCGTCTTCTTCCGCGTCTTCATGGGCCCGGTGTACGCCGAGCCTGGCGACGACCACCACGGCGCGGAGGCCGAGGCGGCGCTCGAGGAAGAGCACGCCCACGCCGCCGCCGACCCCGCGGCCGGCAAGCAACACCACTTCCACCCGCACGCCCCGGGCTGGGCGATCAACACGGTGCTCGCGATCCTGACCATCGCGTCGATCGCGGCGACCGGGCTGTACTTTGTCGGCGGCGAGAAAGATGTCACGACCTACCGCGGCGAGCACGTCAAGACCAAGCACTACGCGATGACGATGGTGCAGAAGTCTTCGGCCGCGTTCGTCACGCCCTACGACCACCACGCGTTCGACCACGCGAACCACAGCGGTGGCGCCGCGCAGCATGCCGATGCGCATGGTGTTCCGGGCGACGACGAGATCGAAACCGGCAACCCACAGGTCATGATCAACGGCGTGCTCGTTGAAGCCGAGGGCCAGTCAAGCCATTACGTGCTGGTTGACGGCAAGCTGCTGGCGGCTCCGGGTGCCGGGACCGGCCCCCGCGGTTCGATCAGCGAGCCGCTGAGCGTGCTGGGCACCGGGCTCGACCCGCACAAGGCGATGTACTACATCTCCGGTGTGATCGCGATGGTCGGCATCGGGCTGGCGTGGTTCTTCCACCTCGCGGGGCGGACGACCGCCGCCGAGTGCCGGATGGACGCGGTCGCGAGCAAGCTGGGCCCGCTGCCGCGTTGGGCGGAGAACAAGTGGTACGTCGATGAGTTTTACAACGCGATGCTGCGTGTGCCGCTGATCGTGATCGGGCACCTCAGCTTCTGGTTCGACAAGCTGATCGTCGACGGGCTGGTCAACGCCTTCGGCACGGCCCCGCGGTTCATCGCGGGCATGATCCGCCCGAGCCAATCGGGCTACCTGCACGGGTACGCCGCGGGCATGCTCGCGGGCGTGGCGGCCTTGCTGCTGGTTGTGCTCGCGATCCTCGCGTCGGCGGGAGGTGCCTCGTGAGCCCGTGGCTGCTGATCGCAACGATGGCATTCCCGCTTCTGGGTGCGTTCGCCGCGGCGCTGGTGCCCGCGGCCCGCGCGCGTTCGACGGCGCTGGCCGCTTCGCTGGTCAGCATCCTGCCCGCGATCGTCGCGCTCGACCGGTTCGATTGGTCCGACGCCGCGGCCTTCCAGGGCGCCGGCGCGGTCGAGTGGCTCCCCGCGCTCGGGCTGGAGCTGTCGATCGGTGCCGACGGGGTCAGCATGCTGCTGATCGCGCTCTCGGCCCTGTTGGGCCCGGTCTGTGTGCTCGCGAGCTGGACGGCGATTAACACGAGGCAGGGCCTGTTTTACGGCTGGCTGCTCGCGCTGCAGGCCGCGATGATCGGCGTCTTCTGCGCCCGCGACCTGCTGCTGTTCTACGTCTGCTTCGAGTTCACGCTGCTGCCCATGTTCGTGCTGATCCGGGTCTACGGGTCGTCGGGGCGGGTCAAGGCGGCGACCAAGTTCTTCCTCTACACCTTTACTGGCTCGATCATCACGCTCGCCGGCTTTGTTTGCGTCGCCTGGCAGGCGGCGCAGCAGTCCGGCGGCCTGTGGTCGCTGGACATGGCGGTGCTGGGCGAGGTCGCCCGCGCGATGAGCCCCGGGCAGCAGGCCTGGGTGCTCGGCGCGCTGCTGGCGGGCTTTGCGGTCAAGGTGCCGCTCTTCCCGGTGCACACCTGGCTGCCCCTGGCGCACACCGAGGCGCCGACGGCCGGCTCGGTCGTGCTGGCCGCGGTGCTGCTGAAGCTGGGCACCTACGGCATCTTCCGCTTCGCGATGGGCTACACGCCCGACGCGTTCGCGGCCTTTGCGCCCCAGCTCGCGGTGCTCGCGATCGTCGGCATCCTGTATGCCGGGCTGATCTGCTGGGTGCAGACCGACGTGAAGAAGCTCGTCGCGTACTCATCGGTCAGCCACCTCGGGTTCTGCGTGCTGGGCCTGCTGGCGGCGAAC
>ERZ1740070.1367-NODE-1367-length-15372-cov-9.798068_pt1 | contig 15372 bp, 8 predicted proteins | sample MGYA00581734_ERZ1740070 | MGnify/ENA primary metagenome ERZ1740070 (study PRJEB43018, sample SAMN04849744) | marine metagenome | isolation source: floating plastic debris | place: Pacific Ocean | collected 2008-09-01 | study: EMG produced TPA metagenomics...
GAAGGTTTCCTAATTATTATTGTGTGTGATCACTCAGATCAATTAATAGTCAATAGTCAATGATTAGAAGGCATTTCACATTTTTTTATTCATTGCATGATAGGAATGTACATGGCTACTGGCTGCCCCTAACACGAAGCTGGCCCACCAACACAACATAGTGACAATAAAAATAACAGTAAGAAAAAGAGGCTGGCTAGGAAACAATAGAATTATTTACAGCAAATAAATAGAAAAAATCTTTGGTAGTATACAGTGTTGCAGTGGTGTTTCATAGTCAGTAACAGGGATATTTACTGATAGCGTCTCGTCTGATGCCTGCGCTAAAAATAAGGCAACAATTATTGTTATCTCCCATGTGAAAAAGAAAAAAAATCGCACTGAGTCATACGTCTGTCTTTTCTAGTCAATCGGCGGACGTGGGTACGTGAGATTAACAGCCTGCCAAAAAATTCATAACAGGAGATTCAGTCAGACTCAGTCAAATAGAAGAAGAAGAAGAAATTGATTCTCATTATGAGGCACCTGAGTAATACAACGATCATTACTGAATCGTCTAAGTAATCAAATCCAATGCAAGGACTATTCCACTATTATTAGATGTGTCGAAATAATGGCGGCCACCCAGTTCTGTTTCAACTTGACCGAGACTTTTTAGAAGCTTTGGTCTGGCTGACAATCAGGGTGAAGTCACTTGTCACATCCAAAACCAGTACAAACTGCAAACTACATCTGCTCTATAGTATTTAGTATCGGCAGTGCTCTACAACTGCTGTCGTTAATAATAATCACATCATTTAATCCCCACAGTTCCTGTTAAGATAGGCTTTTAACCTGATCACACAGCGGCTAGTGTTACAAGACAAACATATCACCAGCTCTGATAAGTCAAAACTACATACATGTCGCTGCTTTGCTGGGGTTCCAAAATTTGACAATCTGATACAAAAGAAGAAAATGGTATTTTCATACTATACTATAGTAAAATATTGGTTTAGTTCTGGTTTGTAGTTATGGAAAGCACCTTGGTTGAATTTATTGTTATGTAGGTTTGCTAAATAGTGTAATGGTAATACTATCATGTTGTTTGAACTGTTATGATGTCTAGCTGTGAAGCCGAGTGGAGACGATCCCGACTTACAGCGCTTCGGTACAAGAAGTACTAGCTCTGGTAGGGTTTGATGCGTGATTGAGATTGTAGTAGGTTGAATGACACTCTGTTCAGCTCCATTCTGGTCACCTTAACACATCAATGCTAGCTTGGGATTGTACCTTTCGTCCGCTATGTGTTTCCCCTTTATGGTGTCTGTGCGGATGTGTTTGACTAGGTATTGAATCTGTATCTGATTGAGCTGGACTGTCTGACATAAGCCTGTTACTGAAGTCAAATGTAAATGGAGTGGCTCGAGTGAGTTCAAACATGAAGCACTTTTCCCTCCGTCGCCCGTGTTCATAACCACGCATTGGCTTTGCGTCTTTTTTAAATCCAATATACCATTCTGGATTGGCTACTGACTGTATTTTTGTATACTGATTGTCTTGATGTGAGGAGCGAGTCAGATTTGCAGGTATATGTCTAAATGAGCACCGGTGATCATCTGAAGGTCGACCCTGTAAAAGAGGGAGAGGAAGCATGTTATGTATGGCATATATAGTTGGTGCATATGTACTGTTCTTACATTGCTAAGAGTACGGGCGCTGCATGACAGTTTAAGGGGAACAACCCATTATCTCACATATTGCTTTTCGCTGCCTGAGTATGTCAAAAATGGATCACTTCAGGTTCACTGCAATTTAACCTTAACAACACCCCCTCAAATGAACCAACCAAAACCGTGGGGTGGAAAACAAACAATTTGAACCTATGCTTTTGTCGTCGATTGAAAAGTTTGGCTATTGGTCAAGGAGGATGACATTGATTTTGGCACCTCTGGAATTGACTGTACACAAACAGATGAAAGAGTGGCGCTTGCAGGACTGGGTCTATTAAAAGCAGATTGTACACAGTGACCTCAATTAACACATTGTTTTTTATAGGGTCGATACATTTGCATTGTTGTGATATCGAAGAATTTGTAAATCAGTCGGGCGCACACACAACGCTTCAGATTTTCTAAAGGAGAGGTGACAATACGACATCTTTGCTACATAGTGATGGTACTTTTAATGGATGGCTCAACCTTCCGCCTATTCCGGCTGGAAGGCTTATTTATAATGCTTTATGGGTGCAGCTCATCATTGAATGGTTCACATAAAAAACAATCCACATAGCTCACAATTAATCTCCATTTAATCATTCCAGATGGAGCCTTCAAACCAGATGCATTGGGCAATCTTCCCATTTGTTATGGAAAGAAGAGCACAAACTATTTTTATTACCATAGTTTTACCAACTTTCTTGCCATTTCAAGTTTGATGTGTCTGATGTAACTAGTTCAGGACTTTAAGTTGCACCACAGGCCTATCATCTAGTTGTATGAACATTGAAGTTTTACATTCTAACCTTGACTCGCAGTTTTCCCCGTCGAGAAAAGCAGATATATTTCCGTCTATTCCGCCTGTGTATATAAAATTGATCTTCAGTTCCATCTATTTTCTCGAAATTGAATTGTTGAGCTATAAAAGATCGAAAACATTGTAACATTAGGAACAATACAAGGTGCTGTGCATGCTGGTACGTGAATAACAAAAGTTGTACCCCAACGAAGTAATATCTAAATAAAAACATAAAGGAAAGAGTCACATATCATCTGGGGGGTGTTTTGACTCTGGGAAAGTTTTGACGGTCATTGCTGGGTTGTGTTTACCAAACATATTCAGTTTATTAATAGAGCTAACAAATTATTTTTGTATTCCAGGGGAGATGACTTTCATATGAATCACACCTCCCAATCACATATTAGATTAGTAAAGATCTGCATGCACTCATGTTCTGCAACAAACTCTCCAGAGAAGGTTTTGCAAGGGTTTAAACCAATTAACCAATATTCGAGTCAGATACTTTTACAACAATAAATGGGAACTTTTCGCATTGCATGCGGTAAAATTAATTGATCACAAGAGGCGGTGTCCTTGTAAGAAAAATTCTCTCACTATTGGACTTATGCAGACATTAAATATTACAATATTTGAGCATTGCTGCCAAAATGTAACCCAAATGTAAAGGAAATGTCATGTTATACTGGATTGCATTAAAAATCTGCTTACATACACCTAAGATTGGCAGCAGCTTTTGCATACCTATTCCAAAACATACTTTTATTATATTATGTCAACTATCAACAACAGCTGCCATTTAATTCCAACTTTAGAGCCTAGGTGTCTTTGCTTGGGCAAAGGTTTGTGTGCTAAATATTCGTGACGAAAGTGGATTTTTGTTTAAACGGCATCCGGCGTGCCCCATATTGACAAAATATAGCCCTTAAACAGCAACACAGTACAGCTTCTGTTTATATTATTATAATATTTGTATGCCCTGCCAGTGAGACCCTGTGAAGTGATGCCGCTAATATGAAATATGTATTACATACATATATAATTTTATATTTTGTTGAAGTTTCGGTGTAATGAAATCTGCGGATTTACGTTGACCTGGGTGGCACCGGAGCACACTTTCATGATTTGGTCACGATTAGTGCTCCTGTGTTTTCTATCTGTTTATTCTTCAGGTGTCATACAATCCAGTTACCCCTGCCTCACCCAACTGAAGATCTACCTATCATTAATATCTCAGTGAAGCATCTAAATTTACTTTTATTTATGTATTGCTGTGACACTGACCTTCATTGTTTTCACGCCTAGGGAAGTTAAATAGATCTTGAAAAAGGCTATCAAATAGAGAAATATTTCCAGAATTTACCATTTTATCTAAGTTCAATATATAAGTGACATGTTGCATACCAGGCCTAAGATTACCATTGAAAACCTAAACTAATATTGAACCCCGTTGCTGATGTCACCACCAAGATTTGTGTTGCAGTCTCATTTCATGAGTTTCCATTCTAAGTCATATACTTACAAATGTCATTTTGTGACTCGAGCGCGTTTGCTTGTATGCTATGTTCATATATGTTCATATATCCATCGCCACCTTCACTGCATAGACTGCGAACTTTAAATATCCCATAATTATTTGAGTTTTTATATCCATATAAGTTTGATAATTGTAGTGGATTGTTCATTGCAGAGGTTCGCTTGCTACGCTGTCTGCTGTCACTACCGGCAGTGTGACGTACGGAATGTGAGTTTGATGCCATGAATGATAAATCTGTAATTACTGCACAAGAAATCTACAAAAACAAATCTCAGCATTAAGAAACTGGATGACATAACATACGAAACAAGAATGAAATTCAGTACATGTTGACTTGAGAGGACTGCGTTGGGTCGATGACCACTTCATTAGCTTAAATATAAAACAATGCCTTGCGGAAGTTTGTACATGAAGGATGCCCTGAGAAAATTTCATTGACATCTGAATATACCGTTTTGCATTTACTTACGTAACCAGGTCTCTGGGTATTGGCTTTTTCTAATCTGCATGCGATGCAGTGCAAAAGGTCTTTAGCATATCATACAAGGTGCCAGAGCCTGATAAGATGACACAGTGCACACAACAAATTAAATCACAAGCCTATTATCCAGTGGTGATAATATTTGTACAGATATTTGACCATCTTTTGTTATGGCACTTGATGCTAATGGAAATGTAACACCATGTCGGTGTGATGGATGATCCCAGGGCCAATTAGATGTGAGACAAGACAGAAGATTGGATGGAAGAGTGTTGAGTGGTGCATACTTCTACCAGTCTGTATCAGTGTGCTTATGGGATATACTTGTTAGAACTAGCACTTTAAACTATTAGCTATTGAGATTACTTTCATACTTTTGCCATCATAGTTATGAATAACTGGATAATGCATCGTGTAAAAATTCCCTATTGTGTAATGTGAGGATGATATGAGATGAGGACAGGATGTTTAAAGATGCAACAGATTCTGCGCTGCAAGCCACAAGCATAGGATTAGTGAGGACACTTTGCATAAGGAGAGAATGAGATGAGATATGGTGCATACACGCGCACCTGGACCGGCCTGCATAGTGACTTAAACCATACAGCATGTATACTTTTAAAGAACCTTGAAATTTTTGTGAGGTGACTGCTTGTGAAGGTTTAAGATTTAAATGACGTAAGCCTTGTTTGATAACACGAATGGATTCTTTGTAGATGCGAAAGTTGTCACACTTTTGTCGGTATGATGAAGGAAATTCAATTGGATTAACTTTTCACAGGAATAAAAATCTGATTTAAGTCTGAATGTTTTGATGGTGATATAGTTAGAAAGTATCGATAAGGTACATTCCAGCGAGTATATCACTTCAGTACTATCGTCTTATGACTTTGTCGCATCTCTCATCTTATCACTGCTGAAAACTGCGTACAGTAAAAACGACGAGCAAAGTTTAATCAGCTAGCAGTAACGTCAAAATACTGTCAAATACCTACAGTCGAATGCCTATCGTAGTAAAACAAACTTTCGATGTTGTGTGTAAGATAAGCTAGATCACACTTCCATAAGGGCCAACTTTTAAGATAATCAGATATCATTTACCTTGGAATTTAACCAATCTGAGACAGAAATTGATGAAGTGACCATTTAGCCATCGCCACTGTCTCAGTATGTAGTTGTCAATGCACTATTGGAGACGTCTGAAGCCATAGGCTGTATTGAAAAGTGATGGTTTAACAAATTCTTCTAGATCGATCAAGGTCAAAGCCCTAATAAAACCTCTATATTTTCCTTATTTGTTAACGACAGAAAAGCTATTATTTTTTATCATAAAATCAAAGCATTGCAATAATGGTGATAACGGTGCTTTACTGTTAGTTTTTTTTTGAAAAGTGTACTATAATTAGGTACCTGTTGGCGAGGTTTATTATCTGTTTGATGAAACAAAGGGAAAGCCAAAGCAAAGAGTTTCGTTGTGAATACTAGAATCTATTTTACCTCACAATGGAATAACATTGAAATAATCTGGTTCTATTATGATTGAAAGCTCTTTGTACATCTACAACAACTTTTTGCATTCATTCTTCTAGGTAAATAACTGGCAGCTATACGTGTATCAAAGCCTTGGAATTTCGCAGTGCCCTTGACAAACTGTTGGTCTTACGTGTCTTCCAGTGATAGAAGTGGGTTATGATGGTTTTCAACATCATGTTTCATCTGCTCAAGCAAGCACTTAGCGCCTTGGTTGCAGACAAATTACTGACGTAGCACCAAAATTACTATGTTATTTAGCGTGCTGTGATGATCAAAAAGGCCGAAAGTATTTCAAGATTTCCGTGATTTTCCAGTCAACAAGTATGGCCCACAGGTGGGCACAAGTTTCAACACGATTCTCTTTCTTGTAAATACAAGGTTCTGTAACTCTTGACCAGCCACACCGACTGCCACACCATGGTGACAGACTTACATTGTACTTGTACCCTTGACAATCATTGAGCAAGCTACGTTTGTCACCGTTTCATTTCTTAAATAATACCTTATGTAATCAATAATTCATTTCTCCCTTTTTTGCCAAAAAATCAAATAACTTTGGTACAAAATCAATCAACTCTTGACTATGTTGACACGCCAGTGAACTGTTGGCTTCAGATCATGAGTTAAAGGCTGAGTTATTGATAAATAGGTGATCATCAAACAGGTAATTATCAACATACCTCTAAGTTTCTTACTATTAAAAATTGGTGTAAATTTAAAATCGTCCAATGAAGCCAGTTTATGGACTACATAATTCAGAGCCAGTCTAGTAAGAGCAAGATCTTGATCCAAATTACCCAGACTACCTACGCCTACATCTAGCCACATGAAAACACTGTTTTATCCTATTTTGAGAGAAGGCGACAGAAACCCCTGCCCTATGTCTCTATCCATGAGAAATTGACTCTACAAGCAGTAGAACTGAGCAAATAATTTTTTAATTACAAGCCAGTGTGTGATTTTGTACTAAAATACAGTCTTGTAAAGTCACACCTTGAGTGTTGTGAAGCAAACAATTAAATTCATCTTTACAATGCCTGGTGTAAAGTTACCATGCAGGAGATATAATACAGAAAGTTGGCAGGAAACCATGGAAACCTGACCACCTATACATTATCTGTGAGCGAGTGCAGTTTTTTGAAGTTAATGTAGTCACAATGATGCGGTAGATTGGTAGCTTATTGTTGACATATATACCATTTATCATATCACTTCAGGCCCATATGACAAGCTCAGATCCCTGTCTCTGCCTTATTAGATGTCTCACAGTTTAGCATTGAGGACAAAAATGACAGAAATCTATGAATGAAACCAGAGAAATGCCCGAAAATTGGCGGATGGTAGAAGGTGAATAGCCTATAAAAAATTATAATCATCGATGATTGTAAAGATGAAAATAATGGTATCTGTATGAGCGGATAGAGGTTGCAAGGATTAGCAGACGTATGTGAGGGCTGTAACATTTTGTCTCCCCAAAAGCTGACTACGCTCCTTTTCCGAGACAAAAAACACAGGGATTGTGTCATTTTGCCATTGGAGATGAATGTTTGAATGACATGCCACCCTCATAGAACGTGTAATATCCATTCTACCCCAGTTCTTCAGTTACTGTACCTACCTGTTGAATATTGAGAAAAGAGAAGACAAGAACTATCAGTGAAGTAGCAACCAACCTGTAACAGACAAGGAAAATATAACATTGCAAGAAAGTGTCAAACATTGGTAAATTGATAGCATCAGTCATCACATTTTTTAAAATGGTTTTACCATCCTCCAGCCTGATTTGAATTGGTAGACTGAAAAGATTGGGACAAGAGGCGTCATTTGTCAACCTTTGGGACAAGATAATGGCCACATCACTCTACTAATGCTGGTTCCATGGCTTGGGATTAGATTTAAGAGAAGCCGGCTTATATAAACAGGCGGGAAATCAGAACAACGCAGAAAAATTCATCAAGTGGAATGTGGCAAGCTTTGAACGGATCAAAGAAAAGTTTCTTTGCAAGTTAGGCAGGAAACCCTATACCATCAATCACTGTCCAAACGCGCAGTATTTATCAATGATCGCACCAGGTCCTTGGCTTAGGCTATGAAAACCTGGAGAGACACAGATTGAATGACATTTTTCAGCTGTTTGATTGAACCCCCTACTTTAAAGAGTTTGAAACGAAATGTGTTTATATATATACACAATATATTATCGCAATTATTTAGATCCTGGATTGGATTCAACGCTTGCTAGTTTACTACTCTATCTGCTAATTTATCACTCCATTCCAGATAGATTGTTTTTAGGTAAATAGATATGATGGCATAAATGCTTTAGTTCGGCAGCTGCATTATTTGCATAACCGTTTGTAAGTTAGGACACATCGCAGTAGGAGGTTCATCCGCTATCTACAAACTTGGCGGATAAGTCTTTTGATCATCGGACAGTGTTGTTGTACACTAGGTGTCAGACTAACATACCTTTCACTAAATCTTTGGATAAAATTCAGATTTAAAGTCAAAGTGCACAAGTTTAATACGATTGGTGTCATTTCTAACGCAATATTTTTTATTTGCAAGTAGAGTTGGAAAACATTCCTTTATAATGCTTTGTAAATTATCAAACCTACCCACCTTTGCACTAACTATTTAGACACTGTATCCATTGTGGACTCAAATTAATAAGTTGAAATTCCAGCTATATAAATATTGATATGAATTCGAATTGAAATATCTGACCACTAGACGAGAGGAATCTTTGTGTAATTTCGAGCCAACCGGATTATAAAACAACAGATCTGTTTTGAGGGATGTTTTTCCACTTTTTTGTGGAGATGATTTTTCTGCTATCATTCACTATTGTTCGTCTGGAGTAAAAGTGTGTGATTTTGCAAGGCAATCAGACAGTATATTGCCTCTAGAGTGGTTTACAATGTCATTTTCTAGATTCAAAAGTAATGCAGAGTTTGGAGAAATGCAAATATTGACAGTGGTACTAGGTTAGAGCAGATTATGGTGTCAGCCGAGAAGTGTTGTTTCCCTGCCACCCCACGAAGAAGTTTGACATGCTACAAACAATCGGTGCGGCATATGAAAGAATGACAGCAGCGATCAGGGCCTTACTGAGAGGCGCCAGGGTCAATAAATGCACTGATAGCTTTTTTTTCCACAAGTACAGAATGCAAGACCAGGCTGTTGTTATGAAATCTGTAACATGCCCTTGATTTGCACCACATTCTTGACATCAACAAAAAGGTGACCACTGCCAATTTCTTCATAAACCAAACCATGCGTTTACATGTAAATCACATAGAAATTTTAAAAGAAATTGATTCCAAGTAGAAGACTTAGTGTTTCACACCTCTGATTTCCTACTTGTATTTCATGCTTGACGGTCTCGCTCTCAAATCTCATATAATCTCAGTGTCTGGGAGGGTGGTAAAACGCTGGCAGGTGGTGACAAGTGATTTACCATCAATAGAATACCATCATTATGCCCTATTGGCAGTCACAGCCAGTACATAACTTTTAACACCGAAACTATTGTTAGCTTAGGTGCACTTCATTACTCCCAATGTGCAATTATTAATAAATACTTTTTTCGGGGCATGTCATGTATGTTAAATTGTTCAGTTTTTATATTGATTGCAGTAGCCGAAGAAAGGGTCATACTGCAACATTATTTACTGCCACTGTTTTCTTGTGACATGTTTATTTGCATACAAAATTAACATAAATATGTGAAAATTTCTGAACCTGGAAATGCGAGGCTGACAACTGTTATTGTTGAAGCCGTTATGATTTTCGATCTGGTGATGGCATGATCCATAAATTCATTTTTAAAAGGTGATCAACCTTTGTCTCTGCCCTACCTACATGTAGGTATATTTTCTTTCCCACTTTCGTGTTTTTGTAGCTAAAAACAGTTTGATGGTATAGTGTTAGAGTTAAAGCCACCTGTTGGATGCGGGTGCTCTAAAAAGAAGGAAATCAATCATTGAAAATATCAAACAAACTTACCAATTTGTTCCATGTAGATGTCTGTTATGGAAACTTAACTCAGTTCCCATGCTTGGCACTCAAACATATGCAATAGATGGCTGATATGCAGGTCTGTGCCCATATTTCAATCCAGATTTTAATATTTTCATAAAGATATCATTTGACGACAGCAACAGAAAAAAGCGTGGTGATGTGTTTAGTAGGAGCCAATAAAGCAAAATAATCCAAGCTTCCAGGTTGGTAGATAAACTTTCTACTGACAACTCTAAGCTGAAGCTCTGTGATTAGTTATAGAAGCCACTCATATATCCACAGTAGTAAGATCCAGTAGAGAGAAGGAAACCTTGCAATTATCCAGAGAGTATAAATAATTATGATTGATGTCGACAATTGAAATGATTTTTAAGGGAAGATGCCCTTTTGCAATCAAAATGCTGAGAAATAGCAGTATCCCGTGTTAACACAATGCTTGTCATTTGCTATCTAAGCCTTTGATTGTCTACAATAATAATTCTGTGCGGCACTCATAATCGATGCTCAATGGGCAATGCTCAGCCTATCAGAAGACAGCATGCATATCTGAAGATATCAAGCGGTATCTTTATGGTAAAAAATTGTATAGGCACATGTCTCAATGTTCTACTGCAAATACAACGATGTAGCGAGAAATAAAACCTCACAGATTATCTGTCACTCTATTGTCATCTTGTCAACTACCGGTACACTTTTAATGCCGATGTTTCACACTAAACTGTAATACCTGTAAAAAACTAATATCTGATGCAAAGTGGTGAAGGTGCGAAACGATTATCATCATTGTTTAGTTTCACACACAAATAAGTTTGGATTGAGCACCACACTTGCACGTACAACAGGTCCAAATTTTGAAAACATCTGATAGCAAAGATAAGGCATGACTATAATCCATGTTATGGCTGTGAACATTTTTTCATGAATGAATTCCAAAGCAGTTCGTCTGGAAAAAGTGCAACAAACGCAGAATTTTTTCAGGAGTGTATTCACTACCTTTCTCAGCCAGCCCGCATCATTGTGCGGTAGAACATCCAACAGCTCAAACTGATCAATAAGTAATTTGAAACCTTATTGAGGGGCTGGCTCAGAAAACGTATAGACTGAGATAAATATCTGAGCCTGTTGAGTCCTGACACACGCAAAAGTTCAAGCTTTGCTACATTGTAACAGCTTGCCCCTCATTCATTTCAAGTTTTATATAGCGTTATAACAATAATAATGCCAAACATTCTGTTATATTTTTTGTTCGTGTTCATTACTACTGATGACCACTAATTCATCAGCCAATAATGGTCAACTTTGAGTGGCTGTCAAATTCTTCAGATACTCAAGTCCCTCCGACCTGGCTCCTATCTCTCTCCTGTTTATCTTATTACAATCAGGGTGAGTGGCCATGGTAGTGGGTTTGATGAAACAAAGACGTGGTATCAGACTATTGACCAAACAGAGTGCAGTTTTAGTGCAATTCCAAGCCAGGTATTAAATGAACTCATCACTCAAATACATCAACTACGCACATGTGATACACAGTGTTGGCGAGAGGATAACTCTCTTTTTTATACAAATTTTACCTGTGCAATCACCCAGCATCCAGCCTAACTACAGGCAATGAATGCAGATATTTATTTCGCTAAATTTTGGAAATCAATTCTCGGAAGTACATCAATGTACTCTTCATGCACTCCGTAAAGGTATGATTTCTAACTGTTATATTTGATTGAAAACAAATTTCCTTTCAATGAAATATCAAGCACGATAAAACATTCACAGGCTAGAAATAGCAGTAGATGAGCTAAAATTAGTAACAGTGAATAAACTTACAGCAAAAGTGTGGGTGTCTCTAATGGGGCTTGAGAGGGCGATTAGAGCTTTATTCTGCTATGTAACAGCGTGTACACTGCTACTTGTAAATACATAAGATGCCGGAAATGTCAACACTGACCCAATATACAAATATTTTTTCCATGAAAGATTTAGGGTAATCGATTCAGTTTATGTAGACTTTTTCAACAACAATATGCATGTCGCTTTCAAACCTAAGTCACCATCTTTAGCCCTCAGCAAAATTTGATGGCAACAACGAATACTTAAGCAGACTCAAAACTATGCATATTGCATATGAGGCCGCAGCACAGTATGCTCTTATGCTGGCACCCTTTCAAATAACATTGACAGTTGAGTGTGATAAAAGTGGTGAGGCTCTAGTAAAGCGACAATTTCCTTATTATACATACCCAACATTCTGAACAGAGCAGAGGGACAAAGTCTATTACCCCCTTGGGTCTTATCATACAGGAAAAGCCTCCCTGCGATGTTTTTGAATGTTGATAACAGAGTAGTCTTGTCTAGTTGCAATCTGGACTTCGGATTAATTGTGTGACCGACAAGATGGACAATCGCGGTCATTTATTATTAAACACTGGTAGCTAGCTATATCATGCATGTAAAATCCAGCAAAGTTACATGTGAAAATCATTTACATTAATTTGTTCGACTTTCAATCTATTTTATTTGAAGTTCCTTCATATACCAAAAAAGCCATATTTTTTAAATGAAAAACTTTTAAAAATTATTAACACATGTATATCTGGGTTGTATTACATGTACCTCGCACTTGATATTTATAATGGCAGAATGGTTCTGTATATCCTTACTTTTTCACTTGGATTAACAGCTCAGGTGACAGCGTTTCCACCCACGCCATTCTTACATAATCACCATCGTTATTACCTTGTAAGCGATGAGGGTTGATTTCATTAGGAATTTCAGATGACGTCTTTAAGCCAGAAAACACAAGACAAATTTAGCAGATAGACTTTGATCGACATACTCATTGCTTCATCACCAAGAGTTTGGTTTTATCACAAACTGCACTTTAATCCCACCAATTAGCCTTCGTCGAGTGTTGCTTTTAATACCTAAGCAGAGATATAAACATTTTACAAACATTTTACCAGAGTAATTTGGTGCATCGCATCGCTACTATCACCATCGTTTCTAGTTTTAGTACCTTGTACATGATGACAGCAAAAATTCTATTCTAGATTTGATACGTGCGTAGTAATGCTGATGTTGTCACGAAAATCAGCTGCTCTACTCAAGTGGGGTTACTAATTCTGACGTGATACACAATCTCGCCCTGGAACCTCGCCCTAACCAATGCATTTTTGACTAGAAGGTCTTAGCTTGATTCTGACTACCCAATAGGTGCAAAAAAGGCACCATATTTTAGCAAAAAAACTTAATTGGTAACAATAACTATGCTATTTGCGGCCGGATTAAGACTCGATGCTGCGTAAATGAGTTTCAAGGGTTTGAAAGCAAGGAGCTGGCAGAGCAGCTGCCCTGTCTAGCAAATAACACCAGGACTTGTTTTGGAAGGTGTAATTAGATTAGGCACCAAACATGAAGGTGGTATATTTGTGCATTTTCCTATTGCTGAATACCTACGCCACATACAGGAACGAAATGCGGTATAAGCGGTTGTAAGTGGGTGCGTGAGAGAGAATGCCAATGTTGAAAGTGTCACTGGCTAGTCAGAATGGGGTCTGAATGAAATCACCATCATCAAGTGTTTGAGATAGCGCAGGTAACGGTTTTAACTACTGGGCTAAGACAACACATCAAGTGGCTGTAACGCAGCTAAGAGTCCATGAAACTCGTTGTCAAAATCATAAAGTTTGTTTTAGAATTCCCCAATACAAATCTTAGGCAATGACTGATGTATGTGAACTTAATGACCAGCAATTGGAGAATGTATATAACGTTGATGATTTGGTGTAGGAGGCTGAGGCAAGGCTACCTAATGTTTGCAGAGGACCTCTTCAGCGCGGTTTTACAATATCCGCTGAGCTTCTGTAGGTACACATACGGGGAGGCCTGACAGCAGATGGCAGTATAGAGTAGTGATAATGGTGGTATGTTAATCCTTTAAAATGCGTTAATTGATATTCACAATGTTTGTTTCAGTATCTAAACTATCAGTTTCATAAGATAGTGTCAGCTTTTATTTTGTTGGTCAACTTGGTGACAAAATTACGGATAACACTCGTGAAATCGCCTGCCCTTGCCAAATCCAATGAGATGTCATCACAATGTCATTATTTCAAAAGAGCCTATGGTGTAGTAATTGATGTGATGTTTTATCAGCCATGTGGTCTTATAAAAACTTGTCTATCACGGCTATGTGACAGCAGACAAATGTGTGAAGTGTATACATCTGAGATTATCAGTTGATAACGGCAGTACCTCGCTTAACATGCCTTAATACCTGCACCAGCGACATCGGTAGATCCGGGGACTCTAATTGGCCGACCCATTACAACAAACAAGAAAACACCATCTCAGCATCGATTAAACAACCCATCAAGTGACACGTACTTGTTACTATTAAAAATTATTATAATCATGATGATAATGTCTTAAGAAAACAGACTACAGTGCAAAGGATTAAGATAATATTACCCTGACTTACATTTGTTTCCAGTCTGAATTCACGCATTCAAAAATATGGGAACCTTTACTTTGCAGTATGCTTTTATTCTTTCTTGATCGTTTGACAGGTGCATAGAAAAAGTCAATTTTGGTGCTTGTCATGTATACCAATAAAATTGCCAAGATATTTACAGATTTTACCTATGCAAACCGACAGATTGGACCTCAGCCTATAGGGGCTGCTTCACGCATCAACCATTCCAATGCTTCGGTCTTCCCATTCTGTTTCAGCAGAGGTGCGATGGCATCAATGCATTTTGTATGATAGTCATTCAGCCAATCAATCTGTATAAAAAACATATTGGATTAAATGGATTAAAAATTCAGCAACATTTTTCTGCTAATAATCAATGGTTGACTATGATTTAACATTGCAGACTTTTTTCATGGACTATTAGGTTTGGGACATCTTTATCGAAACACAAGAATCGTAAATCTAACAACATAAACCATTGCAAAATTGTTTCTAAATATTTAACACCTGAATATAAATAGGCGTGAAATTGTTTTTCCAAGAAACCTTCCTGCTTTTTCATTGAGAGACGTGCATGTACTCGTATACGCATTGCAACCTGAGACACTTAATTCCGATGTTACCAGCATTATGCGACGATGCTGTTTGAGAAATTTGGAAGAAATAGTGGGGCATTAAGGATTGGTAGAGCTGAGTGTAAAATTTTATAAAGTAGCCGACATAAATCTGCCAGACAGTCAGCCTCACTGTCAACCCCTGGTTATAAATATGCAGTATTTGATTGCAGTGATGATCAGAAAACCAGTCTGACATTCAACTTTATTTATGAATGGA
>ERZ1740070.1368-NODE-1368-length-15369-cov-6.641635_pt1 | contig 15369 bp, 14 predicted proteins | sample MGYA00581734_ERZ1740070 | MGnify/ENA primary metagenome ERZ1740070 (study PRJEB43018, sample SAMN04849744) | marine metagenome | isolation source: floating plastic debris | place: Pacific Ocean | collected 2008-09-01 | study: EMG produced TPA metagenomics...
GGCTAGACTTGCCAATTTGTCGGGTATTGAACACATAGCAAAACTCTCCTCGACTCAGACCTTCATATAAATCATCATCAGCCAGGCGCTTAACATAGGTAGGCGCCTGGGCATGGAGACTGCCGCCAACTTGATATAGAGATGCGGTTGTTGCGGTCATGGCGGGGCGGGGGCGAGGGGGCTGGGGAGGAGCAGCAATGCCAGAATTTATACCTATTCAAGGATTAATTTAGCAATGGGAGGTGTGGACTTTTGTTTACGAAAATTGACGGCTTGCTGCAGCAGCTGCCAGGCTTTGGGTGAGAAAATGGCCGGGATGCCAAAATCAAGGGCAATAGGAAACTGTTTTTGTTTAAGGGCAACAATCATCCAGTGCAGACTGAGGTACTGACGGATCGTGTTTAAGGACGGCAGCTTATCCTGATGTTTGGGGCTCACATGCTGGTAAATCCGTTCTTTAATCAAAATATTTGTGTCGAGACGTCGCTGTAGCGTAATTTTTTGGTCATAGCCGCCGGTCCAGACGGTGCGATAGGCCAGACATTTATTAATAAATAGGGCGTCGCCATGGTCGGCTACCCGAATCCAGGAGTCAATATCGTCAAAGCCCGTCATGGACAAATCCCATCCACCGGATTGCAGAAAGGCATCGCGACGCACGGCCACCTGAATCGGGGTACCAAAGGGGACAACCTCTAGAAACATGCCGTAGTGGATATCGGCCTGGGGGATGTAAAACGTTTCACCCGGGCCAGTCGCTGGTGTGCGGCTGAGTTCTTGACCATCGCCATCAACCTGGGCGGCCTGGCACGAGCAGATGACGGCTTCAGGACGCTGCGCAATGGATTTGCTCATGTCTTCGATACAGTTGGCAGCTAGATAGTCATCGTCATCTACCAGTTTGACCCAAGTGCCTGTTGCTCGTTCCACACCTGCATTGACCGCGCCTGAGTGATTGGTATTCGTTGGGTTACGGTGGTAAAGCACCTGGTTGCCCAGACTTTCAATATAGTCTTGTGTGCCATCTGTCGAGGCATTGTCCACCACAATCACTTCACAGGGGACGGTCTGGCTGAGCGCGGTTGAGATCGCACGCTTCAATAGCTCTACCCGATTGTAGGTGGTAATCACAATACTAAACGATACCGTTTCTGAATCCATGATCTTTGGCCTTTTTGAGCGCTCCCCGCTATTGTGCCAAATCTGAAGAGGAGTCTTACAAGATTGGGCGATATTTCTGCTAAAGAAACGGATTTACTAGCTGCCAATACTGATTAAAGGTACTGATTATATGGTGATGGGTTTAACGGTTAACGCGTTCGTAAACGATAGACTAAACCGTGTATTGTCACTTAGCGGTAAGCCGACATCCGAATCAGGGGCCAAAAGTTATGAGAGGGTATCTATACGCAGCGGCCGGTAAAAAATATGTTGGCGAAGCTGTTTGTTCAGCTCAAAGTTTAAGGACTGTCGATAAAAGCGCCCACATTACTCTCGTCACAGATCATCCCTTTGAGAGCGATGCATTTAATCAAGTCATTGTTCAACCCACTACAGCACAGACCTATAAGCACGGGTTGTTATACAAAGTGCAGCATCTTTATAATTCATCTCCCTATGATGAGACCCTATTTATAGACAGTGATACATATGTTTGTGAAAACATTGCTCCTATCTTTGAACTGTTAGAGTTTTTTGATGTTGCCATAGCTCCCGATCCTACTGACGTAAATCGACCAAAGTCTCCCCGGTCAGCGCAGCGAATCCGAGCGCTAGATCTCTACAATACTGGGGTGATTCTCTTTAGAAAAAATGAGCGTAATGATGAGTTATTTAATCGCTGGCTGCGAATTTATAACGATAAGCTAGAAAATGCAACGCTAGGTAAAGAAAACGACCAAACATCCTTTATAGAAGCCTGGCTGCAGTCAAATTCAAAAATCTACGTTCTCTCCCATGCCTGGAATGCCAGAACGCCCTTTTTCTTTACCCTCAATCAGTCGGTCAAGATTATTCACGGTAGACACAAGGACTACGAAGTTATCAAGGAACGGCTGAATAAACCTCACCATTCCAGACATCGTTGCTGGTTGCCTGTGCACCAAAAGTGTGTGATGAAAAAGTCAGGCTGGCTATACCATACAAAAACCCTTGCCAGTCAGTGGAAGCGGCGACTGTTGAAAATCCTCAAAGGAGTCGGCGTTACATAATTTTCTACAGCTAATACATCTCATACTTCAAAAACTGACAGGGGATAGACCCGTTATAGATGGGTATTTTTCTGGCTGTTCTTAGACCAATGCACTTGGTTAGGGCCTTGTTGCCGCTCAGAATATAGGCGGTCCAGCCCTTAAAGCGCTGTTTGAGAATATCGCCCATGAGTTTATAAAACGGGGCGAGGTTTTCTGTATGACCAAGGCGTTCTCCATAAGGCGGATTGCAGATGAGAATGCCGCTGTCGGCAGGGGCCTCAATATCAGCAAAGTCAATGTAGTTAAAGTCGATATGGTTGGCCACACCGCTATAGTCGGCATTGGTACGGGCATCGTCCAAGATATCTAGGTCGCGATCGCACCCTACCACCGGCACCGTTAGTTCAGCTCTCTGTCGATTTTTAGCCTCCTGCACTAGCTTGTGCCAAAGATGTTCGTCATAGTCGGGCCAGGTTTGAAAGCCAAACCCCTGGCTAGTTTCATCACGAAATAACCCAGGGGCAATATTTAATGCCTGGAGTGTTGCCTCAATGGGTAAGGTGCCAGACCCACACATCGGGTCTAGAAATGCTCCATGGCCAGACCACTCGGTGAGTCGTACCAGTGCAGCGGCTAGAGATTCTTTTAGGGGGGCTGTACCCATAGCAGGGCGGTAGCCACGACGATGGAGACTACTGCCGGAACTATCTAAACTGACGGTGGCTTTGTTGTCGTTAATGTGCACATTGACTTGCACATCGGGTTTTTCGGTATCGACATCGGAGCGTTCGCCATGGCGATCTTGCTGCTGGTCGACGATGGCGTTTTTAACCTGTAGTGCAGTGAAGTGGCTATGGTTGAGGCGAGTGTTTTTGCCGGTGGCTTTGACTGCCAGGGTGTGGCCAGGGGAAATATGAACGTCCCAATCGATGCTCTGGATGCCGCGATAGAGAGCGTCGCTGTCATGACAGGATACACGGGCGGCCGTAACTAGAATGCGAAAGGGGAGTCTGGCCCAAAGATTGATAGTGTAGAGACGCGTGCGATCGCACCGAAAGCCCACTCCGCAAAAACCGGGCTCTACTCCGTCTGCCCCCAGTTCTTCTAGCTCTTGGGCGGCGAGTTCTTCTAATCCACGGGCGACGGTTGCAAAGCAGTTAATCATTTGGGCTACGGTGAGGTTGACTGTTTTTTTTAGCGGTGTAGCTAAGATGAACTTTGCTTTTCCCATACGGCCCGCACCAGGCGAATTTCGTTGTAGTCAAAGGTTTCACCCAGCTCGTCACGAATCGTTCTTAAGGAATGGGAACCTACTTTTTCAATGGCTTCAAAAATAGGAACCTGTCGTTCTGGCGACACTAGTTTGTTTAAGTCAATATCTTGACCCATTTCAATGAGCTGATCTAGATGTTCAATGATGGTCCCCAGTCGTAACCCTCGCTCTAGGGCAATCTCAGAAGGGGAAAGTCCCTGTTTGTGTAGGCTGTGGGTGGTGATATAGGTGGATGTTAGTTCTGTAGACGATTTGCGAGGTTCTGCTGTGGGGGCGGCACCGTTAGGCGTTAGATTGTGGGACTGGCAAAAGTGCTGAATTTCGTTTGTAAAAACCTGGCCATACTGCTCTAGCTTGCGTCGACCCACACCAGAAATGGTGGCAAAGGCCTCGATCGTAATCGGTCGCTGCTGGGTCATCTGCCGCAGGCTGGCATCGGCAAAAACAATATAAGGGGGGACTGATTGCTCATCGGCAAGCCGTTTACGTAGGCTGCGCAGCTGGTCTAACAGCAGTATCTCATCAGCGCTGAGCTGTATTTCGTCGCTGGCTTTGTTAGCTTTAGCAGGTTCAGATCGTTGGAAAACATGAATGTTGACCGGAATCTCTTTTTTTAAGACTTGCCAGCTGCCTGTATTCAGCTTCAGAACAGAATACCCGTCGGTGGTTTCTGATAACAGTTCCTGGTGTAAAAGAGACCGACAAAGCTGTCTCCAATCATCGACGCTGTGGTCTTGTCCAATACCGTAGGTGGAGAGCTGATCGTGTCCTAGCTCCATCAGTCTTTTTTTACGAGAGCCCCGCAGCACATCAATAATATGATTCATGCCAAATCGCTCCTGGCAGCGGGCCACACAGGAGAGAAATTTTTGGGCTTCGATGGTCCAATCTTCAAGCGGGACGGGGTTTAAGCAATTGTCACAGTTTTGGCAGCTACCGGCGAAGCTTTCACCAAAGTAGCTCAGCTGAATTTTACGACGACAGACCGCGCTTTCAGCGTAGTTAATGACATGCCGCAGCTGCTGCCGAGCGATCCGCTGTTCCTGTTCATCTGGCTTTTGACTAATTAAATAGTCAACCGTTGCCACATCAGCGTAGCTAAAGAACACGGTGCAGTTTGCCGGGTCACCATCTCGCCCCGATCGTCCCGATTCTTGGTAATAGCTCTCGATTGTACGCGGCAGGTCATAGTGAATGACAAATCGCACATCGGGTTTGTTAATGCCCATGCCAAAGGCTATGGTGGCCACAATGACCCGCACATTGTCGCGGATAAACTGTTCTTGATTCTCCTGGCGTTCTTGCGCACTTAGACCCGCGTGATAGGGCAGAGCTGAGATACCATCCTGTTTGAGGCGAAAGGAAATTTCGTTGACCCGTTTGCGGCTGAGGCAGTAGATAATACCAGTGCCAGGCTGTTGTTTAACCAGTTTAAGCAGGTCGTCGTAGCTTTGTTTGGTTTTGGGCTGCACTTCATAGTAGAGATTTTGTCGGTTAAACCCAGAGACAAAAACTTGCGGATCATTTAGCCGCAGCTGTTGGCTAATGTCTTGCCGCACCCGCTCGGTGGCGGTGGCGGTCAGTGCCATCATGGGCACCTGAGGAAATTGCTGCTTCAGCTGAAACAGCTGGCGGTATTCAGGCCGAAAATCATGCCCCCACTCAGAAACACAGTGGGCTTCATCGATGGCAAAGGCGCTAATGCCGACCGTTTGCTGCATTTGTTCTAACAGCGGCCAAAAGCTAGGATTCATCAACCGCTCAGGGGCTAGATAAAGCAGCTTTGTTTCACCTTTGAGCAGCGCCTGTTCGCGATCGCGCACCTCATTAAAGGTCAAACTGCTGTTAATAAACGTAGCGGCAATGCCGTTGTCTTGCAGGCTACGTACCTGATCCTGCATAAGGGCAATCAATGGAGATACGACAATAGTGACCCCCAGTCTCAGCAGTCCCGGTAGCTGATAGCACAGCGACTTACCGCCCCCGGTCGGCATAATCACCAGCACATCCCGATTTTTCAGAACTTGCTCAATGATGTCTCGCTGGTAGTGGCGAAACTCGTCGTAGCCAAAAAAGTGTTTAAGAGCAGTTTCTAAGGATGGGAACGAGGCGATGGTTGGTGCGCTAGCCATAGATGCGTGGAATTCATCGGCTATCTATTTTAGTCTTACCGACGCAGATGCTAACGGGGCCTACATAACTAGTAAAGATGACGGCCAGGACTTTGCTAAAACACAGACCAGGTCAGCAGTAGTGGGGTATCCGGCACTCAAGCTCAAACCAGGTTTACATCATCAATTTTGTAAAGATAAGTAAACATTTTGACGTCATAGAGGCATGGCGGCTTGACGGCATGGAATAAGGTGGGTATGTTTACTCCATGGGTGAAACGCCCCACGAATTAACTTCTATTATTAAGGTTGATATGCAAGGCAAGCAGAAGGTCACTCTTTATATGCCCGATGACCTGCACCGCCAGCTCAAAATTCGCGCTGCGGTGGATGGGGAGCCAATGTCTGCCTTAGCTGAGCGAGCCATCGGATTTTATTTGAACCATTCTGATGTTGTGGACGGGGTTCAGGGTGCAGCTCATTTGGTTTATGAGTGTCCCTCCTGTACGACATCTGTGGTGGTTAACGATGGTGACCTAATGGCGGTGGATGCTCATGGCGACATGCATGAAGAGTCTTTAAGCGAAGTACCTGATGTTGTTCCTAGTTCGGTGCGTTCTGACGAAGGGGAGCTGGTTCCCTGTTAGGGATATCTGCTGCTCTGGAGTTACGGCGCTAGTTTGCGACCGTAGGGCTATAGGGTTTGAATTGGTCTGTTGGTATCGGTCGGCGTTGAGAGGATAAAAAATTATGAAAGAAGAGCTCAAAGTCCTAGTTAAGGCTCAGTATCCTCTGATCTATATGCTCACGTTCGAGGAAGAAAGAGCGGAGCGTACGATTGCGATGATTGCTAAGCAGCAACCTCAGCGTCGTTTATTTACGTGGACGGTGACCCATGGTGTAGTGGAGTACGGTCAAAGTCGCGGTTCACAAAACAGCAACACGGTTTCTCCTGAAGCTGCAATTGATTGGGCAATTCGTCAGAAAGATCCAGGTATTTATGTATTTAAGGATCTGCATCCGTTTATGGATTCACCCGCGGTGACGCGATGTTTACGGGATGCGATCGCAAGTTTTAAGGGCACTAATAAAACTATTGTTCTGATGTCCCCGGTTCAGGAGATCCCGGTGGAATTAGAGAAAGAGGTCGTGGTTTTAGACTTCTCAATGCCCACCATGAGTGAGCTAAATAAGGTGCTCACGGCGGAACTGGGTAAGGCCCATGGGTCAACTATTACAACCGATGTCCGTGAGAAACTTTTAAAAGCCGCTCTTGGTCTCACAGAGGACGAAGCTGAGAAGGTATTCCGTAAGGCCAGAGTTGTTGCTGGCAAGCTGACTGAATCAGAAGTAGAGATTGTTCTATCTGAGAAGAAACAGCTGATTCGTCGCAACGGTATTTTAGAATACATTGAGGAAGATGAAACCCTTGACTCAGTGGGTGGTTTAGAAGAGCTTAAGCGCTGGCTGAGACAGCGTTCTAATGCCTTTACTGAGCGGGCTAGAGAGTATGGTTTACCTCAGCCTAAGGGAATGTTGATTTTGGGTGTACCTGGCTGTGGTAAGTCGCTGATTGCAAAAACGACGGCTCGACTTTGGGGCTTGCCCCTACTGCGGTTAGATATCGGTCGAGTCTATGATGGCTCTATGGTGGGTCGTTCTGAGGCGAATTTGCGCAGTGCACTGCGGACGGCTGAGTCAATTTCACCGGCTATTCTCTTTATTGATGAGATTGATAAAGCGTTTGCAGGTGGGGCTGGGTCTGCGGACTCCGATGGCGGTACCTCCAGCCGAATTTTTGGTAGCTTCTTAACCTGGATGCAGGAGAAAAATTCACCCGTTTTTGTCATGGCAACGGCTAACCGTGTGGAGCGGTTACCCAGTGAATTTTTGCGCAAAGGGCGGTTTGATGAGATCTTCTTTGTGGATCTACCTAACGAAGAGGAGCGCAAAGAGATATTTAGAATTCACCTCAGTAAGCGTCGTCGCGATATCGAACGCTTTGACTTCGATCAGCTTACTAAGGTGTGTGAAGGTTTTTCGGGGGCTGAGATTGAACAGGGTTTAATCTCGGCAATGTATGAGGCGTTTGCCCAAGGCCGTGAGTTTAATCAACTCGACATTATTGCGGCCATTCGGGCTACGTTACCGCTGTCTAAGACCATGAGTGAGCAGGTAACGGCGCTTCGCGATTGGGCACGACAGCGTGCTCGCCCCGCTGCTTCATCCGTCGCTGAATATCAGCGGATGGAGTTTTAACAGGCTTTTGTTGGGGGCTTCCCCAGCAAGGGGCTAACCTTAGGGTTAGCAGTTTTGAGGCAATGGCTTAGCAAATAACTATTTCCAATTTGTTAATCTGTTGGCTTTGCGTTTTTAGTTTTGTATCTCTCATTTTCCCACTGGAGGAAACACCAATGTCTCACTTTAGTACTTTACGCACCAAGATCACCGAAGCTGAAATCCTAACAGCTTCTCTGAAGGACCTCGGTATTTCGGTTAAGACTGATGCTGATGTTCGCGGCTACAACGGCCAGCGCGTACGTTCTGACATCGTAGCTGTTCTTGATGGTGAGTATGATCTGGGCTGGTCCCGCAATGCTGATGGTTCCTTTGACCTTATCGCTGACCTTTGGGGTGTTGCTAAGAAGCACAACCAGACTGAGTTAATCAACTCCATCAACCAGAAGTACGCTGTCAACCGAACTCTTTCAGAGGTGAAGCGCCCTGGGTTACAGAACGCAAACGTGAAGCTTGTTCTTCAGTAGCAAGACTACTGTTGCTTCCTATACGCGTTCCCGCGCAGTGTTTAAGCTGACTCGTAACGAGTCAGCTTTTTTATTGGCAGATGCCGCGGCCAAAAGCTGTTGTTGTCTCAAGCTTTTGGCAAGCCGTGCGCAAAGCTGTAGCTTTGCCCGCAAATAGGTGTATACGTCTAAACAACAGGCGTTAGGGTACTTTTCGCTTTTATCGAAGAAAATATTTGAACAGTTAAAATCAGCGCTACCCTGGGTAAGGAGGATGGTGCGACTGAAGAATCTTTTAGCCTGAACCTTACTTGATTCATGACTATAGTAATGAAAACGACTGCTACAACTGACGTCTTGCCACTTTTTCAGGCATTTTCAGAACCCTACCGACTACAGGTGATTGAACTGCTTCGCGAGCGCGAGCTATGCGCTTGCGATATTGCCAATCATCTGGGGATCAGTGCATCTAAGCTTTCTTTTCACCTCAAAACACTGCGTGAGGCTGGACTAATTCAGGGAAGGCAAGAGGGACGCTGGATTTACTACCGTTTAAACCTGCCACAGTTTGTAGTGTTAGAGCAGTATCTATCTGAGTTTCGACGCTTAAGCCCGATTTTGCCCGCCAGGGTCTGCCCAGATTAATCCTACTTGAACTGTAGTATTGTGACTTTACCGTCGGGTTGCTCTAAATAGTGTTGGGCAGTGTCTTCAATCTTTTGTAGCTGCCCTAGAGCTAAACCACATGGGAAACCATATTTTGCTTTAACACGGTCGCTGGCGATCTGGAGAGACTCGCGAGAGCGCTGTAAAAAGTCACTGATGGTGTACGATTCACCCACTTGAAAATAGTCTTTTACAATCAGCGATGGAGAGTAGCAGCTCTCTTTCTGCCCATCTGGCCACTGAATATGAAATCGGACTTCAGGCATAATGCTTAATGGTTGAGGATAGATAACTGTGGTTGACTGTGGCTTGTGTCAATATCTACTATAGCGGAAACCGTGATGCCCCTCATGTAGCAGGCTCCTGTTAAGGTGAGCAACATATCTATAGAATGTGGATAGCTGATATGGGGGATGAACACGGTGTCAAATATAGCAACAACGCTAAAAATTGTTGACGCTACCCTTGCCGGACGAGATGGTCTTTGGTCAATTGCGTTGCAAGGTGCTGTCATTGCAGAGGTTGCTCCCCAAATAGACACCTATGCCCAGCTAACGTTAAAGGCTAAAGGCAGACTTGTAACTCCTGGTCTGGTGGATGGGCATCTGCATTTAGACAAGGCGCTATTACTGGCTCAACACCCCGCTCAAACGGGTACCTTTCAAGAGGCACTGACCGAAACGGGCAACCTCAAACACGGTTTTACCATTGAGGATATTCAATCTCGCGCCCGTCAGGTAATCGAACGGGAGATTAACTTTGGTACAACCCTGATGCGCAGTCATGTAGAAGTGGACCCTATGCTGCGGCTGACGGCAATGGAGGCGCTGGTGCCGCTCAAGCAGGAGTACGCCTGGGGGTTGACGCTGCAGCTGGCGGTATTTGCCCAGGAAGGGATTACTAATCAGCCAGGGACAATTGCTTTGCTGCGTCAGGCGATGGCGATGGGGGGTGATGTAATCGGGTCTGCCCCCTACGTTGACCCAGAGCCCGAACAAAATATTTGTACCGTTTTTGATCTGGCCCAGGAGTTTGACTGCGATGTGGACTTTCATCTGGATTTTCTAGATGATGATTCACCGTTGTTGTTACCTGTGGTTGTTGCGGAAACCCTAAAGCGCGGTTGGCAGGGGCGAGTGTGTTTGGGTCATATGACAAAATTGGCTGGATTGCCTCCTGACAGGTTGCAGGAAACAGCAGCTACGCTGCGGAATGCCGGTATCTCAATTTTGGCGTTGCCGGCTACTGACCTCTATATGATGGCGCGTAAAGATACCCACGATATCCGACGAGGTGTGGCTCCAATCCATACGCTTATGGAGCACGGAGTTACCGTCGGTGTCGCTACTAACAACATTCAAAATCTGTTTACCCCCTTTGGGGATGGTGACCTATTAAAAATCTGTACGTTACTGGCTCAAACGCTACAGCTGGGGACCGCCAAAAGCCATATACAGTGCCTAGAAATGGCCACAGCCTCGGCGGCTAGGGCCATCGGTGTTAAAAACTATGGTGTGGCTCCTGGCAATGCCGCTGATCTAGTGTTGATCGCTGCTAACTCTGCCTCTGAGGCCATCTGCCCTGCGCCCATAGAGCGCACCGTCATCAAACACGGCAAGATTGTTGCTGAGACCCATGCTCAGCGGATATTGATGAGTCCTGAGTTTACTCAGCAGCTAGCTCAAAGTAAAGCTCCAGATGCATCTTAGCGGATTGTTGCCAGCTGTAATGCTGGAGAATAGGCTGACTGTGATTGACTAAGCTGTGGGTAATGGATGGGTCAAGTAGCTTTACCATGGCAGATGCGATCGCATCTGCATCGTCAGGGTTTACCAGAATCGCGTCCTGGTTAGACAAAAACTCTGTAAACGGTGCCTGATGAGAGGTGAGTACCGGCAGACCAGATGCGATCGCTTCTAATATCACTAGTCCCCACCCTTCCTGTACAGACGGGAACACAAATACATCCGCTAAGCGATAGAGTGCGGGCAAATCTGCGTCACGTACTACACCTGGCAATACTAAGCGATTGCCCACATCATAGGCGTCCACCAGTTCTATAAACTGTTGACGATAGTCTCGATAGTCAAACAGTGTGGCCCCGCCAGCAATGACCAGCTGTGCTTGAGGATAGTGCAGCAGCACCTGGTAAAACGCTTTGAGTAAGTTAATTGAGTTTTTGCGGGGTTCAATGCCCCCCACCGTCAAATAAACCGGCCCAGCCTGAATGGAATATGCGCTAGCCAGGGCCGTTTCTGACCCATTAGGCTGGGTAGAAAATCGACTGCTCACCCCGTTAATGACTCGATGGGCCTGGATGCCATAGGTGTCAGCTAGTGCCTTTTGCCAGATATCGCTGACACACAGACACCGGTCGGGTTGATCAATAGATTTCTCTTGACAGTCTTGTAGATAGGGGCTCTTAAACTCTTCAATGTGGTGGACGGTGCGAACAAAATGAGAAATACGGCCCTGCTGTTTGAGAATTGCCAGAGCATTGGCACTCAGACAGTCTTGCGCATGATAGACATCGTAGTGTTCTGAATGACCTTGAAAGAACTCCACAAATTCAGCAATTCTCTGTTGGATTAACTGATCAAGACCGGCATCACAGGGGGCGGCAGGAACAGTGCAAGTGTTGAACGGTGTCACTCGATGAAATCCCTGGCCATCTTTATCAAGGGCAAAAACACAGGGTTGATGACCCAGTTTGGCTAGGGCCTGAGCCAGTTCTAGGGTGTGAATGACGCTGCCACGTGGTTTTGTAGAGTAGGTGAGCAGGGCAACGCGAAGAGGCATGGGAGAACCGAAATCAGACAGGGTTTGCCTCATAGTAGCAGCGTGTGGAAAGACTGCCGATTTTGGGGATAAACCAGCCTGGGCGGCTTAACGATCTTTCATCGCTAAAGTTATCCCAAGCATCAGCCATGCCAGATTACTTTGATGCCAATGGTCACTAACTTTGAAAGAGTTTGTTTGTAGAATGGTTTTCCGAGAACGCTGAGAGTAAATCAACTATGTACGGAGCCGATCCAACCAATAAACACCCGATGGAAGGATTTCCGCAGATCTGTTTTATCAAAAACACGGTATCAAATCCCAACATTATTATTGGTGACTATACCTATTACGACGATCCAGATGATTCAGAAAACTTTGAGCGCAACGTGCTGTATCATTTTCCCTTTGTTGGTGATCGGCTAATAATCGGCAAATTTTGTGCCATTGCCAGAGGTGTAAAGTTTATTATGAACGGCGCCAATCACCGAATGGACGGAGTTTCCACCTATCCGTTTGGGATTTTTGGCCATGGTTGGGAGACCGTGAACCCCCAGGCCGATGAGATCACCCATAAAGGCGATATCGTCATTGGTAATGATGTGTGGATTGGTCATGAAGCCGTGATCATGCCTGGAGTACGGGTGGGGGATGGAGCCATTATTGCGGCCCAGTCTGTTGTGGTTAAAGATGTGGAACCCTATGCAATTGTTGGAGGCAATCCAGCAACGCTGATCCGACGACGATTTGATGAGCGTGCCATTAAATCATTGCTGACGATTGCCTGGTGGAATTGGGATATCAAAAAGATTACAAAAAATCTGAAAAAAATTGTTGGGGCGGATATTGAAGCGCTAATCAATGCTTAGCTGTTGTGGAGCATAGTGAGTTTGACCAGCCTCGTTTTTTCTCAAATTAAGCCTATCCGAAACCTTGATGATTGGCTCTGTATTACTCCTTAGTTCCTCTGCCCTTGTCTAAACCCATGCGTCACCTTGTTTCTGCCATTGCAGATTCCGGCATTACCGGTGGTAGAGCAATCATTAGCGGTAGCTTGACCCAGAAAACGGCCCAGGAGTTGACCATTCAGCTGCGGAGTCAGGCATTACCGACAGCGTTGGAGTTGACGGCTGTTGAGGCTGTTGATTTGATTCCCGAATGCCGTCGACAGGCCGCCGTCTCAATATTGAAAGAACGGTTACAACTCATTATCCTGAGCCGGATTTTGGGCATAAATATTGAATGGCTAGAATGGCTACCTATGCAATGGACATCTAGGACCTATGAACCAGATCTACATATCCTATGCGTGGAAAGATAATCAGACAGCCCAGGGACGCCAACGAGAGGCGCTGGTGGATCGAATTTGTGCCGTTCTGCTGGCGAAGCGGTATAACCTAATTCGCGATCGCAATCACCTTACCCTAGGCCAGAGCATTGAGAAATTTATGCGCGAGATTGGCCGTGGCAACTATGTAATCTTGGTGATTAGTGATAAATATCTGCGCTCTGAATATTGTATGTTCGAAGCCCTAGGGGTGATGAAACAAAAAGAGTACCAGCAGAGAATTTTTCCGGTTGTTTTGTCCGATGCTAATGTATATAGCCGAGAAGGTCAGGTTGACTATATTCAGCACTGGCAAGAGAAAAGAAAACAGCTCTCAGCCCTAATGGGGGCAAACCCAGCTGACGAATATTCTGCTATGGCAGATGTGGCCAACAAGATTGCCGAGATTGCTGAAAATGTAGGTGACTTTATCCAGTTTGTTCAAGACAAACTAAGTATTGATCCTGCTAAAGACTTTGATCGGTTTATTAATAATCTTACGAGCCACATTAAAGCAGATGCTAAACAGCTTAGAAGCACAAAAACCATTTTAGTAGCAGGCACAGGTCAATATCACCTACCCGCTGAGATTAACTGGTGTGCTCAAAGGCTCGGCAAGAGAATTGCAGAACGCACCTATCGTCTGCTGACAGGTGGTTGGGAAGGTGTAGACTATGTGGTTGCTGAAGCTTTTGCAAAACAACTGTCTCAGGACAATATACGACTAACTGACAAGCTAACGCAGATCGTGCCGCGAGGGAAACAGCCGACATTTAAGGGCGGTATGGTGAAGTATGCCGAGTCTGGCATTCATGAATGGCTTGACTGTCTGCGGCGGTCAGACTTGGTGATTCTAATTGGGGGTGTGGGCGGTACCTATGAAACCTATCAATATGCTAAACAAGAGCGAATTCCAGTGATTCCCATTGTGTGTACCAATGGGGATGCTAAGCGGGTGTTTGACGAGATGCTGAGGAATTGGGATAGGGAATTGATGGGCAACATATCACCTGAGCAGTTTAAGTCGCTAAATCAATATATTAATGATGCTGAAACGGCAGAAGATGTGGTCGAAGATGTGATGGAAATGGTAGACGAGATTATTTTTTCGAAGACCATGTTGAAGGTGTAGTGGCTAGCGGTTAACTTACTCCGTAACTGCTCCCGAGAGGGGGAGAGAGATTTTAGCGTTGTCAATTACTTTTCAAAGGTGTCTCCAAGGGCACGATCCAATCAGCTGGCAGCAATGACTGTCGCTCTTTTGATAAGTCAACGGTTGGATCAATCAGCTGTTGCTCCTCTCGACCGTTGAGTGATGCAAACGCCTCGGCTCTGACTTCAATAGAGTCTTTATCCGCGCCACCGATATCCTCAGCAATCATGTGGCTTAACTGCAAAATCATATCCGGGCGGGCGGCCATCTTGCGAACCTGCCAGCGAGGCATAATGTCATTTGGGTCTAGAGAGCTGACCGTATTGTCTACTGTGTTGGTAATTACAAAGTTTACATCGGCATCTTTAGACCGCAGTTTCATGTGCCAGGCAAATCGATGACCTTCTTCAGTCCAGTTGGCATCGCCTGCATAGAGATAGTGACGAAACGGTAGCACCAGCTGTAGGAAGAGATAAATGCCCAACAGGGTTAAGGTCAGCTGATGTCTAGGGGTGAGACGAGTGGGGGTGGGCTGTTCGCTAAGTCGCTTACCCATGGCCCAGCGTGGCCAGCTAGGGTTAAAAAAGATTGCCGTTGCCGCAATCATAAACCACGGAAAAATGCCAATGTTAAACAACCCGACATTCATCACGTGAAACAGTAGAGCCGCTGCAAATGCATAGGGTCGGCTCCGTTGCCAGATTAAAAAGGGAACAACTAAAACATCCAACAACAGTCCGCTGTAGCTCAGAAAGAACACCATCCATTCCTGAGTAAAAAACGTACCAATCAGTGGAAATTCAATGCGATCGGCCATCCACATCCGCATGGGTTCTCCCTGTAGCCAATCACCGTTAATTTTGGCCAGACCACCATAAAAATAAGGAATGCCAATTTGTATACGCAATAACCAGAGGGTCCAGGCCGGTACTGTTTGCGATCGCATGCCAGGGCGACGCCAGGCATCAAGTGCAAAGGCACGGTTGGCAGGCAGAAAAATGAGTAAAAAGCTAATTAAACAGATTAAATAGAAGTGATTGAGATATCGCGCTTTCTCTAATAAAAAGATATAGCTAAACCCGACAAAAAACAGAATTGCACTGACGCGATACCACAACCCCAATG
>ERZ1740070.1370-NODE-1370-length-15360-cov-3.778438_pt1 | contig 15360 bp, 8 predicted proteins | sample MGYA00581734_ERZ1740070 | MGnify/ENA primary metagenome ERZ1740070 (study PRJEB43018, sample SAMN04849744) | marine metagenome | isolation source: floating plastic debris | place: Pacific Ocean | collected 2008-09-01 | study: EMG produced TPA metagenomics...
CCCGATCTCTAGAGCCGGTTCGACGTGCACCAGTCTAAGCCCATCCAAGTCAGAAGAGGCCGCTTGGAGCGCGTACATGATTTCGAACTCAGACCCGTCGAGATTTGAGAAACTGACCCCGGGAATGGTCAGGATGAAATGTTGGGGGGCGCTATCGGCCTCAAACAAAGGTTCCAACACGACCTCAATGTCTGGGAGATAGCGAGCGATATCTTGGGCAAGCTCTTTGATGGTTGAGGGGGCTGCGACTTCGAGCGCGAAAGCGAGTTGATTGGGGAGGTCCTTGGGATAGGGCCCGGAGCCGCTTTCGGCCTGAATGGACCTGATGCGGGTCAATTGATCTAAAAGTCCGTCCATTCTGTGTGGGAAATGCCCCTCCTTCGAACTCAATAAGGGCTGTTTTTATATTTGGCCCACAGCGAGAAGAGGCGGCTTTTTGGCCGCCCGCTTAATCCTCTAGCCGTATCGGGTTTGATCAGAGAGATATGTGCGGTTTGACACATCGCTGCTAAAAATACTGTCATGAAGCGAGCGGACGAAACCGGCAGTTCAGTTTGCCTTTTCGACGTGCAACACCCTTGTTTTCTTGCAGTTTGTGAGAATTGTCACACGAGTGGCCAGACAGGTTTGTTACGCCAAAGAAATGAATTGAGGGATGAAAGAATGCGACCCATATACGATAAGCTCAGGAGAGACGTCACTAGCAAAGAAATTGCCGGGATCACCGATCTGGTCGTTTGGGCACCCATCAAAGAAGGCTTCATCGATGCCTTTGTGAACGTTACATATGAAACGCGCCTGCGCGTCGTCTCTGAAGCGCTCCATAGTGTTCGCAAGAGTGCCCGCGAGTATGAAGACTTCGAGCCATATGCCGATACCGCGAAACGCATTCTCTCTTTGCTGGATTTCCGCATCGGCGTCGTCGACCGCGATGTATTCGGCGAATACAAAGTGCCCAGCACCAACCGTACGACGCTCAGGCCGCGTAAATACATGTATCTGGTGGCGACCTTTGATGGTCCGTGGGAACCTTACATTCGCGAGATCTGGCGTCCGCTTGGATACTTCTTGGATTTGGTTTTGTGCAATTGTGAGGGCTATCTCCCAGCCAGCGAGAACAGCTTTGAAGACTATTCCCAATGGGTTCGTGACAATCAGTTGGATTCCGCGATCTTCTATTCAACGTCTGGGCTGACGGTCGAGGACAAGATCTACCTTTCAGACATTGAGCAAATATTGCTCGACCATCCAGATAAGGGTCCGGTCGAAAGAGCAGCGCGACACACTTTTAAACACCCAGACAAAGCTGCGGAGGATGCGCGGCGCAAAGACGCCAGCCGGGCGCTGTCGCTTGGCGCTGAAGCACTCAATGTCTTGTACAAGCTCACCGATTTCTATCCGCCGACCTATATAAATGGCGATACCGGGCCGAAGAAACAGATGGGGGAAGGCAGATACCTCCTGAATGCTGCGCGAGAACTTTTACGTGGATTTGATCCAAAGAAACTTCCCGACGGCGCACGGACGTTTCTCGCGAACCAGATCGAATGGTTCGACCGCGATATTGGAGAGTTGAAACCAAAGCCTATAGATTCCCCCGTAGACAAGGCGGAGGTTCAGAAAGGTCTGCTCAGCGATTATGATGAAGGCGATGCCGTCATTACGCATGGAGCCTTGTTGCTGTCGCGGATTACCGATCCGGGGCGGTTCAGAGCGTTTCTGAAATTCTCAAGATGGAGCTGGGAGGCCGACGCGACATCAGGCTTTCAACCGCCCAACCAAGCAGAGATTTTGTTTGGTCCTGGCTTCTTTCTCAACATCGCATTTTCGTTTGGCGGATTAACCCGTTTGGGCCTGTCTGAAGAACAATTGAAAGTGTTTCCGAAAGAATTCCGACAAGGCATGCAAGAACGCGCGCCCTCGCTGGGGGATGAATTTGCAAACCATCCGCGTAATTGGAAACTTCCGGTCCGCAATTGGCCCAATAATACAGACAAAGTCCCACCAATCGAATTGGCAGAGATCGATTTTATTATTCAGGTGCGCGCAAGCCTTCGCAATAAAGGCAAAAACGATCCGGAACATGAGTTCTATCGGTTTAGCGAACACGCGCAGAACTGTTTGTCCGGCGCGAGTGCGTTCGCCGATCGACACTTAAATGCGGACGGCGATGCTGATCGAGGAAGCGGAGAGGACCAGCCCGACGACGACGGCGCAGAGCTACTTCAGGCTTTGGCAGACGGAGCTGGTGAACCGGACACGCGCGCTGCCACGAAGCTGGACGCTTACATCGCGGTTATCTCAGAACTCGGAAAACACTGGGGCTTCAACATTCTTGGCATTGAAGACATGGTTCGCTCGGACGCCGCCAGCTACAAACCACCCGCCAAAACCTCCAAATCCACAACACCGCAAAGTGTTCCAACGGACCATTTTGGGTTCGTGGACGGGATCAGCCAGCCGATTGTCAAACCGAGCCCGGACAAATTGAAAGGTCCGACGGATATTCTGATTGGTGACGTCCTGTACGGGTATCAAAATACGCGAGGTGACTTTGCGAACCCGAATAAGAAAGACTCATTGCTCCATAATGGGAGCTTCATGGTTGTGCGAAAAATCTCCCAAAACCGAAAAGCGCTGAACAAGATCGAACGTCAGCACGGCGAGTCAGTTATCGAGAAAATCGTTGGACGCAAGCGCAATGGCGAACCGCTCGTGACGCCCTACAAAGGCGCGAACAATTTTAATTATAAGAAAGATCCAGATGGCGAGCAGTGCCCGCTTTCGGCGCACATTCGATTGGCCAATCCGCGGACGGGCAACCAAGAGCAGCGTGACCCTGAAATATTGCGTCATCCCCCGAAAATTCTGCGTCGGGGCATGAGTTTTGGTGAGCGCTACAAAAAAGATCCAAAAGGGGACCGAGGGCTCTTGTTCATCGCGCATTGCGCGAGCATTGCCGAACAGTATGAGACCATCCAGCGCGGGTTGAACGCGGGCAATATTACCGGTGTTTCGAGCACGCTTAACGATCCCCTGACAGGAGTTCAAGCGCGGAGTGGTCGCCGTATCTATCGCTTCTTTGATGGCGGCAAATTGAAACATCTCGAGCTTAAGGAGTCGCTCACCAGTCTAGACTGGGGCGAGTATTTCTTCGTGCCATCTAAGTCTGCGCTTGATCTGCTGGAGCAGGATACTGCTCGTTCTAATGAGAGCGACATTCAGATGGGCGAGGCAATCATTCAGCAGATTGAAACGCTCGACCCGATCGTGCAGCGCCAAGAATGGAAGCGGTTACTCGAAGACTATTTAGCCCGCGAACCGACCCAACACAATCTCTCGCCCCCTGTTTGGCAGGCGATTCAACAACGTAACTGCGCTTATCGCATAGAGTACGGTGTTGAGTTTGATGAGACGCATCCGTTGAATGGAATACCGGTGGTCCTAGTGACAGATGCCAAAGAGATTCAAACGATTTTTGATAATGAAGCGGCTTCTAAGAAGAGCGGTTGCCCGTACTCGACACGCGAGCAGCTTGCGCGCTGTAGCTCTGATGATTCATTCGGCGCAATCTTCGTTGCGATTGATGAAGATGTGAAGCCATATCCTGCCAATGGGATGAGGTACGGATCCTATAAAGAGGAGTCTTATCCCGCCAACGCGATCCTAATGAACTATCCCACCAAAGGCGCTTTCACGGCGGGATACAGATCCGGACAAACGGTCTTGAACCGGCTCAAGAACGCCATAGAGACGCAAATCGAACAGGGGCTGCCCGGAGCGAAGCGAGAGTTTAAAATTGAACTCGGCGGACAATACATCCAGCCTGCGCTCGCCGGGGTTTGTAAGTCATGGTTTGGCCTGCCCGATGGGAAATTTTTCAAGCCCGGGTCCTGGAATTGGAAATGGATTTGGAGCCAGGCTGAGAAACCTGTCTGCCCCGGCGATTTTCTAGCCCCATCTCGACACGCCTTTTATCCGCGGCCAACGGAACCGATCGACAAAATCGGTCGCATTCACGGCGCCAAATTGCGCGCGGCGGTGAAAGAGCATGTCGCGGCCTATTGGGATAAGGGGGCTCCAAAAATGCCTGGGGCCGTGGTGAATGGCATGTATCTCGATCTGCTTGAGAAGGCGAAAACCACTCCAGCTAAAGAGGCCTATTACAAGGACCTCTTAGGGCGAAACAATATCGGGATCATGGACGGTGCTTTGCCACCCACGGAAGCTAACTTGAGGTCCGTCTTTTATGAAGGGCTAGAAGAACGCACACTTTGGGACTGGCAAGACGCCTACATTTCGGCTGTCGAAAGCGGGAAAACGCGATGGGATGCGGCCCAGGCCACTTTGGAACTCCCCCTTGCTCGAGCGATGAGCGTTCGCCCAGCTCCGGACCTATTGTACCGAGAGGTCAAAAATGGACCCGTCAAGATTGGTAACGTCATCGCGAATGAAGGCGAGACGGTCATCCTATGCCTCTCTGGCGCGACGCAGCAGATCTTACGCGAAGAAGAGGCTCCGGACGTTTCGTTAGTTTTTGGCGGCATCCGAAAAGACCCAGACCATAGCGGCGCGCACCCAAATCCGGACTGGAAGCATCCACTGCATGCTTGCCCAGCCATGGATATGGCGAACGGTGCGATGTTAGGGATTATGGCCGCCCTGTTTGATGCCGGACGCGTTCAAGCGATGCCTGCCTCTTTGATTGTAAGAGTGTCCGACTGGCGATAATCGTCGGCACGACAAACGGTTTAGGTTCGAGCGACTGCCTTGAACGCCGGCGGCTTTGCCGCAAAGAGCTCACCGAAGGCGTGTGCGTTCAGCCGTTTCTCTCTGGCGGAGCCGCGGGCCTCCGCGGCGTCCTTCGCGAGTTGTGCATAGTGGTCCGCAGACTTGCGAACTTGTCCTTCTTTGGCGAGACGAGCGAGGGTTCGATAGGCTTGCGCATCCCCTAAATAATCGCCGAGACGACTGCGGTGGAGGCTCTTCACGGCGTAGTGTTTGGCTCTGTCCCAGTCCTCGAGTTTTGCGAAACTTTCGGTGAGGTATCCGTGGACAAGCGACATCCTCTGTTGGCTCGCAAGGTGCGTAGAGTCAGCAATCTTGCGGACTATCTCGAGTTTGTCAGCTGATGGGTTTAGGAGAAACTCTGTAATCCCTAATAAGGCTCTGCTTTTCGCCATATGGTAACGTGAGCGCATGCGGCTGGAATGTTCGATGATCCAATGCCAGTTTTCGACGGCGCGTTCGAGGTCTCCCTGCCACATCAAAGCTGCGCCATGATACGCGCGGACTGAGAGTTCAGTTTGATGTTGTTTGCCAGCGACGAGCTCGATGGCTTGCTCAAAGCGGAGATTGGCGCGTTCAAAGTGGCCTTGATCCGCCAGAACGAAACCCAATGAAGCGGCGGAGTAGGCTACGGCTGTTGGATTGTTTGATTTGCGATACTGGTTCAGTTGGATGTCGATCGAATGCTCAAGCGCGGGAATGGCGAGCTTATAGTCTGCAATCGCTCCATAAACTTGTCCTAAAGTGCCCGTAATGCGTGAAACCAGTTTTTGGTCGCCAACACGGTGTGCTGAATCACGCGCGGCCAAGAACTCGCGCAAGGCGTCCTTTGACCGCCCTATGCCATAATAAATGAAGGCGCGCCAATATTGCGCCCATGCGGCTGCGACCGGTTGGTCATTGTGGTCGGACCAGGTCTGAATGTCCCCAATGATGACGGTCTGATCTTTGCCGGGGTCGACAATCGAAGCTAGTCCGTACTTGAATAGGATCTGATCGATCCCGACGCTCGGATGCTTGATTTTCTTGTATTCCTCGAGAGCAAACGCATAAAGCTGCTGCGCGCGATCGAGGGCCGCGGAGTTGAGCGCTTTGTCGCCCGCGAGGATCGCATTGTCTAACGCCTTAGCGGGCAGGTTCGCGCCCGAATAGTGATAGGCAAGCTGGTTAAACCCGTCATCGCGCCGCTCGGGTGGCAAGAGCCGTTCTTGGATTTCGATGACCTTGCGATGCAAGGCGCGGCGTTCGCGCAAGCCGATCAGGCTGTAGACCGCATTGCGCGTGAGCCCATGTTTGAACTTTAACCCGCCTGAGTCTTCCGAGGCGAACAGAAAATCCGCGGACTGAAGTTGATTGAGAATATCGCGGTCGAGTCTGACCCCGCTGACCTCTTGAAGAAGGTCATACGAGACGTCGAACCCGATCACAGCGGCAGCCTGCACAATCTTGGCCTGATCTTTCGGCAGATTTTGAAAGCGGGCATTGGTGAGCGCGTGTAGCCAAGAGGTGTCTTCTGCCGCTTCGAGCGCGTGTCCGCCTTCATTTGCCGCGTGACAGAACTCGCTGACGTAAAGTGGATTTCCCTCAGCGAGTGAGGCAATTTTGGCGGCCATGTTTGGGTCTGGAAGGTCTACGAGATCCGAGATAAGGTCTTGAACGCTCGCTTCATCAAGCGCCGCAAGCCTGAGTACGTGTTTCTGATCGCCGCCAAAAAGCGGGGCAGGATCGCGCCGAGACGAGATCGCGATGTTCAAATTCAAGTCTTGCTTGCGGCGAATGAGGAGATCGATGGTCGTTTCGGTCAGTTCATCGACCCAATGCCAGTCATCGATGATCAGATTGACACCCTCCTCTGGGGCCCGATGGGCGATCAGGTCGATGATCGCGTTCGCGAGATCCGAAAGCTCATGTTTGGATATCTGTCCGGCATTCTCTGACAGCAATTGCCTAAGCACGGTCGGCGGGGATGCATGCTGGGTGTCGCTTTTTGGGCGAGATCCAAGATTCAGGGCGTCAGAGACGGCGAGCAATTGTAAGAGCAGTTTACGGATCGGAACCAAGGGTTGTCCGTCCAACAGGGCTTCGCAAGACGCCATAAAGGTCAGTGGTTTCTGCGAGCGAGCTTCGACCAAAACTTCGCGGATCAACCGGCTTTTCCCGATGCCCGCTTCGCCGATGATGAAGGCTGGACCATTCGCGGGTGACGGATTTCCAAGGAATTCTAAGACCCAATTGAGTTCGCGTTCACGCCCTTTGAAGGCCGAGAACGACGTGGCCGTCTCTTCCGTCTTGCGGCGTTTCAAAACCTTGCGAACAGAAATTTTGTCTTTCTGGCCACGCAATTTGATGGCCTGGCGGTCCGAGCAGACATATTTCTCTCGGTTTTTGCCGAGCGCCGCTTCGGTGACTAGAATTTCGCCAGCGTCAGCGAGCTCGCAAAGGCGAGCGGTCACATTGGTGGGGTTTCCGAGTATTTCATATCGCCCCACGGTAACATCACCCGCGCGAATGAGGGTCACGCCGCTATGAATGCCGCTGTGCAATTGCAGCTGATCGTTTTGAAGCGACGCATCTTGAGAAATCCGGTTTGCTGCTGCGTGCAGAGACAGCGTCGCCTCGATCGCACGTTCGGAGGCGTTGCTATGGGCTTTGGGATAGCCAAATAGGAAGATGAACCCATCGCCATCGATCCGAATGATCTCGCCGCCAAATTTTGAAGCGATGTTTTCAGCGCGCGCCCTTAGGCTTGATAATAGGTCGCTATAATCCTCCGGCTCGAGCTCAAGCGCGAGCCCGGACGAGTTGCACACATCACAAAACACAATGGTGACGTGACTGCGGTGTTCTTCAGTCGAGGCTGCTCCGCTCATCGTCCCTCACCGACTAGCTCAAATACCGTTCAAGCATATGTTCCAGCTTAGAAACAGATTTCACGGTCATCGTACGCCCTTTTTGAGCGATGACCCCGTCTTTGGTCAACTCGCTCAGCTCTCTAGAAATGGCTTCTCGATGGGTGCCCAGTGTCGCGGCAAGTTTAGAGTGGGTTGGAAAATTCTTGATCTCAACATGATCGGCAGCAGCATCGATTTCGCGCGAACGACGTAGCAGTTCCGTCCATAACCGACACGGCACGGTCATCGTCGCGAGCGAAAAGACCTTCAGGCTTAAGCCCCTAACGCGAAAGGCTAGAGATCTCAGTAGCCAATCGCGGAACGCTCCATTCTCATCAATCAAGTCTCGAAACTGTGCGCCGGTCATTTTTAAAAGCGTGCAGTCACAGGTCGCGGTTGCGGTGAGAGACCGTAGACTATTGTCCAGGGCAGAGAGTTCCCCAAACAGTTCGCCTGGGCCACATTCGCCAAAGACGGTTTCCTTTGAGCTTGGCGACAATTGTGAGAACTCCACATTTCCAGCCTCAATGAGATAGACCTCGCTGGTCTGGTCAGTCTGTGTGATAATGGATTGTCGCGCGGATCGCCGCAGTGTCGTGGCGCGTTTGGAAAACGCCTTTGCGAGCTCCTGAGGAACATGGTTTACCGCACCATTGTCCCGGGCATTTAGGCTGAATAGCTCTAATATGAGTTCGTCCATGCCGGCCCCGCTGCTCAAAAGAAGGTCAGATATTCATTGCGCTAGAATATGAGCAGTTTCAACTAAGTCTTTGAATTTATTTCGAAGAATGACTTTACGTAAAGTACGGCAAAGGCTCTCCATTTCGCTTTCCCTTAAGGCGGAAGATGCACGGATCTGGCGCTAAACATTCGAGATTGAGCCTTTCGCCTGGCGTTTCGCAAATCCGCTATTTAAGATCCAATCCAATGCGGGAGTTCAGACGGTGAAACATCATATTATGATCTCAATGGGGCTGCTCATGGCGGCTATCTTTTCTTATCGCCTCGCCAATGCGCTGCTCGCCCCGGGATTTGGCGGACTAGAGCTCTACTTGATCGGCGGCATCGTGATTGCTGGGGCGCTGATCTATGGGGGGCTGAAAGCGCGTCAGGCGGCGAGACCACAATTTAATGCGCAGGACGATTAGATCGTGGTAGATTTGGATCCCAAAATCTCGCCCAATCTGCCTCTGATACCCCGTGATCCGGGACAATCTGGCTACCTAAAAGACCTTGCAAGCCAAATCTGACTCCCATAGTAGAGCGGTAAACCTGCTATCACTCGGCCAGCTTGAACATTGCTTGGGCCCAATTCTAGCGAATTTAACCCTTATTATGCTGGAAAAATCATGAGTTTGTACAAAGACTATCTCGACGAAATCGAAACCCGCAAGACAAAAGATCTGCATCCGAAACCCATCGAGGATGCGCCGCTTGTAAATGAGCTGATCGCGCAGATTCTGGATTCGGGCCACGAGCATCGCGAAGACTCCCTGAATTTCTTCATCTACAACACCCTTCCAGGCACGACGAGCGCCGCTGGCGCGAAAGCAACATTCCTCAAGGACGTCATCTTGGGCGCCCACAGTGTTCCAGAGATCACCCCGGAATTCGCTTTCGAATTGCTCGCTCACATGAAGTGTGGACCGTCTATCGAAGTGCTGATCGATTTGCTGCTCGGAGACGATGCCAGCATCGCCCGTGCTGCTGCAGACGTCCTGAAAACGCAGGTTTTCTTGTATGAGGCGGATACCGATCGGCTTGAGGCCGCTCACAAGGCGGGACACGCGCTTTCAACTGAAATTCTCGAGAGTTATGCGCGCGCAGAATTCTTTACGAGCCTGCCTGAGGTAGAAGAGACGGTCGAAGTCGTGACCTTCATTGTCGCGGTTGGCGACGTGTCGACGGACCTTTTGTCTCCGGGCGCCGATGCACATTCTCGCTCAGACCGCGAGCTGCACGGACAATGCATGTTCGAGCACAATAAAGATCAGCAAGCTGCTCTGAAAGCGCTTCAGGCTCAGCATCCTGATAAGCGCGTGATGCTCGTCGCGGAAAAAGGCACAATGGGCGTTGGGTCTTCGCGCATGTCTGGCGTGAACAATGTCGCGCTCTGGACCGGTAAGCAGGCCAGCCCTTACGTGCCGTTCATCAACATTGCGCCGGTTGTCGGCGGAACGAATGGAATTTCCCCGATCTTCTACACCACTGTCGGCGTGACCGGCGGTATCGGGGTCGATCTCCAGAACTGGGCCCGCAAGACCAACCACAACGGCGCACCCGTCATCGACGAAGATGGCGAGCCGGTGCTTGAGCAGCTTTATTCGGTCGACAATGGCACCGTTCTGACGATCAATACGAAGACAAAAAAACTCTATAATGAAGACGGCGAAGAGCTGGTGGATATCTCAAACGCGCTGACCCCACAAAAGATGGAATTCATGCGCGCGGGCGGGTCTTACGCCGTTGTCTTTGGTAAGAAGCTGCAAACCACGGCCGCCGCCATTCTCGGCATTGAAGCGCCGGGTGTATATGCAACCGCGAAAGAGATCCATCACGAAGGCCAAGGCCTGACCGCGGTTGAGAAGATCTTCAACCGAAACGCGGTTGGCGTCGCGCCTGGCAAAACGCTTCATTCTGGCTCTGATGTGCGGGTGAAGGTCAACATTGTTGGCTCGCAAGACACAACAGGTCTGATGACCTCGCAAGAGCTTGAAATGATGGCGGCGACGGTGATTTCACCTGCGGTTGATGGGGCTTATCAATCCGGGTGCCACACGGCCTCGGTTTGGGATCATAAAGCGCAGCGTAACATTCCGAAATTGATGAGCTTTATGAACAAGTTCGGGCTGATTACCGCGCGCGATCCAAAGGGCGAGTATCACGCCATGACGGATGTGATTCACAAAGTGCTGAATGACATCACCGTGGATGACCGCGCGGTGATTATTGGCGGCGACTCGCACACGCGGATGTCAAAAGGCGTCGCATTTGGGGCGGACTCTGGCACCGTTGCGCTCGCGCTGGCCACTGGCGAGGCGACTATGCCGATCCCTGAATCTGTCAAAGTGACCTTCAAAGGCACATTGAAAGAGCACATGGATTTCCGCGATGTCGTGCACGCGACGCAAGCGCAAATGTTGGATCACTTTGATGGCGATAACGTCTTTCAAGGCCGCATCATTGAAGTCCATATCGGTACGCTCTTATCTGATCAGGCGTTCACATTCACCGACTGGACGGCTGAAATGAAAGCCAAAGCGTCGATCTGCATTTCAGAACCTGAGACGCTGGTTGAGTCTCTTGAAATTGCCAAAGCCCGCATTCAGATCATGATTGATAAGGGCATGGATAATGACAAACATGTTCTGCAAGGTTTGGTCGATTTGGCTGACGCCCGCATCGCTGGAATCAAGTCGGGCGAACATCCGCCGCTGCTGCCAGACGCGGACGCAAAATATTTCGCAGAGTTCGAAGTCGATTTAGATGCGATCAACGAGCCGATGATCGCCGACCCAGACGTTAATAATGACGATGTATCTAAGCGCTACACGCACGACACCATACGCCCGATCTCCTTCTATGGCGGAGAACGGAAAGTTGATCTCGGCTTTGTCGGGTCTTGCATGGTCCACAAAGGCGATATGAAGATCTTGGCGCAGATGCTGCGCAATATCGAAGCGCAAAACGGGTCTGTAGAGTTTAACGCGCCGCTCGTGGTCGCGCCGCCGACTTACAATATTGTCGACGAACTCCGAGAAGAGGGCGATTGGGAAGTGCTTGAGCGCTATTCCGGTTTTGTATTCGATGACGCAAACCCGAAACAAAATGCGCGGGATAAATACGAGAACATTCTATATCTCGAGCGCCCTGGCTGTAATCTCTGCATGGGCAACCAAGAGAAAGCCGAGCCCGGGGACACTGTTATGGCGACGTCCACGCGGCTGTTCCAAGGCCGTGTCGTGCGTGACTCCGACGAGAAAAAAGGCGAGTCGCTCCTGGCTTCGACCCCGGTTGTGGTTCTCTCAACGGTGCGCGGACGCACGCCAAACATTGATGAGTATATCGCTGCCGTCGATGGTTTTGATCTATCATATTACGCGCCACCACGGCACTAGCTCATCTTAGAGTGCATTTTGGGGCTGCCAGCTGTATTTGGTTCGCTTGGCAGCCCCAATAGGTTTGCCACTCAATCTTTGGAGCCTATCCGTCAGCCCAAAAGGCTTTCTTGCGATAGATGGTCGATGGATGGATCTGAAGCTGTTTTGCGGCAGCAACAACATTCCCCCCGCACAGCGCAATGGCACGCTCGATCGCATTCTTTTCCGTCAGCCATAGAGGTTCTCAGCCGTAATCTGCTTCGGGATGCTCCGTGTCTTGGACGGCTTGCGCTTGAACGACGGGGCTGTGCGCTGCAGGCGCGACGGCCTCTGGCATCGTTTTCAATTGCGATCTGTACACTGGCCATGAAAGCCTCCTATTTGACTTTAAGGGTTACAAGATGTGGGTGCGGTTAATTATTGACGTAAAAACAAATCTCTAAAGGGGTCGACCAAAGCGGCGTCTTTCAAAGTGCAAGACGCGTTTTGCATTCGCAAAAAGCGAAACTTGCAAAATGCCTCTATAGACAATGACAAAAAGGGCGGACCCGAGGCTCGCCCTCTTGAATTTGGCTGTCTGAAACTTAGTTCGGCGATCCTGCCGTGGATGGCGCCATACCAGCATCGGCAAGGCCGTGCGCTTGCCTTGTACCAGGAACGCGGATGTCTTCGACCAAGTCTCGGATATCCTGCGGTGGTGCGCTGGTCGCGAGCGCGGTCGCGATTCCAAGGCCGCCAGACACCCACATGAAGACAAAGCCGATACCTTCCGGCGATACGCCGAACAGATATTGGTCAGCGGTTCCACCGCCGAACTTGAAGTAGACGATGTAAGCAAAAGTCGAGATCAAGCCGAACAGCATCGCCACGATCGCGCCTTCCTTATTCATCCGCTTCCAGAAGATTCCGAGGAAAATGACCGGGAAGAGGGAGGCAGAGGCAAGGCCGAACGCAAAGGCGACCACTTGAGCGACAAAACCGAGCTGCGCAGAGAAGATACCCAACAATCCTGCGGCGACGACTGCTCCAGCTGCCGCGCCTCGCGCCACACGTAGCTCAGTCTTGTCATCCATGTCTTTGAATAAGGTTCGCCGGCAGATATCGTGGCTCACAGCCGATGAGATCACCATAAGGAGACCCGCAGCGGTGGATAGCGCGGCGGCTAAGCCGCCAGCGACCACAAGCCCGATCACCCAGGCGGGCAATTGCGCGATCTGAGGATTGGCGAGAACAAAAATGTCTTGATTAGGGTTGCGCTCGTTCTCAATGCCGTCCGGCGCATTCGGACCACGATACTGCATGATGCCGTCGCCATTCTTGTCCTCATATTCGAGGAGGCCTGTTTTCTCCCAGGTCTTGTACCACGTTGGAACCGGCTTTCCGCCTTCTGCTGTGATCGTAGCGGCGGCTTCATCATAATTGGCTTCATCGGCGATATAGGTCGCATCATTGACTGTATCGATGAAGTTGATCCGAGCGAACGCACCGACCGCTGGTGCCGTTGTATAGAGCGCGGCAATGAAGACCAGAGCCCAGCCCGCTGAAAGACGCGCCGCTTTGGCGCTCGGCACTGTAAAGAAGCGAATGATCACATGCGGCAGACCAGCGGTCCCGAACATCAAAGCGCCCGTAATCGCGAACACGTCGAACATTGATTAATCAGTCTGCGTATATTCCTGGAAGCCGAGATCCGTGACAACGCCGTACAGCTTGGACAGCATGGATATGTCTTCGCCAGCTGCGTTGCTGATGAAGCCAAGCTGCGGGATCGGATTGCCGGTAATGATCAGCGACATAAAGATCGCCGGGACCGTGTAAGCGAAGATGAGGACGCAGTACTGAGCGACCTGGGTATAGGTCACGCCCTTCATGCCGCCGAGCACGGCGTAGAAGAAGACGATGACCATGCCGATAATGATGCCGACATTGAAATCGACGCCGAGGAAGCCGGAGAACGCCACCCCAACGCCTTTCATCTGTCCGGCAATGTAAGTGAAGGAGACGAAAAGCGCGCAGATCACCGCAATGATCCGGGCGACGTCTGAGTAGTAACGGTCTCCGACGAAATCCGGAACGGTGAACTTGCCAAACTCTCGCAAGAACGGCGCTAGCAATACGGCAAGCAAAACATACCCGCCGGTCCAACCCATGAGATACACCGATCCGCCATAGCCCATGAAGGCAATCAATCCGGCCATGGACAGGAAGGAAGCCGCCGACATCCAGTCGGCCGCAGTGGCCATCCCATTTACCGTCGGATGAACGTCATGCCCGGCGACGAAGAAGTCCTCGGTCGCTCCCGCTCGCGCCCAAACGGCAATGCCGATATAGAGTGCGAACGTCGTCACAACGAAAAAGAGGGTCCAATCCATCGACTTAACCCTCGACCTTGTACTTGCGCTCAAGCCGAGCCATGGCGAAGCAATAATAGAAGATCAGAACAACGAACACATAGATCGACCCTTGCTGGGCAAACCAAAACCCGAGCGGAGCACCACCAATGCTGAACTGATCCAAGAAGTCGCGGAAAAGAATGCCCGCGCCATAGGAGACGACGAACCAGATTGCGAGCAAGGTCAAAGTCAAACGGATGGTCGCCGTCCAATAACCTTTCGCATCAGTTTTTTGAGTGTCAGACACGATTGAAATCCTCCCAGGTATTCGAGGAAGGTATGTCAGCGCACGTTCAGGGTCTACCGAAGTTTCGTAATTGTTGAGATCGTCTTTGGCATCGAGCAATCGGATCTTTCCTAGTGTTCGAGGCTGCATTCGTTTGCCCACGTGGAGCGTGGCCGCGCGGACGCATCTGGCCAAAGCGGTTTCCAGGACCGTCTCAAGATTTGCACTCGGTTGCCGATGGCGCCCCTCGTGGCGCACATTATCGAGTTGCAATTTCAACAGACATCCGTGAAGTTTCGAGACAAGAAAAGACTGCGGGGGTTGAAAAACCATGATGGCTCAAAGGCTTCGTTACATATTTGTCGGTCTGGCGCTGGTGCTGCTCGGCATAGCGTTCGGTCTGAATTCGAAGGCACAATCTGATGATGAGGGCAGTGCTGACCCAATGGCGTCTTTGCCCTTGCGCTTGATTGGTCCCGCTTATCCTTCCGGGCGGGTTTCGGACTTCGCCTTCTTTTCCGAGGGGCATCATGATTACCTGGTCGGCATCGCCTCAGGCGGATTGTGGCGTACGCAGAACGCCGGCGCGACCTGGACACCGATCTTTGATAGTGAAGGGACCTATGCCATTGGCGTCGTCGAAATCGCGCCGTCGGATGAAAAGACGATCTGGGTTGGTACGGGTGAAAACAATGCCCAAAGATCGGTGGCGTTTGGCGATGGGGTTTACAAATCAATTGATCGCGGGCGCACCTGGACAAATATGGGGCTGAAAGACTCTGGTCACATTAGCCAAATTTGGATCCATCCAGAGGATGCCAATACAGTTCTCGTCGCTGCCCAAGGCCCGCTTTGGTCTGAGGGCGGCGATCGCGGCCTATATAGAACCACCGACGGCGGAGAAACTTGGACTGCGATCCTAACCGTAGATGAGCACACGGGCATCAAAGAGTTCGTCGTTG
>ERZ1740070.1371-NODE-1371-length-15350-cov-7.806538_pt1 | contig 15350 bp, 10 predicted proteins | sample MGYA00581734_ERZ1740070 | MGnify/ENA primary metagenome ERZ1740070 (study PRJEB43018, sample SAMN04849744) | marine metagenome | isolation source: floating plastic debris | place: Pacific Ocean | collected 2008-09-01 | study: EMG produced TPA metagenomics...
GGAGTTAGGAGTTAAGATTTAAGAGTTAGGAGTTAGGAGTTAAGAGTTAGGAGTGAGGAGTTAGGAGTTAGGAGTAATAGAATTTAACTGTTCACTGTTCACTGTTCACTGTTCACTGATAACTGTTCACTGTTTTGCGATTCCAGGTAAGTCTAAATAGGTGACAATTATTGCTAGCATCTGTAAGGTAGTTAACAAAAGTATTATTAATAAAAATGTCTACAGCCTTGATTACTGGTGCTTCTGGTGGTATTGGAAAATGTTTTGCAGAAAAATTGGCTGCAAAAAAAACGAATCTAATTATCGTTGCTCGTTCGGAAGATAAACTTAATGCTCTAGCTCAACAGCTACAGCAGCAATACAACATTCAAGTAGAAGTTATTGTTAAAGATTTATCTGAAACATCAGCACCTCAAGAAATCCTCGATGCTGTTCAAGCTAAGGGATTGAGCGTTGATATGTTGATTAACAATGCTGGGTTTGGTGACTACAGTGAATTTGCTCAAACCGATTGCGATCGCCAAATTGAAATGATTCAGTTAAATAATGTAGCGCTAGTAGCTTTAACCCACAAATTTCTACCACAAATGCGCGAAAAAGGTTCGGGAAGCATTATTAACATAGCTTCAATTGCGGCATATCAGCCACTACCATATATATCAGTTTACGCAGCAACAAAAGCATTCGTTCGCAGCTTTAGTGAAGCATTATGGGCTGAAAATCGTCAATATGGAGTCAGAGTTTTAGTAGTTTCCCCAGGACCAACCGAAACCAACTTTTTTAAAGAAGCAAACTTCCCCCCAGCATTAGCACGTAACGCTCAAAGTATGTCTACCCCAGAAGAAGTAGTAGACGAAGCATTCAAAGCTTTAGAAGATGGAAACGCTGCTGTAGTAGTTGGTGGAATTACATCCAAAGTTATCACCGGATTATCTTCTATAATCCCTAGAGAAACCTTATTGAACGTGTTAGAAAAACAGTTTAAAGCTTAGGGAATTGGGAATAGTATATTAAATTGTAGGGTGCTGTTACGGTACAAATTATTTCGTAAATAAACAGCTATTTACCGGATACCGTAACGCACCATTCTTAAATTAATAAAATTTTTGATGCTCTCCACATAAGTAATAGTTGAGTTGAATACACTTTAACCTCCTACCGTGTACACACAAGTACTCCCCACATAGGTTTCAGGGATTTCAATCTTCTTAAATCGTCATTATTCGCTGTGTGAAGTATTCAGCGAAGCTGTGGATCATCGCGACATTTCGGGATTGCTATGTCCTGACTGTTAAGGAGAGGGGTGTCTGAAGAATGGGGTGAGGTTACAAGTGTATTAGAATCTATTAAAAATTACATCATTAATGTCGGGTTAAAAGCTTAATTTAACATTTCACAAATCATCATTCACTTTTGCACTTTCAACCCAACCTACCGCTATTACCAATTACCAATTACCAATTACCAACTAAACAAATTTCGTCAAATTCATTCGATATCTTTCTTTCTTAGTAACAGCAATTTCCCCAACTTCTAAACGTCCTTTACCACGAATAGCTATCAAATCTCCGCTCTTCAACTGATGAGAAGCTTGCTTAATTTCTTTCCAATTAACCCGAACATCACCAGCATTAATAAAATCAACCATCTTACTACGAGACATTCCGAAACCAGCAGAAGCAATCGCATCCAATCTTAAAGAAGCTTCCACTGTGGTTAATTCTTTCTTCTTTGGTTCTCTTATTTTTAATTCGCCAAAATCTATCTTTTGAGTCTTGACAGGAACCGAACGTACCTGGGTCAAACTTGTTTCTAAAAAATCAGCCAATTCCGGAACTACAACTACCTGCGCTCCTCGTTCCCCAAGTACAATAATATCGCCAGTTTTTTCCCTGACAATTCCCGTTCCCAACATTGCACCCAAAAAATCGCGGTGGGTAGCAGTATCAAACAGGAAATTACCAGCAATATTCAAAGCCACAAGTTCAACTTGTGATTCATCCAAAGGTAATTCGCTCCGAGCAATAGCAATTCTCTTCCGTTCCGCTTGCGGATATCCACCCCAAGCTAATAACTCAACTTCTGTTAAACGACTAAAACTTGAAGTAGCTTCAGCTAGCTCCGGTGGTGAAAGAAAGTCTGTAAAAATAACTTCCCAAGTTCTAATTGCTTGTTCAGCACAATCAATTACCCGAGCTATAGTATCTCGGTTTTCAACATTCTTTAAAATTTCTTCTCTTGGCAGCATTTAGTAAAGTTAGGAGTTAGGAGTTAGGAGTTAGGAGTTAGGAGTTAGGAGTTAGGAGTTAGGAGTTAATAATTATTATCCCATGCCCAATGCCCAATGCCCATTCCCCAATATTATTCTGCTGCATAACCTTGCAAATTTTCCGGGTCGAGTTGACGTAAAATCCGAGTTGTTTCGCGGTTGAGACTTTCAGCACCTTCAACTACAACTATATATTTACCAGCATCTAAGCGGTTGCGATAAGGTAAAGCGTCACCACCACCAACAACTAAACCAACTCCTCCACCAACAAAAATTGCACCTAAAGCTCCACTACCAGCACCTAATAATCCTCCGATTACAGCGTTACCAGTTTCTCCAGCCCATGCAAAAGTATTTAATCCAGTAATTAAATTAAAAGATAAACCTGCAAAAAAGCCAAACGGAACCAGCCAAAAAGACATAAACTTAGCTTGCTTTTTGGCTTGTTGTTTGGGGTCAATTAAACCGAATTCATCAGCAGATTTATAACCTCTACCGAGTATGGTGCTTTTGATACCCTTTTTTTCTAAAAGGGTGAAAGCTTCTTCTGCTGTTATCCTATCCGGGAATACTGCTACAAGATAGTTCATTGACTTTAAAGCTGTTATCTAAATTTGTCTGAAAAATTTGCTTTAACTAACAGCGTAGCAGTAGTGTCACTATAAATTCGATTTCTTAATTACTATTATCAGGAAGGGGGAGAAAGGGAGAATAAATTCTTTGTTGAGTAGGCAGCAAGATGCTCCCACTACACTTATAATTTCTAATTACTCGCTACTTGCTACTTGCTACTTGCTACTTGCTACTCATTCCTTGAGCAAATCCAAGGGTTCGCAAAATTGCGGTATACCTTGCTTAAAAATGTAAAGTAAAACCGGAGTTACTAAAACGGTGGGAAATGTCGGAGTTTTTTGAATTTGTTCCATAAGCTTGTCTACAGAACCTTCTGCTAAATCCGAACGATATTCTTGCTGACAAATTAACGAACGCCATTTTTTTGCTAAGCTATCCAACCATTCGGAATTAGCAATTTCTGGCTGCTGTCCGGCTTTTATAGCCAAATTTATTGCAGCATCTTCTAGGTCTCCGTCACAATCCTCAATTAAATCCAGGGCTTGCAGTGCTGGGGGATAATTGGCAAATGTAGAGCGAAATTGGGCAATTTCTTGCGATGTAACTGTAGTCATTAGAATACTTTAAAATCAAATAAATCTTACAGTATTTTAACTACAAAAAGTTAGCCAGAATACAATCTAGATATAATTAAAGGTTGCCTAGCATGATTTTAATCAGCTAATACGATTTTTTATTAAAGATGCGCTGAATTTAGCCCACGCAGGTGGTGGGCTTTGTTTGAGTAGCCCTATTCTTCGAGAGTAAGGGCAATTTAAGTGATTTAGCGCAGCCTCATACAGAATTGGTATAAGCTGCAAAAAATCAAAATATATCAAATCATCTCGCAATGAGTTAATGCTAATGGAGCCTTTAGCAAAGACATCGCATATAATGTCTTTCCAAATTTTCTAAATTCACTTGCTAAATTGTCTGTAAATTAATAAGCTAATATACTGATTGGCATAATTAGTCAAAAGTCCATAGCTACAAGTTAGAAGTTAATAACTACTAACCACTAACTATTAACTAATGACTAATTAACCATTAACGCAATCCTCTAGAAGTTACGGCACGTTGTAAACTAGCCAAGGCGCGGTTGTAATCCAGTATTGCGTTAATTCTATTACCTTCAGCTTGAGTCAAAGCGTTTTCTGCATCCAGAACTTCGAGTTGAGTTCCGACACCAGCTTGAAAGCGCAAACGAGCTAATCTTAAAGATTCTCTTGCTTGATTTAAAGCTGCTTCAGAGGTTTGCACGTTCTCTAAGTTTGATTCTAGTTGGGAATAAGCTTGCTCTACTTGAAAGCGGATTTGATTGCGAGTACTAGAAAACTGAGTTTCGGCTATCTCAGTGTCTACTTTAAACTGCGCTGCTCGCGCTTTTGATGCACCACCATCGAATAAGTTAAGGTTTGCTACTAATGCGACGCTATAACCGTTGGTCAATCCCACGCTATCGTTAAACTGGTCGAGCAGACTGTAGCTAGCTTCAACGGACACCTGGGGGCCTAGCTGTGCAAGTGCTTCCCGTCGCTGCTGCTTGTTAATGTTGCGCTGCGCTAACTGCTGTTGCAGTTCGGGACGATTTTGATAAGCCAAAACTATACTGTTTTCCAGGGATTGATTCCATAAACCAGCCAACTTGACTGGATCTGCTGCTGAAAGAGTACTTGACTGGGCTAGATTCAATCTAGTTACTAGCTGACGACGAGCAATTTGCTGTTGAGAACGAGCGTTTGTTAACTGTTGCTGGGAGTTTGCTAAGTTAACCTGAGTACGCAATGAATCAAAGCGCGTTCCAACACCAGCTTCTTCTAATGCTCGCGCATCTCGTAAACTGGCTTCAGCGTTAACTACAGCAGTTTTGGAAATGCGAACTTGTTCGTCTGCTTGCTGCAAGTTGTAATATTCAGTAGCTACGTTAAGCCGGATTTCTTCCGATAAACGCTCAACGTCTAATTCTTGCAAGCGTAGCTGTTCTTTTGCTTGACGAATGCGCGCAGACCGCAATCCTGATGTGTACACATCGTAAGTTATTTGCGCTCCACCACTAAAAGCGGTAGTGGGGTCATCAGTATCATCAGGTAAATCTTGAAGTCTACGTTGAAGTTCGGATTGTGCAGAAGAACTGCGACCTACTTGAGCATTTAAACCGACGTTAGGCAGTAAAGCGGCTCTTGCTACCTTCAACCCTGCTTTTGCCCGGTCTAGCTGCAATAAAGCGACTTGTAGCTCTTGATTATTGCGTCTTGCGAATTCTAAAGCCTGTTCTAATGTCAGTGGTTGATTTTGTTCAACTTTGACTTCCGAAGGCTTAGTGGGATATTGCAAGGGGTTTGCACTGGGGTCAAGGCTGGGAGCAATTGGTGCTGGGCCGTTTGAACCGGGTCTTACTGGCTGCACAAGGGCAGGAGAAACTGACTGAGCTAACCTATTTTTAGAAATAGAATTAGGAATAGAATTTATTTTTTGGCAAGCTGAAGCCGCAGAGGATGATAATGTATTTTGCAATTTTGCATCATCTTGTCCCCTTTGTGGATTATCCTGCTGTATGGGGCATGGTTGTACTTTTAATAAATCTGCCGCTCCCGATCCAGTAGCAATTTGCTGAAATTTTTGAAATATTTTCTCATCTGGGTTTCTCTTGACTCCCACGGGGGAAATTTTCTTGATTCCAGATGAATTGTTATTTCCATAAGAAATTTTTCGAGAAGCAGGTTTTCTCAGGGGCTGGACTAAACTTCTATGAGAAGTCGTTTTCAAGCCATCTGATTTGAGATTTAGCTCCGGTCTGCTTATCGCATTAATTGAGGCTCCAGTTTTCCCATTCACCTCCATTTTGCCAATCTGATGATGATTGACTGGTTTCTGGTTGACAAATTCAACCCCTGCGGGGGTAAATGGTGCTGGATACTTTTTGTCAACTGTATCAGTTGACGGTTTAAAAGTATTACTTAAAATATCTTCACCACTTTGACTAGTGGTAAAGATACTTGGATAAACACCCGAATGTGAGTTCTCCACAGTCACGGTATCAGCCAGAGTTGGCTGAGCAGTTAGGACTGCTGCTGTCACACCGGGTAATAAACTATTTAATATTTGCTGTGCTTTCACCGCAATTCCTCACACTACAATTAAGCGGCAGAAACTTATATTCTCACCACAGACTATATCACGCTTAGAACCCTGACAATGTAAACTCGAATGCTAAGAATCAGATGTTTGATCATCTTCAAAACTCCTAACAATTCGAGATAGTTCCGCTTTTTCATCGATACTAACGCGGCTCGGCACACCACTGATAATTCTTTCGTAATCTTGGAATGAATTTTTGATTTGCGGACCTTCACGTGTTATATTGTATTCCCTAATACCTTTATCGTGCCAGGAACCGCGCATCTTAAATACATTGATTGCTCGCGACATTTCCCCACGAATTTCGACATATTGCAATAGAATAATCGTGTCGGTGATAGTTGAAATATGAGAATCGGTGATTGAGTTTGAGCCTAAAAAATGGGTTGTAGTATTAGTAAAAAACCCTGTAATCTCCTCTTGTTTCGCGTAACCCGTTACACCAATCACAAATTGCCGGAATGCATTATTAGAAACACCTCTATCTAAAGCGCTAAGAGAATCTATAGCAATACGAGAAGGTTTAAATTCAGAAATTTCTGACTTAATAATTTGCAGATGATCCTCTAAACCAGTTGATTCGGGATAAGCACAAATAATTTTTAGCAATCCTTGTTTTTCTAACTCCTCGAAATCAATTCCCCAAGAACTAGCATTACGAGAAAGTTGAGCGCGGGATTCTTCATAGGCAAATAGTATCGAGCGTTCGCCTTGATAGCAACCTTCTTGTAAAAATTTACTGACTAACAAGGTTTTACCCGTACCTGTAGCTCCTGTAGCCAAAATAATCGAGTCTTTAAAAAATCCACCCCCACACATCCGGTCTAGGTATTCGACTCCTGAAGATACGCGAGCGTTTGAGGAGCGTTGAGTTAACTGCATCGCTCCCAATGGGAAAATATTGATTCCTTCGTTGGTGATTGTAAAAGGATATTCCCCTTTCATATGAGTCGTACCGCGTAATTTAAGAATTTCAACGGTTCTTCTCCGACGTTCTCCCTCTAAAACGTTACGGAAAATGATTACATTGTCCGAAACAAATTCTTCTACTCCGAATGTTGCTACCGGTCCGTATTCTTCTCGTCGTTCGGTTGTCATTACGGTAGTAACGCTTAAACTTTTTAAACGTGCTACCAAACGAAAAATTTCTCGTCGAACCAAACCCGCTGCTTCGTACTGTTGGAATATTGCTGTTACTGAATCAATAGAAATGCGTCTTGCTTTGTATTTTTTTATCGCGTATTGTAAACGCTCTATCAGTCCTGATAAGTCAAAATTACCGATGACTTCCTGACCTTCAGGATCGGGGGAAGCATCGAGTATAAATAACTGACCGTCGTCTATTAACTGCTGTAAATCCCAACCAAATATGTGAGCATTTCTAATAATATCGTTGGGAGCTTCTTCAAAAGTGACAAATATCCCTGGTTCTTTTAAGTGGGTAATACCGTTATAAAGAAATTGAAGAGAATATAATGTTTTACCCGTACCAGAGGTACCGCTGACTAGAGTTGTTCTACCTTTTGGCAATCCACCATGAGTAATATCATCAAAACCTTCTATTAAGGTGTGAATTTTTTCAACACCACGATTTGTTAAAGGTTGGTTGGTGTGTAGCGGTTTTTTTTTATCGCTCATTGCTTATTAATTACAAATAATAAATTGACCCTCCTAATTTTGGATTTTGCGGAAAGTTGGAAGAAAGAAGTCGGAAAAATTTTCTTTCTCTAAAGCTTTCCAAGAAGGATTTTGGATCTTAGATTAAAGAGTAAGGGGTAGCCATTCGCTACCGCAAGGAATAATCTTAAACCTAAAATTTTCCCTAATCTCCTCCTTCAAGAAGATAACAATCCAAAATTATAAATCTAAAATCTCAAATCGAATAGCTCCAAAATACTCCTTCATTAGTGCCCTTTTATTAACCTCTATATAGTTTACTATTCCGAGTTGTTTTCTTGCTCGTTTAATTGTGAATTCAACAAATTTAATCCGATAAGAACTCTTTCTTTATCAGATAGATCCCCAATTATTTTACGAACTGGTGGCGGTAAAATTTTTGACAGTGTTGGTGTAGCTAAAATTTTGTCTTCCTCTGCTTGCTGTGGGTTTTTCTGAACATCTATTACTTTTAAAGCATAAACTCCTTTGAAGTCCTGCTCTAATATTGTTTTTAGAGTTTTAAGTGCCTGTACTGAGTTAGGGGTGTTTCCTGATACGTAAAGCTTCAGGACGTAGGTTTGACCATCTGGATGGTTCATACGCGTATCTTGGGGTAGAAACTATTTATGACAAGAAAAGGGATAAATTTTAAACAGTATTTAAACAATAAATATTTATATTTCATCTATTTATCTTCTGATAAATAACAGAAAACATCAACCCGTCTTATGTCTGAGAGCGTCGATACATTTCGCACAAGTGAGCTAACATATCAATCAATGTCAAACGATAATCAAGAAGTAATGAACTATAATCATTTCTGCCTTCTATCTTTAACTGTTTGGAAAATTCATCGACTAACTCCATATGTATTTCGATTATTTGAGGCACGGGAATATTAACACGAAATATTGTATTAATAAATTTATCTATTTTTTCTTTTTGATTTACGTCATTGGTAAAATATTTAATTAGAATTTGCCGGTACTCAGATTTTATTTGTTGCAAAATTTCTTCTTTTTGTTTTGCATCCATTTGCTCGAAAAGGAGCATCATTTCAGATTGTGACATCTAACTACATATCCGATTTTCCCTATGGTTATTCATTCATCTAAAACTACGTATAGCCTTTTTGATTATTTATACAATAAAGGAAATAGTAATTTTATTTTTCAGTCAATTATCCGATTGTCAATCAGGTAACATAACCTTGAATTGTGATAAAAGAAATTCAGTGGCACGAGCATTGTTAAACATCATATTAAGTCATACATATTTTTATCGTTATCCTTGAAATAGAAAAATATTTATTGCAAGCAGCTAAACTTATCTACTTGTTTAGGAAAAAACTTTGAAAGCATACTATTCTTTATCGATATAATCTCCTTTTTCGGATTATTTAGCATTGGAATTCATTTAATTCTTTAATTATTTAATCAAGCACAATAAATCGCTTTCAATTGATAACACTTTGTCTTAGAAAGTAGATAGAAAAAACTAATTACAAATAATAATAATTTATATAAAGTTTTTATATTACTGCTATTGTGTTTTCAGTTAGTAAGCTTTATGCTGGAATTAAGCATTAAGGAATACTTTAGTTAAAAAAGAATAATCTTAATATTTGAAGTTTGCGGAATAATAAGATAGATGAAGTTAGTTTAAAAAATGTCGTAATTTGAATCATTATAATTACTAAAGATTTTTAGTGAAATTTTGGAGTAATAATTGTCTTAATACCTGCTATCAGATGCATTATGGTATTGACTCCCAAGGGACGCAAGTAATTGCCTCCTAATTGTATCCGCTGGCAGTAAAGGGAGAAACCGCCGCACCAACAGCTCTTGTAAGGTAAGTAGGCTCCCGCGAGATCAAGCTCCATGGCTTGCATCAAGCATGGAGTTTCGGTAAAAATCACCCTGTAATTGTTATCGCCTTTTTTAAGTATCAAGTCAAAGTAGACGACTTTTAAAAGGTACAAGACAAGCAGTGAGTTAGTGATGCCGGACGCTTCCTAAGGAAGAATAACTCCAGAAGGCATATGTCAATTCAACATTACCCGCTTTACGAGTTTATAACTAGAGTACATTGTTGCTACGAAACTACTTCTGTAAAAGAAGTGCTATCTTTTTTTGAACAAGACCAGCACCGTTCTCAACTAGTAGTACTCAACGAGCAACATATGCCTCTTTGTTTGCTCGATGCAACGAACCTGCTAGCGCTTGTAATCTATGGAAAACAGGATGAGCTAGGAAACACACACTTTGATGATTGGAATCTACCAATATCTTGTTTGGATGAAGAATTTATCCAACCAATCCAAATCTTAAGCTCATCTTTAAGTTTAGAGCAATTTGGTGCCAAATTGCGTAATCGAAAACTGCCAGTAAACTCTCAAAATTGGTTACTGGTAGATGAATATGGCAAATTTTTAGGGATTTTAGATAGTTGTAAGTTGTTAGGACACTTAGCTTTTTCCAAAAACAAAAAGGAAGTTGCAGCTACTTTAGGTCAAGTAGAAACAGGATATCAACAAGCGGGTAATTCTCTAAAGGTTCTTCCTAGAAATTTGAGAACCAATATCAATTCGGATAATTATTATGGTATCAGCTATGCGGATGCCAAGAATCAAATTCACGATAACGAGAATCGCGGCAAAAATCAGCTTGAGTATAAATATGTAGCCCAGTTACTCAAGAGACTTCCTTGGGCTTTAATGTTAGAGACAGATACTAAAGAAGTAGTATCGCGAAATCAGCTTTGGTACGAACAGCTTGGTGAATTAAGAGACCCCCAAGGTTTAAAAGAACTTTGGGAAAATACAATTGAAGGGAATGTGGTTTCACAAACAGATGCTGTGAATCCCGAGTTAAACTACTCAGCAGAAAATCATACCTTACACCGTTGTTTTATCGATAGCGAACCGGGTAGCTGCGTCTGCGTTGTAAAAATGCAGACAGGAGAAGAAAGAGTTTGGCGATTTGCGAAAATACCTGTAGAAAGTACCGATACGGATCTCCAGGAATTAAAGCATGAGGAAATAGCGGAAAATGGTAAATTGTGGTTAGTTCTGGCTACTGACATTACCGAACAGCAGCAGTTGACGCAAGAATTAGCAGCGAAAAACGCCGATTTAATTCAGCTTAATCGTTTGAAGGATGAATTTTTGGCTTGTATTAGTCATGAACTAAAAACTCCTTTAACAGCAGTATTGGGATTATCCCGTTTGCTATCCGACCAGCAGTTAGGAAAGCTTAACGATAGACAAGCACGATACGCTCAACTCATTCATCAAAGCGGTCGTCATTTGATGAGCGTCGTTAACGATATTTTAGATTTAACCCGCATGGAAACAGGTCAAATGACCTTGACCCCCGTCAAAGTTAATATCAAAAACGTTTGCGATCGCGCTTTAAATGAAGCGAAAGCGATTCACGCTCAAACAACCAAAGCGAAAGAATCGGATTTAGATGAAGAGTATCAGTTTATTCTGGATATTGAGTCAGGATTAGAAGAAATTATTGCCGACGAACTGCGTTTGCGTCAAATGCTGGTTCATTTGCTGTCCAACGCTTATAAATTTACTTCTAGTGGTGGTGAAATTGGTTTACAGATAAATAGTTGGGAAGGTTGGATAGCTTTTACCGTTTGGGATACAGGTATTGGTATTGCTGATAGTCAACAACATTTGATATTTCAAAAGTTCCAGCAGTTGGAAAATCCTCTGACCCGTCAACATGAAGGAACGGGTTTGGGTTTAGTATTAACTAGAGCATTAGCTCGACTTCATGGTGGTGATGTCAGCTTTTTATCTAGGGAAGGTTCGGGAAGCCAATTTACACTGCTTTTACCTCCATCTCCTCCTCATAAAGTGGTTGGGGAAATCGGTTTAAGCGATACAGAAGGATATTTAGCAAAAGACCTAGAAATTACAGAAGATAGACCATTACGTAGCTCTCCTTCTCTTAAGGAATTATCTGTAGAGAATATTCCTGTTTCTACAAAAAATTTATTATCTGCTAATAATCAAGATACTATTCACAAATTACAAACTTTTCCTAACAGTTTGGTATTAGTTGTAGAAACAGTAGCGAGATATATAGATGATTTTTCCAGATATCTTAGTACTTTAGGGTACAGAGTAGTAGTAGCTCGTTCTGGATGCGAAGCATTAGAAAAAGCTCGGAGACTACAACCCAAAGCTATTTTCATTAATCCCTTGCTTCCTATACTTTCGGGTTGGGACGTATTAACATTAATAAAATCAGATGCTGCAACTCGGGATATTCCGGTGATTGTGACAGCTAGTGCAGCAGAGAAAGAGCAAGCATTCGGCAAACGTGCCGATTATTTTCTTAGTTTACCAGTACAGTATCAAGCCTATGCGGGGTAATTAGAAACTCAATGCGATATACCCGAAGAAAAACCAACAGATATTAAAAACTGTAATACCCTCGAAGCAAAAACCCCGTTGCGGATATTGAGATTAGTTGAACCCGAGGTAGAATCATTAAGTTATGATGCATCTTTAGGAAAACATCGGGTCATAGAAGCAGATGACTTAGAACAAGCACAACTTTTAGCTCGTGTTTGGAAGTTCGATGTGGCTTTATTAGATGTAGAAATGCCTATTGCTGAGACTTACTTAGAAAAAATTGGTGAGAGTAAATCTTTAGCATCTCTACCTTTAGTAACTCGTAACGTAGAAACAACGCAAGCAGCATCAAAGATTAATAGTCTATCGGTATTTCCTTGTTTAACGCAGCTAGGAAAACATAACAATATTGATAAAGAAAAAGCACCAACTTTACTATCAGTATTACAAATTGCTGCTGGTATATGCTGTCCTCCAAACATTTTAGTTGTTGATTTCAACATAATTCCCGATTTACCAGGAGCAGTAATAGATTCTGAAACAAAGGAAACGAAGAAAAATAATCGCAAAGCAAGTAATTTACCCTGTAGCTCAAAACTTCCTTGTCCATTAAATGACGAAGAAATTCAGACAAATCGTCCAACCGAATGGTTTCAAGCTTTAGTTCAATACCTACAAACAGCGGGTTTTAAAGCAGCCATTTGTAATACTTGGGAAGAACTTCTACAACTGCTACGTCACGAAAGTGTCGATTTACTGTTGATTTGCTTGGGAGAATCAACCATAGAAATAAAAATTCAATCAGTAATAGAAATATTAGAAAAAAAAGCTTTGGATTTACCACCACTGCTACTACTCGACCAAGGATTAAATTCCAATCAAATTGAATTAGAAAAATCCGAAACTTCAGCAACTACTAGTACACAAGTTTTGCCTCGTTCAATTTCTATGGAAAATCTATTAACTAGAATTAATCAAGCTTTGTCAATTAACAATTAACAGTTATCAGTTATCAGTTATCAGTTATCAGTTATCAGTTAACAATTAACAGTAAACTACATTAATTGTGAATGGTTAAAAGGTTTTTAGTAAACGATTTATCACTCGGATTGAGGACTAAAGTCTCTATTAAGAACCTTTATTGTCAATTAATAATTAGTAAGGAATAGTTAGTAATGTTGGGTTGCGCTTTGCTTAACCCAACTTACGAGGATGATAACTGATAACTGTTCACTGATAACTGTTCACTGTTCACTGTTCACTGATTGTGGCTCGAATCAAACCATATGCTTGTTTTTCAGCTAACTTTTCATATTCGGTTGATTCTAGACCCAATTTAGGAAACCTTTTTGGTTCTGCTAATACTAATATTGAGCCAGATTTTGCTTGATTGTTAATATAATCTGCTGCTTTCTGGTTAGTTTTAATATAATTAATTTTACTTTCAGCATAAAAAGCAACGCTGGGCTTTTTAAACCCAATCATTAATATTTCTTCTCCAGGTTCTTGTATCTGTGCTGCTAATTGCGATAGTTGCTTCAAAGGTAGCTGACGACTAGCATCCGATACAAATAAAGCAGGAGTTAAAACCAATATAGTGAATGCAGAAAATGCTAGTAAGTTGATACCGATTAAATGTAAATAACGACGACGTATTAAGAAAATCGCAATAATTACAGCCGCAGCTACCCAAATAATTCCTCCCAAAACTGGTAAATTAGACCTTTGCAGCATTTGTTGAAAATTTGGTGCTGCTGGGTCGGGACCGATTAATTTAGTAACTTCAAAAAAGGCAAATCCTACTGCTGAGATAAAGATGACATTGAAGCATCCGCTTGCTTGCATTAAAGGTGAAGAAAGAAAAACTGGAGATACAGATTGAGATACTTTTCTAATATTATCTGTACTTTTATCTACTATTAAATCACTCCACAATAATGCGATTAAAATACCAGCCGCTGGCATTAATGGTAATACATAGCTGGGAAGCTTAGTAACAGCAATTGTAAAAAAGCTAAAAACACCAATAAACCACCAAAAAGCAAATAAACCAAGTTGTTGAGAGCGTTCCGTAGATACCCACGCTTGACGCTGCCAAAACTTCAGTCTTATCATCGCAGCAGGTAAGTAAACTGCATAGGGAGCAAAACCAACCGCTACGACTATAAAGTAAAAGTACCAAGGAGCCGAATGTCCGTTAACAACATCCGTAAACCGCTCAACGTTATGTAAACCGAAAAACGAATCAATAAAATTCCAACCATTTTCCCAAGTTACCAATGCATACCAGGGAACTGACACCGCAGCAATAACAAATAAACCTCGTATTAGATGAATTTCTTTAACTACCTGCCAAAAATTTCCCAGATAAACTAAAAATAGAAAAATAATAAAACCGGGTAAAACAATACCCACAGGTCCTTTAGTTAAAATAGCTAGACCAATTAATACATAAAAAGCAAAATACCAGCGTGCTTTGAAATTAGATTCCGCAGGTTGGGAATATCCGTGAAAAAAGCATAGCAGAGCCGAACACATGCATCCGGTCAGCAGCATATCCGAAACACCTACCCGACCCCAAGCAATCATTTCCGGATTCAAAGCTATCACAGCAGCACCCAAACCAGCAGTTAACCAACGTCGAGAAGGACGGTCAACTCCCTGCAAACCGTCTCTTTGAGCTTGCTGCCAATGTAGAGTATAAAATGCCAAACCAACCACACCCAAAGCCGCAATAGCAGAAGGTAAACGTACAGCCCATTCATTCACCCCAAAAATCGTGTAGGCTATTGCCTGACACCAGTAAATCAAAGCAGGTTTATCAAAACGAGTTTCCCCATTAAAATAAGGTGTAATCCAATCACCCGTAATGTACATTTGACGAGAAGCTTCCGCAAATAGCGGTTCAGTCTCATCAATCAAGCTAAAATTTCCCAAACCCCAAAAAAAAGCAATCCCCGAAACCAAAATTACCCATAAAATTGATAGCCCCACAGCCAGAACCGCACGCTTTGACTTATTCTTCCACCAATGCTTGGAAACACTTTGAATCATCAGTTTATAATCAGTAAGACACTAGTTATTAGTCATTAATAATTGGCTGTTAGTCAATGATAAGAGACAACAATACCACTCCACATTAAAATGACTCTGACAAAAATGCTCGGTTCCTTTCTTCTTGGGAGATGGGGAAGAGGGGGAAGAGGGGGAAGATGGGGAAGAAGGGGTAGAAATAATAATACTAACTCTTAATTCCTAACTCATAACTCCTAACTCCTAACTCCTAATTCCTAACTC
>ERZ1740070.1372-NODE-1372-length-15349-cov-9.450307_pt1 | contig 15349 bp, 8 predicted proteins | sample MGYA00581734_ERZ1740070 | MGnify/ENA primary metagenome ERZ1740070 (study PRJEB43018, sample SAMN04849744) | marine metagenome | isolation source: floating plastic debris | place: Pacific Ocean | collected 2008-09-01 | study: EMG produced TPA metagenomics...
CCGCTGCGCGCGTCGGTCTCCGCCGGCCGCGCTCCCTCCCCCCGGGGCCTGGGGGCCCCGCGCGGCGAGGGCCGGGAGCGCGGCGAACGACGTCGCGGCGGGCCCCGTGGCGAGCGCGGCCGTGAACGAGATGGAGGGCGAGGGTTCGGCCAGCGCGGCCCCGAGCGCCCCAGCCGCGAGCAGATGCTCAAGCGGTTCGATGCTGATGGCGACGGCGAGCTCAGCGAGGCCGAGCGCGAGACCGCCAAGGCGGCACACCGCGAGAAGAAGGAAGCCTTCAAGGCGAAGATGCTCGAGAAGTTCGACACGGATGGCAACGGCGAGCTCAGCGAGACCGAGCGCCAAGCGGCCCGCGAGCAGCACCGCGAGCGTGAGCAGCAGAAGCGAGCCGCGAAGAAGGCCGAGATGCTTGAGCGGTTCGACGCGAACGGCGACGGCGAGATCGGCGAGGTTGAGCGCGAGGCGATCCGTGCCGAGCGCGAGGCAAAGAAGGCCGCGTTCATCGAGCAGTTCGACGCGAACGGCGATGGTGAGCTCACCGGCGATGAGCGGGCCGCGGCGGGCGAGTTCAAGAAGGCCGAGCGTGAGGCAAAGCGCGAGCTCCGCAGGCTCGACTTCAATGGTGACGGTGCGGTGACCGAAGCCGACCTCCCCGGCGCGACCGAGGCGGTCATGCAGGGCGACGAGCGAGCGGACCTCAACCGCGACGGCGTGGTCGACCAGGCCGACCTTGCGGAGCTGGTCAACAAGATTGGCTCGAGCAACTGACCGATCTCGAGACGCACCCGCGCCTCACGGTCAGAACACGTTGACGCCGCGACGGACTCGCCCGAGCCGTCGCGGCGTTTTTCTTTGGGTGTGCGTGATCGATTTCGCGGGCTGGGCGATCTCGGGCATCCCCGCGGCGTGCGCTCGGTACGATGGCCCGATGGCGGACGCGACGCACATGGCAGGCGGCGGGAACCCCGGCGGAAGCGGGGGCGGCGACGCCTCGCTGTACCTGCACCCGCAGACGCTCGCCCGGCTCAAGTCGTTCGAGCTGCGGGCGAAGCACATCGTCGAGGGCGTGATGACGGGCCAGCATCGCTCGCCGATGCAGGGCTTCAGCGTCGAGTTCGCGCAGCACCGCGCATACGCGCCGGGCGACGACATCCGCCACCTAGATTGGAAGGTCTTCGCGCGCACCGACAAGCTGCACCTCAAGCAGTACCAGCAAGAGACCAACCTCGACCTGGTATTGATGGTCGACGCTTCCGGATCGATGAAGTTCGGCAGCCGATCGTTTGCCGAGGCGTCGGGCTCGGGCATGAAGCTGAGTCCCGACGGCAGGCCCGAGTGGAGCAAGTTCGACCACGCGACCGCACTGGCTGCGGCGCTCGCGTACGTCACGCTCCAGCAGGGTGATCGGGCCGGGCTCGTCACGTACGCCGACGAGGTCACCGGCATGGTGCGGCGTTCGAGCGCGATGGGCGCGTGGCGGCAGATCGTCGGTGCGCTGTCCACTCATGCGATCGATAGGCCGAGCGACATCGGCCGATCGATCGACCAGACGCTCGCGAAGATCACCAACAAGTGCCTGCTGGTGATCATCAGCGACTTCTTCGAGGACCGCGACGCGATCCGTGCGGCCCTCGCACGCGTGCGGCACCGCGGGCACGACGCGGTGCTCTTCCAGGTGCTCGACCGACGCGAGATCGATTTCGACTACGAAGACGCGGCACCGTTTGAGGGCCTTGAGGGCGAGGGGCTTCTGAAGATTGATCCAAGGCTTGTGCGTGAGGGGTATCTCGAGGCGATCAATGCGCACCTTGCTGAGGTGAAGCGGCTCTCGCTGCGGTTCGGGTACGACTACCACCTCGTGCGCACGAGCGACTGGCTCGGCCCGCCGTTGGCGGCGTACCTCGCGCGGCGCAACGCGCAGCTCAAGCGGAGCAAGCAGGGCTGATGGGTGCTGCCTCGCTCGCGTTTGTGTCGTTCGCGCACCCCGCCCTGCTCGCGGTGGGGTTAGCGGCGATTGCGCTGCCGATTTTGATCCATCTGCTTATGCGGCGTCGGCGTCGGCCCGTGCCCTGGGCTGCCATGCGGTTCTTGGCTGAGGCACTGAAACGCCAGCGGCGTCGGCTGCGACTCCAGCAGTGGTTGCTGCTCGCTGCGCGGTGTCTGCTCATCGCGCTGATTGGCATCGCGATCGCCCGACCGATCTTGAGCGGCGACGGGCTCGCCGGCGGCGGGCCTCGCACGGTCGTGCTTCTTGTAGATAACTCGATCACGTCGGGCCTGGATGGCGACGGCACCGGAGAAACCGAGCTTGATACGCACCGGGCTGCGGCCCGGCGTGTGCTCGAATCGCTCGACGCGATGCGCGGCGACCAAGCGGCGCTCATCGCGCTGGCGGGCCCGGTCGAGCCGGTGGTCTTCCCGCCCGCGGCCGATGTGGGCGGTGTCGCATCGGCGCTCACGCGCGTGCGCCCAGCCGACTCGCGGGCGGATCTGGCGGGCGGGATCGAGCTCGCGACGTCGTTGCTCTCTGACGATGTCGATGCGATCGAGATTGTGCTCGTCACCGCAGGTCGGGCCGGATCGCTCGGGCTCGAGCAGCGACTCGCCGAACAGCCCGAGCTTGCCGACCGCGTCTCGGTGCGTGTGGTGATGCCGGAGAACACCGCGCCCGTCGACAACGTCGCGGTCGTTGATGTCTCGCCGTTGCGGCGGCTGTTGCTCGGCGCGGGCACCGACGCGGGGCTCGGGCAGGTTCGCGTTCGCCTCGCGCGGTTCGGGCCCGGCGTGGGCACCGCGGCTGCGTCGCGCGTGACGCTTGCTGCGGCTTCGCGCGACGCGAGCAGCACCATCGGCGCTTCGGTCGTGCGCTGGTCGCCGGGCCAGACCGAGGCCGAGGTCGCGGTCACCGCGGACTTCGGCTCGCTCGACGCGGACGTGCGATCGATCGTGCTTCGCGCCTCGATCGACGCCGACGCGATCGCGGCGGACAACACGCGCTCGACACTCGTTCGCTTGCGCGATTCGCTTCGCGTGGGCATCGTTGGCACGCCGGGCGGGAGCGCGGGCTTTACCCCAGCGGACTGGGCCCGCCTGGCCCTTGCGCCCGGCGGCACCGAGCCGGTGCGCATCGAGACCATTCGGCCCGGCACGCTCGACACCGCAACGCTCGCCGGGCTCGACGCCCTTATTGTCGTCGCGCCCGATCGCGTGGTCGGCGATGAGTGGGCGAGGCTTCGCGATTTCGTGGACCGTGGCGGCACGCTCGTGCTCCCTGCATCGGCCGATATGAGCGTCCAGCGCTGGCCTGACGCTGCCAGCGAAGCGCTCTCGCTCGAGTGGCGCATCGCCCGCGAGCCCGTCGAAGCGGAGGCAGGTCTGTCGATCTCTCCCTCGCAGGGTGATCTCGACGAGCTGCTCGCGCTGGTGCGGGCCGAGCTTGATGGCTTGCTCCAGCCGGTGCGCGTGATGCGCCGGCTTGGTGTTGAGGACACGGGCTCGCTGCGTTCGGCGATCACGCTCACAACAGGCGAGCCTTGGATGCTCGTCGGCCGGGGCTCATCGGAGCGGGGCGTGATCGTCTTCCTCGCCAGCGCACTCGACCTGGCGTGGACCGACCTGCCCGCCAAGCCCCTGATCGTGCCGATGCTCAACGAGATTTTGCGCCAGGGCGCCGGGCTTGGTGGCGGTGATCGCGAGGTTGTCGCGGGCGCCGCGTTCGACGTGCCGCCGTCTGCGGCGATGCTCGCGGGCGATAATGGCGACGCGCGGAGAATCGCGAGCGACGGCCGATCGCTCGAGACACCGATCCGCCGCGCGGGCACGTGGGAGGTCCGCACGGGCGAGGGCACCGCGATCGCGGCCGTGCTAGTCAACGCCGATCCGACTGGTAGTCCCACGGACATAATCGACATGCAGCGCGTGGACGCGTGGCTCGCGGCCGGCGGCATCAATGACACACAGCTCGAGGTCAGGGGCTCCAACCAAGACAACGCAGATGCAGATGCAGCAGACGCCGGCGGCGGCCGACTCGCGGCGTGGCTCCTCGCCATCGCGCTCGGCATGGCTCTGGTCGAGCTTGTGCTGGCACGCTGGACCAGCGCGCCTCGCATCTCGGCGACGGCAGGCACGACACCGGGGACGAGCACGGGCACAACGACGGGAACCGCCGCGTGAACGAACTGCTCAACACGATCTTCGGGCTTGATGGCCTGGGCTTCGGCTCGGAGGGCGCTCGGTTCTCTTTCGCGTGGGAGCTGCCCGCGTACGCGTGGGCGTTGCTGCTCTTGGGCGCCGCGGGCCTCGCGTGGTGGTGCTATTGGCGCATCGCTGGGCCGGTGCGCGCGCGGGTGGGGCTTGGCGTCGTGCGTGGTTTTTTGCTCGCGCTCGTTCTTGTGCTCGCCGCGGGGCCGCAGCTCACGCGAACGAACGAGCGCGTCGAGAAAGACTGGATCGCGGTGCTGGTTGACCGGTCGGCTTCGCTCGGCGTGGCGGACGCGCCCGGCGGACAGACGCGAGACGATCAGCTTCGCGCGGCGCTGGCAGCATCGGGCGAGGCGTGGGACGAGCTTGCCGCGGACCGCAACGTGCTGTGGCTCGGATTCGACGCGGGCGTCTATGACATCGATCCGCAGAGCCTTGCGGAGGCCGCCGGGCCGAGCACGCGTGTGGATGTTGCGCTCGATCGGGTGCTGGCGCGGCTTGCCGCCGAGCCGATCAGTTCGATCGTGCTGCTGTCGGATGGACGATCCGTCAGCGAGCCGAGCCGGGGTGTCGTGCGGGCGTTGCGGGCGCAGCGTGTGCCGGTGCTCGCGCTGCCGCTCGGCAGCGCCGAGCCCGTGGGCGACTGGACGGTCGAGCGTGCCGATGCGCCGGCCGCGGCGTTTCTCGATGATGTCGTGCCCGTGCGCGTGCGCCTCGAACGCCGCGGCAGCGCCGGCTCGGCCCGCGTCGAGCTTGTCGACCGCGCGACGGGCCTCGTGCTCGACACCCAGCCCGCGCCCGAGCCCGAGATTGGCGCAACCACGACCGAGTTGACACTGACGCATCGCGCAGCGGACGCGGGCGACTCGGACTGGATCGTGCGTGTGGTGCCCGATGGGCGCGACCTGATCCCGTCGAATAATGAACGCTCGATGTCGATCGAGCTGATCGATCGGCCGCTGCGGATCGCGTACTTCGACGGATACCCGCGGTGGGAGCAGCGGTACGTGAAAAACCTTCTGCTGCGCGAGGCGTCGATCGAGTCGGCGTCGCTCTTGCTCGCGACCGATCGGGCGTATCTGCAAGAGGGCGCGATCACGATCTCGGCGCTGCCGCGGTCGCCCGAGGAGTGGGCCGACTTTGACGTTGTCGTTATCGGCGATGTTGGGCCCGATGTGTTCTCGCAACAACAGCTCGAATCGCTCCGCGACCACATCGCGGTGCGCGGCGCGGGCTTGCTCTGGATCGCAGGCTCGGGCGCGACGCCGGGTGCGTGGGCGGGCACGCCGCTCGCGGACTTGCTGCCGTTCACGAATGCCGCGGGCGTCGGGCCGATCTTGTCCGAGGTCGTTATGACGCGTCAGCCCGCGTCGGAACGGCTTGGCCTGCTCGCGCTCGACGATTCGGCAGCGGGCGGCTGGCCCGATCGCCTCACCGATCCGGCGAGCGGGTTCAGCCTTCTTCGGTACGCGCAGCAGATCGACGCCGACACGGTCAAGCCCGCGAGCGATGTGCTTGCTGCGTTCGCGCGTGCCGATGGCTCGGCAACACCCGCGGTCCTCTTGATGCGGTTCGGCGCGGGCAAGGTCGTCTACGTCGCGACCGACGAGACGTGGCGCTGGCGATACGCGCTGGGCGAGGTTTTGCAAGAGCGGTTCTGGCTGCCGTTGCTCCGGCATCTCGGGCGCGCGAGCGCCACGCGGGCGGGGCGCGCGTTTGAGCTGACGGTGAGCCCGCGCGAGGCAACGCCGGGCCGACCGGTGCGGGTGTCGCTCGAGCTGCTCGATCAGGCCTTGATCGATTCGGCCCCATCGCGGGTTTCGGTGCGCGTGCGCTCGGGCGGGCGGGACGCGGGCACGCTCGAGCTCGCGCCCGAGCCGGGCGAGGGCTCGGTCTTCGCCGCGACCTGGACCGCGCCCGAGGCCGGCCGATACGACCTGGAAGCGACGGGCCTCGGCATCGCGCCGGGCGTGTCGCTGCGCGTCCGGCCCGACGACGACGAGCTTCGCACGCCTGATGCCGACCACGCGATGCTCGCGGCACTCGCCGAACAGACCGGCGGGCGCATCCTGACCGTTACCGATCTTTCTCGTCTTCCCGAGATCGCGCCCAACCGCGAGCGGCGGACCGAGGCGCCGCCGGACGTGGCGACACTCTGGGACACGCTGGCCGCCCTCATCGCGGTGCTCTCGCTCGTCGCGATCGAGTGGGTGGGCCGCCGGCTGATCAAGCTGCTGTGACGCGGGCGTGGCGAGCCTCGGCACTTCCCGCGTGCGGCCCAGAGGCATGCAGGCGATGATGCTGCCACGGGCTGTCATCCGAGGCAGATATCGCAAAGTCACTCCGGGCCGGAAAACGAACGCATCGGCAGGAGCACGCGGGTGGTATTCCTGCGAATAGGGTGATGTGATCAGACGATAATCAAACTGGCAGCGGCCGATCAGACCGACGTGACAAGCCGTAGAAACTCGCATCGAACACACGGAGACAGACACGACGACCAGCCCCACCAACCGTCCGCTCGGCTCCGCCCACGACGCGGTGGCCGGTATTGGTGCGCGTGCGCGGCGGCTGTTGATCGTCGCGGAGGTCTCGGCTGTCGTGCTGGCGCTGGTGATCGCCGCTATCGCGCTGGGGTTGATTGACTTCGGCTTGCGGTTTCCCGCGCCGCTGCGCGTCGGGATTTGGCTGATCGGTGCTGCTGGGCTCGGCGTGATGATTTGGCGGCGGGTGCTGCCCGCGTGGCGATTCCGCCCGAGCCCGACGCAAGTCGCGTTGCGCGTCGAGAACACCGACGCCGGCCGAGACGCGGGCCTCTCCGGGCTGCTCGCCTCCGCACTCGAACTCGAACGCCGGCCCGAGGCAAGCAACCCGACCGAAGAAGCGCTACGACAACGTGTGGTCGGCGACGCGGCACAACGGTTCCAATCCATGCGCGCCGCAGACGTCTTGCGACCCCGCCGGACCGGCGTGTGGATCGGTCGATGTGCTGCGGGGCTCGCGGCGGCCTTGGCGCTCTACGCGGTGTCGCCCTCGCTCACGACGACGGGCGCCCTGCGCGTGCTCGCGCCATGGGCTGGCGCGGAATGGCCGAAGCGGACTGGCGTTGTCGATGCGGGCACGCCCGAGGTGCTCGCGCTCGGTGAGACGGTGCCGTTGCGTGCGGCGCTGACAAAGACGAACCGCGAGGCGGGACGCACAGCGGTATGGGTGCGTTATCGCACGATTGCCGACGGGCGCACCGAGTCGTGGACTCGCGCGCGGCTGACTTCGCAACAACAGGATGTTGACACGGCGAGCGGCGAGCGCGGCGAGTTGTTCGAGCGCCTTGTCGAGCCCGCCGCGGCATCACGCGGCTCGGGCGAGCTGCGCCTCGAGTACCGCTTCGAGACCGACGACGACTTGACATCCACGCGTGAGGTGCTGCTTGTCGCGCCGCCTGCGGTCGCTTCGGCGATCGCGACGGTGGTCCCGCCCGATTATGCCGAGGCCGAGGCGTCGATCGCTGGCTCGCCGCTCGCGACGCTCGCCCGCGGCGAGGTGACGCTTGGCACAGGGCTCGACCAACGGGCCCTCGTCGGCCCCGTGCTCGAGGGCTCGCGGGTCACGCTCGACATCGAATTCACCAAGCCGATCAGCGCAATCGAGGCGGTCGAGTCGCTCATCGAGCCTGCGCCGGCGGGGCTTGTCGTGCAACGTGGCGGCGAGTCGGGCGGGCGGGCGACCTCGTGGCAGATCGAGTTCGATGCGGACGAGTCTGTCCGGCTGCCGGTGCGTGTGCGTGACGAGTACGGCATCGAGCCGGCCGAGGAGCCGGTGTTTTCGGTGCGTGTGCGTGTCGACGCGCCGCCGAGCGTGGCGCTGACCGAGCCCATGCGGGACGAGATCGTGCTGCCCTCTGCTGTGGTCGAGGTTGCTGGCGAGGCCCGCGACGATGTTGCGGTCGACTGGGTGACGATCGAGCGCCGGGTCGCGCGGGTGCCGCGTGAGTCTGCGGGTGCTCCGCCCGGCGAGGCCGGCGAGGCCGAGACGCTTGCGCGTGTCGAGCGCGTTGACCGACGCAGCCTTGCTCTGGCGAGTGAGGCGCGGGTCGAGCTCGATCTTGCCGAGCTCTCGCTTGTGCCGGGCGACGAAGTCGTGCTGACCGCGACGGCTCGTGACGCGAAGACGGATCGCAACCCGACGGTGTCGCCGCCGCGCGTGCTGCGGATCATCGATTCGGCCCGGTTCGTCGAGCAGGTCCAGCGCGAACTCGGCGGGCTGCGGGAAGCGGCAATCGCGATCGACGAGCAGCAGGCGGCTGTCCAGCGGGCAACGGAGCGGTCGCCGACAGATCCATCGGTCGCGGGCGACCAGGGCGATGTGTCGGACCGCGTGGCGCAGCTCGGCGAGCGTGCCGAGGCGCTTGCGCAGCGGATCGGGCGGAACCGTCTGAACGACGAGGCGCTCGAGGACTTGGTTGCCGAGGCGGGCGAGATGCTCGAGCGTGCGGCGGACGCGGCAGATGAGGCGGCCGGGGCGCTGCGGACGCAACCGCCGGATGCGCCGACCGCGCAAGACGCGCAGCAGCGCGTGCGATCCGAGCTTGCCCGACTCGCCGAACTGCTCGACCAGGGACAGGACGCGTGGGTCGCCCGCCGGCGTCTGGAGACGTTGCTCGATCGGCAGCGCGAGCTGGCCGAGCAGACCGCGCGGGCGGGGGCGGAGACGTTCGGCCAATCGATGGACCAGCTCACGCCCGAGCAGCAGCAATCGCTGGAGTCTCTCGCGCAGGAACAGGCCGAGGCGGCGCAGCAGGCCGAGGATGCGCTGCGCGAGCTCGATGAGCGTGCCGAGGCGTTTGCGGAAGCCGACCCGGCGCAGGCGAGCGCGATGAGCGAGGCGGCGCAGCAAGGCCGGGAGTCCGCGCTCGCCGAGCAGATGCAGGAAGCGGCCGAGCAGGTCGGGCAGAACCAGACCGCCCAAGCCGGCGAGGCCCAGCAAGACGCGATCGAGGCGCTCGAGGAGATGCTCGAGCAGCTCGACGAGCAACGGCGCAATCGCGACGAGACGCTCTCGCGCGCACTGGCGAGCGTGATCGAATCGCTTGAGCTGCTCATCCGCACGCAGGAATCGGAGATCGCGGCACTCGATGCCGCGTTGCCGACCGCGGCATTCGACGGGCTCGATGTTCGGCTGATCCGCCTTCGCGATCAGACGCTCGCGCTTGGGCAGGAGACGCGGGCGCAGATGCGTGAGCTCGGGCCCGTCGCGGACCTGATCGACGCGGCGGTGGTGCACCAGGGCGAGGCGGTCGTTGCGCTCCGGGCCGAGCCGGTCGACGGCGTCGCAGCGGTCGAACGCGAGCGTCTTGCACTGACCCGGCTGCGCGATGCGCTCGCCGAGGCCGAGCGATTGCAAGAGCGGGCCGAGGACCGGGCCGCACGCCGGGAACGCGAGGAGCTCAAGCGGGCGTATCGCGAGGCGCTTGAGTCGCAGGTCGCGGTGCGTGTCGCAACCGAGCCATTGGCAGCGCGCGACCTGACGCGGCGCGAACGCATCGATCTCCGCCGACTTGGCGACGACCAAGACTCGGTGCGCGTGACGCTTGAAGAGCTGCGCGAGCAGAGCGAGGATCTCGCGGATGCGCTGGTCTTTGATTACGCGCATGAGCGGTTGGCAGCACTCACGCTCACATCGCGAGACGACCTCGCGGCAGGGCGCGCGACCGCGGCGACGTTGACGACGCAAGACCGCGCAGCCCGCGTGCTTCGATCACTGATCGAGGCACTCGAAGACCCCGAGACCGAAGAAGACTTCCGCGAGGCGGGCGGCGACCAGGGCCAAGGGCAGGGCCAGCAAGGCGGCGGCGACCAGGGAACCATCCCGCCGATCGCGCAACTGAAGCTGCTACGAGCGATGCAAGAAGAGGCGGCTGATCGCACGCGTGCGGTGCACACGGGCAACGACCCGAACGCCGAAGAGCTCGAGGATGTTGGCACGTTGCAACGCCGACTCGGCTCGATCGGTGCCGAGCTCATCCGCGACATGCAACAAGGTGGAGGACAGGGTGGCGGGCCGGGCGGCGGGCCCAGTGGGCTGCCGGGAGGATCGCCATGATCGCAGCACGTCGACTGAAGCAGTTCACGCTCGCGGGGACTCTTGCCGTGTCGTGCATCGGGCTGCGTGCGGCGCGGGCCGAGCCGATCCCATCGCTCGATGAGTTGCTGGGATTGCCCGAGTCGAGCCGACCTATGGAGCGCCCTGATCGGCCGGGCATTTTCCAGGACGACCCGACAGCGGGCGAGCTTGCCGAGAAGCTGTCGGGCGAGCAGATGTCCCAGGCGTTCTTGCAGGCGGTCGACCTTATGGACACGACCGCCGACCGGATCACGCGCGGCCGCGATCCGGGGCTTGTCACGCAGCGTTTGCAGCGGGACATCCTGCGCACGCTCGACCAGCTGATCGCGTCTTCGAGCGAAGAAGAATCCAGCTCGAGTTCTTCAAGCTCGTCGAGCGAGCAGCAACAACAGCAGCAACCGAGCCAGCCGCAGGAACAGCAGCAGTCGCAAGAGCCGGGCAGCGATGGGTCCCAGGAATCCACGCCTCCGGGAGCGCAGTCGGGCCCGTTGAATCCCGAGCTCGCCGCGAACCGTGCCGCGTGGGGTGCGTTGCCCGAGCGTACGCGCGAGGCGTTGTTGCAGGGCTCGAGTGAACCGTTCAGCGTTCTCTACCAGCGGCTGACCGAGCGGTACTACCGCCGCATCGCCGAGGAGGCATCAGAATGAGTGCGCACCGAGTAACACCGTGGCTTGGGCGAATCGCAGCGTGCGGCGCACTCATCGCCGCGGCCAGCGCGACCCAGCCCGACGCCGGACCACCCGCAGTCGGCAGCGGCAGTGCGCAGAACAACGTCGCGGCCGGCGAGATCACGCCCGCGCTCGACGCCGCGGTGACCAAGGGCCTCGTACATCTCGCGTCGCTCCAGCACGAGGACGGCTCATTCGGCAGCGGGCGCTACGGCAAGAACGTGGCGATCACCAGCATCGCCTGCCTCGCGTTCATGGCCGACGGGCACCTGCCGGGTCGCGGCGTGTACGGCGACGCGGTCGAGCGTGGGCTGGAATTCGTGCTGCGCCACTCGGCCGAGAACGGATTGCTCGCAGCGGAGGCAGCCAACGGGCCGATGTACGGGCATGGCTTCGCGACGCTGTTCCTCGGCGAGGTCTACGGCATGACCGCGGGCGGCGGCGACACCGAGCTCTCGCGGCGAACGCACGAGGCGCTGGTCAAGGCGGTGCGCCTGATCGAGCGCTCGCAAAACGACGAGGGCGGCTGGCGGTACAACCCCGTGCCCTATGACGCGGATGTGTCGGTCACCATCTGCCAGATCATGGGCCTGCGGGCGGCGCGCAACGCGGGCATCGAGGTCAACCGCGACACGATCGACCGTGCGGTGCAGTATGTCCGCCGATGCCAGCTGCCCGATGGCGGCTTTAGCTATCAGCTCAACTCCGGCGACGCGGCCTGGCCTCGCTCGGCGGCCGGCGTCGCGAGCCTCTACTACGCCGGCATCTACGAGGGCGCCGACATCGATCGCGGCCTGACGTACCTGGTCGACACGGCGATGCCGGGCGAGAATCGCGCATCGCGTGCGCACTACTTCTATGGGCACTACTACGCGGTGCAGTCGATGTACCTCGCGGGCGGCTCGTACTGGGCCGAGTGGTGGCCCGCGATCCGGGCAGAGCTGCTCTCGACCCAGCAGCCCTCGGGAGCCTGGGAGGATCGCACCGTTGGCCCGGCCTACGGAACGTCGATGGCACTCATCATTCTGCAAATGCCCAAGCGTTATCTGCCGATCTTCCAGAAGTGAACTCTTTGCGACGCATGCCGATTCTCAGCACCAACCCGACCAACGCACTCCGAGTGCTGCTGCTTGCGGGCATTGCGTCCGTGGGTGTCGACGCACGCGCGAGTGAGCGGGTGATCGTGATGCCCGATGGCACATCGCGCGTGGTCGATCTGCTCGGCCTTGACGGCGGGAATATCCGCTTCGAGGAAGACGGCCTGGTGCGCACGCTCGCGACCGCCGACGTGCTTGGCATCGTGCAGAGCGACGCCGTGCCGTACGCACCGTTCGGCGCGTCGGCCGGCGATCCGATGCGGGCATCGGTCGAGCTGGTGACGGGCGAGCGCTACCCGGGCACGCTCGAGGCGGGCTCGGAGGATTCGATCACGATCTCGCACGACCTCTTCGGTCGGCTCGCGCTGCCGATCGATCGCGTGTCACTCGTGCGCTTTGGCGACTTCGACGGGCCGGTGCCCATCGATGCCACGGGCGAGGACGTCGTGCTGCTCGCCAATGGCGACTCGGCGAAGGGCTTCGTGCTCACGCTCGACGAAGCCCTCACGATCGAGCTGACCGGTGCGCCGCGTGTGCTCACGCTCGACTCGCTCGCGGCCGTCCGGCTGGCGAACCCCGTCGAGCACCCCGCGGGCACGATGGTGTGGCTCGACGACGGCTCGATCGCGCAGGTCGATCAGTTTGACGCGGGCACCGGCGCACGCGTGATGCTGCGATCCCCGCGCAGCACAGCCGACGAGGTCGCGGCCGTGCGGATGTTCGACATCGGCGCGGTGCTCTTCGATGCCGCGCGTGTCCGGCCGTTGGCCGACTTGCCCGCGAGCGTGTCGCTGCCGACGGATCGCCGATGGTCGGCGATGCCCGAGATCACGAGCGTGCACGCCGACCCGTTGCTGTTTACACCAGACCTGGTCGTGCCGGGTCCCATGACAATCGCGTGGGATATCCCGCGCGAAGCGCGGCGCGTGACCATGACCGTCGAGCTGCCCGAGGCGATGCGCATCTGGGGAGACTGCATCGTTTCGCTCGCCTTCGAATCGGCGGCCGGCGTTGCCGAAGGACCGTCGGCACGGCTCAACCGCGAGCGGCCCGTCGTGACGCTCGGCTCGGACCTGCCGCCCGGCACGCGACGCGTCGTGTTCACACTCGACCAAGGCGAGCACGGGCCCGCGCAGGATCGCGTGGTGCTCCGCCGGCCGATGCTGCTGATGCCGACCGACCAGTAACGCGGGTCTTATCGCAACTTGATCGACGCCAGCGCGAGCAGCACGAGCACGATCGCGGCGATCCACGCACGCACCACCACCTGCCCCTCGGTCCAGCCTCTCAGATGCAGGGCGTGGTGGTACGGCGCGATGCGGAAGACACGCTTGCCCGTGCCGGTGAGTCGGCGGCTGATCTTGAAAACGCCGATCTGGATCGCAACCGACGCGAGCTCGGCGATGAAGACGCCGCACATGATGACAACGACAACCTCTTGGCGGGCGACGATCGCAAGATAGCCGATCACACCGCCGAGGCAGAGCGAGCCGGTGTCTCCCATAAACATCTGCGCGGGCGCGCAATTCCACCACAAGAAACCGAGCGCAGCCCCGGCCATCGCGCCGGCGAGCACCGCCAGCTCGTCGGCGTAAGGGACGTGCGGCACGAGCAGGAACTGTGCGGCCGACTCCGCGCCCGCGATCAGCAGCACGATCACGAGGCCGATAGATACCGCGGAGGTGATGCCCGTGGCGAGGCCGTCCATGCCGTCGGTGATGTTTACCGCGTTGGACATGCCCGCGATCATGAGCATCGCGAACAGCACGAAGACGCCGATGGGCAGGAAGAGCAGCGCCGGGTTGGTCTCGCCCGTGCCGGGCACGTACGTGCGCTGGAAGGGGAGCGTGAATGCGTGCGCGAGGTCGGTCGGGGCGGCCGAATCGCCGTGGCGGTACGCGAAGATGCCGATGAGCAGGCCGATGCCGAGCTGGAAAACCAGCTTCTCCCACGAGTGCAGCCCCTGTCGCGAGCCCTGTGGCCGGCGCGACGCGGTGATTTTGAGAAAGTCGTCCACGCCGCCGAGCGCTGCCATCCAGATCAGCACGATCACGCCGGCTTGCACGTAGAAGACGCGCAGGTCGGCGAGCAAGAGCGTGGTGACGAGCATTGCGCCGGCGATGAGCACGCCGCCCATCGTGGGCGTGTTGCGTTTGCTCGCGGAGTGGTCGCGCATCGCCTCGGCATCGGCAAGCCCCGAGTCGCCAATCTTGAGGCGGGTGAGCGTCGTGATCGTCCGCCGACCGAGGGCGAGCACGATCACGAGCCCAAGCACCATGGCTGCGAGCACGCGGAACTGCACCTGGTCGAGCACGCCAAAGGCGCGATAGAGACCCGTATCGAGCAGCCAGCCGCGCGTGTTGTCCAGGAGGATGTAGAGCATCGCTACGCGGGCGCTCCCGCCCGGAGATGCTGGGCGATGCGCTCAAGACCGACACGGCGCGATCCCTTCAGCAGCACGGCATCGTTCGGCTGGATCATGCCGGCAATGGTTGCCATCGCGTCGTCTGTCGAGTCGGAAACCACGCTCGCACCTTCGCCGAAGCCCGCGGCGATCTGCGACGCCGAGCCCTCCACCGCGATGACCACGTCAGCCAGCCGATGCTCTCGCGCGAACGCGCCGATATCGCGATGCAACTCGTCGCTCTCGGCGCCCAGCTCGTGCATGGTGCCCAGCACCGCGACGCGGCGACGGCCGCCGGCGACATCGGCGAGCACGCGAAGACCCGCGCGCATCGACTCTGGGTTGGCGTTGTACGCATCATTCAGCAGCAGCACGCCCGCGACCGACTCGGCTTGCAATCGCATGGGTTCGTTCTCGACCGCCTCCAGGCCCGCACGGATCGCCTCGTCATCCAGGCCGCAACGACGACCGACGACCGCCGCCATCGCGGCGTTGTTGCCGTTGTGCTCGCCGAGCAGCGGGACGTGCAGGGGCTCGGCGATGCCGCTGATCGCGAAACGCACGCCAGTCGCTCCGGCATCAACGATCGCGACCGTCACGTCCGCATCGCTCGTGCCGACACGCACGAGCCCGGCCAGCGCATCGACGAAGGGATCGAGCACCGCGCACGGCGCGGGAGCGATGCGAACCGTGCCGTCGCGCATCGATGTCAGCAGGCTCGCCTTCTCGCGCGCCACGCCCTCGATCGAGCCGACGCCCTCAAGGTGTGCCCGGCCGACGCTGGTGATCACGCCGATGTCTGGGTCGACGATGCCCGTCAGCTCGGCGATCTCGCCGGGGGCGTTCATGCCGATCTCGCA
>ERZ1740070.1374-NODE-1374-length-15336-cov-8.644460_pt1 | contig 15336 bp, 10 predicted proteins | sample MGYA00581734_ERZ1740070 | MGnify/ENA primary metagenome ERZ1740070 (study PRJEB43018, sample SAMN04849744) | marine metagenome | isolation source: floating plastic debris | place: Pacific Ocean | collected 2008-09-01 | study: EMG produced TPA metagenomics...
AATGACCAGCCAACTATGGGAATCATACCAGTTTATATCATATTACATGAAATGAAGATTGAATATATACAAACGTATCTTGATGTGTCACATTATTGTCCTTCGGAAATAAACATGATAATAATTTTTATGAATTCCAGTTAGTTCACATCTCAAAATTATATTTACAGCTCATGCACTGTATATGACTTACATTTCGAGTTCTGCGCCAGCAATTATAATTTCATAGAGTGATATCAGTTCCTGGTATGCCTCGCTTATTACTTGGCTGCCGGCAGCAATCAGCGCTGACTTGATATCAGACACACTGTCCTGGTCGTCACCCGCTCTGAGTTTCTGTATCGCTGCCGCTGTCCAGTAATAAGCTCTGCTTGCAAGAGCCATGTCATTAGTGCTATCAGTCGGTGGATTATACCAGTCTTCAGTGAAGTTAATCATCTTTGCCTTGAGAATGAAGGATATGGGGATGGTGAAACAAAATTTGGTTTACTAGTTTGCGTTCTACAACAAATCTCCACACCCTTTGAGCAAGGGGTTTGGCACTTTCCACAGCATAGTTTGATATTAACAATGATCATTAAAAATTTGAGCATCAGACATGAGTGGCAAGTGGATGGGTCATAAGGACGTACGAATGCAACAGAAACATAGTGTGAGGTTTCTTAGAAGGAGAAGTATATACTGTCACAATTGTTGAGTTGGTGGTGCTTGCATGTTGTCACAGGGTATAATCAATAACCTGTCAAACTGATCCAGTCTAAGCACTATTGTGTTATAAAAATGTCAAGTTGCTGGGTTAGAAGCCTCACAGCTGTGGTATGAAACTAAAACTCACATAAGGCTCATAGATGTAATCATAGGTTGTGAAGTAGGCGTTAGCAGCCATTCTGAGTCTGAGGGAGCTGCGTTCTTCATCGTCTTCTTGTTCAGCCATTTCTATTACATGAAGGAGATCGGACTCAGCGACGTGAAACAATGCTAGCTGTGAAAATATTAGTAGATATCTTAAAGAAACCACTCATTTTATCAAAACTAGAGCTAGTGTAGATGGAAGTGTATAGCCGTTGGTTTGGATGGCAGATGTCGCAAATACACTGATAAAACAATGATGACAGTTTGAAAAAACCTTTAGGAGTTGATTCTGGGTATGAGAGGACAATTACTCACGATTGGATGTGTATGTCTGACATTGTCTCACCATAGGGCAAGTTCAATTAATTCAAAGATACAATGACATACAAAGGTTAGACTGAATTGAAATTGGAGGTATGACTTGGTATCTCTCACATTAAAACACTGAAATCTATGACAGTTGACCGAGCAACTTTCAAGAACCCATCATAGAAATAAATTTCTTTGCACCCACCAAGCCAGGATTATAACACAATAGTTATGTCAGGTTCAGGTCTTCAGCCAAATTATGGATAAAAGTCAAAGTCTTGTAGTTCAAGCACCATGCTATGGTAATTGCAGTGTACCAACTTATATGAATATCATTGCAGGTTATTGATACAACAAACAAACCAATTTATGGATGTAATTATACCACCAGAGCTGGCGAACTTAATGCTTAGCCTGATGTTTCGATGTTTCAAATTCAATTTGCGAAAACATTAATTACCTGTAGCTCATAGAAATGGAGTCTCTCATACTCATTTATTAGCTGCAATGAGACGCTCATGTAATCCATGTTTAGACCTTGTAGCACAATCGTACCATTATCCACGGTGAATAGGTCATCCGGGCTTGTTCCCACCTTAGTAAACAAGAAGTCCCTTTGAGCCTGTAATCTGGTGAAAGCCAGGGCCCATCTACCGTAATACTGGGATATATCTACACAGTCTTCTGTGATCTCATCAGCACCTCGAATGTTCAAACCCTGAAATGTGAACACTGCTTTTATGGCAGCCTTCATCAGGGCCTCGGTGGTCCTGTTCCTATTCTCTGGCCTGTAGGGATTCAGAGTGCGGGTTAGCAGCTGCAGAGCATACACATTCTCATAATCGTCAGCAGCATTCTCCAGCGTGACATGAGAACTCTCTGACAGCAGTATACCAATTCCTCTGATCACGGCTAGGATGTAGTCACGCTGTGTCTCGGTATCTTCTGTGAAAACATTGTCCATATCGACTAAGCCTTGCTCGAATGTGTCAGCAGTATGTAAAGTGATCAGAGCTGTCAGCAGAAGTTGCTCCTGGAGAGTTAGTCGGAGGTGCTTATCAGGAGTACCATCGATCTCGAGCAGCTTATCTTTGTAGCTCATCCCAACCTTATCATCGGATTGTCCATAACCCAAGTTTTCATTTGCTAGAACTTTGCCAATATAGGCCATGTAGTATTCTGGGTCTAAATCGATGGCGTAATTTAGCTGGTCGTGAGCCAGATTGTACCATCCTGTCTCCATTGCTTTCCAGCCAAGAGCAAAATAATGATAAGCATACTCTTCCTCTACAACATGAAAATCGTAATACTAGTTTTCGCCTCTACTTCTAAAATAACTACATGTAGTTATTATTGATATCATGAAGCCTGGGCATTTGCACAATGATGATCATGACTCGAAAATTATAACAGGTTTGATGCACAAAAAAAGATTGTCTTGTTACCTAAATAAATTTCAAGTACATGAGCCTACGAGTAAACATTGCGAGTCATCCACATGAGGAGTTGCAACTGCCACCCCGGAACTCATGCGTAATAATGTAACATTCCCAAGTGATTCTTGAAGCCAAAGTGCCATGTTTCAGTGCCAATAGGTACAAAAGAATTGCGCATCATTAATTCTGAGAGCATGGAATCACTGTGATGTACATAGGTACAGTATTTTATACGGTTAGTAGGCCTACCTCTTACACAGGAATAGGAAAATAACTCACCACCTCATGTTACAACAACAGTTGTATTGTTTTAGGGCAGTGAGATGATGTCATGTAGTCATTCACATAAGATAAGGATAGAAGAAAAATCATCACCCCTTTGGCAATGAGGGGACAACTCACGACATTTTCGTGTAGATACCAAATTCATCATGTACTGGTTCGGGAATAGAATAATAACAACAAAGAAATAAACTTTTTTTTTATTTTGAATAGAGCTGGATTTGATGGCAGGTTGGTATTACCTGTGACATTGCAGGGTGGAGGGGTGTCTCTACCTCGGTAGATTCTGTAGTGGTCCGATGATGCAGAATTACCAACAAATAGTGGGTGTCGGCTGTCACCATAGTTACCGATAGTGTCGTACAGGGCGCAAACACCTCCATCAGCTCTAAAGTAATCCAACTCCTTACACAAAAAGTCCTTCTCAGCGACACAAGCCATTATACAAGCACCTGCCGAGTAGATATCCTTCTCGATTGTTCTGTCAGGGGTTTCATAGCGATATGCATAGTTCTTTAGATATACTTTTGTGGCCCTGGTGTCAATGCTCCATCTGTCGTCAAAGAATGTGTAGTTGCTGTTCAACTGAAAGTTATCGTCAAATGCTCGTGTCATGACGTGTTTATCGCAATATGTATCTAAAATATATGAAAAAAGGGCATTGATTAAGTAATGGTAAACTTGGAATGTATTATGTAACTTTTACGTCGTCGTCATCATAGTCATCATCATCATTATCATCAAAACTATTTTTGACGGTTACATGAATGCTTAGTTGAGATGTACATAAACAGTAGGAGAATAACTGCTATGTACCCGTTATACTCACATGTGCCGCTATCCAGTGGATGGTTCCATGTAGTGCTGTTGCCTAAAATGTCTCGATTATCCCATAGTTCCTGTGCTTGTGGTATGGTTAAAATAATGTCATTCTGTTTATCAAGTCCATTGCTATATTTTGTGAGATAAAATCCAGCTATCAGAGAAGTCAAAAGTCTAGCTGCCATCACAGCTGAATTGTTGCTGTAAAACAGATCCTAGGAGAAGTACGAGATCACCAGAGATATAAAAGTAGTACACCTACGTTTTAATGCCCTTAGCAGTTGGAGCAGTGGGCCAAGTCAAGTTATATGAAATTGCTTTCTGCCTTTGACATCAGGTATCAACAAAACTATATAAAATCAGCTAATGACAACATACTGATACAGGTGGCTTACCACAGTATTGAAGCAAAATGAATCAAGCTACTGTAGCGATGTCACAGCTCATCCGATGACCAACGATTTGCACCAATCACAGTAGAAAGGGGTATCATCGTCAAACACGAGTGACTTTGAACTTAACAGAACAAGATTAAGATATGTAGAAGATCAAAATGACCAACAAGCCTGCCAATCCTGAGAAACAACGGAGCCTTTGCAAAATGATACCAAACCAACAGACACCCCTGTTACCTGATATATACACCACCCCTTATAAACTATACATTATACACCCCTGTAGAAACATACCGATTCGAGCAAATATCAAACAATGCTCCTTGATATTATACTGCAGCCTGTTGCTTCCCCGTGACTTGAGAACCCTATAATTTTCCTTGTTTATCGGAGTTATCGTGAAGGTGAAATTGCTTTAGTTTTAGCCTAATTATATGTTAGAGCATTTACCATGAATGTCTAAAGTAAAAGCACCTTAATTCAGTACAATCCAGAATGCCATTCGCATATACGTATGAATCATGTTTTTAGAGATGTACTTGAAATAGTGTACCATCGTTTACAGATCAATCCCGGAAAGTTAAAACTGTGAAACATAAAACAAAATATCTGTAAAATTGAGTATGAAGCCCATATGAAGTTTGTAGTTGTACATTGTAGACGTAGTTACGTATTTTGTATTTTTCAGTAGTTTCGGTATGTTGCGTAGATAAATACTAAACAAAAAGTTACGGTTGCCAAAGTTTTGTACAAAAAACTGTAATCCAACGTTTTGAAGCCAATGAAAGTAAGGTCATGCATGTACATGTACAAATAGCATGAGTCATTGGATATGTATGTCATCATAAACTTATCTAGCCATCCTGCTGCGAGAACGCCCACTTGACTAAAAAAATCTGACCGCTTGTGAAGCGCCACTATGTGGATTGGCGAAAAGTGTCAGTTTGATAAAAAGACATAGCCAATACCCAACCAACTAAACCTACTTGTATATTTATACCCGTATTTGAGTGGGGCTGATCTGAACCCATTTTGAAGAACTTTCTTCTGGTAGTATGGAATTAGAGCAAATAACATGAAGGGTCAGGTTGCCATATGTCAGGTATAGCTTCAAGGGACAACAATAACCTGTGACCTCACATGATGAATGCAAATCTCAATCGCTTGGCTTTGTACAGACAGTAGAAAATTCTTATGGCGTTTTTATGCTTTTATGAAGGCCTAACTTTCAAAATCACCTCTGCGAAGGCTGAAAAAGTCTTAAACTTCTTTTAAAAAAAGGTTGCACTTTCACAACATTTTAGGACTTCCGGAATACCAAAAGTTACACCATACACAATTATGAACTTCCTCCAATGTTGCTTTTGCTCTCATGGACAATCTACCCGAGCGTAAAGTGTAGACGGGAGGTTGGTTTCTCAATGCTGGGGGCTCCCAACACTGCCATAAACAGCAGTTGTAGCTTTATGAATTCTACTTTTTGTCTCATGACAACAATACAAATCGGATGGACAACTCTCATTGTATTGTGAAGTACATGTACATCTACATTTTAGATTGAATTCCTTTACAACTGAACAGTATTCTATTACAGACATGGCTTCATTCCAAAATTGTTTTGCCCTTTGTCTCCTGATCTTTGCTACCAACATGCTAGTCATACCAGTCATACCTCCAGCACGGCATCACAAAACTGCTACCAACTTATCAACAGTAACTATCATGGCAGCAACAGTAGGTGCAGGAACCACTAGTGGGTTTTATTCGGCTTCAGGGGTATTTAGCGCTTACAAAGTAAATCCACAAACCAAGGATGATAACACAAAGTACAGAGCTATTTTCACACGCAGGGCGTTTAAACAAGGCATACAAGAACAGAAAATGCATGAGTATGAGTATCTGAAAATGAGAAGGAGAGCTTACTGGGAAAGGTGAGTACATATTACCCTACAAGAATAAAGTATTGGTCATCACAACTTTTGGCTACTTGAGGTAGCTAACTTCACTTTGGAGGGAAGACAAAGTAGCTAAAACAGAAATAACTTATTCACCTAGAAAACTAAAATGTGTGAAACTTCTACAAGCTACACTTTCTGCTTATAGGGTACAATAGAATGTCATGTTAAATACTGGATAAGGTTCTCTGACTAGAATATTGGCGATGTAACAGTGAAAGCTAAACACCCACCCAAATGCGCCGTGCGAATTGACAGGTTACTAAAAATGTTATTGAAAGGGTTTTAACTGCAATAATTTATCAACTTTTTTAGACCTGAGGTTTTCCATAGAAATGTTCTGTTCCAAAAGCAATTGCGATCTCATTGCTAAAAGTGACAGTCTTATGGCAGTTATCCCATCACAGCATAAAGGGGAACGACTTCTAATTATGCAGAGGCTGATAATGTTACAATGTATTTCATTTTGTGATTGCCTGTTCCCACCATTTTATTGCATCTGCCAGCCACAACAGCCTAACAAGTATGATTATAAAATTAAGGAAACTATCTATTCATAGCAAATGTGCAATGTACTTGACCACTTTTAGAAAATGCATCTTTCTTTTGCAGGCAGCGGAAATCAAAATCTGATTCGTACAAGCAAACCGCCAACTCTATGCAGCCATGGGGCATATTGAGCTGTTTTCTCGGATTTTTAGCTGGCTGCACAGGCTCAGTTGTGGAGTGGGCCTCAACCTTCCCATTGGGAAATCTCACACCCTGGATGTTTTGGTGCAGGATTATTGGCGTTACGCTGCTTATTATCGGTACAATCATATTAATAGCTAGTAGATTGATCAACAGCGCTAAGGAGCCAGGCACTTGGAGCGATCCGTGGATACCTTACAAAGTGGTCACTAAACTAACACCTAAGCCAAACGCACCACAACCCAGTTTCATTAGCAAAGTAAAACGTTTGTCCACTGTGACATTCTCATTGGCTTGTTTAGGACTTGTAGCTTGCTTGCTGTTCTTTTGCATTGGATTTATCAATCGATGGGCAGAAACATATCCCGGAGCTAAAATATCCGAGCTTGAACGGGTAATAGCAGGACAAATAGGCATTTGGGGTACAGTCTTCTGTGTAATAGTCATGGTGATTGCGGACTGCGTACATGCTTGGATAGTACATCATATTGAACGGAAGAGATGCCCCATCCCACATAACAAAGAAAGCAGATCAGATTCACCGACAATATCCTTCAGTGTTGCAGCAAGAAGTGGCAGACCATCAAGTTTTATCAACAGTTATACAGATGCTGTTGTAGACCTCAAAGACGTAAATCCCATAACAGTACCTTATGTCGATGAAAATGCATCAGATGATGCAATCCCATTGCAGCAAGTACGTTTCAAAAATGAAGTGCAATACAGACAGTAGAAGAGAATACAACAACCTGATGTTATGGAAACCATCACATTGTATGCAATTTCCAGGAGAAAAAGATCGTTTTAATTAGTTCGATATTGCTCATGTTTCAGTTATCTAATAAACCAATAATAATAATATTGAGGATAGAACAGCCAGGGAGGATTAACCCCTTCAGAACACAGTTTGAGAAAAGAAAAAGATATATTCATAATTGTTTGTAGGTATGCACTGTACTAAAAGAATGCATAGTATACCAACCGTTTGAAACAAGGATCAATATGATTATAAAACAATTGGTTAAAAAAAGAATGTAATAATAATATATTTTGTGGCACACGAAGTGGCGAATATATGGCAAAAAGCACATGACACCGCTATGAGATGAGCGCCATGCCTCCTGTTATTTTCAATTTACGGAACACCAAACGAATGGAATAACAAAGCAGATGGCACTTGTAGTTACAGTAGCATATCTAAATCTTATAAAATGTAGTGGTATAGGTATATTTGATACAAATTTGAAAGAGACACAAAAAACACACTTCACCGCATAATATACAGGTATAACAAATAGTTAAAGAAAATATATTTTATAGTGTTTACGAATTTTAAATATTATAATTTATCATCAGCTGTAGAAAACATGTACTCCTTTTATATCATCTGCTATGGCTCATATAATAGGTGTCTAAAACCATGGCACAAATGGCCAAAAATATTCCACTTCGCACAACGCATTTTCAACCTGTTACCGGCATGTTACCAATACATTGTGAATTTTCAAAGCCCAATAGACTACAAATGTAGAAATGACACTGGCTTGAAAATTGCACGTCCAAAAATCCAATATCTTGGATACCAGAAATATTGAATGTGTATTGCCTGTAGTCTTTCCATCATTCAGACAAATTTGTTTTAGCCATCTGGCTTTTTAATATCTTTTGTCAGATTTATGAAAATTCATAGGCCACCTGAAAACATCATGAAGTTGTCTGCTATGAAATTTCGTGTGGCTACAAAGCCCTGATTGAAATTACTGACAGATTAAAAGTTGTACCATTTTTTTGGCCACCCGATATATTTGACAAGTACGCATGATAGTTTCAGCTCTGTTATTGGTCTGTTTTTTAATAGTAATTCCTTTGTAGGGCTCACAAAAATTCTGCACCATTCTGAAGGAAAATGTTGGCTCTTAAAAGCACAGGAAAAGATTCCCCAGGAGTTCTTTAAAAATGAACCGTGGACCAACCATAGATTAACAATTGAAGTTCAATAGTGCCAATCATAGTGACTCCTCAGTCAAAACAGTAAGACTGGCTCACTTCAATCACTATAAGCTTTAGCTTGAGCATTTATACTAATGAGATGTAGAGACTTCAAACTCATCGTCCCCGTGTCGACCGTTCGCTCCTAAAGTATTGCTTCTCCTCGTATAATCAGCATCATCCATGAAGGGTCGTCTTAAATGTAAAACAATACATACTTTAATTAGCGTGCACCACATTATTGTCGGAAGTGGGTGCAGACCAGTACATGGATAGATATTTGAATGACCTGCCACAGAATGTAAGATTTCCAAGGACTATGATATGGACAGTGAAGTGTACTAGCGTGTGGTGTTTTATTCTGGAAATATGGCAGCATCATCATACGATCATATACCTGAGCCGCCGGAGCCATACAAGCAAGTTCCACTCAACAACATCCATCACCATATGGTTTTATTAAGAGCACTTGATAGCGGGCGAGTCAAAGCAAAAATAAAAACTTACTGAATGCTTAGAGTCTGGCTGGCATAAGGTGCTGTGTCACCGTTACGCGCTAATGAGCCCATTCCCATCTGGTAACTACTGGCATAGCTGTCCTGTCGTGACAAACCAACCGGCCCAGCAAACATAAATCCTTTATTATTCTTTTTCTTCTTTGTCGCTGTCTGTGCAGCTTTCTTTCTCAAGCATAAGATCTATAAGTACATAACATACAGCAATGTTATATACAGACAAAAAGCTCCCATTGGAAGATGTAGTGATGGGTTACTCATAGTAAGATGGAAGGAAATACAAAAGAATTGGAAGCCAATTCAAGACAATTTTAGTGGATGGGATGGATGGATCCCCAAATAATCAGTTTTTTCTTTATTTCAGTTTCCAAAACTAGAATTAGAATCAAAACATACTTCCCTACATTGGGAGCTAGAGATGTATCATTTCAAAAACATTTTTGTTGAGTTTTGCACTCATAGTAAGTAAGACCTACCCCAACTATGATAGCAATAATGACGACTATAGCTGCTGACACACCAATTATGATGTATCCTCCCCAGCAAAGCTGTCTATCGTCACCCTGTGATATAATAGGAAAACCTTCAGCTACACAGCCTGAGATCGGCTTGTCATACCACTCCTCCTCTGCCTTAGCGGCCTGAGCCAGCGGGGCCCACTCAGCATCATCATCTAAAAGTAGCTTGTTAGCCCAAGCATTCTCTGTAATGAAACATTAAAAAATGTTAATGTTATCATATTATCATCAGGTCCTTGGTCTTTTAAGCTGTTCGATATTATTAGCATTAAATAGACCATTTGATATTTTTAATTCTAATTATTAGTAACATTTTAAACCCATTTTGCCACATTCCAGTTATAATTTTCTAAACCATTGACGAAATTAGTTGTTACACTTACGAAGGGCCTTGAAAGCCAGAACGAACTCAGGATCAGGTGAATCCTCATATCTGGGTAAATTCGCATCTCTGTCAAGCAAGCTTGTGCCAAATCCCATCAACATACCTGAAAATCATCAAATAACATGCAGGTTAAGGGTAAGGTATGAATTGAAAGGCCCATGATGTCACATCAAACCACAAAAGTTCATAATTTTGTTCATCGGTGCTGCTTCAAAACTGATTGTTTCAAACTTGAGTTACTCAAAAAACCAATGCTAAAAAAGAGCTACAGGACAATTGTAAAATTTTAATGAGAATATAAATGTCTTGGATTTTTTCCTCCTGGGCATGCTGTACGCATATTACATGAGGAATAATTCTCCACCATCTGATCATGCTGTTCATAAGCAGGAATCCTAATATAATTTTCGATGTTTGCTCCAAGTATGAATAGGGGACAACTTCATCAAGCAACCTCAAATCTAGCTGTTCCGTGGTTCACACAGACAACGCGGACATTTTAGCCTGTGCAGCCCTAGCCACATCCTATGGGATATAGGCACTCACCAGAGTTGCACATTATGCCTGTTTAACGAGTTTCAAATTGAATCCAAAGCTAAGAGCTAAAAAACGAAAATCTTGAAGGAAACTACAACAAGCATTGACTTCCCTTTTAAAATCGATTTTTCGGTTGTGTTATACATACACGCATATGATTTTGAAAGGTAATTTCTGTAATAAAAATAAGTTTATGCATGATGAGCTAAATTAAACATACGAGAGCAGTTGAGAGGTGCAGTGTCCACTGCAACCCTGTACGCCTCTATCACAGTGTCTTTATTGAGGCTTTCTTGGAGTTGAGATGAAGCTTCCTCATTATTTAATAAAGCCCAGTATGTATCTGCTTTGAACTGGTAGCCTAACGGTACCAGAAGTCTGAAGGAGTAAGAGGCAGTAACACCATCAATTGTGAAATCTGCATATTCAAGTTGATCTTGCAGAGCTCCAGCTTTTGAAGCCGAGCTGTAGGCTGCTCCATATTGCCCATTTCTGTGAAAAAAAGAATGAAAATTCCATAATACTGCAGCAAAATTATATTGCGCAAAATTATTATCAGTTATCATATTCTGTGTTTTGAAGTTGAGCCTAAACACTGAATCTTGAACAGAACAGATGAATGCGAGGCAACTGATTTGTGAATATTTAGTCATAATTTTGATTTTGCAATCACAATTGACACTAAGAGTACTGAAGTTCTTGCCCAACTAATATCAAGAGGGATAACACCAACGATCCAACAGAGGAAATAAATAGATAACAATATTATTCCAGGATCATGCAATGCTCACTCACATTCTTTCATCTGTTCCCTTGACAACAGTCTCATAAATCTCAATGAGTGTTTTGTATTGTGATAATTTTGCAGCATCTTTTGCATTTGCCAAAGCAATCTTGATCTCGTTCACATCCACATCTAAACGTGCTCCTGGATTGAGTATCTTATTAGATGCAGCAGCAGCCCAATAATATGCTCTACTAGCCAAAGTGAGATCATCCTCACTAGAGCCTATAGGTGATTTCCAGTCCTGCTCTTCCATGGGCAATTTCTCAGCGACCTGATTAATTAAAGTGCCAAAAATGTAAGTCACAAAAGATTCTACTTATAGTACGATAATGGACACCTATAGATTCGAAATTTTCATTTACATGTTATGCATGGTCTTATTTGTCAATAAATTGGCCTTGCTCAGCATTAATAAAGTACATATAATATATATAACTTTGCTAGCTAGATGATCACTACAGAGCATGACAGAAAAAGAACTCGATATCTTTCTCAAAAAGGTACCTTGTATCTCGGTTTCAACCACTGCATAATACATGTAGTTAAACCCGACAGTGGGCATTGCTGTACGAGTCAATTTACTAGGTTGACTTTGGAAAAAAATGGACGTAATGTATAGGTTACGCTTTTTAAAGCTATCACGAGATGCATAGAGTGATTAGTGATTAGACCAAAAAAGTTTGATCCGAATTTGCCTATTTAAGGTAAAACGTAGGCAAAAACTTTCATTAGGCCATGCGATTGGCATTATAAGCCATTTATTTTTTAGTACTGAAATACTATACATCTTCAGGGTTAAAGACATTGGGTCACGTTTTAGACTGTTTGTATTTGTAAATGACTCCAAAACATTTCAAAAACTATTATAGAGAGTTCATCCCAAGGTTATTATTGTTCAAAATAATCAATGCCAACATCATCCCCAAGTCATAAGGTGAACAGAACAAACGCTAGTAGCCAATATTTCAACTTGCACCAAGGACAAAATGGAATGTAATATAAAAATTTCGCTCAGTAAAAGCTTGCATGTGATTTCATGTTTTTGAGACTTTAATTGAATAAATGGTGGCAAATTCACATTTTTTCCTACCTCCCGGCAAAACACAGCAAAAAATGCCTAAATTTGCCCATTTAACCCAATTTCTGTTGCGAAGTGCTACCCCTATAGAGCTGTCCACATTCAATTTTTTTTCAATAGCAAGCAACTATGAGACATAGTCGTGGAGTTACAGGGTGGTTTTTTAATCAGGGCCCTAAAAATTCTAATCTTGGTAATTTTAAATGTACCGTTTTGCGACTATGTAATATTTGGTTATCCCGTTTGTAATTGTATAAAAGATATTTGTCTATGTCAGCTGTTTATGACACAATATCAAACGTTTCTGATTTTTTTTTCTAGATACTAAATTAGGTTGTTAGTTATCAATTCATATTGTAAAGAATTACAAATTGCTAACTGACAGCTAATTATGCCGACAGCCGAACTTTCACCTTAATCCTGCCACAATCATGTCAGTACTTACATATTTAGGATATATGTAACTATAAGTCGAGAAATATGCATTAGCAATTAGTCGAAATCTGATTGCTTCCAGCTCCTTGTATTCTTCTGTTCCAGGAGTAGCAATTGTTGAGACATTAAACACATCGGCAACCTTGAAGAACGCTAGCTGCAATAATAAAATCAGACATTTTCTAAATGCCTGTAGCAATTTGTGACCATTACGGGATTAGGTTCAAGTGACAAAGAGAATGACAGGAAAAATGTGAGATTGATAGATGGGAGGGAAGGATTTTTGATGTGGTCTGTCTGAAAATAGAAAATGACTAAACTGATTAACTATTGCAGATAAGTGTCGGGTAGGAGAGGGTACATCCACATGTATATGAAAAGTTTCATGAGTGACGCATCATATTGGGTTTCCAGAGAAAAGCAGTGTGATAACCGAAATTAACATAAAATAATAATAGTTATGTGAAGTAGTATACCTGTATATTGAAGAAGTGAAGCCGCTCATAGACATAGACTTGTTCAAGAGAGCGGCTAACATACGTAACATCTAAGCCATGAACCACCAAGTTATTACCATCCACCCCGAGCAGTTGACTTGCATCATTTTCATTAAAGTTCTGGTCGACAAAGCCTTTGAATTGGGTTAGTAAGGTTCTTCCCCTGGTCCACCGAGAGTAGTACTCAGCAATATCACTTCCTGCAAATGTGATAGGCCAGGCCCCACGAATGTTTAGTTTGGTGTAGTCAAACAGTGCATCAGTTGCTGGTTGTTCGAATCGACCACCAGTGCGGTTTTTACCAGCTCCATATGGGTTGAGGTTGTGGAGAAGCAGGTGAAGAGCATAGACATTGCTTTCATCATCAGCCATCTGTTTTAGCTTAGAAAATATGTTACCACTCAATAAGAGGCCATTTCCTGCGATCACATTAATAGTGCTATCTCTAAAAGTTGAGGTATCGTCGACAAACACATTTTCCATCTGCTCAAGTCCTTCCTTCAAACTGTTTGAGTTTTGGAATTCATACAGAGCTTTAACCAGCAACTGCTCTTGCAATGACAGCCTCACTTGAAAGTCATCTGCATCCAATATGGTCTTCAATCTTTCTTTGTAGCTGACACCCTCATCATCAGATAATCCATATCCCATGTTGTCATTGCTGAGCATCTTACCAACATACGCCATGTGATAGGAAGGATCGCGATCTGTGGCCTCATTCAGCATCATCCTGGCTAAGCTGTACCATCCCGTCTCCATCGCTTTCCACCCCAACCCAAAGTATGGAAAAGCAAAATCTGATGATTCTAAAATAAACAGAATTGCTTAGATTAACTAAGGAGGGCAATTCTAGCATTTCTGCCAGTCTGTATCCAATTTGTGTCCGATCCGATCAGCGGCAGGCTGACAGGTCAGTCTAGGGCTATTCAGTATTCACTCACGTCTTATGAATACCATCGCTAAACCAGACAACAGCTCGAGTGGACACACTTTTTTGGGCCTAGTCTTCAACTAATTGGAATTCTTACCTCAATAAAATATTTTCCTATGTTAACACAACATTTTAACTTATAAAAATGGGTTTGGACCCAAATCAGGATTTAGCCACGTGCTAATAATACATGTACATTGCAAGTTCACCCACGACTGAAACCTTGTTCAGAAAAAATGGGCCAGGCCTCGGTGCAAAAAATTAGGTTTAGATGTACAACAATAATGGCAATTTAAAGTTTGAGTTGAAAATAACCATTTAGGGTAAGTTTGATATAGTGTTACTTGACATACTGGGGGTGGGGCATACTCCTCATCCACCTACCTAGGTTACAGGGTTCCTTTGTTTCTCCTGTTTTGTAGAGAACGTAGTGGTCAGAGGCCACAAGATTTCCAACATAACGTGAGTTATCCGTCGTTCCCTCAACGTTGCCTGCTTGATTGTAGATCAGCCCTTTCGTTGCGTAAAGTGCACACTTCCCACCATCACGCTCAAAGTAGTCTACTTCTCGGCAAAAAAATTCCTTTTCAGTTACGCATGCCATCAAGCAACCAGCCACAGTCAATACTCCCTTCTCTGTGGCACGGTTCGGAGCAAGACGACGGTAGCCAGTCTTTGGTGTAAATCTGACAGCAGGATCGTTATATGCGCCATTAAATTTTGGATTGGGATTACTGAGGGCGTCTGCAGTATAATTCACTAGAAACTTAAAGTCGTCTGTAAACACCCGGTCAATCTCGACATTGTCGCAGGAGGTGTCTAAAAGAGAAATCGTGTGGACTATCATTAGGGTAAAAGTAAATATCATCTACTTTTTAAAATGCCAAGTTTCTGTTGTCAGTTCCCTCACAAATAGTGGTTAT
>ERZ1740070.1376-NODE-1376-length-15332-cov-11.673169_pt1 | contig 15332 bp, 14 predicted proteins | sample MGYA00581734_ERZ1740070 | MGnify/ENA primary metagenome ERZ1740070 (study PRJEB43018, sample SAMN04849744) | marine metagenome | isolation source: floating plastic debris | place: Pacific Ocean | collected 2008-09-01 | study: EMG produced TPA metagenomics...
AAACTGGGGAATTTTACTTTGCCCGAAGTGGGGAAATTTGAGCTGCCATTGACAGCAAATACTGCCGGATTGCTTTGATCGCAGTGCTCTCGCCAGCAATGCAGGTCTGGATCCTTCCCTGAGGCCAATCCCAGTCTTTGATCGCATCAACCAACTGGCGACTGGGTTGGCTGGTGTTGCAATGCAGCAGCCAGAAATGCTCAATTCCCACAGGCGCGTTGATGTGCTGAACGTCGTCATGGTGAGTAATCTCAAAGAAGGCTATACCTTTGGCATCACGCGGCATGGCTTCAAGCGTTGCAGCAGCCACAGGCAACGCAGACATATCGGCTGCAACGACGTAGTAGTCAGCATAGAAATCCTGTACTTTGACAGGCCCCGGCCCGGCAAACCCACAGAATACGCCGGGTCCAGCGGCTCTGGCCCAAGCAGAAGCTGGCCCTGCATCCCCGTGGTCTACAAAGTCGATGTCCATTTCGGCTTCTTTTGGGCGGATGTGCCGCACAGTATAGGTCCGTACGGTCGGGCGTGGACCGTCGCGCAGCTGAGAAATAAAGTCTGCCTCTGTTTGTCCAGTCTGCGGCAGGAATATTTTGCAGTTGGCTCCTTCGCACCCGGCTGGCATCTCACGGATTGCCTCACCTGACAGGGTGACCCGTATCATGTTGCGGGTCAGATGACTGGCTTCAACCACACGCATCAAATACGGCGATTTTTTTCGCGCTTGCATGAAGTGCCTCCTCTATGGCTGAAATTCGGGTGAGCCGACATCGCCTGTGATGATGCCTAGCCGCTCAATCGCAGCAAGCAGGCGCGCTGCGTCTCCACCTTCACAGGCGAGCATGGCATTCATTCTGGCGCGAAACCCGTTATTCTGCCGGACTTCGCGTAAAGTCAGCAGTAGGTAACGTTCCTCCGGTGTGATAAAGAGTACGTCTGCCGGATCATCATGGCGAATGTAGGAAAATGCGCTGCTGCGCTCCTCTCTCAGGACGTTAACGATCACAACGATGGCATGTGCTATTGTCGCGCCAAATGGAGGCGGAAAGCGCGCCTCTGCCTCCATAAAGGCGGACATCCAGCACTGCGTATCAGGTTCGTCAAATGTTGTGATAATTTGGCGCGCAACTGTCAGGAACGTTTCTTCAAACGTGTCCATATCAAGTGCGGCTCGATCCGATATGCCGGGGTCATAAACAAAGATTTGGGATGTTGTCTTCGGCGTTGCATGCCTCATGTGCAGTCTTTCATTCTGGGGCAGACCCGTTGAAATCCTGGCGCAGTGCATCTTTTGCTGGGGTACCACCTTACTCCTATGATGTGTCGCCGCTGTCAAGATTGGCTCGCCTGCGCTTGCTTTCGTCGCGCAAACCTGTTTGGCTTCAACCGCCAGGTTTTCCCAGCATCGTCTCCAATCTTTGCAGGAGCCTCGCAAATGACAGACATGTCGACCCCTATTCTTGAGATCAAAAACCTTTCCATCAGCCTTCCAGAACGGGCGGACCGGAAATACGCTGTTGAAGACGTCTCACTCAGCCTTAACCGTGGCGAAATTCTCTGTGTTGTCGGTGAAAGCGGATCGGGGAAATCAGTCATGACCGGTGCGATTATGGCAGATATCGCGCGCGGTCTGACCGTTGAAAAGGGAGAGATTATCTTCGATGGACACGACATTCTGCGATTGCCGGAAAGAGATTTGAATGCACTGCGCGGCGCACGCATTTCCATGATCTATCAGGAGCCCATGGCCGCCCTGAACCCTGCCATGAAGATCGGGAAACAAGTCGATGAGGTGCTGGCGCTCCATCAGCCGGACATCAAACCTGAAGACCGGCGGGCCGAAACGCTGAAATTGCTTGAACAGATGAAGCTTCCTACGCCACCACGCATCTATAACAGTTACCCGCATCAGGTGTCTGGTGGGCAATGCCAACGCATCGTCATCGCCATGGCGCTTGCCTGCAAACCGGATGTGCTCATCGCTGACGAGCCAACGACGGCACTTGATGTTACAACACAGGCAGAGATCCTGCGTCTGATCAACGACCTCAAAGAGGTATACAAAAACGCGACGATATTCATCACCCACGACTTTGGCGTCGTGGCTGATGTGGCTGACCGGGTGGCTGTGATGTGTTGGGGTAAACTGATCGAGGAAGGCCCAAAAGAGGAGGTCCTCCTTAAACCAAAGCAGGATTATACGAAACTGCTCGTCGATGCGATGCCGCTCCTTGAAACGACCCGCCGCCCGGATGAGACCCGCAACGACCCGCCCGTCGTTGAGGCCAAATCGCTGCACAAAATTTATGGTGCAGGCGGCAAACAAGTGCATGCGCTCAAGGATGCAAGTTTTATTCTCAGGTCCGGCGAAACGCTGGGCGTTGTGGGCGAGAGTGGCTCTGGAAAATCGACCCTTGCAAAAACCTTGATTCGCCTCGAAGAGCCGAGCGAGGGCGCTGTCGTCATCAACGAGAGAGATTTCTTGGGCCTGACCGGTGATGATCTTGTAAAGGCCCGCAAAGACATCCAGATGATCTTTCAAGATCCCTTTGGATCTCTCAACCCTTCTCAGTCTGTAGGCTTCATGGTCACACGTGGGCTGACGCTACAGGGCCTCAGTACCAAAGAGGCACAGAAACGTGCAATTGAGCTACTTGACCAGGTTGGTCTTGGTGAACCCGCAATGTCGCGCAAGCCGCGCAACTTCTCTGGCGGACAACGTCAACGCATTGGAATTGCACGCGCGCTCGCGATGGAGCCAGATGTTGTGATCGCGGATGAGAGCGTGTCTGCCCTGGACCTATCGGTGCAAAAGCAGGTGCTGCGACTGATGAATGATCTGCAGTCCAAATACAGGATGGCCATCATTTTTGTGACGCATGACCTGCGGGTTGCTGCTCAGATTTCGGACTATATTACCGTGATGGAAAAAGGTGTGATGGTCGAGTTTGGCGCCGCTGATCAGGTCTTCAACGATCCAAGGCACCCATACACGAAAAAGCTCCTTGATGCCGCACCCGGCAGGGACTGGAACCCACCCCGTTTGTCTCAGGAAGAAGTGACCCGCATCGCGGCGGGAATCGAACGTTTGTGAAACGAAGAAGGGTCAGGTGTAGATAGGTTTTGTGACGGCTACCTTAATCATCGCTTCTGTCAATTTGGGTGATCGAATACCAAGGCACGCGTACAGCCTCTGCTAGATGATTTCATCAAACAGAATGTCGTGCATGCCACGTACAACGCAAATGCCATCTTGCCGATTTTGTCCTTTAGCGTACGAAACTCGACAAAGCGGTCCCTTTTTGCACGCTATGCTTTCCTAACCGAGCTATCCGGCTGTGTAGTCGTTTTTCACAACGAAGCAGTTCGTTGCGGCAAAGATGCGATGTTCACTAAGACGTCGCCAAAACTGGTAAAGACAGTGCCCTCGAATGCATGACTCTTAGGGCGCGATTGCGGCGCGCGTCAGCGCCGCAATCTCATTTCATATGTTGCCGGTTCTCGCTGCGTTTGTCAGATGAAACTGAACATATCGGCATCCAGATCAGACAGCTGTGTTCGCTGCAGTGTGAGACTGTCTTGATCCGAGAACTGGAAGACCGCATCTCTACCGTCCTGATCGGCTGCTGCCATAAGGTCATCAAAGGTCTCAACACCCGCGATATCGATGATAATCTGATCGGAAGGCAGGCTGAAGAACCAGAAATCGAAACCGGCTTCGAAATCAAGGATCGTGTCATGACCCGCATCGAAGACAAAAGTATCGATGCCAAAGCCGCCGCGCATCTGGTCATTGCCTGTGCCACCATCCAGCAAATCCCGGCCAAACCCACCGCTCATTCGGTCATTACCGGCACCACCCAGTAGATCATCATTACCAAACCCGCCACGTAGGTTGTCGTCTCCACCGCCGCCTGAGACGACGTCATCACCGAAACGGCCGCTGATCCGATCATCATCGGCGCCGCCACGCAGAAGGTCATCGTTAAATGTGCCCCGATAACGGTCCTCTGACGTAGCAGGTGTATCTGATATCGCAAAGTTGAAGGTGGACGTATCACCCTCTGCGATCCCTTCAAATCCTTGTCCTTCGTCATCCACAAAGGCGCCATCGGAGATTTCGATCGCATAGCGCGCGTCCGACTCCAGATGCTCCGGTGGTGTGACGATCACGGTATCCCCATCAAAGCTAACGAGACGCGCGTCCATCACGTCGATCTGCGTCCGCTCGCCGCTGTCACGGTTGACGAGCGTGATGAAGCCTTCACCTGCCTCCACGGCCTCGGTGAATGTCAGTGTCAGCGCTGCATCATTGCTCACATCCCGCCCATTATCCGAAGGAATGGCGCTTTTGAGGAACGGTGCGGGATCTGCATCGAAGTCCACTTGCTGCGGGAAATAGACCGACCCGTCAGATGCATAGCCCAAACGGCCATCAGAGTTTGATCCCCAAGTGAATATCTCGCCAGTATCGGCAACAGCAATGATCGAGTTTGGCCCGGTCTGGATTTCAACGATATTTATGTTGTCGAGTTCAGCGATCTTGGTCGGGAGGAAGCTGACATCACTTTCCGCGAGCGGATCAGCGTCGAGGCCGCCAGTTGGCCCCTCATCATTCGGGCCCCATGCATAAACATCGCCGTCTTCGGTCAAAGCGATGGCCCAGCGGGCCCCACCTTTGACGTCGATCACATTGTCCGGCAGGCCTGTCAATTCAACCGGGGCAGCAACGTCTGCCGGGTCGGGTGTAAACGTACCGTCGCCGTTGTCCGTGCCTTGCAGAAGCTGCCCTTTGTCGCTTTGGCCCCAGCCGAACACGCGACCATCCTCAGTGACAGCGAAAGAGGTTTTGCCATCTGCAGTAACGGCAAGGATGTTTTCGGGCAGACCTTCAACAAGGACGGGGTCGATCACCCGGCGGTCATCAGAGGGGCTGACCTGATTGTCAGTGTTGCTCCCGAACGCATAGACTTCGCCATCGGCGGTCAGTGCTAGCGTATGTGAGGTGCCCGAGGAGACTGCGACCACGGTTTCATTTGCAAGGGCTTCGACCGCTGTTGGCACCAACCGCTCCTCCTGATCGCCGGTCCCAAGCTGCCCATTAGTATTGCTACCCCAGGCGTAAAGCGTGCCATCGGCGGAGAGCGCATAGGACACCCCATTGCCGTTTTCGACCCCGATGACTTCAACACTATCCAAGGCGTCGACCTTGACCGCTGATTGACGGCTTTCTTCATCACCCAGTCCCAGCGGCCCTCGATTATTGAAACCAAATGCGTACACATCGCCTTCATCAGTCAGGAACGTGGTATGCAACATACCCGCCGAAACAGAGGTGATCGTCGCGTCAAAACCCTCGGGCAGTTCGACTGCCAAGGGCGCTTTGACATCAAACCCGATACTGCCATTGCCAAGCTGGCTTACGATGTTTTCGCCAGAACTGTAGAGCAATCCATCCTCGAGAAAGACCGAGAAGTGATTGCCTGCACCTACCGTACTGGGCATGATCTGCGCCACGCCCTCATAGTCTTCCACAGCGCGAGGGCGGATCAACTGGCCATCAAACTGGTCTGATCCGAAAATCACGGTTTCGCCTGCATCGAAGAAATCGCCATCACCATTCAGGTTAGTCAGCTTCAGAACGTTCGCGTCGCCACCAAAGCTATTGGCCGTCAAGATCAGATCGCCATCACCGTCCGTCGCTATGGAGAACCCGATATCGGCGGGGATGCTGTCTGGTATCAGACTAGCATTCCAGACCTCGACCGCCTCAAAGACGCTGTCGATCTGACCTGACCCATCCAGGTCATTAAGCCGGTAGATCTTCAAAAGTTCGTCGCCATCAGGAAACCAAGTCAGCGTATAAAGCGAACCGTCGACCGCGACAGCGCTTGAGATATCAACAGGCGCGCCGAAGCTCATCTCGTCTGAGATAAACGTAGTCACCTCATCCGCCTGAATGCTGCCGTCACCGTTGATATCCTCGATCCGATAGATGACGTCCGTTGCCGTGCCCGCTAGATCATTCAAGTAGGCTACATCCCCATCAAAACAGAGATCAAACGGAACGGCTGTGTCGACGATGGTTTGCACATCCAACCAGACGGTTGCCTCACCTGCATCATTTGCGTCCCCATCGCCATTCAGATCGATGGTACGATAGATCGCATCCTGCGGCGCGGAACTCGTTCCGGCATTGGAAATATAGATCGCGCCGTCGGCACCTTCGGCGATCCCGTTCGGTGTGACGGTGGACAGACTCGCCGCGTTGTCGGCTGAGAACCAGATCGCGGCCTCGCCCGCATCTTGAGCGTCGCCATCGACGTTCAGGTCGGTGAGCCGGTAAACAGCGTCAGTGCTGCCATCTCCGATGTAGACCGATTTGTCCTGCGCCTGATGGACAGTGAAGACGTTATTTGTTGGGTCCGTAAGCCCGCTTTCATTTGAGGCATCGAAGAAAACCGTCGTCTCGGCAGGCGCTGCGGCGCTGCCATCACTATCAAGATCCTGCAACAACAGAACCTGATCCCTGCGTTGATCCGCAACAAGAATACCGTTTACCGTGCGTTCAGATATACGTGCCATTTGGCCCCCCAATTCATCGGAAAGAGAAAGCCTGGCGCAGCGCTGGGGATTCGAAAAATGCGATTGTCGATGCTGTGCATCTGCTGGTCTTTTGACCGAAATTCCGGCGAGGGTGAAGTCTGAATCTTTGCTCTGCCAAGTAGCAGATCATCTTTTTTGATAAATGTCGGGTCACGAGGGTAGGTTGGAGGATCCGAGAGTTTGCTTTGCTGTTTCTTATCGACAACAGCGCATCCACCACTCGCCCTGCGAGGCAGAACCAAGCAATCCAGTAACATGGCGTGTAGCGATACATGGCTTAGTCTGCGGTCGACTCTGGTGGGGTAAGATCACATCATAAGGAGACGCTGAGCGTTACAGCGCTTCATTTCATCGCCTTTCACAGCTAGTGCCAGATTTTGCGTCTTAAATAGATGGTACCCGATGCCGAGGCTTATTCAGGACGCTCGCCGTCGCATGCAAGAGAGTTAGAGGCGATGATGCGGACCTTCAACCAAGGTCCGCAAAATAAGCTAAACCGGCTCTATGCCGCTATCTCTATTTGAACTTCGCCGTCATGTAGAAAGCATCTTTTATCGAAAATCGACAGATCAAGGGGATTTGGCAGTCGAATGTCGTCAACGCTTGGCATGTCACTGGACGATAGCTCAAAAGCGCGGTCGATCTGTGAGATCATGACAACAATCGCCCCACGTTTAACGGCAAATTTCTTAAGTGCCCGGACTTGTTCTTCAAGCGGAGGATTGCTTCGCTTTTCATCCAAAAGCTGCAGGTAATCGACAACGACGATTGCATGATCCGGTGTATTGTCGAGGCATTCAATGATATAGGTTGCGCAGATATCGTCCGAGGTATCGACGACGATTGAACGGTAATATTCCTTTGAGCGTAAACCAAGTTTCTCGAACCGATCCCAGACATCCGCTTCATTGTAGTCTAATGAGAAGATATATCCCTTGCGGTCGCTTTTCTCTGCCAATACAGCCAACTCCAACCCAAGAAGCGTTTTCCCGTGGCCTGGCCGCGCACCGATGAGCACCGTATCGCCAGGATTGAGCTGGCTCATGATTTCCTTGGCTGGCGTCGCCTTGCAGTACCTGGACGCCAAGTGGCTCCAGTCCCGGAAGCCCTCTTTGGTTGCAATCTGATTGAGTGCCTCGTGGAGCCTGATGTCATTATCGCGTGCTAGCAATCTTGCGCGACGCTTAAGTTTGTAGATTGGTGATGACAGTCTCATCTTGAACTTCCTCTTACGAGCGGTCTCCGCAATCCCTCCTTGTGCGTGTGCTCGAACAGGTTAGGTTCGAAATGATATTGCTCCGCATTTCAGATGCTGCCCCAGTGGAGGGGGGATGCCCGAGCAGGGCCACGGTTGGTAAGTACCCCAATCTATTGGAATACTCAAGTTGGGTTCTAAATCGGAATTCGTCGCGCAATTCTCTAACGATAGCTTTTGATGAGATCCTGCCCTTACCGCAGCAGACCTCGATCTGGCTCTTCCAAATTGGCCTACGATGAAGCACTGCTTCTCAGTCTGTTTCAAGACGGGCGTGGAAAGGAAGAACGCGCACACGTTTCTAGCCACAAATCAGCATGAACTGCATTGAGAACGGTAGCAGTCATGTTTGAAGCTACTCAGGCGGCCTACCATCGCTGGGCCGCGTGAGGATATAGGCGCTCGCACCTGCCATGCAGAAGATCTGGATGAGCAGGACCTTCACAGAGACGCCGACAAAGACGCTGAGAAGCAAAGCCGCCGCCATCATCCCATGGGCAATCAATTTATAGCGCGGTGCAATGGCTCCATATGCGCGCCAATCGGTGATCATGGGTCCAAAGATACGGTTTTGTTCCAAGGCGTGAGCCAATTGGGGTGAGCCTTTGGCGAAACAGAATGCACCAAGGATCACAAATGGCGTGGTCGGCAGAACGGGCAGAACAACCCCCACAGCACCTATTGCTACAGAAACAACACCTGCCACTGTCCAAATCGGGCGTCCAGCCATGCGCAGGAGCGACTTGATCAGTGTCATGGTGCCAGCCTTTGTGAAGCTGCATTACACTGGGCAGGAACCAATCGGTGTGGGCGCTTATTGTACTTCCACATGATGATCGAACCTCTTGACGATCGTTATGCCTATAGCCAAGGGGACGATGGCACTTGAATACCATACGGGACATAGACTGATGACGATAACAGGAACATTTTCCCGTGATCTACAGGCTGTATTGCTGGCGAGGCGAGGATAATAGACGTGGAATGGGCAGGTTTTATCATGGCCTTCATCGCTTTTTTTGTCACGCACTCCGTGCCCATCAGGCCACCTATACGACCCATTCTTGTCCAGGTGCTTGGCCCGCGCTGGTTCGGTTTGGCCTATGGCGCAATGTCATTGGGCGCCCTGACATGGTTGATCATTGCCGCAGGACAGGCACCCTTTGTGCCCCTTTGGTCCTGGGCGCCTTGGCAAAATAGCGTTGCACTGATCCTAATGGGGTTGTCTTGCATCGTTTTCAGCCTGGGGCTTGGACGCCCAAACCCGTTTTCCTTCGGCAGCGCGCAGAACCACCTATTCGACCCAAAGCGCCCAGGCATTGTGCGCCTGACACGCCATCCACTGCTGATGGCACTGGCTTTGTGGGCGCTGGCCCATCTGATCCCGAACGGCGATCTGGCGCATGTGATCCTATTTGGCGTCTTCGCAGGTTTTGCCAGCCTTGGTGGGCGGCTTATTGACCGCCGCAAACGCCGCGAGATGGGGCAGGGGTGGCAGACGCTCAAAAATGACGTGGACCGTCAGCCTTATGCAATTGCCTTCACCTCAGCGACGGTCGGAGATGCTTTGCGCGTTATCGCTGCTGGCCTTGTCTACCTAGGGCTGCTTTGGCTCCATCCACGCATTATCGGCGTCAATCCGATTACTTGACCTGACCTGTGTGCAAACTGGTACGCCTATGCCACTCATCACAGCAGCGCATAACCGCACTCTGTCAATCGGTTTTCCCGTTTGCCGAGATAAAATCGAAGATGCTGCGCAGCACCATATTATGAAGTGGCAGCGTGGGATCATAATAGTCAGCGAGGGGAGCGCTAGGGACCGCCTCTTTCAGCATATGCGTTCCGCCGGGCAGGTTTACGCGCACCGCCTGCTGCATCACGCCTTCGAGCAGGTCCGCGTCATCAGGACTGACCTGTAGGTCTGCATCACCTTGGATTATCAGCGCGGGGCCGTTCCAGTCTGCAGCGATAGCCGCTGGATCGTGTGAAAACAAATCTATCATGTAGCGCTGTAGGCTGGGTGTAAAAAGCGGCTGCAGGACAGGTGATATGTCGGCTGGATCAGGGGCAGAGCCAGCTTCGAGGTCGGTGACAATAGACCTGATTTCCGGCATGATGGGTTCGTTGGCCGGATTGGCTTCAAACTGGGCGATCATCAACTGCCCGATAGGTCTTCCGGGAGTTGCGAGAAGGATAAGACCGCAAAGGCTGGCAGGCGGGTCCTGTGCCGCCACCAATGCCACCAGCCCGCCTTCGGAATGTCCGGCAATCCAGACGCATGGCGCAATCAGGGAAGCACGATCTACCCAGTCGCGCACATCATCGGCATAGGCCTTAATGGTCACATCATTTGGGTCGGCAATGGCCGTATCGCTCCCAAAGAAACCTCGCTTATCGATGCGCAGCGATGCGATACCCTGCGCCGCCAGCCCTTCGGCGATTAACTTGTAAGTATCGGTAGCGAGCCCAGTCTGGGGAGAATTCCCATCGCGGTCGGTCGGCCCTGAACCCGGTACAATCACCACAACGTGTGCGGCATCGCCTGGTACCATCTGTTCTGCCTCCAGCGGCCCTTGCGGTCCGGAGATCTGGACGGCCTCCGCCATTACGTAGGTGGGAAGAAGTACTAGAAGAAGGTATCGCAATCGCAGTTTCATTGCTCAGTCAGTGACTCGGTGCTTTCTCTTCCGTATCAGCCGCGCTGCGTTCCCTTTTCATTCTATGCATTTGATACACCAGAACCGAAGTGAGTTTTAGGAAACTTAAGCAACGGGAATGTCAATCGGTGGTGCATACATCGACCCAAAGCTATTTGGACAAGATGCAATGTGCAGATCAACTTGCGCGAAATAGAAAGGGCGGTGCCACGACAGCACCGCGCCTGTTTTAAAGCTTTTTTGGAGTTTGTTATTGAAACACAGCGTCTGGATTATCGAGGCTGTCGGAGCCCTCGATTTCGATCCCATCGGCGCCCAAGACCGCGATGACGCGTTCAATGGACCGCGTTTGATCAATCAGACCGTTCACCCCGCCCATGATCAATGCTTCGCCAGCGTCATTGCCGCGTGCGAGCATCATGTCGTAGGTAAAGCCCGCCTCGGCCGCGGTTTTGATGCGCCCCAGGGCCATCACGGCATCGGACAATTTCACTTTCATTTCCATATCTAGCGCTGGATCGGCTTCGGCCACCAGATCGGAAAGGGATGGCCCGCTAACCACGGTGCCATCAATGCCCGTATAGCTGCCCAGATAGACCGACTGGATGCCCACGCCATTGTAGAAATGATCGTTATGGGTGTTGTCTGCAAAGCAGGAATGCTCTTCCTCAGGGTCGTTTAGCATGACCCCAAGGCGCATCCGTTCGCCGGCAGTTTCGCCGTAGGAAAGTGAGCCCATACCGGTAAGCATCGCAGCAATGCCTGCATCGGCGTCGGCCATCAATTCAGCGCGTGCCGCGCCTCCATCTGTCCATTGCGCGGCCATCCATTCCAAATCCGAGATAAGCAAATTGGTTGCCGCCACCAGATACTCCGCGCGGCGGTCGCAATTGCCGTTTGTGCAAGCCTCGCCTTGGGCGTAATCGGTCCAGGGCCGGTTGCCGGCGCCCGACCCATGCCCGTTAAGATCCTGCCCCCAAAGGAGAAACTCAATCGCGTGGTATCCTGTGGCAACATTCGCCTCCACCCCGTCAGCCTCTTGCAAGGTCTCCTCCAAGAGGGCCGGGGTAATGGTGGATGCATCCACGGTCTCACTAGACAGCGTGAAAGAAGCATTGGCGATCACATTCAGCGTTGCTGCAGCGTTTTCGTCCGTTGGACCACCGTAAGAGGCATCGACGTAGTCGATAAGCCCTTCATCCAGTGGCCAAGCGTTCACCTTGCCTTCCCAATCATCGACGATGGCATTGCCGAACCGGAAAACCTCGGTCTGCTGATAAGGAACACGGGCGGCAAGCCAAGCCTCCTTGGCGGCCCCCAGGTTCTCTGCGGATGGATCGGCAACAAGCGCGTTGATCGCTGTTTGCAGCACTTTCGCAGATGTTAGGCTGTCCGCATACTTGGCGGCCGCCATATCGGAATAGGTGTCGAGAACGTCCGTTTTTTCGACCGCCAAAGCAGGCGTCGCAAGTGCCAGACACAGTGCCGTTGACGCGAGATAGATAGGTTTCATGAGATTTTTTCCCTGTTAGTGAAGTACTGGTTGACCATTCGGCATCTCGGCGATGGCTTTTGGCGCGGCGAGATTCATTTGTTTGAGCGCAAGGCCAAAATCCGTAGCTAGGCTGGTGAGGGCAGGGGCCATGTCGGGACGAACCAGCAGTATGGCGATCATCATGGCATCCTCACGCTCACCGGTGGCTGCGGTCGCAACAAAATGGGCAAAACTGGCTTCATCTGCACCTACGCAGCGGCATTTGAGCCCGTGCCGACAGAGTGGGCGACGCCCGTGCCGGACACACATACTGCAGAGCTCGGCCAGGGCCGCGATTGCGCTATGTCCACGCGTTGTACCCAGCGTATCGATCAGATCGTTCATGACACCCGCCTGGGTCTGCGCCCCGTCGCACCACATGCGCAGGTAGATGACCGCCGCCGCTGTCAACCCGTCATAATCCTGCAAATGGCCAACCGTCGCAAAGCCACGATGTTCTTGAATGGCATTCATTTTGTCAGGATCAACTTGCCCGCGCGCGTGATACGCAAGACATAGACTTGATCGTCCAGTACGATATTGGCCTGGCCTTCATCACTGACCATATCGCGTGCATCAAAGCATGGCAGATGCTGGGTGGGTTGCGTCGGCTGTGGCATCATCTTTGGCATACCCATCACATACGCCCTTCACGTCCAGTGCAGCGATCTAGCATCCATTCCAGCTGCAATCCCGCACTGCTGCCATCATGTTGCAAAGTTTCGAGCAATTCGGTTTTGGTCGGCACCGAGAGTTGGTCGTCCTGTTTGGTCGTTTTCGAGCGGTCCAATGGTTTGGGCATGACGAGAAGTCCTTTCATCGGGTGATTTGTCGGGCTTCCCCTGCTGCGAACACGGGTGGCTGGAAAGTGACTCCAAACCTGAGTGATTTTGTCATCCATGTCAATCTGACAATTTCGCTCAGGAATCTGGACATTGGCGGCGAACATGATAAATGCAATTTCTGAGTAAAATGCTCATAAAAACAGGGATTGGATCATGACACAGATCACCAAAGCACTTCTCATCGGTGCAACCGCGCTAACGGCGATCGCATCCTCGGCCTATGCCGAGGGCGAATTGAACCTTTATTCATCGCGGCATTACGATACTGATGAACGACTTTATTCCGACTTCACCGATATGACCGGCATCACGATCAACCGGATCGAAGCGAACGCGGATGAGCTAATTGCCCGCATGGAAGCCGAAGGTGCTAACTCACCTGCTGATATCCTACTGACGGTCGATACCTCCCGTTTGGAACGCGCAAAGGAGGCCGGTGTGCTGCAATCCATCGATAGCGCAGTGCTCGAAACGCGCATTCCCGAAGCCCTGCAGGATGATGACAACCAGTGGTTCGGCTTCAGTCAGCGTGCGCGCATTATCTTCTACGACAAAGCCGACGTAACCGACCCACCAATGTCTTATGTCGATCTGGCCGATCCGGCCTATAAAGGGATGGTTTGCCACCGCTCCTCGACCAACGTGTATTCGCAGACACTCGTGTCAGCTATTATCGAGAATTACGGCACTGAGGATGCGACTAAATGGGCGCAAGGTTTTGTGAACAACTTCGCCCGTGATCCACAAGGTGGTGACACCGATCAGCTTCGTGGTCTGGTGTCGGGTGAATGCGATATCTCTATCTCGAACACCTATTACTTCGCCCGCGCGCTGCGTAAGGACGTTGATGGCCTAAATGCCGAGGCGCTGGACAATATCGGCTGGGTCTTCCCCGCGCAGAATGCCGAAGGGGCGCATATGAACCTTTCGGGCGGCGGTGTAGCCGCGAACGCACCAAACCGCGAGAATGCGATTGCGTTTCTGGAATATCTCGCGTCCGAGCAAGCACAGGAGTATTTCAGCGCGGGCAATGACGAATATCCGGCAGTTGCTGGTGTCGGCCTTTCACCCTCTGTCGCTGCGCTTGGTCTCTTCCGCCCTGACGCTGTCGATCTGAGCGAAGTGGCCAAGAATGTTCCAGAAGCACAAGCCATCTTTAATCAAGTTGGATGGGAATAAAGAACCACGCCTTTAAAAATGAGAGGGCGCAGTGAAAGCTGCGCCCCTTCTCCAGTCAGAATGTATAGGCATAGTTGATGGCCAATTCTCGCCCCGGACCAGCGAAACGGCGGTCAGCGGTTGCCAGAAAACGTGACTGACTTTCCAATGGGATATACTCTTCGTTTAGCACATTTGTGACTTGCATCGACAGCTCACCGCCATTGTCGAATGCATATGTAGCGCCAATATCCGTGGTCACGTAGCCCTCTGCCTCATAGTTATCGACGCCGTCATCAAATGCATCGTCGCGATCGCCCAAATAAAAGACGCTGCCATTCAAGTTCAGGCGCTGCGTTGCTTGCCAGTCAGCCTGAAATGTCACTTTCAAAGGCAGGACAGTCAGGCTTGAAAGCGCTTCAAAGTCCCCATCGTCATCAGTGTCATTTTCGCCTTCGTTCCATGATATACCAATGCCTGCGTTGATCGTGTCAGTGAAGGCGCGTTGTGCTTCGAATTCGAAACCGTAGTTGCGCTGCGGGGCGCGCTCAATACGGCCGCCGCCTGTTGCAGGGTCGACTGTTGGTGATGATCCAAGTTCAGACTCGGCATAGAATGCGGCGAGAGAGTAGTCGGTTGCACCAACGAAACCGCGAACCCCAACTTCGTAACTATCAACAACAATCGGTTCAAGCAGGCCGCTTCCTTCAAGCGAGACCCCCGGGTCAACACTGCCTGCGGCGAAGTTAATCTGTGGCAGTGAAAATCCTTGGGCGAAGCTGGCAAAAAGAGTTGTGCTGTCATTGAGATCAAAGATTGTGCCGATATCATAGGAGAAACCATCTGCATCGCCCGAACCACCTGGCCGCAATCCCGGATCGCGCGCAAAGACGGGTGAGGCTGCGCCAACATCATATTCGAAACTGTCATAACGGACACCACCAGTTATCGTTGTCCGCTCTGTCACGTCCCATGTGGTTTGCACAAACAACCCAAAGGACTCCAAATCAACCGGAGGTGCATGAGGGCCGGAGTCAGATGCATCGTAGACTCCTGTTGCATCAAAGACATCCGGATCCGATAAGCGCCAACGACCCGCCAGGCGCGACCGAGCAAAGGTTTTGGCACAGCAGCCAGTCCGGCGATCAAGGCTATGGCCTGACAGGGCTGAACCACCCGGCGTCCGATATGCTAATCGAGATCATGCGGGGGTCACAAGACGGGGGCGAAAGTGTCGCTGCGGCACGGGCGTTTGATCGGTGTGTGCGGGGGGG
>ERZ1740070.1378-NODE-1378-length-15318-cov-6.803315_pt1 | contig 15318 bp, 6 predicted proteins | sample MGYA00581734_ERZ1740070 | MGnify/ENA primary metagenome ERZ1740070 (study PRJEB43018, sample SAMN04849744) | marine metagenome | isolation source: floating plastic debris | place: Pacific Ocean | collected 2008-09-01 | study: EMG produced TPA metagenomics...
GAGATATGGCAGATAAACACTTTGGGATTATGGCGCTGGCTTTGGGATTGGATGCGGTATATGCCGTTGCTACACCAATTGTAAGTACTGGTGGTAATGGAGTTGATATGAAGTCCCAGGCAAATAAAGAAGAATTACCCCATGAAGTTGAAGCGATTAATTCCAGTTTGATTGAGGGAGTGGCGACGGCTACTGAAATAGGTAAACTTTTTGGTTGATTTCTAGCCAGGAGCGTGTCTTATAGGCTTTGTTTCAAACAACCATCTTCACGGTGTTGACTAATTAACCATCGTTCGGGTAATCGCTAAATTCCTTGTTATATCGTTGCTTGATTTTAGTCTCTATAAAGGTAATTACGTTGTCTGAGACATTAACTCAGTGGCTAAAAGCAGATGGCAATTCCTTAACCCGAACTGACGTAATTTCCGCCGCTATGTAAAAGTAACCTGCTCCGTTCCGTATAAACGCAAGCTCTCCTTCTCAGCAGAAGAGCGTCTCACAACGCGCTTGGAAGGGTGGAAGCCTGTAACACTCACCGAGTGCCTGAATTGTAGTCAAAACATATATACACCGTCTATATACTTGTCTCCACCAATAAAGGTAAGCTGTCTATACAAGGTGTATCCCAAGTATTGACATGGCACGGATTGAGCGGGAATCGATGAATTTTAAGTTACCTAAACCGCTAGCAGAAGCATTACGTAAAGCAGCTTCTCCACAACCGGGTAAAACCGCTACGGATATAGTGATTCGGGGACTACTGAGAGAACTCGGAGAAATACCGGGTGTGGAGCAAAGCACGGAAGCGCGATTGCAGAAGCTAGAAGAAGAATTTACTAAACTAAGAAATAACATATTGGAGCGAGATAACAGTTCCACAGATTCCACGGAAGAAAAATTAGAAACCATCAACAACCGAGTAGCACAGTTAGAAGGGGCATTAATTGCTATTCAACGTAATGGAATTGCATCAAACAATCGCTTTAGATACAAAAATTCGGGCAATCCTTACAACCAAAGCGGACGGCCACCTCAAATTGAGGCTCTCGACGAACAAAAATTAGCGCTGCGACTTAACGTTAATATTCCAACGCTCAAAGAAAAACACACTACCTTAACTCAAGAAGAATTCTCGGAGTGGAGTAAAAACCGAGATAGAGCTAAATATATGTGGCGGTTCAGCGAAAAAGATAAACTTTATCACCCAGTTAAATAATTAAATTGTCCCCAGAGTATTGTTTAATGAATGATATTATGTTCGACATAAGAATCAGCAATGTTGAATACAAATACTATTAGTAATACTGAACTCATCAACCTCTGGCTTCACGGTAAAAGTGCCAACACTATTGATGGGTATCGTCGTTATGCCGAACGCTTTTTTATTAGTGTTGGGAATAAGCCATTAAAAGATGTTACTTTGATGGATTTTCAGCTATGGGAGGTAAGTTTAAAAAGTTCCGACAACTCCAAGCGCGTGGCTGTTGGTGCGATTAAAAGTTTATTTTCTTTTGCTAAGGAGTTGGGGGTAATATCTTCTAATCTGGGAATTTTAGTTAAGTCCCCTACAGCAAAAAATAGATTAGCCGAACGTATTCTAACTGAAGAAGAAGTAAAAAACGTAATCAATCACGCGACGAATCCACGGGATAGAGTGATTATCCGCTTACTTTATTATGCTGCTTTGCGAGTGTCGGAGTTATGCGCCTTGAAGTGGCGCGACCTCAAAGACCGCAAGGATGGTGGAGGTCAAATTACGGTGTTTGGTAAAGGTGATAAAACTCGGGCGGTGTTGGTAGGTAAAGGTATTTGGCGCGAGATTAATGATTTAAAGGACTATGCGGGCAAGGATGACCCGGTGTTTGTTTCTGGTCAAGGGGGTCATCTGCACCGGAGTATGGTTTTTCTTATTGTGAAGAATGCTGCCAAACGCGCCAAGATTGAAGGTAATGTTAGTCCCCATTGGTTAAGGCATTCCCACGCTTCCCATAGTTTAGATAGGGGTGCGCCGATTCATTTGCTGCAAAAAACTTTGGGGCATAGTTCTGTGGCGATTACTGAGATGTATTTACACGCTAAACCTACTGATAGTAGTGGGTTATATTTGCCGGATGATGATGATTAGAAAGCATTGCCATACATCTAAAGTCGCATTGTTTATCAAGAATCAAAGCTCGCCACATATCAATACATCACCTTGCAGCTATATCTATTCAATATCAACCTTCACATTGAAATAGATAGATAATTCTTCCCAATGGATAAAATCGTCAAAAAATTAGTGATTAATTCGTGTAGTGGGTTTAGGAGCGATGCTTCTCACCGTGAGAACACAGCAGAGGTTAACAAGCTAAATTACCTGTAGTAATTGCACCTAAAGAAAACAAGGTTTTTTTCTGTGCTTCTGTTAAACCTGTAACTTTGGTGATATTCATATTCTTGTACAACTTTTTAGGTTCTAATGTCTTAATAACCTCACCTTTTTCTAAATCCCAGAAATTTACGACTTCATCATATCCAGAACAAGCTAAAACTGATGCTAATTTACTCGGAGATATTAGACAAACGGGACTAAAAGCAAGTGACCAGATTTCATGATTGCTACTTTGCAAAATTCTTAAACATTCTCCCGTATTAACATCCCATATTTTCAAAGTTCCGTCACAGTGACCGCTGACAAGTAAATTACCTCTCTGATTAAAGGCAACTGAATAAACCCTTGGTGAATCATAGTCTAAAACATTTATGCAGTGTCCGGTATTTAAGTCGAATAGTCGAATAGTTCCATCATGACTTCCACTAGCTAAAATATTACCTTTACGATTCAAAGCGACTGAAAATATCCAGTTAGTATGACCTTTGAGAGTTTTGAGACATTCTCCCGTATTTATATTCCATAACTTTATCTTTTGGTCTTTACCACTGCTAGCTAAAATATTATTTTTATAATTAAAAGCAAGCGAATGAATTGGTTCATCATGTCCGAGTAAATCCTTTACCACTTCACCAGTATCAATATTCCAAATTTTTATAGTTTCATCGATACTGCTACTAAAAACAAATTTATTGTCTGGACTAAATATAATTGAAGTTAATTCACCATGATGACCTTGCATTGTTTTCAAGCAGTTACCTGTAGCAACGTCCCAAATTTTGATTGTTTTATCAAAACATCCACTAGCAAGTAACTTGTTATTTCGACTAAAAGCAATACAAGTTACCCAACTGTGATGTCCTTGCAATATTTTGACGTATTTTCCAGTTGCAACATCCCAGATTTTAATACTATTATTATTTAACCAATATGAATTAGCTAATAATCTTCCATCATGGCTAAAAGTAACAGCATATGTTTGTTTATAATTACCTTGAATCCTTTTTAAACATCTTCCCGTCTTAATTTCCCAAAATTTGACATTAAAATCATACCCTCCAGCAATCAAATGTTGGTTATTAGGTGAAAAGATAGCAGACCAAACCCAGCTTGTATTACCTAAAAACGTTTTAATATTTCTTCCCGTCTCAATATCCCAAAGTCTAATCGTTGTATCCCTACTACCACTAGCAATAATTTTATTATCTTTACTTAATTGAACCGACATCACTTCCCGATAATGTCCTACTAAAGTTTTAGTACAAATTCCTGTAACGACATCCCATATTTTAATTGTTTTGTCGGAACTACTACTAATAAGATTTTTCCCATCATCAGTAAAAGCAAGTGACCAAACATTATGACTGTGACCTAATAATGTTTTAATGCATTCACCTGTTGAGAGATTCCATAATTTTATAGATTCATCAACACTACCGCTAGCTAACAAATTTGATTTGAGATTAAAATTAATACAATATACTTCTTTAGTATGTCCGTATAACGTTTTTAGACAATCACCACTGCTGATATTCCATAACTTAATAGTTCCATCAAAACTACAGCTAGCAAGAAGAAATTTATTAGAAACAGGAATAAAAATAACCGACATTACCGGAGCATGATGTCCTTGTAGTGTTTTAATACAATTTCCACTGCTGATATCCCATAATTTAATAGTCGTATCAAAACTAGCGCTAGCCAAAACTTGATTATCGGGACTAAAAACCACCGACTGTACCCAATCGGTATGTCCCTTCAAACTTATTAACTGTTGGTTATCGCTTAATTGCCATATATGAATATCATTACAAGTTTCTCCTGTAGCTAGTAATTTTCCTGTAGAGTTAATAGCAATGCAATGAATACCAAATATAGTAGAAGCGAAATTAGATTTATGAAAATGCGCTTTGGTAAAATTTACATTGTGTAATTCAATATTTTGTAAATCAGCTTGCCAAATTTCTAAATTAGAAAAATCTAAATAACTCAAATCTACTTGTAGATAATTCGCAAGATTGATTAAATTACCAACACCATAATTACTTATAGAAGCTTGTTTATCTCGCAATAGTTGTAAAATATTTTTAATACGCTGAGAAAGAATCGTTATATAGCCAAGCTTCCCTTGAATTTTCTCACCAATAGGCTTTAATATTAATCGGATTTGACTTTCTTTAATATAATCCGAGGCAGTAGTTTTAATTAAAGCATGACTGGTAAATAGAGAAATTTTACTAGAAACTATTTCATTAACAATTTTTTCAATAAAACAACCAGTAATATACTCCATCACAACTGGTTGCTGCGTATATCTTCCAGCTTTTTTTTCAATTAAAGAACGCTGACACAAAGATTCTAAAGCTTCTAACAGACTAGTATTAGAAACTGCTGGATAAATATCCTCCCTCAACTCAGAAATAGAAGTCCAACTACGATTAATTGCTAACCAATACATAATCACTTTTTCGAGGTCAGACAATCGCTCAAACTGCTTGGTTAATAAACGATGAATACCTTTAAAAATAAAAGTATTTTGTTCTAGAAAATACTTAATCTCACCATCAAATAAATCCTGAATTGACGAAGCGACTATATTTACAGCTAAAGGATTAAAATCATAATGCTCGCATAGCTGATATTTACTTTCACAACTACCAGATAAACCTTTACTTCTAATTAATTCTCGTACAGTTTCTTCACAACCACGTACCCTTAAATAACGTACTCGTAATTCTATCCCCGATAATTCAGCAACTTCTACAGGTTTCTCCCTACTTGTGAGAATTAAACAGCTACGGTGATTAACTCCTCCAACTTCTCGAAATAACTCTCCATAATCTTCATAACCGTGACAATATTCTCCCGCTAACTTCCCAGGAAGTAAAATCGTCTCGACATTATCCAAAACCAGCAAACAGCGAGAATCTTGTAAACACCGAAGCAAAGTTTTGATATCTACCGTTGTTTCTCGATTATCCGAAAGAAACAGTATTAACTCTCCCAGAAGATTATTTAACGGTGGAGCATTTCGTAGCGATCGCCAAATTACATAATCAAATTTATCTTGAACATCTTCGAGCAACTTCGCAGCTAAAGTAGTTTTCCCAACTCCCCCAATACCCAGTAAAGCAATTAATCTACAACTATCTTGCAATATCCAATTTTGTAAAGTCGCTCGTTCTTCACCACGTCCAAAAAATAAAGATACATCAGGTAAAGTTGATACATCTCGCTTATTTAGTATTTTAAAATACAAATTATGCTGTTTATTACAGTGATATTGCCGTAAAGCTTGGCGAAAATTCTTTTTGTTAACTTTTTTACCCAAAGCTTGAGAGAGCAAATCCCATAAATCAGAACCTATATCTTTAACATAGTCGGAACTATATTGATTATTTTGGGCAAAACTATCGTATGTTTGATTCTCCCAGGATGCTTTCAACAAGCCACTTTGCAAATCAGTCAAATCCTTACCTCTCAACTCAAAGATGAGTTGAGAAGCAGTATCGAGCATTTCTTCCAAATGCATAAATATGAGTAGATACCGAACCATTATATGTATCGAAATGTTAATTCGATTTATGTTGATTGATGGCGGATTTAACTTTCTTTTTATAAATGTTTTATAAATTGCAAGGCTTATCTACATAATGCAATGTTTGTTATCAATTAGAAAATTGATGCTGGGAGAGGAAATAGATTTCTGGTGAATGACTGAATATAGACCCCACAATATCTCACCAAATATCCCATGAAAATTTTAGATAAATGTACGAGTATTGATAGGTATCAGGGGTGCCGATTTTTTCAGCTAATATTCCGATAATTCAGTAATTGCCGTAATAATTTGTACTTAATTTATAAATTGAGTATGGAGTAGCAATTAAATATTTTCTCTACTTTCAATTAATAAAAATAATTACTTATGCTTGATTCTTCATCGCAGAATTTTGACGTACTCAATTCCACGTCTACTGATGATTCATTGCAAGCTTTGGATTCATCCGCTTTGATTCCAGAAACCGCTTATGGACTTGAAACTTCAACACCCACAGATACTTCTAGCAGCTTGTTACCTGTTGAGAATCTTGAAACAGGAATTTTTACAGTAGGAGAAACTGGAGAAGTTACCTTCGACTACTTATTTGATGGGGGTAACTTTGAAGGAGAATTAGCTGTATTTAGTCTAGAAGGTATGGAAGCTCTAGAGCTAGGTTCTTCTGACTTCATTCAGGAAGCAGCACGTCGAGCGCTCACCAATTCTACTTTGGGACATATTGTCATCTCAGACCCGGTTGAAGGTACTCGTTTCAGTGGTCAATTGCCTTACGAACCAGATTTTAATGTTGGAGAATATTCTGGCAGCAAAACCTTTGAAATGAATCCAGGAGAACGTTTTGGTTTAATGCTGATTGCTGATACTTGGACGCAAGAGGTCTTTGACGAACCAGGTGGTAGCACCTCTACTAGACCTCTGTTTTCTATGACAGAAGCAAACCCTGGCGAGAATAATGTTCAGTTTGTGAAACTTCTTGACATCGAAGCAGACGATAATGCTTTTGCATTTGAAGACCTTTTGGTAGAAGGAAAGTCAGACCGAGATTACAACGACCTCACCTTTCAGGTACAAGGAGCAATTGGACAAGCAACACTGTTAGATGATGTAATTAATCCTACTAGAGACTGGCGTGCTTCAGATGTAGGACAAGAAATATTAATCCATGTAGGTAGTAGTGATAATGGTTCTCTCAAAAATATTGGATCTGACTTAGCCCAAGTTTTCTTGGAATACGAAACTTATATAGGCAGTGGCGGCGATCCATCCCTATTTGAATCAAGTAACTTTTTGTTACAGGTACAGGATGGTCAAATTGTCGTTGATGCAGTTGCCTCAGATACAGACGATGCAAATTCTCTGTTAGCTGATCTAACTGCATTAGGTTTACAACAAGGCGCAGTATTTGGAGCGGTTGTTTCAGGTTTGTTGCCAATTGAAGCAATTGATGAAATATCCACTATAGACAACTTAACATTTGCAAACCCAGCATATCAGCCATTAACTAATATAGGATCTGCTGATGCAAGACAACCCGTTAGCCAAATTGACCAAGCGATAAATTCTAATGTTGCCCGCCGAGATTTCAACGTAGATGGCAATGGAGTAACAGTAGGAGTTATATCAGATAGTTACAATGCATTGGGGGGAGCAACAAATGATGTACAAAGTGGAGATTTACCAGGAATTAATAATCCTAATCAATTCGAGACAGCCGTTGATATCTTGAAGGATGATGATAATAATAATAATACAGACGAAGGTCGTGCTATGGCACAGCTTATCCACGATGTAGCTCCGGGTGCTAACTTAGCATTTCATACAGGTAATTTTGGCACGGCTAATTTTGCTCAAGGAATAATTGATTTAGCAGATGCTGGGGCTAACGTGATTGTTGATGATCTGACTTACCCCAATCAACCAATGTTTCAAGATGGAATTATTGCTCAAGCTGTAGATAGAGTTGTAGACAGAGGTGTTGCTTATTTCTCCAGTGCTGGTAATCAAGCTAATAATTCCTATGAAAACTCTTTTGTTTCTAGCGGTCAGATTATTCAAGGTTCTGTGGCTCACGATTTTGATCCAGTACCGGGAATTGATACTCTACAACAAATAACTATACCAGCAGAAACCAACTTAGTTGTTTCTTTGCAATGGGATTCTCCATTTCTATCTGCTAGCTCCGTAAGTGGAGGTGCAACTAGCGATCTCAATATATATCTGCTTGATGATACTGGTACTCAGGTCTTAGCAAGAAGCACAGGAAACAATATTGGTCGAAATGCAGTAGAGGTTCTAAGTTTTACTAATGACAACCTTTTTCCAACTCAATTCAATCTTGCGATCACGAATCCTCGGGGAGATACTCCTAATCGTCTTAAATATATTCTCTTTAATTCAAGCACAATTAACGAATTTGCAAGCAATTCATCGACAGTGTTTGGACATCATGCAGCAATTGGTGCAATGGCTGTAGGTGCAACGAATTATAGAACAACTCCTTTAATAAATAGAAATCCTGCAATTTTAAATTGGTTCTCCTCAGTTGGTCCTACCACAATCCTATTTGATAAATTTGGAAACAGATTACCAAATCCAGAAATCCGACAAAAGCCAGAGATTGTAGCTCCAGATGGTACTAATACCACATTTTTTGGTACAGACGATAATAATGATAGAGATATCTTTCCAAACTTCTCAGGAACCTCTGCTGCTGCTCCCCATGCTGCTGGGGTAGCTGCTCTAATGCTGGAAGCAGTTCCAGGTACCCCCCCGGATATTCTTTATGAAGCCTTAAAAAATAGTGCGATTGATATGGGCGCTCCTGGAGTGGACGACCAAAGTGGTGCAGGACTGATTCAAGCTGATGCTGCTATCAGGGAACTTCAAAGACTCCAAGCACTACCCGAAATTAATCTTCACATTCCAAGCATTACAGTTACACCACCTAATATTCGAGGAGATCGTGAGTTCAAAGGAAATGGTCCACGGATCGAAATTCAAACCCAGGCAGTAGAAGTAGAGCAAGGCACTGCGCTTAGAGCTACTGGTAATGTGATTTTTGAAGAAACTAAATCTGACTTCACAACATTTAGTAGCAATTTTTTAACTGACATAAGTAACACTGTTCGTCCTGGTTTTGTTATTGATGAAATTCTAAGCGGTGGAGGGTTAGATGTTCTAGAAACAACGGATGTAGATTTGCATAGTAGACAAAGAATTATACAAGATGGCAATGACCTAGTTAAAAGTTATGAAATTCAAGGTGACACCAGGCAAATATTAGGAATAGGCAGCGATAAACCCTTCGTTTCTATTTCTTTTAACCCTGTAAGATTACAATTACGTTCTCCAACAGGAGAGTTAATCGAAGACACTTTCCTATTACCTCCAATGTTTTACGTACCTCCAAAAGTTGGTGTGGGGGATAGTGATTTTAAGGGTCATGGTCCGCAGATTAATATTCAAACGGAACTACAAATTAATGAAAATCGCACAACTTTAATTCCTCATGTAGCTGCAAGCTTTAAAGAATGGGAAAATGGTAAAGAGAAAAAGGATTTCACTACTTTTTCTGGTCAAATGAATGGAAAAGGAATCGATATTAGTCAAAGGCATCCAGGCTTTACAATTGAAAATATTCTTAGTGATAGTCGCGATACCTTAGATACAGTAGACGTTGGTAAGCATGACCAACAAGTGATTTCTTTTCCTTTTGATAGTACTGAACTAGTAAGAAAGTATGAAATTGAAGGTGACAGTAAAGGTAATGATGAACCTTACGTTACTCTTTCCTTTAATCCTGTAAGAGTAAAGCTGCGACCTGTTTAGATATATCACCTGATTCAAGGTTGGTATACATAGGGTTCAAATTTTGAGTTTTTCCGAATACCTAAATTTTGCACATTTTGGTAAAGCTCTCCGTTATAGTTGAAACAATATTTTTTTACTAGTACCGTTATCAGCAGTTGATAGCGGTTTTTTAGATGCTTGAAAATGATGTAATGAATTTTTGTAGTATAGTTTACGTCCTTCACCGTTCATGACTTCTACACAGCATCGATTAAAAGTTTCCCTATATATGAAAGATTGTAAATCGAGACGGGGTAAATGTATCAAAAAAAGTAGATGAAATTATTCGGCTGAAGTTGAATCATATCAATGTTTTAAGTTTATCTTGCCCCTGGTGACAGCGGAGCTGTATCTATCCCCAAGATTAAAATTTTCTGTTATCTTTAACTTGTCAGCTTGTTGAAAACCTATATTGTCAACTTCTCAACTTGTCAGCAAGTTAATTATCATGATTATCGCCATTGCGAATCAAAAAGGGGGAGTCGCCAAGACGACTTCTACTATCTGTCTGGGTGGTCTGTTAGCTGAATTCGGCTCCTGTCTTGCTGTTGATTTGGACCCCCAAGGGAATCTCAGTGTGGGTTTGGGGGTGGAAGTCGCCGACTCACAACTTAGTACTTATGACCTAATTACGGAACAAGTAGAGGTGGGGGAGGTAATTGTATCTACCAAATCGGGTATTTCGTTGCTTCCTGCTGATATTACTTTAGCTAAGGGAGAAACGGAGATTTTGACCAAGGTTGGTAATTTTCTCATTCTTAAAGAACAGCTAGAACCTGTCAAAAGTGAATATTCCCATATACTTCTTGACTGTCCCCCAAGTTTAGGACTACTTACGGTTAACGCTTTATCTGCTGCGGATGCTGTTTTAATTCCGGTTCAATGTCAATTTTTTGCTCTTAAGGGATTAGCGGCACTACTCGAAACTATTCAAAGTATTCAAAAGCGTCTTAATCCTGAGTTAAAAATATTGGGAGTGCTGCCGACAATGGCGGAGAAAAATACCGTTATGACTAAAGATGTGTTGAATTCTTTGCGTCAACGGCTTAAAGGTATCCAGATATTTGAACCAGTCCCCAAGTCTATTAAATTTACCGAATCTAACTTAGCTGGGGAACCAATACATACTTATGCTGACGATTCTAAATTAATTGCACCCTACAAAGAAATCGCTTCTTTAATAGCAGGAGAATAATTATATGGTAAGAAAACGCGCCCGTCTGAGTGAAGACAATGACCCATTAAGCTCTACTGACAAGGTTTTGGCAGGATTTGAAGAATTGAGCAAGTCAACTTCTCAAGAAGCTGACAAGTCAGGAAGTCAGGAAGTAGAAGATATGGAAGTTAATAAAACTAATAAATCAACTTCTCGACAAGTTAAAAAGTCAACAAGACAACCAGCCAACAAGTCAACAATTCGGCAACCTAGACGTAAGAAAACATCACCTAGCAATGCGTCTAAACAAAGTCAGCAAGTTAACAAGTTAGCAAGTCAGGAAGATAAAAATATAGAAAGTCAAGAAGTTACCGAGAAAAAAGATAGCAAGTCAACTTCTCTAGGAGAAGGCAAGCCAACAAGTCAACAAGTTAGCAATAAGGAAAGTCAGGAAGTTAATCAAAATCCAAAAGAAAAAGAATCAGGCAAGTTAGCAAGTCAACAAGATGAAAAGTCAGGAAGTCAGGAAGTTGTTGATAAATTAGACAGCGTTCCTGCTTCTGAACATTATAACAAGTCAGAAAGTCAACAAGTTAGCAATAAGGGAAGTCAGGAAGTTAAACATAATCAAAAGAGTAATGACAAGCTAGCAAGTCAACAAGTCAACAAGTTAGTAGTTCGCAAGTCAACCTTTCAGCTTTCTTCTACAATACTGGAACAGCTAGACCGCCTGCATTTAGAGCTACAGCTAGAACTGGGGAAACAAGATGCTCCTTATAAAGAAGTAATTGTCGAAGAGGCGATCGCACAACTTTTAGAAATGGCTGCTGAAAATCGTTCGGGTTTGGTGGAGTTGTTGTTAAAAAGGCAAGGTCAAAGGAAGTGAGAAATGTTAGATTACTTGTTTAGTTTTTCGATGATGCTTGAAAACTGACCATTGATAATTGATAATTGATAATTGTTTTGACTTTGGTACCAGGTACGTTGACTTGAAAAGCTTATGACTTTGTAGAAATTACTTCCGCAAATAAATCTTTATAAAGAACTAGGATGCTTATAGAACCCATTTGGTATCTTTTCTTGAAATGCAAAGGCTTTAGAAAAAGCCGCTTTAACTAGCCTAGTAACTATAAGGGTTCAGGAGAACGAAAAATCATGATAAATGACTGTAAGAATCATGAAACCCAGATGGGTATTGGACTTGTAGCTTGGTAAATAGATCCCAAATGGGTTCTATATATTACACTTCGCAAGTTTAAGCATGAAAAAAGAATAACTTCGAGCGTCAATACGATGCGATTTGTTGTTCTGACTGGATAGTAGGGCTGGATTGTATGCTGGGACTGGAATGGGAATACTGACCTGTGAGAATGATATAGAATCACTCGTTCGTGTATTGGTTGGTGGAAGAGTTTGTGTATTAGCTGGTGGGAGAGCTTGTGTACTGGCTTTTGGAATTTGGAGAGGAGGAACAGTAACACTCGTTTGTGTATTGGCTGGTGGAACTGGGAATGGGCTGCCAAATTCAATGACAGAACCACTCGTTTGTGTATTGGCTGGTGGAACTGGGATAGGAATGCTGCCTTGTATATTGTTTGGTGGAACTGTTGTAAAAACTCCAGATTGTTGATTACGGTACTTTTGTCGTAACCTTTCTATCTCCTCTATTAACTGTGTTAATTTACTGTTTTTTTCTATACTTCTTTCTAAAGACGCAATACTTGTAGGTAAGATAGAGAGAGGTAGTCCACCTTTAAGAAATTCCTTTTCATTCAAATTTCTGCTTGTATCATACCAGCCAACATTCATGACGAAAAGTAAATAGTTTTGTCTATCTTTATAACTCCAATCACTTGTTTTCATACCTAGTCTATTTCCTGTCTCAATCCAAATTTTCTTTTGCACACTCAAACCAAATAAACCACTTGAATTTTGCAGCCATAAATCATCTATTTTTTTTATGTCAGAGCAGGAAAAACGTTTAACTTGTGAGATATTTAGGGGACTGTCTTTTTCATTATTGGCAAGAAAATGCATAAGTTGCCAAGTATTTTTATCAGAAATTCGCCAATCTCTCGCTTGTAAAGAATATTCAAGTTTAGCTAAAAAATGTTGTTTGAGAGATGACCAAATCTGTTGGTTAAAATTTGATTGACTTTGATTTCTCCGCAAGTCAAGTAATCCTCGATGAACTGATTCTATATCTTCAGTTGTAATAATCTTATCCTTGAAAAAGGGATTAGTTTTAGTGGGATTTTTTTTCAGAGTTTCATATGCTTCAGTATAAGCTTTGATTGCTTGTTGTTTAGATTTATTAATGAGTAATTCACCTTCTTTAGCTTTGACTAAAACTTTTATTTGCAATCCTTCAGCAGAACTAATTTTATTTACTTTTTGGTTTAAATATTCTATAGCCTTTGCAATATTTTCTTCGGCTAGTCTTGGTTTTTCAAGATTTTCATAAGCTTGGGACATAGCAGCCAATAACATTGCTTGTTTAAAGTTATGATCATTTACTTTAAAGGATAGACCAGCTTGCCTTAAAGCTTCATCTGATGCAGCGGTGAGATTTTTATTGCGTAAATTTCCGGCTAATTTAGATAATTGTTGAACAGTTTTAATATTACTCTCTACTAAAGCAAGCTTATCTTGTAATTTTTTTGCTTCTTGCTTTGCTATTTGTGCTTTTCGATTAGCATTATCTGCAATTGTTTTTGCTTGTTGAGCTTTTTGTTGTTCAGCTTGAGCTTTTTCCCCAGCTTCTTGTACTTTTCGATTAGCATCATCCGCATTTCTTTGCGCTTGTTCAGCTTTTTGTTGTTCAGCCTTAACTTTTTGAGTTGCTTGTTCAGCTTGCTTCTGTAAGACTTCAACTCTTTCTGCTTGTTTTTTAGCTTGTGTGTTAGCATTTATTAAATTTTGATTTGCTTTTGAGGCTTCTTTTTTAGCATTACTAGCAGTTTCTTGTGCTTTTAAAGCATTTTGTTTTTCATTGTCAACTTGCTTTTTTGCTGATACGACTTCTTTTTTAGCATTATTAGCAGTTTCTAGTGCTTGCATAGCTTTATTCCCTTCTATTGCTGCAAATGCTCCTAAACCCACTGCACCCAACAAAGCCAAAACTAAAACAACAGTCCCATTCCGAATCCGTCGTTTAGCTTTAATATTCGCTTCACTTAATACCAGATTTCTTTGCTCCGCTGCTTCCTTATCCTTCCTCTCCCTTTCCAACTGCGCTTCTTGTTCTTCAGCAGCAATTTTGGATTGAATTTCCTTCTCTCTACTAGCTGCTAAAAACTGTTTATCCTGATAACTTAAATTCTTATCATTAGCCCATTTTTCTGCATCTGCTAAAGCCTTTCCTCGCAACAGTCGAGATTCATCTTTACCACCAGAAGCTACCCAAAATCTAAAATTTTCCGAGTAAGGACGCAAATTATTTAATTCATTTTCAATCCAATTTTGGTTAAAAACTTCTTTATATATAGCGTTATAAACCTTTAACTTACCCTCTCGTCTCGCAACTAATCCAGAAAGTAGTAACTCACTTTGTTCAATCGTATTATCTGCTGTAATCGAAGATTTTGCATCCGCCAGCCTAATTTGCTGATATAATTCCAACAAATATGCAGCACGCTCTTCATTCCTTAAAATTCTGGCTCTAATTGTGCGTAAATGCTCTGGTTCATCTTGGGATTCCCAACTTTCAATAATCCTTGAAAAAACAACTTGCTCAACAGTACGTGGTTTTTCATTCTCCGATTCTTCTACCATAAACTGACACAATTTTTGCGTCAAAAATGGTTGCCCTCCCGTCCAATTTAATATTTCTTGCATCACCGCTTGGGGGTGACTAAATTTTCCCCTTAAACCCTTTTTTAATGGTTCAACTTCATCCAACTTAAACCCCTTGAGAGAAATTGCTTTACCAATATTAAAGGGAGTGCGTTGTGTATCTTGAATTAAATTACTGTGTGAAGCAACTCCCAACAAACAAAAAGTCAAGCGGTTATATGCAGGATTATCAACTCGTTGATTATAACAAGCACGAATAAACGCAAAAAAATCATCCGTAGGGAAATTTAAACTTAAAACGCTATCAATTTCATCAATAAAAATAACAATATCTTCTTCAATTTCAGCCAGCAAATGCTTTTCTATAAAATGAGTAAATCGTAATAAAGGTGAATTTAATTGCTTCTTGTTCCACCAGTCTTCAAAATCTACATCTAGAACAAAACTATCAATTAATTTCGTAATTAAATCCGCATACCAATTCTCTTGGGTAGCACTTTGGATATTTATAGAAGATAAATCAATCGATGCACATTCTACCCCATCATCAGAAAGCCGACTCATGGTTCTCAACCGCAAACT
>ERZ1740070.1382-NODE-1382-length-15299-cov-4.553398_pt1 | contig 15299 bp, 12 predicted proteins | sample MGYA00581734_ERZ1740070 | MGnify/ENA primary metagenome ERZ1740070 (study PRJEB43018, sample SAMN04849744) | marine metagenome | isolation source: floating plastic debris | place: Pacific Ocean | collected 2008-09-01 | study: EMG produced TPA metagenomics...
AAGAACGCCTCCCAAGCTGTCCCGGGCGAAGGGCCAAGCGACGCCCGAATTATGATCGTAGGCGAGCAACCCGGGGACCGCGAGGATCTCGAAGGGCGGCCAGTCGTCGGTCCCGCCGGGCAACTGCTCGACGAGTACCTTGCGCAGGCCGGCATCAACCGCTCGCAGGCCTATGTCACCAACGCGGTCAAACACTTCAAATTCCAATGGCGTGGCAAACGCCGCCTGCACCAATCCCCCACCGCCAAGGAGATCGACACCTGCCGCTGGTGGCTTGAAGCGGAGCGCGCCGTGGTCAAACCGCGCGTGGTGCTGGCTTTGGGCGCTTCGGCGGCAAGGGGGCTTTTGGGCAAGACCGTCAGCATCGCGCGCGCGCGGGGCAAGCCGATTGAACTTGAGGATGGCAGCGAATTGTGGGTCACCGCGCACCCGTCCTATCTGCTGCGTCTTGATGGCCCCGCGCGCGAGGAGCAGGCGGCCAAGTTTGCCGATGACCTTGCGGCGCTGAAGGCGCGGCTGACCCAGATCGCCGGCGGCTAGGCCATGCCCGACGCGCCCCTGACCCCTGACAAGCGCACGCTTGAGATCGATCCCGACCTCGTCGAAGCGCCCGAGCGCGCGCCGTTTGTCGAGCTGGGGCTGGTGAGCTGCTTCAGCTTCCTGCGCGGCGCCTCGGACGCGGTCGATCTGGTGATGACGGCGCGCGCGCTGGGCTATGATGCGATCGGGATTGCCGATGCGAATTCCTTTGCCGGGATTGTCCGCGTCTACACCGAGGCGGCGACGCTGAAAATGCACCCGGTGATCGGCGCGCGGATTGAGACGGTGGAAGGTCTCACATTCCTGGCCTATCCCAAAGATCGCGCCGCCTATGGCCGCCTGTGCCAGCTGATCAGCGCGGGCCGGATGAACACACTGGAAGGCGACTGGCAGGAAAAGGGTGTGTGCGAGATCAGCCTTTCGATGCTGGCCGAGCGCGCGCAAGGCGTGCACCTGATCCTGCTTCCGCCGGAAGATCTGGAAGCCCAGTTTACCGTGCCCGATTGGGCGAACAATGTGGTTGCGCTGGACGGCGGCGAGACGCGCGGCCCTGTTACCGGCCCCGTGATTGGCGACGTGACCGGCTCTGTAACTGGATCGTTAGCGCAGGCGCTGCCGCATCTGGCAAGCGGCCTGCCCACTCTCAAACACCTCGCCGCAAGCTATCTCTACCGTGGGAACGATATTGCCCGGATAGACCGGCTTGACGCGTTGGCCCGCGCCAACGGCCTCACCCTGCTTGCGACCAACGATGTGCATTACCACGCGCCCCAGCGGCGCCCCTTGCACGATGTGATGACAGCGATCGCGAACAAGACGACGGTGGCCGAAGCCGGGCACCTGCTGCACCCCAACGCGGAGCGGTATCTCAAGAGCCCGCACGAGATGGTGCGGCTGTTCGCGCGCTGGCCCCACGCCATCACCGCGGCGCGCGAAGTGGCCGATGCGTGCGAATTCAGCCTGGATGAGCTGCGCTACGAATACACAGAAGAGATCTATCCGGACGGTCAGTCCCCGCAGGAATTTCTGGAAAGTGAAACCTGGAAAGGGGCCGATTGGCGCTATCACGAAGGCGTGCCTGAAAGCGTGCGCGACACGCTCAAGAAAGAGCTCGCGCTTATCGGCAAGATGGATCTTGCGCGCTACTTTTTGACGATCAAGGATATCGTCGATTTTGCGCGGGATGAAGTGTCACCTCCGATCCTGTGCCAGGGGCGCGGATCAGCGGCGAATTCAGCGGTGTGCTATTGCCTCGGCATCACCAGCGTCGACCCGGCCAAGCACGCGCTGCTGTTTGATCGCTTTATATCCGAGGACCGCAAGGAACCGCCCGATATCGATGTCGATTTTGAGCATGAGCGGCGCGAGGAGGTGATCCAGTACCTTTATCGCAAATATGGTCGCCACCGCGCGGGGCTGACCGCCACCGTTATCCATTACCGCCCGCGCATGGCGATCCGCGAAGTGGGCAAGGCGATGGGCCTGTCCGAAGATGTGACGTCCAGCCTTTCACGCACCGTATGGGGCGGGTGGGGGCGTGAGATCAGCGAGAAGCACGCGGCGGAAACCGGGCTTGATGTCACCGACCCGCATTTGAAACGCGTGCTAAAGCTGACCGAGCAGATGATCGGTATGCCGCGCCACCTCTCTCAGCATGTCGGTGGGTTTATCCTTACGCAAGGCGCGCTGACGGAAACGGTGCCCATCGGCAATGGTGCGATGGCGGATCGCAGCTTTATTGAGTGGGACAAGGACGACATCGAGGCGCTGGGCATCCTCAAGGTGGATGTGCTGGCGCTGGGCATGCTGACCTGCATCAAGAAATGCCTTGATATGCTGGAGGACCATTACGAGCGCCCGCTGACGCTCGCCACGGTCCCGCGTGAGGATCCGGAAACCTACGCGATGCTGCGCAAGGGGGATTCGCTCGGCGTGTTTCAGGTGGAAAGCCGCGCGCAGATGAACATGCTTCCGCGCCTGCGCCCGCGCGAGTTCTATGACCTCGTTATTCAGGTTGCGATTGTGCGCCCTGGGCCCATTCAGGGCGATATGGTTCACCCCTATCTGAAGCGCCGCCGGGGGGCCGAACCGGTGCAGATCCCCGCGCCATCGCCGCATTACGGGCCGCCGGATGAGCTTTCCAGCATTCTGGAGCGGACGCTGGGCGTGCCCATTTTCCAGGAACAGGCGATGAAGATCGCTCTGGATGCGGCCAAGTTTTCGTCCAAAGAGGCGAACCGGTTGAGGAAAGCGATGGCGACCTTCCGTTCGCGCGGCATGGTGGACGAATTGCAGGACATGATGGTCGAGCGGATGGTGACGCGCGGCTATCAGCGCGACTTTGCCGAGAGGTGCTTCAACCAGATTCGCGGCTTTGGCGAATACGGCTTTCCCGAAAGCCACGCGGCGTCTTTTGCGCATCTGGTGTATGTGTCCAGTTGGCTGAAATGCCATTTTCCGGCGGCCTTTGCCGCCTCGCTGCTCAATTCCCAGCCCATGGGTTTCTACGCGCCTGCACAGATCGTGCGCGATGCGCGCGAGCATGGGGTCGAGGTGCTGCCAGCCGATGTGAATCACTCAGAGTGGGATTGTACGCTTGAATTGCAGGCGGGACACGCATCCGCGCGTCCCTTGGCCGCAGCCACCCGCGCCCTCCACCCTTCCACCCGGAGCCTACCGGGAGATTATCCGGGTGGCTGCGGCGAGAGCGTAAGCGAGTCCCAAGATAAAGACCGCCAGGACAAACATTTCGCCTTGCGCCTGGGGCTGCGCCAGGTGGACGGTCTGCCTGAACACATCGCCGCGCTGTTGATCGCGGAGCGGGCCGAGAACGGGCCGTTTCGCGATGTTGCTGAGCTGCGCGAGCGGGCCGGCCTTTCGCCAGCGCATATTGAACGGCTTGCCAGCGCGGATTGCTTCACCTCGCTGGGGCTCTCACGCCGCAAGGCCTTGTGGGACGCGCGCAGTCTGATTGCAGGGCCCGATTTGCCGCTGTTCCGCGCGGCGGACACGCGCGATGAAGGGGCCGAACGGGGCGCCGCAAAGCTGCCCACCATGCCGCTTTCCGAAGAGGTGGTGGCGGATTACCAGACGACGCGCCTCAGTCTGAAAGCGCACCCCATGGCTTTTCTGCGGCCCGAACTGGCCGATCGCGGTTTTGTGCGCGCTTGCGACCTCAGGAGCCGCAAGTTCCGCTCGATGGTGCAGGTTTCCGGTGTCGTCCTGATCCGTCAGCGGCCCGGCAGCGCCAAGGGTGTGTGCTTCATCACGCTCGAGGATGAAACCGGGGTGATCAATCTGGTGGTCTGGCCGGACCTCAAGGAAAAGCAGCGCAAGGTTGTGATGGGCGCGCGGCTGATGGAGGTGAGGGGCCGGGTCGAATACGACGACGAGGTGATCCACGTCATCGCGCAGAACATGACGGATGCGACCGGCAAACTCTACGCGCTGTCCGACGATATGCTGGACGCGCCGATCGCGCGCGCGGACCATGTGAATTCGCCCATCAGCAGCCACAAAATGCCTGCCAGCCGGGCGCGGATCGCTTTGGGCGAGGCGACAGGCGAAGCGCGTGAGACGGTGAAACCGCGCGAGATTATCGACGAGCTGCCTCAGCCACGGGGACACCCGCGAAACTTGCGGATCATCCCCAAGTCGCGCGACTTTCACTAGGGCGATGGGCGAGGGCTACGAGGTTTCGAGCGCGTATCCGGCGGACCGCACCGTGCGGATCGGGTCTTTCGCGCCATCCACACTGATCGCTTTGCGCAAGCGGCGAATATGGACATCAACCGTGCGCAGCTCGATATCCGAACCCGTGCCCCACACGCCGTCGAGAAGCTGACCACGGCTGAACACGCGGCCCGGGCTCTCCATAAAGAATTTGAGCAAGCGGTATTCGGTTGGTCCCAGTTGCAGCGAGCGGCCTCGACGTTGCACCTTGTGCGCGACCGGATCGAGCTTGATGTCGCCCACTTCGATGGTCTCGCCCGCCAAGGCGGGGCGGATACGGCGCATGACCGCGGCCACGCGCGCCAGCAATTCGCGCGGGGAAAACGGTTTGGTCAGATAATCGTCCGCGCCGGTTTCAAGGCCGCGCACCCGGTCATCCTCCGCTTCGCGCGCGGTGAGCATGATGATCGGCACATGCGCGGTTTCCTTGTCGCGGCGCAGGCGGCGGCACACTTCGATGCCGCTTGTACCTTCGATCATCCAGTCCAGAATAATGAGATCGGGCACATCCTCGCTCGCCAGCACCATGGCTTCATCGCCATCGCCGGTGCAGCGCACGTTATAGCCTTCGTTCTGGAAACGGTATTCAAGCAGTTCCGACAGCGCCGGATCGTCTTCCACCAACAGCAACTTCGCAGCAGACATCTCAGTCTCCTGGGCCTCTCAGCCCCCACTTGCCGACGCGATGAACGCGCCTTGAGCGTCTGCTCCTTGTTTCAGATTTGCTGCATTTTGATGAAATTCGAGCCCGCAACTTGTCCACAGGGGGCCACTAACCGGCTTATCGGTCCTCGGCTTCAGGAGGATAAGCCCCGGTTGCCGCAAAGTGGACCATCTCAGCCACGTTGGTTGCGTGATCGCCAATGCGCTCAAGATTGCGCGCCACAAACAGCAATTGCGCCGCGCTGGAAATCGTGGCCGGGTTTTCGACCATGTGGCTCACCAGATTGCGGAAAATGCTGTTGTAGAAGGCATCGACCTTGGCATCGGTGCTGATCACTTCGCGCGCCAGCCCCGGATCGCGCGCGGCGTAAGCGGTAAGCACATCGTGGACCATTTCGCTGGCGAGCTCGCCCATCGCGGGCAGCAGGGTCAGCGGCTCAAACCGGTCGCGCCCTTCGATCATGCCGACGCGCTTGGCGATGTTCTTGGAATAATCACCAATCCGCTCAATCACGCCCGCAATCTTGAGCGCGGCAATCACTTCGCGAAGGTCATCGGCCATCGGCGCGCGCAAGGCGATGATGCGCACAGCGAGTTTGTCGACTTCGGTTTCGAGCGCGTCGATCTTTTTGTCGCGCGCAACCACGCTGTCGCCAAGCTCTTCATCGCCGCGAATAAGCGAATCCAGCGCCTCGGCAATCGCGACTTCGGCAAGACCACCCATCTCCGCGATCAGGCCGCGAAGCCGGGTGATGTCCTCGTCGAACGCTTTGACGGTGTGCTCAGGCATCAGCCGTAACGTCCCGTGATGTAGTCTTTGGTGCGCTCTTCAATCGGGTTGGTGAAGATATCGGAGGTTGGCCCGTATTCGACCATCTTACCCAGGTGGAAAAAGGCGGTGCGCTGGCTGACCCGCGCGGCTTGCTGCATGGAGTGGGTCACGATGACAATCGCATAGCGGCCCGACAATTCATCGATCAACTCTTCGATCTTGGCCGTCGCAATGGGATCAAGCGCCGAGGCCGGCTCGTCCATCAAAATAACCTCTGGGTCCACCGCAATGGCGCGCGCGATGCACAGGCGCTGCTGTTGCCCGCCTGACAGCGCCGTTCCCGAATCGTCCAACCGGTCTTTCACTTCCTCCCACAGCCCAGCGCGGGTGAGCGATTTTTCGACGATAGCGTCAAGATCCGCTTTCTTTTCAGCCAGGCCATGGATCTTGGGGCCGTAGGCGATGTTCTCGTAAATCGACTTTGGAAACGGATTGGGCTTTTGGAAGACCATGCCAACGCGCGCGCGCAGTTGGACCACATCCATGGTGTCGCCCAGGACATTCTCGCCTTCCAACTCGATGGCGCCCGTCACTTTGGCGATGGGGATCGTGTCGTTCATACGGTTGAAGCACCGCAGGAAGGTCGATTTGCCGCAACCCGATGGGCCGATGAACGCGGTCACATAGTCGGGCGAGATGTCGATCGACACTTCGTCAATCGCCTTCTTCTCACCATAAAAGACCGAGACGTCGCGCGCCTTCATAAGGGCGGTGCTGGCGGCCTGAATTGTGTCGTGAATGCGGGTCACCAGGTTTTCTCGAACTTGTTGCGAAGGTAGATGGCGACGCTGTTCATAAGCAGCAAGAACAGCAGAAGAATGACAATAGCCGCGCTTGTGCGCTCAACAAAGCCGCGGTCAATCTCATCAGACCACAAGAATATCTGCACGGGTAGCACGGTTGCGGGCGACATGAAATCCGTTGGCGGCGTGGCGACAAAGGCGCGCATACCGATCAGCAGCAGCGGCGCGGTTTCGCCCAAGGCGCGCGCCATGCCGATAATCGTCCCGGTCAGCATCCCCGGAAGGGCCAGCGGCAGAACGTGATGGAAGACGACTTGCACGGGCGACGCGCCCACCGCCAAGGCTCCATCGCGGATCGAAGGCGGCACCGCCTTGATCGCGTTGCGGCCTGAAATGACGATCACCGGCATGGTCATCAAGGCCAGCGTCATACCGCCAATCAGCGGGGCTGAACGCAAGTTTGGAAAAACCGCAAGGAACACAGCCAGACCCAGAAGGCCAAAAATGATGGAGGGCACCGCCGCCAAATTGTTGATCGACACCTCGATCAGGTCAGTCCAGCGGTTCTTGGGCGCGTATTCTTCCAGGTAGAGCGCGGCCAGAATGCCAATCGGGAACGCCAGCACCAGGGTGATGATCATGGTTAGGATGGAGCCCTTCAGCGCTCCCCAGATACCCACCGCTTGCGGGCTGGTCGCGTCCGAGCGCGACAGGAAACCCCAGTCCCAATTCTCGGCCAGTTTGCCTTCCGAGGCCAGTTTCGAGGCCAGAGCCTGCATTTCGGGTGATCCTTCGCCAGCAAGGCCGGACGCCAGATCGGAGGAGGCGGGAAGGTTGAACAGAACGGGCTCGGTCTGCGACAGCAGCGCAGGATCCGATGTGAGCGCGGCGGCGACGTCGCGCCAGGCCTGATCGCTCAATTGATCCGCGCCTTCGGTGCCCAACGCTTCTTCGGCGAAGAAATGGACCACTTCGGCCATGCCTTGCATTTCGAGCGTTTGAACCGCGCTGGGCGCGGTGAGCGAAACTTCGTCGCCGGTCAGGCCGCTTTCGGCAAAGTTGAACGGCACTGCAAGCTCAGCACGCTGAAACCCGCCAATGCCGTTCATCAGCATGTTGCCAAGCAGAAAAATCAGGACAGCCACCGAAAAGACGATGGCGCCTTGACCCATCAGCTTAAAGTTGCGCTCGGCGCGATAGCGTTTGGCCAAGCGAGCTTCGAACTGCGGCGTGCGCGTGGGGCGCGAGATGTCGGCCATATTATTCATAGGCTTCACGGAACCGTTTGACGACGCGCAAGGCGGCAAAATTCAGGGCGAGGGTGACGAGAAACAGCACAAAGCCAAGCGCAAACGCGCTAAGCGTCGCCGGGTGGTCAAAGCTGCCTTCGCCCGTCAGCATCTTTACGATCTGCACGGTGACAGTCGTCATGCGATCGAGCGGGTTGGCGCTAAGGTTCGCCGCAGTCGATGCGGCCATGACCACGATCATGGTCTCGCCAATTGCTCGGCTGACCGCCAGCATGATGCCCGCGACAATTCCGGGAAGGGCGGCGGGAAACAGGACCCGAGAGATCGTTTCCGATTTCGTGGCGCCCATCGCGTAAGAACCATCGCGCATGGCAGAGGGCACGGCCGCGATGGAATCGTCCGCCATCGAGGACACGAAGGGAATGATCATCACGCCCATAACAACACCGGCTGCCAAGGCGCTTTCGGTGGAAGCGTTCGTGACACCCACCGCCACCGCCGCATCGCGGATCATGGGCGCGATCGTCAGCGCAGCGAAATAGCCGTAGACGACTGTGGGAACGCCAGCGAGAATCTCAAGCGCGGGTTTGACCCAGGCGCGCAGAGTGGGGTTAGCGTATTGAGTCAGATAAATCGCGCTCATCAGGCCCAGCGGGATGGCGACGATCATGGCGATAATCGCGCCGATAAAGATCGTGCCCCAGAACAGCGGGATAGCGCCATAGCGTGATCCGTCCGGATTTTCCGGATTGCTCATGGGGTCGGGGCCCCAGAAGGTTCCGAACAGGAAGTCGACCGGAGAGACCATTCCGAAAAAGCGCACGGTTTCAAACACAAGGCTGGCAAAGATACCAAACGTGGTCAGGATCGCCACCAGCGAGGCCAGCAGCAGAACGATCATGACGGTGCGTTCAACCTTGGTGCGCGCGCCGAAATCGGGTCGGATGCGCAGAAACGCGAAGATACCGCCGCCGACGGCGATCACGATCGTGACCGCAAAACCGATCCAGTTATAAAAGCTGATGGCTTCTCGGAAGGGTTCGATCAAGGCTTCAGCGCCCTCGTTAAAGACCCCGGGCGCAAGGCCAATGGCGACCGCGCGCGCTTCAGAAAGCCACGCTTGGCGTTCAAAACCAAAGGTGGGAAGATCAGCGGCGGCGGGCGAGGCCAACACGCTTTGCGTGATCAATTGCGGGGCGGCGAACGACCACAGCGTTATGAAAACCAAAACCGGGATCACGACCCAAATGGCGACATACCACGCGTGGTAGATCGGCCGGGAGGCCGGGCGCGCTTCCGGGTCCGCCTTTTGAAAGCTCCACGCTTTGGCGCGCCCAATCAGCCACCCGGCAAGGCCGAGCCCGATGGCTATGAGGATGAGCGTGATTGGCGACATGAACTCGAATTACCCCTGAGGCAGCGTTACGATAGGATCAAGGTGCGCATGGCCTTACCCACCACAAGCTGAGCGGCGTCTTTGCCGACCTCATGTTCAGAAAATAAGACAGTCCTACGACATCTCTGGCGTGGCGGTGGAGGTGTCGGTTGTGGATTCGCTTTTAGCGATTGAAATTGATGGCTTTTCCGGCTCATCGTCCGCTTGGGTGTTAGCCGGAAGGCGCACCGTCACGCTGGTGCCTGTGCCAAGAGCGCTTTCAATATCGAGTCGGCCCCGGTGGCGTTCCACGATGTGCTTCACGATGGCGAGGCCTAGGCCCGTTCCCCCGGATGCCCGGCTGCGTCCAGGGTCAGTGCGGTAAAAGCGCCGGGTCAGGTGGGGAATGTTCTCAGGCGCTATGCCTTCGCCTTTGTCGATGACAGAAAGCCGCGCGTGCTTATCGCGCGCTTCTGCCAGCTCTACCCGCACGTTCGCGTCCGCCTCGCCGTATTTGAGCGCGTTATCGACGAGGTTGCGCACCAATTGCTCCAATTGCTGTCGATCCCCGCGAACCGTTGCTGGGTAATCGAGGGCCAAATCGAGACGCTCGGCTCGATTTGGCCCAGCGGCATCGCGAGCGGCGCGCTCGATCAGCGTCTTAAAATCGAGTTCTTCGGTCGGAAGGTCGTGCTTTTCCGCTTCCACACGGCTGAGGCTCATCAAATCGCTGATCAGGCTCTGCAAACGCTGCGCTTCGCGGTTGATGGTGCCAAGAAACTTTTGAGCGGTGGGCGAATCGAGGCTGTCAGAGCTGTCCGAAAGCGTTTCGACATAGCCAAGGATCGCGGCAAGCGGTGTGCGCAGTTCGTGGCTGGCGTTTGCGACGAAATCGGTGTGCGCGCGGCTGAGGTCGGCTTCCGCCGTTTGGTTGACCAGTTCGAGGACGGCCAAATCCTTGTCGACCACGTGCTGATTGAATTCCCAGATGTCCTGACGGCGCACCAGCCCCCGCACGATGGCTTGGCCTTCGCGTTTGTCGGAGAGCAACTGGATGGCTTCGGGCTGACGGAAGGCCACACGCGCATCTTGTCCGATCATATGCTGGCCCAGGATGCGCCGGGCCGCGCGATTGGCGATCGATATCGTGCCACTTTGCGTGACGAGCAGCGGCGTGGTGAAATTCTCGATCACCTGCTGCATCGTGTCGTCCCGGCGCGGCGCGCTGACGACCTCGATGGGCTATTCCGGCGGGCGCAGGGCGGCCACCAGAAGAGAGCCATTCCAGACGAACAGCACAGCCAATGCCACCACGGCGTCATATCCGGACAGCAACAAGGCGACGAATGTCAGGCAAGCTAAAACGATGCCGGCGACAGGGATCGTGTATTGGTTGCCCATAACGCGCTCGCTCATAGCCAAGGCTGGGCCCGCTGAAAAGCGCCATGACCCAAAGTGGGGCCGCTTTCAGAGAAGCCTGTCGCTGCCGTTTGGAGAGTGGTGGTGACCCGTACGGGAATCGAACCCGTGTTTCAGCCGTGAAAGGGCCGCGTCCTAACCGCTAGACGAACGGGCCACGCTCGTTGCGAGAGCGCGCATCTAGGGGTGGTGGCTGACGCGGTCAACCCCGCGTGATGCCCCATCGGCAAAAATTTTTGTGCAAGGTGGATCTCGTGGTGTCCGGGCACCCGTTCAGTCGGCGAAGGCGGCGTCTTCCAAATGCAACTCTGCCGCCGGGCGAGGGCCCCAATCGTCAATCTTCACACGCCCAGCCAAGTGGAACTTGCGCCCTTGGCTGCGATGAAGAAGCGTTTGCGCCATTTCGGTTTCCGCCGCGCGAAAAGCGATCGCCTTGAACGACCTTTGATCCGCGCCGCTGGCGATCAGACGCAGATGGTCTTTCCCGACAATATCGGCCTTGGCGATACGCACCGGCCCCACGGCGACACGCGGCGCAGGCCAACCGACGCCGAAAGGACCCGCCGCGTCCAAGGTCGCGACAAGATCGGGGGTCAGACCGCCGGGCGCGAGCGCCAGATCAAGCTTCATTGATTGGGCCAGGACCGCCTTTTCCACATCGCGCGCCAAACGCTCGTCCAGAAATTCGGTGAAAGCGGAGAGCTTGTCAGACGGGATCGTTAGTCCGGCTGCCATGGCGTGGCCCCCGCCAGCCACCAGCAAGCCGCTCTCTCGCGCCGCGATGATCGCCGCGCCCAGATCAACCCCGCTGATCGAGCGCCCGCTGCCTTTTCCGGAACTTTCCGCCTCGTCCAGCGCGATAACGATCGCGGGTCGCCCGGTCTTCTCTTTGATCCGCCCCGCCACGATCCCGATAACGCCGGGATGCCAGCCTTCGCCAGTCACAACATGGACCGCCATGTTGTGTTGCCCGGCAAGCTGTTCTTCCGCCGCTTCTTGAACCGACGCTTCGATGGCCCGGCGTTCCTCGTTGAGCTGCGAAAGCTGCTCGGCAATCTCACGCGCCTCTTCCGGATCGCGCGTCGTCAGCAAGCGAACGCCCAGAGTGGATTCGCCAATACGCCCGCCCGCGTTGATCCGTGGGCCAAGCGCAAACCCCAGATCAGAGGCTATCGGCGCGCGTTTCAGGCGGCTTGCGTCCATTAAGGCGGCCATGCCGATCCGCTCGCGGCGGGCGAGGATTTTAAGGCCCTGCGATACAAACGCGCGGTTGAGCCCATGGAGCGCGGCCACATCCGCAACGGTGCCCAGCGCCACCAGATCCAGCAGCGCCATCAGATCGGGCTCTTTACGGTGCTCGAAGTAGCCGCGCGCCCGAAGCGCTCTGACAAGAGCGATGGCCAACAAAAAGGCGACGCCGACCGCGGCCAAATGGCCATGGGCTGCGCCCAGATCGCTTTCATCAAGGCGGTTGGGATTGACCAAGGCGGCCGTGGGCGGAAGCTCGGGCGAGCATTTGTGGTGATCGACGACGATGACATCGACGCCCGCCTCGCGCGCCATCGTCAACGCTTCGTGCGCCATGGCGCCGCAGTCGACCGTCACGATCAAGCTTGACCCTTGCCGGGCAATTTTGACCAGAGCTTCCCCGCTTGGTCCGTAGCCTTCCAGCAGGCGATCCGGGATATAATAGCCCGCATCGTGCTCTAGCGCGCGCAGAACCTCGACCAGCAAAGCCGAACTCGTGGCGCCATCCACATCATAATCGCCGTAGATCGTGATCGTTTCGCCCGCGACCACGGCCTGCGCGATGCGCTCCGCTGCCTGATCCATGTCCTTGAAAGCCGACGGATCGGGCAGAAACTCACGAAGCCTTGGTTCGGCTTGGCGAGCGATGTCCTCTTCAGCCACGCCGCGTGTCATCAGCAATTGCGCCAAGATATCGTGGCCCAAGGCACGCGGATCGCTTGCGGGGTCGATCTCCATGTTTCCGCCGCGCCATTCCCAGGCCTTGTCGGAAAGCGATTGCGACACTCCAAGAACATGCGAAAGCGTTGCTGCGGGGGAACCATCTAGGGACATGCGTAAGGTCTACCGAAGTTTGCGCGCGCGCAACAGAGCAGCGGATTGACAATCGACAGGCGGCGTTGCTTCATCGCAGTCGCATGGAAGATAACGACACCATTCGGCGGCTCTTGATCGTTTGGCACAGCCGAACTGGCGCCAGCGAGCAGATGGCGCAAGCGGCCGCTGAGGCCGCGCGAGCGGAGATTTTCGTGGATTGCCTGAGAGCGAACGAAGTCGAACCGACTGTTATGCTGGCTGCCAGTGCCTATCTTTTTGTCTGTCCTGAAAATCTAGGGACTATGAGCGGCGCGATGAAGGAATTCTTCGACACCCATTACTATCCGGTTCTCGGGCGGATCGAGGGGCGGGCGTACGCCACGATAATCGCGGCAGGTTCCGATGGAACGGGCGCGCAGCGGCAGCTGGACCGGATCGCAACGGGCTGGCGGTTGAAACGGGTTGTGGACCCCATAATCGTTGGATTTGATGCTCAAACGCCCGAAGCGATCCTAGCTGAGAAAAAGGTTTCGGAGACCGATCTGGATCGATGCAGAGAGATAGGAGCGGCCTTGGGAACAGGCGCTGCGCTTGGCGTGTTTTGATCCTAATTCAAAGTATTAGGCGCCAAAACAGTTTCCAGACTCGACGATGGTGGTAAACATCGTCACAATCTGTTGTCGGACAACGCACGGTGTTGTCGGGGGAAAAGAGGATCGTGGCCGATCGATACCGGCTCGCCATTCGATGATGCGGGGCTGTTCCTCCTGTTCGCAGCGGGAAGACGGCCCACTCGCGCTGCGCTGAAGGATTTTGCGAAGGCGCAGCGAGCGGTTTCTGTGTCGCATGATCCTTTGGACGCTGGGCCTCTGCATCTGGTCACTTCTGAGGACGCAGAGCGCTCTTCTGAAGCTGCGCGCCTGAACGAAACCCAACTGGCCGAACATGTGTGGGTCGAGCTGTTGCGCGAGGGATTGACGTTCGATCTCCTCGGCCTTGCGCCGGGGCCCAAGCTCGATTTTCCTGAGATCGAATACCGCTTTGACCTGAAAGCGAAGCCGACGGCCTCGGGCTCAGATGTGTTGCACCTAAAGCCTGGCCAACACCTGTCCGGGGGCAAGCGAACCCTTCCCGTCGTAAAGGGCCTAATCGGTTTAGCTCGCGACATCACCAATCATTTCGGTGATCTCGAAGCGGTGGCTTGGCCGGCTTCGCAAAGTGCGATTGGGCGGCGTTTCTTTGAATCGGTGGCTTAGGCCTGGCGGGAAGGCGGACAGTTTCCGGAGCTTGGTTTAACAGCTGTTCGCGGGACCGTGGATGGCGCGCAGCAATCGGTGGGGCTTTCTTTCTGGACGGGGCAAGAGCTTCGGATTGAACCACCGCTTTCGGCGAACAAAACCGACGCGACCCGCCTTGGCGTTCGTTTGGTCAATCATCTTGTGCTTGCCGGGCGTCTGGAGGCTGATGATCGCCTCGTTGCGCCCGACGGCCGAGCGTTGAGCTTGCGTCCCTCTGCCAACGGACAATTCGTCAGGGTCTGGCAAGACTGAGATGCACGAAGAGGCGAAGGTGCTAGCGGACGAGGTCCGCGCCGCAGTCGACTCGGCGCCGAACGTCGCAGCGTCGACCCTTCAGCTTGTGCTAGCTGGCGCGCAGCGGGCGCAGATTTCGTTTCGTCAGGTCAACAAGCGCGGGACGCCCGAGTACGATCCGGGCTTGCAGCGCCACCACCTTCTGCCGCGTCAGCTGTTGTCACAGCGCTGCTTTGGCGCTCTTTTCGCGCATGTGGGACGCGCCCGTGTTGGGTTTGATGATTTTCGCACCAACGGCCTTTTGCTTCCCGCCAATGAAGAAGCGACACAGCGCATCGGTATGCCGCTGCATCGCGGGCCGCACCGGCGCTATAACGAGGTCGTGATGGAGCGCGTTGGCCGGATCGAGGCGCGCTGGATCGAGGCACGAGCGACCGATCCCGACGCAGCCATGAACGAGGCGCTGATGCGCCTGCGGCTGCTTCAGATCGCCCTGCGCCGTCGATTGCTGGCCGAGCGCAAGCGGATGGTTCTCAACAAGAAGGACCCATTGGGCAAGGGTTATGACTTCACCGAGCTGGATACGATGGCCGAGGCTTTGTGGGCCTCGACCAGCGCGTGATGATTCGCGAATGGCGCGCTTACTCGGCCGCTTCGGCCAGCGCTTGCCAACTGGTGTAGCCCGACTTTTCAGCCAGAGCCGCCTTGGCTTCGTGGTATTCACGCTCAAACCGCGCGACCATGTCTTCGACGGTGCCGACCGACTTGACCGCGCCGATGCCTTGGCCCGAACCCCAGATGTCTTTCCACGCTTTGGCCTTGGTGTTGCCGCCTGAGCCAAAGTTCATTTTCGAGGGATCGCTCGTGGGTAGATCGTCGGGATCGAGGCCCGCATTCTCGATCGAGGAGCGCAGGTAGTTGCCGTGCACGCCGGTGAACAGGTTTGAATAGACAATGCCTTCAGCTGAGCCGTCTACGATGCCTTGCTTGTATCCTTGATCGGCGTTGGCTTCTTCGGTGGCGATAAACGCGCTGCCCGCATAGCCGAAGTCTGCGCCCATCGCTTGCGCGGCAAGGATAGAGGAACCGTGCGCAATCGAACCGGAAAGCGCGACAAGTCCATCAAACCATTCGCGAATTTCGCGCATC
>ERZ1740070.1384-NODE-1384-length-15288-cov-8.796823_pt1 | contig 15288 bp, 8 predicted proteins | sample MGYA00581734_ERZ1740070 | MGnify/ENA primary metagenome ERZ1740070 (study PRJEB43018, sample SAMN04849744) | marine metagenome | isolation source: floating plastic debris | place: Pacific Ocean | collected 2008-09-01 | study: EMG produced TPA metagenomics...
TAGTACATGTGTGTATGTTTGCTGTATGGAATCGATGCTGTGCGCTTAGGAAGTTCGAGGAATCTGTAAGGGTACAACTTTGGCAAACGATCTATTGGCCAGTTGAATCATGTCATGATCAGTTATACTATCAGTAGTTTTTTGTTTGTAAAATCACTCACGCCAATGATAAATCGCTGTTTGTCTGATGAATTGCTGGTTATCAACTGACCGTTACATGTCATATATTAAGGTTACTAATCAAAACTGAGGTTTTTTGTGATTTATCAAAATGGCTTAGTGGGTCATTGAAGTGGTAGTAGCAATGACTGTCTGTAGTATAATGTAGTGTAAACACTTCCTTGCTTCCGTAATAATCAGCATAATGGACTTTATACAGGGCAGCACCTCTCACCCCTCTATGCTGAAAGAAGGTGCATGTCAACATCACCATTAAGACAACCTCTGTCACCCCTGATCTATAATGATAGGAAATTTGGTAAATTCGCTTTTTGTCATGCGCTTTTCAATATGGTTCTAGTTTGTTGTTGCCCTCTATTCTATCCTAGGTGCCCCAAATAAAAACGGCAATTAATGAGAACAGACAACCAGTTGCAGAAATTAATGTTGGGACTTTGATAGAAACTTCATTCAATTTTTGAGTTAGGCATCTAGTGTTGTCCATCACTATTTTATCTATCCGACGACGACGGTGCAATTCTGGACTGACCATAACTAGTCGCTTTACCCGATTATTTGTATCAAGCAACCTCTGTATGCTGTTTGACCCCTAAGAGCAGTTGACATGCATCAAGCAAAAACTAAACTCCCTGGATCCACTCTGCCTGCTTTAGGAGTTGTCCCGCACTCATCATCCGACTACTTACATCAATATCGCATGTGGCGAGCAGTGAGAGCAAGGGTCACAGTGACCTGTACACTAGCGGGACAACTGCTTATGTATGGGATAGTGGCTTTTACTTGGTAAAATGTCTTCAGTAGTGTTTTTAGTAAACCTCATCTATCTTGCTTATTGGCTGCTGTTACCACTGATGCTTACTATTTTGTACAGGATGAATGTTTTTTACTTATAAAGGAGTAGGGAGTTGCACGCCTCTGAAGCAAATCTAAAACATGCGAAGTGCCAATTATGTAGTTGTTTTTTTCTCTCTCGTTTTTCCAGGTGGTTATTATCAATCAGTACAACCAAGCAGAGTAAACAACTTACACAGCTCACCAGAGCCTTCAAATAGACATAGAAATAGTGAACAACTTCACAACCGACCAAGTCAAGTCAATGGTGCTAGAAGGTATAAGTCAATTTTCTTTTATTTCAGCTCATTTGCTGCGTACTACATAACATATCTGACCTCATTCTCACCCATTCATTGTAACTTCTCTACAATCTAACTGAAAAAGCTCCACTGTGCAACATTGTATTCCCTCCTGGAAATATTGCTGTTGTGCTCGGTTGTTCAAAATTAGAAAGCATCCAGTTTTGGTACTTATCTTCGTTGCTGTGCATCCCACTAGTAATAGTTCAAACCCGCTTGTTGTCGTATTCGGAATGTGGACCACATTGGCGCTGCATAATTTCCTAAATTTATACTAAATTGATTTTGCTTATGAACTTCTTGCTTTCAGACCTATCCAGCGTCATAAATCATGGTAGGCTCAACATTATAGTCGATGTGATGCTAGCTGAGTGAAACTAGTCTTAGGGCGTCCAATGTCAAAATCATCTTTCGTGTTTCATTGTCTTTTTAAAAAAATGTTTGGGGTTTGTGCCTGAAATTACATTGGATCCTGATAAAAATACAATTCTTTGAATTTCATGGACCTGTTTTTCTTCCTTTTTTATGTGTGTATATATTGTGTTGCTGCTATTAGTTTTTCCATCACAGTGTCAATAAAGTTCCCATCTACATGATGCGTATCATGCTAACGAGGGTAGAAAGGGCTCATACACCTCAACCTGTGTCCATTGTGCCGTCTGTCTCATGTAGATATTTTGTGTCTGCCCCTATTTTACTATTCCTGCTGTTTTGCAGTTTAGAGGCCTATCCAAATAAAATTCTTGTTTGCCTTGTGATCAGAATCAGAGTGATGGCATGCAGAAAAAAGGGATGAACACACCCAAATAAGCCTTCCTTCCCTACCATATGCTTGTAATGCCATCTGAATGTTTTCCTTATCCAAACCGTATCACAAATCAAATTATATTTTAACACGGACTGAAAAATATTAGACAGTCTTCCAATGCTTGAAAATGTGGATGTTTTATGAGTTGTTTCCTCTCAGTTGCGGTACTCTATAACACAAGATAGATAGGGAAAACCCTGATAAAGATGGTCTAACTTCAGAAGCACTTATTCAAGAAACAAAATAGTTTCAGATTCATGATCAGTGACCCTGAAACACAGTTACCAGAGGATTTACAAAATATTTGCAGTTACACTTAACCTGTTAATTGAAGAAATTAAATTGCAGACTTCCCGGAATTAACCACTTACCACAAGAGTTTTTGCAAACTGTAACACCTGAAAAATGCGATTTCAAGATGGTCTTTTTATATCTTATATCCTTTCTGAAGTAGTTTTCAGGTAAACTGTTTTCAAATCTGAAAGAAATTTGTATCTGCAACAAGTGCTTTTGAAGTTTTTCATGTCTTTCTCTATTTTCCAAGTGTTAAAGAGTACCAAATAGAGAAAAGACCATTCTTGAAATTCTGATATTTTTGCCCTTGCAAAACCGTGTATATTGCATGCTCTTGTGTACAGCACTAAAACCAATTAAAATACTGAAGCATTGTTATACAAGTTGCCACAAAGGTCGCTCAGTTCTGCATGGCACAGGTTTGGGAAATGTGTTGTGTGAATTAATTTATTTTAAATATTCAGTTGGTTTTGGACATTTTTGTTTATTTTTTTTTATGAAGTCAACCGGCAAACAGTTGGTGTCCGTGGTTTGGGCACTGGGACAACTGGGCAAGGCTACCATCTCTGCATAGCCAAACTGCACAGAAGTATCATTCACCCCATAAAGTTTGTTTGGAATTTGCAAATAGATAGGTTTAGTGGCCCATGAAGGTAGTCTGCCAAACCCATACCTTGATTATATGTGTTATGGAGCACACAACACTGGGATTGGCAGACAGGAATGATGACCGTATGTGATCGTATGCTCTGCAAAATGCCAGTACATTTTTCCATAACGCAGACAGAACCATTTTGAGATTCATGAGAGCCAGTGAGATAATCGATTGGATACATATGTTTCTGTTATATAACAGGGCTGCTAAGGATTGGAGACATGTACAGGCTCCAGGACAGCCCCGCTCCCATCTGCCCGCGTATCCAGAGAGAACAAGCCATGATAGGCCTTCTGTGCATGGAGGGTAAGTTTATCCTACTTAACTATTCTTCTATGTATGCACATCTGTATCGTTGCTTAAATTTGAGCCGTTTCCTACCTACCTGTATAGGTAAGCCTGAGGAACCCAAGGAAAGATAATGTGTGATAAGCGTTTGACCAGAGATAAAACCATCATGGAAGTCGGAGTCCCTTGAATCGCAATGCAATAAACTCATAAAGAAGGTAACCGGTCTGATGAGGATCGTTGGTTGGTAACCCACCCACAGCACAAACCACATCTAAGCAGGCTAATTTTTCGGATTCCTGTGTAATTTTTGATTTTGCGTAGGAGTCATTACCCCTTGCACAAACTACTCATAGATAGGACGCTTGATTTGCTCACTACCAGGCACTTCAACAGATGCATGTGATTACATTAACGCCTTGATTCTCCCTTGGTTGAGGGGAAGTTGGGTCTCAAGACTCAATGAGAAGGACAACATATGTATCCTTAATGTGTTAGTATGTACTTTTCGGTTAACAACATGGTCAAGTACTCCCTGGTGCTGAACAATGCCCAGAGCCAGTCAGTTCCATAAATGTAGTTTCCATCCTAACATTATCACTATAGGAATGGTCAGACAACATGAGACGTAGTCTCGTGTTTAGTCACACTTGTGTGGGCGTACGGCTTGCCGCTGCATGGTATTCGCTAATTTATATGTGAATGTATCCAATTTTAGCAACATGAAACGCTACAGGTAGTCTTCGATTTCTGGTATTCTTGCATTTCATGCCCTTACCACAACAATCTTACCACTACTCATTAACCGCTGTCATGAGTGGAGCAACTATTTTTATCGCCAGTAACGCCACGCTGAATTTTGGTGTTTGGATACTTCTTGACACTGCTAGTGTGGTTGCGAGAAACGCATGCTCTTAATAGTTTGTTTTTGGAAATGCATGACGAAGCTGGCTTTTTTTAGCGTTTTCTAACAACTCGCTGTGACAGTTATTTTTGGTCTTTCTAATGAAGCTCACTATAACACACATTACATGTACATGTAACTAGATGGAAAGAGGTGCCTTAAACAGTAATTGGTGGAATGTTTCTCAAAGTATGACTTATCGTTTACCCAAATTGTACACATTATTGAATCAGTCTGACAATGCTATATATTTTTCCGCTATGTATAAATTTTGTGTGAAATCAATTGATTCTGTAAAATTTGTTGTTCACAGATCTCAAGAGATTTTGCACAAGCAGTCCGGTGGCTCGAACAGCAGGCAAAATAATAACCGAACAGGCTACACAAGCAACTACTCGGTAAGGAATTGGCCATATGTAAACCCGTCCAATGCCTCTAAATCCAAGTGCGTGGAAGCCTCGTTTCAGGAAACCAACCCTTAGAGTAAAAACCGGTCACATGCAATCAGCCATCCCCTTTGAACCTTCTAGTGTATTTGAGCACACACTCTCATGTTAGTTGGCCTATCCGTTTTCTGACTAATCAACCTGCAATAGGATAAGAAACCAATGACCCCAGCAGTATGTTCACATAAAAGACAGAAGTGACCACTCCGGTACATATCAATTTAAATTTTAGCCCATTTGACTAGCCCAGGAAGGTAATCTTAGATGATTTGTTAAAATGGATGATAAGTTGTGTGAGTTGTCTGTTCAACTATATTGGATTATGATGTTTTAGAACTTAGATGGAACCCACTTTGCTAAAAACTTGCACAGAACATTCTCCGATGAGAGCCTCCATATTCAGTCACCAAGCAGAAGGATTGGCTCTCCACAAAACCTTAGCTACTCTGGCAATCAGCGGTAACTATTCTCTTATACTTTTTGTAGGAGACCAATAATTATGATGTAGTGTATATACAAACAATTTGCTATGGGGAAAGCATTTTGTATCCTACTCTTACATGATACAGAACAAATGCCAATCTAGGCCAAAAATATGAGCATTGTTGCCCCTCAATAAAATACTTTCAGTAGTTTTTGGAAACATTACTTATAATTCTAGTTTTCAGTGATATTTTACATTGCTCCCTGTATTGATACTTGTAAGATGTCTCTATTTCTACTTGTTTGATATAGAAAAGTATCTCATGATGTTGCTATGGTGAGACCGACCACCAGAGGACGAACTGGCTCAATACCCACAGAACCTGCGGGGCCAGCCGTAGAGGAAGATCTAGACTGGAACCGGCTAGTATCTACTGCCTCTAAAGCTATTGAGTCAGGTGTGTACAAAGATGTCTTATTTCTCATGCTCATCAATATTTTCCCTTCTGTTGGCAACGGGTGTCATTGATTCATTGAAGATTATACTTTCAGTTGACTCCACTCATGGCCTGGTGCAAAACCCTTGCACAGCCTGGACTGTTGGCATGAAATAGTAATCATTTTTTATACACAAATTTGCTCCCATGGTTATGTCACTTATACTTGGTAGTTTGAATACTGCAATGGTAATGTGCGAGGCATCAGTGGCGCTTGAGTTATGACCTTCATCAATTGCACCCACACCACTTATGCTTCAACTCAGGACAGTCGGGAACCCTCATGCAAACCAATTGTATGCTACTTGTACAGGGTGATGTGGTACAAAAGTTCCCCTTTCGGTTTAGAAAAGTGACGTGACCAGTTCTTTTTCCGCCTTTCAACGGTTTTTACCTCTTCCTGACTTTAGTGTAATGTTTCCATTCTGGATTTATTAGGCAATCAGTCATCAGTCAACCACTATGTGACACTTATACCTTGGCAGCCAGGTAAACACAATACAGTTCAGGTGTAATTATCTTTTCTCTATCCCTATATACCACTTTGCTGCTGCTCATACTTCTGTTAGCCAATAAAAACAAGTGCTCAGAAACTAGATAATACATATCCTAGAAGGCACACTTCTACCCATGTGATGTTAGTTAAGCCCGTAAGTCGGACTTGGGTGAATTACAACTCTAAACCCAGATCTAGATCTAGAGCAAACTGACAAGACTACTCGTTATTCAAAGCAAAAGTTTCTAAATAATCTTCTTGTTTCTGAGCACTTTGTGTAGACTAGTATGCTACTGTTAATCGGGACTTTCCTATAACTGTACTGTTAAGTGAAGTTCTAGTACAAAGAAAAAACAGGCGCTGTCACGGAAACATATCTCTCTCTACATCCATAGATCGCTCAAATCACTGACAATAGAAAATATAATTTACTGACCAGTGACCGCCCTGAAAAAACAAACATTCTCACTAATATCTATCTAATGATGGGCCAATATTTATTGATGTGACAATAACCACGAAGTTGGGATGGGACGTCTTTGGTTGTACTCTCTCCTTGGTTGGTGTTATTGGTGCAATCCAAAAATATACCTAGTCTGACTAACTGCATGATTCATTTAACATGCTGTCTGCATGGATAAACTCTTGGGCCGTAAGCATGGTAGGTTCATTGTTGCTTAGTCGTGCGTGTATCACCCTAAGTTACACACAGCTTACTTTTTTGTGGCTATTATTTCGCTGACAAGGCTGCTAGGACATGTACTGTTTTCTATGTAGGAGTATGGAAAAAAATTCTTGCGTTATTTTGGTGTTTCAGCTGTGCTAGCAAGCTCCAAACTAGGTTGTGACTGCATGTAGTGAAATCAAAACAGTGTAAAAATCAATTGGGTGACAAAATTGAATTACCATACTAATAAAGTGTATACTAATTTAATAATCTGTATAGAAATGGTAATCAATATAAACAGTTACTCGCGGCTCATGTGAAAACCTGCTGCACCTTGGAAATCTCCCCTGTGGTGTTTGCATATGCTCAATCCCATATTGGTATGGTAAATGTTACTCGACATGAACTGCAATTGCTTATGTCTACCGTTTTATTTTTTTCAGAAACTCCTAGTACAGCCAGATCTCAAGATTCCTCTACAGACAAAGAAAATAGTAGTCTTCTATCTGGGTAAATATTTTTGAGTAACCTGTTTTCTGGCTAGACAATTTATAATAAAAACAACGCTGTATATATGCTGTATATTGGGCCATTTATATTATTGTTGATGTGAATAGTCATTTTTCTTTCGGCTACAGTGAAAGCATGCAAAATTTATTTGATTCACCAATTCCTTTCTGTGCTTTTGGCTTGTAAATGTTGAATTCTTTTTCTTTGATCTGGCAGGCAATCAACTCCTACTCAAGACAGAAACAAAGATATTGAGCTGAGATGTAGCAGACTTGAGCACGATCTACATTCAGAAAAACGAAAGACTCGAGATTTGGAGAGGCGGCTGCAACTAGAGAAAAATAAAAATGAAGATTTGATGAAGGAGATGGAGCACCTTAGAAAAGAAAACCTAAACTTGAGGTATTAAATTTAATAGTAGCATTACATAGATTTGAAATAATGATTTTGAAATTTTGAAAGTTTCATTGGAATGTTACATGTACATGTATTTGTAATACTTTTAAAAAAATATTTCAGAGCATTGCACTCTTTTGAATAATTATTTTATAATCGGATCTCAGATTCCCTATCACATTTTTTCCATGCAAATACTCCAATGGATTTCATTTTTTACTTTAGTCCTATGATTAAAAGCTTTAGGTATTGTGCTTTGGTGATGCTTATGTGCCTCATTTATCTTACTTTCAAGGGCCAGAAAGATGTGATAAAATCGTATCAGGTAAACGCTATTTTGGTCAGATCTGAGATTAATGTATTATGTGATTGCTCGATTTGGCCATGTCATCTTTGTACAGAAAAACTATCTTACCAGTCCTGTCAACAATCCGTAACATAATCCCTTTTTATAGATCTGTGTGTGTAGTCATTGGGTGATCTATGTTAGCGAGTATCATTCTCTCCAAAAGGGCTAGGTTATCAGTAACTGTAGTCTGAACTAAGATTTTATATGGCTACACAGCTATAGTAATAACATTACAGTTGGTGGTAGGAATAAAAAATAATCAGCGAAGAAAGAACTAACGCTATCGCTGTTGTGACTGCATTCAAGAATTGCTGCAAGTGATTTGGTGGTAAAATGGATAGATGTTGTTAGATGGAAATTTCTCTCTATGTGTGGTACCAGTACTAATTCATACTCTTCCTGAATCATTATTGGATAGCTGCAAATTGTTTGCATGGGTATCAGTATAGAGGTACACATACATATATGTATATGTATATGTATTTGCAACCAACATAGTGTACATGTATACGGTGTCGCAAATGGAGCAATATTATTGCCTAGGGAGTAACTTTTAGAGATAGAGACTTAATATCACCCGGTCGGGTTTTCATATTCATGTATGTAGCCTTAGACCATACCACCACACACATTAATGCTCGCTGTATTTGTTATTATTTCTGCATTGAGTGATGCGCGAAAAAGAACTACCCGAGTGCCACTGCTTCCAAGTTTTCACATTTCCTCCTGTAACCTAACATACCTGGTCTTATTTCTATGCCTCTACGCAAACTCTCACGCTTAATCTCAATCTGCTACTACTTGTACATATCTGGTTATGACAAAATTTTTCTCCAGTTCACATTTTGTTTTGCTTCTTTTTTCAGGGGTGATCTGTTGCAAACAAGAGACTCGTTGACAAGTTTTACGGAAAGTTTCCTGTGTGCCTATGATGGACCTGAAAGTGCCATGTAAAAATGAAGGTGTCTGGTCAAGAATGTTGTGATTTGTATGCCGGTACAATGATTTGATTTAATTTTTCAAGATTTTTCTTTGATTACACTATATTTTGAGTGCAACAATTGTGGTTTTCAACCCGTGAATTTTTTGAGAACAAGAAGTACTATATTATCAGCCAATTTATTTGAATATGTTGGAAGTACTAACTAAACTTACTAAACATTTTTTCACTTTGTAGCTTTTGTTATCTTATATTTTTGTAAATACGGTAATCATAATTTCTTTTTTGTTATGACGTTTGACAAAGTCAAAAATTAGACAGATTTGACTTTCCACCATGACTATAGATTATAGAAGAAAGATAAAACATAGATTGGCTGTTTGTTTGGTTAAATATTTAATTAAAACATATTTGAATGTACTTTATACGACTGCAATTACACTCAATTTGAGTTTTCTTGACATTTTGCATGACTTTTTTTTGCTCTTTATTTTGATGGTTTATTACTCAGATAATGTATTTTTCTGAATTTTATTTATGTTACAAAGCTGTACATGTTTTGTATAGTGTAATTCAAACATTATAGTGAGAATCATGTTTATTGTTTGTTACAGCAACCAATGGTGGTGCATAATTACAAAATATTAGCTGACATAAACCTTAATTTGTTGTTTCTTTATTTTAGGGCTGAATTCTATTTGTTGTTGCCTGCAGTTCCATAGTATATGCGCACGAGCTATTATGCTACTATTAGGTGGAGCAAATCCTCTAATTTAAGCAGATTACTGCACCTGGCATGCTTCAGCAAGTTTAAACTTTAGGGTGTTTCTAAAATTAAATTGATGACAAAACTGTGTAATCATCGGGCATTGATATGACTTCAGGAAATGTTACCTTTGTTAAATAGCATTTGGTAGCAGTTGTAGAAGCACTTGACAAGCACTTCTCAAAGTTTTTTTTTTGCTATCAAGTGGAGAAAGGCACTTGTGGAGCAGCACTCATTGGAGTTTCGGAAACTCGTTCAAACGAGTGATTGTGTCACATTTACATAGAAAAGAACAATGTCAACTCAATCATGAGGTCAAGCATAATCTAGTATTGCACCAGAGAATAGCCAGAATGAAAGACAGTTGTTTTCCAGTCTTCTGTGTTTCAATGTCAAGATATATTGCGGTGTGACAATCTGACTTTTTTACAGAGCCTGTCATCATTGTAATTGCCTGATTTCTGTTTGTGATATTTATCAGTGGTTTACAGAAAATTAGACACCATCTGTGAACTTTATCCTCATACTAATTCTGCTTTTTCAATTAATGAGTGAAAAAGAAATGTGTCAGAATTATCAATTATCAATGTGACGAAAAATCATTATTTTTGGTTTTCATTCCGTTTTTTCAAAGGTTTATTTTAACAAGAATGATAAAAATTAAACACCTTCAGTATTAATTTGAATGCTGATTATCATTTTTATGCTGACAAACGTGTAGTGGAGTGAAAAAACTGTCATTTCATTTATTGTTGGCAATTAGGTGTAATTCAGATATTAAATGCTTTTGTCATATCAAGTCGTTCAATAGTGGCATTGCTCTCCTCTCCGGTACACAAAACGCCCAGGAGCCCTGCTATCCGAGTTATAAATGCTGTAATCACAGTGTTCAACTTGGCTCTTATGTTGTAAACTATGACATGTGCTGAATTGTTTCATTCACTGTATAGAACAAGATTAGAACATATTAATACCCCTAGGGACTATTTAAGAGCTTTTGACTATTGCTGCCTTAATGAATAGAAAAGTGTGCCACCATTCAATTCATCAAACTTTCCAAATCTTTAGCCACCTCATGCCGAAGTTAGCGTCTATTGGTCGACAATCTAAGAAATAACAGATGGGAGACTAAGAAAGTCGCGGAACACTACGTCAGCCCCAAGAAAAACTTTTAGATAGCGCCGATTGGTCAAAGATTGTTTATATATCAACACCCCGACAATTAAGTGTTCCAATAACTTATTTAATTTTGTAAAGTAATGATGTCTTCCTCAGAAAACATGGATCAGGCCACCAACTCAGCTGTCAGCACCTCTGTTGCAAATTCTCCGGAAAAAAGTCGGGACTATTCAGCCAGCTTATACGGAATGTCTAGTGCTGCAGATTCAAGTGCAGCTATATTAAACAATGAAGCAGGTAACAATTATTGCATTTTCACACATTTCATAAAATTATTCAATTACTTGAGGCCTATTTGTGAAAATTAATTAAATGAAAAATAATTTGTATTTTATACAGCATAGTATATGGGTCGCTAATAAATTGCAGCTTCGTTAGCTCAATGAAATTTACAAATTTCTTTAAAGATTGGCAAACTGATTAGGTTGTTATGGCAAATTGGTGATCATTTTCTGACTGATGTTGACAATTGAATTGTGGATTGAATATTATAGAGTTTGTTTGTCCCCATATGCAACCTTTGATTGAATTTCTTATATTTTATTATCTTGCTATTATATATTTGGCACTGTCTCACGGCATTGCTGTCACTTTCACACCAACCAACAGACAGCGTTTCAACCCTCAGGCATTCATCACATCAAGGATAGGCAGTAAAGACACTGAATACTGCGACTAGCAGTCTGAATGTCACTGTGAGAAAAATTGTAGCATTCAAATTTTTATTTTTAGTGGATAATGGTGCTTTTAAGAAGCTAAGCCCAGGTTCAGGTTCGCTGGGGGCACATCACAATCCGGCAGCATGCCCCACACCAGCAAGACGAAGGCATCGGACCACATTTACCCAGGAACAGTTGCAGGTAATAATTCTATACCTCTAATTAAAATATTGCACTAACAACTTCATATAAAAAACTCATAAACAGTAAACTAACTGGGCATTGCTTGATTAGAGGAACATTACTATGTTCACTAAGAAGAATAAGCTTTGACAGTGTTGGAGCTGGGCATTGTAGTTGAGCTATGTGAACAGTTTCTGATTTTGGAACGGGCTGTGCAGCCAAGCAGTACATATAGCTTGTTGACTTGAATAATTCTGTACTGTATACATTTCAATTCTAGGAATTAGAAACAGCTTTTGGAAAGAGCCACTATCCGGATATTTATGTCAGAGAGGAGCTAGCCAGAGTGACTAAGCTGAACGAAGCAAGAATTCAGGTGAGTGGTCGGAAAGAGAAAAGCGAATGGAGCTTCGGGATCCATCCCAATTTGTGACACAAAAAGTTGATGTGTTGTTAGCTGGACAATGCTCTCGGGGTGAACTACTTACAAATTCGCTGCAGACATTTTAGCTGATTTTCGAGAGAGTGAAATAAATCATATAGCTCATAGTTGAGAGGTAAAGAGTATACTTTTCTTCCAAATATTAAAATTCCATCAGAAAATTATGAAAAAATCAGTAATATTCCTTCTATACTACCAAAGATCACAGAGACTGTATTGAGATAGGGAGACAATGATTGCAAATATATTTCTGAGTCTACAGGGATAAAAAATGATGTTGAATTGTTGAGGATTTATTTGGGCTGTACAATGCTGACATCTTTTCCATACACATTACTTTCTTAAACGGAAGGAACAAACATGTGGCATGGTGCTTTAAAATGAGCTGTGAGGTAAGCGAAGGTTTTAATGTTGTGGTTTATTAGAGGGCTATGATGAGAGTTGTGTTCAATGTCGAATCTGTCTCGGGTGCACTTGTGCAGGGTCAGGATATGATAGGATACCACTGACTCTATAGCAATATGGCCCGGAACCAGAGGAAAATCATATCTTTGCTCATATTGTGAAGCATGTGGTCCCATTTTTACTAGAATAGTTCCAGTAAGTAAATTCCAATGCGTTAACCATAATGGCTTCATAACCTACAGAATCAATGTAGAGTTTGTCTGCATTGTCCATATAAGGCACTCAGGGCAGAAGAGATGAGTTGCGTATGACGCGGTGCTGATGTTGTTTTCGTCAACAGTAGAGTTTTGAAAATGACGGCAACGGTCCCTAGAGTATGCTATCTTCTAAGCTGTGTCACAAGCGCTCAATGAACTCTTTTAAGAACCTCTGACTTTCAACCCGCGAGAAAGCATATAAGTTCCTTCACTTTGTTAATATACCTAAATATTTATATCATTGCATGCTCAATACGGTGAATACAATTTTTTTTGCTTTTATATCGCAATGTCTAACAAGAAATGAGAGTTGTCCTCTCACAATGCAACAAGCACTCTCTTGGCCATACAATCTGTCGGCATCCCTCTCTCATTGTCACTAGTCTCCAGCGTTTTAGGCTTGTCTATGATATGCAACACAACAGGCTTCTATCCCTTATTTGAGATGTGCTGCATAATTCCATCATGCCCTACCATTTGTATGCCGTCTGACTGTATCTTATTTATTATCATTACCCTGGTACATGGTGGTACGGCATGGGGATGTTCACATTGGTTTGTTTGCCTAACAATGACTACCACATTTGATTCATACAGGTGTGGTTTCAAAATAGACGTGCCAAATATAGAAAACAAGAAAAGCAACTAGCAAAGTCACTATCGCCTGCAGTTATGCCAGGTTGCGGCAATATGATGAGAAATATATACCCCACAAATCCTGCAAGAGGTTATCCAACCTATCCATCCACAATGGGCAACCCAATGGCGCGTTATCCCACACAGGTAAGTGTAATCACATTTTTCGTATAGAAGCAATGCTAACCAGCTTGTCAATTGTTCTTTAACTACATTTGTAATCAAGGATAGTCTCCACAACTTTCCTGCCTTCTTTGACCAAATGTTATCATCGTTGGTAGTGCTTAGTGCATCCTAATCAACTTACACTCGAAACTATCGCTATATAGATAAATCTACAATGTTTTAAGTTTAATATTGACACATGAACTGTCATTTATGTTTCAGGGTAATGTTTATGCTCCATCAATGCCACAGTTTCAGATGCCTGGTGGATCACGCCAATCTATGACTATGAACAGCCATATGCCATCAGAATACATTACTGGCCTGGTAAGTTACATACCGCTACTCGTCTGTGGATTAAATGTGTAGACCATTATGCATTCTGTTAGTTGTTTGGCAGTTTCGGGCCCATGGACCGAACAATAATAAGCAGGCCTGGTAAGTTACATACCAGGTTTATTTATTGCCAAGTCTATGATTGGCCCTAACTGTTCCATTTTTTACCACCAGTCAATTTATTGTCAGGTTACTTTTACCATCCCCAAAAGCATTCAAAAGGCATATTCTCCCTCAAAGTGGCTGTAGCTTGTTTGGGCATTGATATAGGATTACAATTTAGCTTGAGACTTGAAAAAGCAGACCCTGCGCCCTTATCTACATTGAGATTGAGATTCTTTCTTACATCAATCATCACTGTGTGTAAAGCTTCTATCACTAGTCCACAACAACCTGAGTAAAATTCAGAAAAATACTGTACATGACCATCGAGTTTAGGGTTGTGCTTACTACATACTGTGGACACAACTCCCAACTCAGTTTTGCAGGAACACATTAATTTGATATACATTCATGCATTATTGTGATTGTTGCAATAGGATTGATTTGATAGTCTTCTTTCTATTTTTGTGTTTTGAATTTTATTGGTGTTTTTGATTTTCCATAATGGTATATTCATTCCATTGGTAGTAGTACACATGTTTTTGTAGCTTAAATTGGCTATTCCATAGCAATTCACTGTTAAGTTTTACTTGTTATTACAGGAGGGACATGCTGCAACTGAGGAGGATTGGTACAACAAAGGTCTAACTGCATTAAGGATGAACAATACACATGCAAGCATGCTGCAGTACCCGGCATGATTCTTTAAACTGCTTGCCACAGTTGACCATGAATGTACTCTAGTCAGTATTATTGACGGACAAAATTTTGACCATGTCACACGTTAGGATGTGAAAATGATCATTACATAAAGTCCTTTGATGCTACACCCTGAGGATGAGGACCAAGGTTACATACTTGAGATTCCCCATGCTAATCAGTTAGCATTGTATGGTGCATTGGGGTGGTCTCTTCAAAACACAGTCCTCTTTAATCTAAGATATAATGAGGACTTCTAGGAAAGTGACGTTGAACCGCTAATCATAAAATTGCAGTTGCAGTTGTGTGGGTTTACTTACTGCCTTATAGCAAATCCCTTGCTGCTTCTAAAATGCTAAGTCAGTGAACTCTTTGGTGCAATGACTTTATGTAATAGTTGGCAGGCCTGATGCCCTAATAATTATCTCTTAATTTTTGACACTATTGATTGGGTATTGACATATCATCAGAAA
>ERZ1740070.1385-NODE-1385-length-15280-cov-9.883481_pt1 | contig 15280 bp, 18 predicted proteins | sample MGYA00581734_ERZ1740070 | MGnify/ENA primary metagenome ERZ1740070 (study PRJEB43018, sample SAMN04849744) | marine metagenome | isolation source: floating plastic debris | place: Pacific Ocean | collected 2008-09-01 | study: EMG produced TPA metagenomics...
GTACCACACCAGCTGGAGGTACTACACCAGCAGGAGGTACCACACCAGCTGGAGGGACAACACCAGCTGGAGGTACCACATCTCCTGGGGCAACTACCGGTACAACTGGTGAAGTCACTGTTACTCTTGAGGAGACCACCGCTTTTACGACATTGTTCCCGACCACTCACATCTGCATATTACGAGATGGTATGTAAATGTTACATGCTTTGGAAATTTATAAAGTTTCATATCATTGAGTATCTGAAAAGGTACTGTATCCTAGACATTACATTTTGTATCATGCATTCAAAAGTTTTTACTATGAATACCCACACTGCACATGCGCCAAATCTGAGGCAGGATTGGATCACTGCAAAAGTTATCAGTGTGAGCCCGGAGCTCACCGAGTGGCCCATTACTCCCTATCAAGTTGGCCAATTTTGGTTTTTGTAGAGGCATTCTCAATTGCATGTATTGATTCTGTCAGAATGCATGCATACACAAAAGTAAATTTTGCAGGTAAACTTTTACAATGGAACCCCATACTTTACCGCATTCCTATTGTGGCATCTTGTGCCAACATTTACACATTTACATCTACACCCTGAGTAGACCACGAGAGTCAGATTGATGGAGATTGGAAGCTGCGTAGCTGTACATGAATAAGAGAAAGGCTGTATTGCTATTACATGAATGGTAGAATTCAGTGATATGTGACCAATGATGTGTCTCTTCTGTAGGATTGCAAGGTGACATCGTACCAACAGAAAATATTGTCGTGCAGAACGGACTCTCAAACGACCTGAGAACAGACACATCTGAAATCTGGACTGCACCACGAAGCATCCAGCAGCAGAGAATTGTGATATTCCTCGGTGATGATGGTATTGCCATTGACAGACTAGAAGTTGTGAATGCATCTAATATCGATGTTGTGGAAGTAAATGATGACATCGAGAAGCTTATACTAGTGAGTGCCTGGTACCTCAACACTTTTTTGACTTTTTTGGTTCGCACTGGATTAAAAGTGCAACTTTCCTGCCTCTCATCACCCAAAATATCCGAACTCATCAGTTTTTACACTCTTAGGACTTCAACTTCAGCTTCATAAAAGTTGAAGTTTCAGATTCTTTGTTTGCATTGTTACTGTCTCTACTTTTGGAAATCCTTGTCAATCCCTTTTGCTTCTCTGTACTGCTCAAGAGTAGCATGTCCACTTCTGCACAAGTTAGCTTTTGATCTGCTAGATGTCATATTTCATTTCGACTATCTTTAAGTATCATATTTCATAAAACTTCTCATGGTATTAGATTTAGGTGCTGAGAGTATTAATAACCTGACCATATCATTATATTATAGATTCAAGGCAGTGAGTCTGGAGCCTTGGATCTGAACAGAGAAGTATTCACAACTCTAGAGCTCAGTGTGAGGCCATTGACCTCTGCTCTTCCTGTATCTATGAAGTTGGCTATCCTTGGTTGTTTTGAAGAAGTACTCCTCAGTACGACTCTACCACCAACAACTTCAACAGAAACGCCACCAGAAGGTGAGGTTTACAACCGTCTTGCTTGTATTGATTGAAAGATTGAATTTTTATGCGCAGCCAATTTCACTCTTGTTTAGACTTGGAGTTGTAAGTGTGCCCAGAGTTATCTCTGGCTGGCCGGAGCGGCAGAATGGTAAACATTACTTGATGAACACCAAACCAAGATGTTAAGAATGTACTGTATTTTCTGCAAAATTTCCAGGCAATGGGCTATCAATAGGCTTCGATATATCACTGATTACTATTAGCTCATTCATTTATTAATACAGTTACGTTTGTGCACTATCTTAGCTATGCAGTACATCAATTTCCTTATTTGGCCATATGTTGGAAATGCTACAATCCAATAACAACTTAGCATCTATTTATAGCCTTCAAGCAGGACACCCCTTCTTTTTCCATCTTGTCAGTGATGATATTTAGATGAAGTGTGTGGATATTTCATTAGCTGAGTCGCCTACAGGGAATATGCTAGCGATTCATTCCTGGGTCAAAAAAAGGTGCATGCACAGGGAGGCTCACAGATATTTCTCCACCGAACCAAAAAGTTGCTTGGGCCAAATTTTCTCATTTTCTGCGATTTTCACCGAACGCTCAAAATGCCTGGAGAGAACCCTGAGTGTGTCATGTTACTATGTGTACATTTTATGATCATTTCCTGACTCAATTATCTCACATGATAAGCTGATAAGTATCTCCCCTGTTTTTAGAGTTGTGTACTGCACATGTGGTTGTATTCACTAATGATGATGATGTGAGTGATGACGCTTTAGTTGGTTGGATTGATGTTGATGGGACACCAGGTTTTGATGAGGACGATGGTGATCTGCCTGTTTACGGAGGAGATTCAGTTGAAAAAGATGTTGTGGTGAAATCACTTTTCTCATGTGAAGAATGGTATGCAACATAATGAATTGTTTCATTAAATTTGAATTTTAGTTGTGTCGTTACACATTATCCATAAAACAAATCTAAAAAGTCAACATTTGCAGGCTTACAATTAATCAAATTACTTTTAGTGTTGCGTGCTGCACAAAAAACATCATTTGGGGTATCGGCGCCTTGTAGGCTAACCATTGATACTTAAGTCTGAACACTTATGCCGTCCTGGATTTCTTATGACAGTACATGTGAGGGTGTGACAATGGTGTGTTCCACTTATGAGCCTTGTGAGATGTGTACCTGGTCACCTTGGGGCGAGTTTGATGAGTGTACTGAGAACTGTGGCGGTGGACAACACAAACGTATCAGAGAAGGTTACGGAATTGCGTGTGAGACTAATATTGAAGAGGAGTTCCAAGACTGCAACATTCAGCAATGCATCCGTAAGTCATTCACTGATTCATTTGCATAATGTTATCATCTGAAATTGAAAAAATGTGTACCACCAGGTCTCTGAATATTATGAAACAAAGCTTACCCAAGCATTAAAAAAATTGATAACACAATCACTCATACAGGGTCCACATCCGCCTAATTTGTGCTAGAGTGCATGCATTACTTATTAGTAGGAGATAAGATAATTGATAAGTGATGATTGTTTTAGCTGTATGTGAGTGGACAGCGTGGAGTCCGTGGTCAACATGTACAGCTACATGTGACGGGGGTATGAAGACTAGAGAGAGGACATACACTCCTCCTGATGTAGAGTGTGAGGGTGCTGATGAGCAGTCTGAGGCCTGTGGTGTTGAACCTTGTGGAGGTAATCACTTTGCCGTTTACTTCTCTGTTGATCGTACAGCATCAATTATGCAGTAATCGCCGTTGACTATAAACCAACGATCTGCAGTAACGCGTTGCTCTATCATTAGCCAGTCTATCAACTAGGTTGTAAAACTTAAGCATATATTCTACCCAAGGATGAAATTTATTGAGGCATACCAGTAACAGTGGATGTATGGATGTGACTTTGTAGAGGAGTGCGTTGATGGAAAGGAGTTCTCAGACTGCGCTAATAAATGTCCGCTAACATGTAGACATAAGCAGGGAGTAGAGGAGTGTATATGGGAGGGATGTGAACCCGGCTGTGTCTGTCCAGATAATCAGTTTATGGACAATGATGGTAACTGTGTAGAGAACTGTCCATGTTATGTTGGAGATCTGGAGCTGGAGATTGGTGTCAAATATCCGTCCAATGAGTCTGATTGTGAGGAATGGTGAGTCATGTGGTGTATCAAACAACAATCGCTCAAAACTGGCAATAATGTGATTCTCATATTCACAGACCAACATCAATGTTCAATTTTATTAAATCATTAGACTTTCCATGCTTTCATGTTGATTGCTGTACCCTGCCCTCTGGTGAGCTATTTTTGATTCTTTGTTACTATTTTTTTTCCAGTGAGTGTACAGCTGGAGGACTTTCATGTGGACCGACTGCTGAGGGATGTTCAGGTTAGTGTTTATATTAAGTTCTTGTGGCCTGAATCTGAATGTATTGACATTCATACATACAAAGAGTCAGGAGTGGCCCGATTTTCAAGTTGGTTGTGGCGTGCCATTCATCCTAGCCAGGTCCTTGCGGAACGAGACTAAAAATACCGGAGGTCCACTGTGTGTTTGCACACCCCACCTGCAGTCTAAAGATCCCCCTCTTCGCAAAGAGGAGATGATCCGGCGGGCATGAGTATAGGGCGCGGCTTGTGTACCATGGGTGCTAGCACCTGTACTCTAGAGAGGATTAGTCTCTACGCATTGAAGACTGACTGAATGACATACTTTAGATGGGAAGCATAGTTGCGAGTTATTGGTCGGTTGGTCATTTTGTTCTTCTTCTTACTAATTGTGTGTTTCAATCATTTCAGTTGATTGTGAATACAGTGAATGGACAGACTTTGGTGTGTGCAGTAGATCATGTGGTGAAGGAACCAACTCCAGATACAGGCATGTCACGTCTTCATTTATCAGATCACTGTGATTGTGTAATTGTTAAGAATTTTGATGACAGGTTATATAATGGATATCAATGTGGGATCACCCTGTTTATTTTTTATAGCGTTAATGTAAGTGATTGAGATTTCTGATTACAGGGAGATTGTGAAGGAGGCAGTGGGAGATGGAGTAGAATGTGATCCCGATTCTCTTGTTGAGACAGACGAGTGTAATCTCAAGTCATGTGACCTGGATGCCTGCATTGTTAACGGCACCACCTACCAGGATAAGAGCATTGTCAGTGAAAAGCTATGTCATATATGGTATGTTTGATCAGGCAGTTTATTTTTCACCTAGAAGAATCCTCACTGGAACCCCTGCTAACGATATGGGCATCAATTAGTATATCTGGTGGAATATTGAATATTGAATAAAACTTGAAAGACTTAGATATATTTACAGCACCTTTCATTGTGATCGTATATTGATGCATGTTGTATGTATATTTTATAGCACATGTGAGAATGGAACTGTGGAATGCAAGGATAAGGAAGAGGCAGTAGGTAGGTAGCCTGTGCAGCTACTGTTCCTTGAAACTGCTTGACAGGAAAATTTGGCGCCCGTAGCTGATCTTCCTGTAGTAATAAAGATAGCTAATGCAAAATCTTAGTTGCCTTCCTCTTTTGCATGAGAGGATAATTTCATCAATGAAAATTTAATCATTTGAAGTACTTACAACTATGGCAATCATACTATATTGATGTGGAATTACAGTGGATGGAAATTGGTCGCCGTGGACTGAGTGGGGACAATGTACTGAGACATGCGGTGATGAGGGAATGAAGATAAGACACAGATCCTGCAATGACCCATCTCCTTCATGTAATGGACTTCCGTGTGACGGCCCCAACTCTGAGACTGAACCATGCAACATCGATGTTGAGTGCCCAGGTATGCGTGCTGTTGATGGCTGATTGCCTGGTAGCTGTGTAACGATCAACACTGCGTTAAATTGCATCTCACATTACATTTTGTCAAAACTGTCTAGATGTTTGTATGTTGTGAACACACAATTAAACTGTTTTTTTGTGTATTTTCACTTCTCTCCATTGATATCAAATGGTGTCAGCAAATTTGTCAGCAAATTTCCCCTTGTAAGATGTAACGTGTAAGATGCCCAATAGTCTGAGATAGAGACTGCACATGAATAGCTATATATTGTATCTGTGTTTGTTACAGTAACTGGAGGATGGTGCGAGTGGGATGCCTGGTCAGATTGTTCTGATGACTGCGGAGGAGGATTACAGACAAGAGATCGAGTGTGTGGCTGTCCATCACCATCAGGAGGTGGTCAGACATGCCCTGGAGAGGCCTCCAAAAACAGACAATGTGGCATGGACCCTTGTCCAGGTAATGAGAATTGTACCTTTACTAAATTATGTCATCATTTTCAAATTTAGTCTGAACGTTGATAACCTAAGCTGCATTATCGTTTGGTGATACTACTCATTTAATGTACATACAGCATCCTGCTCTGAATAACTATTAACATGCAGTGAAGTAAACAAATACATCTACTATTACCTGTTTATGTGATAGAGACCATGTTATTTTACAGTTGACTGTGAGCTGACCGACTGGGCTGAGTGGAGCCCGTGTTCTGTTACTTGTGGATCAGGATTGAGGGACACTACCAGAGATGTGATCAGAGAGGCATCATTCGGTGGTGAAGAATGTCAGAACTTGACTAAACGAGAGCAGTGTGATCAAGACCCATGTGTCGGTAAGTTCATGACTTGGTTTACTCTTTCATGTATGTTACGATGTTTGTGATGCAAATAACCATGTGTCTGTTGAGTAGATAACTCAGCCTGATTTTCAAACCTGAATCCTGCTTGTGCAGGCAGGTGCAGGGTATCAGATCTGATTCTCTGGTCTTAGAGTTTGATGCTGATGACCAACTTCAATTTCAGCTGCGAAATTATTTGTGCTACGTACACTTATGAACACTCTGATCAATCTCCTAAACTGTACATATATTCGTCTGATTGACAGATCCAGAATGTGATGAGGCAGCGGGACTGAGATGGTTTTGTAAGGTCATGTGCCCTGATTCCTGTGATGATGTCAGAAATCCAGAAAACTGTGAATGTGAACCTGAATGCGCTTTCGCCTGTCATTGCGAAGAAGTGAGTCTGTTGTAGTAATAATTTTCCATCATCACAATCTTTTGTAAACTCAGGCAGAAACTGAACCTCTTTATGTCATTATGGCTGACATTGACCTCCTTTATCTCTTAGGGTTTTGTGATGGGAGATGAGGGAGTGTGTGTACCGGAGGTAGAATGTGGCTGTGCTGTGGAGATGTTCGACCCAGTTACTGGAAGAGATGTACTCCTGCTCGGCTCCGGGGAGGTCTTCCAAAATGAATGCCATCGCTGGTGAGAACCTTAAATGACACTCATGCTTGGCCAAAATATTATTTTAAAATTTCATAATTTGGGAATGATTACTCATGCTCTTTTGAAATCCAAAGTATTTTTTTGGTATAAATAGTGACAGAGAATATGTAAGAATATCAATCGTGTTATTGTTGTGATATTAAAGTGAGTGTGAGCTAGGAGAGACTGGACATGAAGCTATGTGTACTCGAGATCCTGCTTGTGATGGTAACTATTATTGTCAGCCATGTCTAAACGGGCAATATTTATTACACCATATGCTGCTATAACTGTACACACATGCCTTGTCACTACAATAGTTGACCCACAGGCAATAAAATTGTTTATGTTTAAACATTGGTAATTTCTTCTTAAAAACTCTACTTCCTGACGCCTGAAACTTATGTTGACCATTCGTTTGTTTATTTTATTCTCCCATTAAATATTTTTTTCTTATTTTTTTCTCGATTCTCCTCTGTCATTTATGTGTTGTCGTTCATATGTCATTAGTTATCACAAATTTTTATTTAGAAATTTTATCATTTGTTCATCTCACTTATCCCAATCCAATCATTGCAGGATATTGTACATTGTAATAATAGACATTTGACAGTCACTACATCGCATGTTTCAGCAAATTCTGTTCAGTCAGGAAATCTCCATGGATAGCAGGCTCTTGCGTAATATGTTATCTTATATCTAATTTTTACCTTGTATATAATTTTTTCGCTCGGTTTTTTTTAGAACTTGGAACTTGGTCTATGTGGACAGAATGGTCTGAATGTCCAGAATGCTATAAAGGAGAACAGCCAATTATTGTTCAGTGGGCTGATTGTGGTTGTCAGTGGTTCGGTAGTCAGCAGGAGAATATGAACTGTTCATGTAGTGGTGGAGAGTTTGTAGATGCTAAGCCTCGATTTGACATCTGTCCAGAGACCGCATGTCCAGGTATGCTGTGCTGTCTACCAGCGCTATCTGTACCAATCAAATATGGTCATATCAAGTTTATTAGTTTTTGGTTTATAATTGATGTCATGTATATAAATTGTATTTATTTAATACCATTAAATATGCTTTTCTGATAAACAAAAAAACATATTAAATGGTCATCAGTATTTGCATAGTGATACCATGCGATGCGGTTCTATTTTAACATGCTAATAATAATGATTATTACAGTTGACTGTATCTGGTCACCATGGACAGACTGGGCTGAATGTTCTAAGACATGTGGACAGGGCCAGCAGAGACGTACCAGAGAGATAAGTTCTCCGGCATCTGACGGAGGAGCTGAATGTGAAACAAAAATCGTCGATACACAAAAAAGCAACCTAGAAGACTGTCCACCCGGTCAGTTACATAATACGTACTAAAGAATATATTTAGTTGACAGTTTATAGTGATACTTTATGTAATTTATTCTTTGTTGTTGATTGATATGAAAAAAGTAAGTTTAGGGCCGAAATCTTGTTTCCATTAGGTTAGACATCCATAATCCAGATTTCAGCTACATGTTTCTCATCATTGGTACATATCACCTATTGTTAACACAGCTCCGTTGATTTCAGGTCCGTGTGAGGACGCAGGCAGGGTATTAGCAGACTGCGGTAGCCCTTGTCCAGCCACATGTGAGAGTCTGAATGGAGAGATTCAATGTTTGGAAGGTGAAGGGTTCGAATGCTCACCCACATGTGAATGTCCTGAGGATATGGTCGAACAGGATGGTATGTGTATGACCATGATTTTTTTATTAGACACTGACACAATGCAAAATTGAGGTGTGACTCAAATGCCACGGAAAAGGAAACTTAAGTCATGAGAACATGAAATAACAGTACACTGTGTATGTGGTTTCCGGTCACAAAAGAGTCTGAAGCATCATTTTGTTGTTATTAGGTGAATGTGTACACAAACCGGACTGCAGATGTACTGTATCTGTTACACTGGCCGATGGTAGCATAGCTCTGGAAGAAAAAGAACCTGGCGAAGTTTGGCAGGATGAGTGTAATGAATGGTGAGATTATCAGATTTTTTTTCTGTGTACATTGGGAATTGAATGTATAACCCACACAGTTTTATACACTTATATTCATACATGCCTGACCTTCAGCCTCCTATGACAAAGTATACAGCCTCCTATAACAAAGGAAATTATTGTACGTGTATGATATCCTGACATTTGTGACTGTTTATTGTACAGCGCCTGTGTTGACGGTAAGGCATCCTGTGGTACTGAGACATGTGAGCACTGGTCAGAGTGGGGTCCCTTCAGTGAATGTGACGTAACATGTGGTGATGATGGTGTGAGGACCTCAGTTAGGTTGTGTGTTGGACAGGACGATCTCGATAATTTCGATGGATGCCCTGGTGTTGACACCCGAGCTATGAACTGTACTCTGGATCCATGTCAAGGTAGGTCTAAATTTCGCTCATATTTCTATGGCAGCAAGGCAGCAAGATAAAATTGCTGGTTTACTTTCCTAAACAAAATCCTCACTCGGGCTATCATGATGCTCAAATATAAGCTAGGGATAAAGATGAGTTCAAATGTATGTGACTCACATATATATAGAATGTGTATTTGTTTGATGTAGAAGCCTGTAACATGACAGAGTGGGAGGAATGGACGACATGTTCTAAGACTTGTGACACTGGAGTGAGGAGTAGAATCAGGAGAACAGATCCTCTGCTTCAGGATACAGCCCACTGTGAGGGTATCATTGATGAGGAGGTTCAGGCCTGTAATACCGATCCATGTGGAGCAGGTCTGTAGAGTTATCAGGCAATTTGGGCAAGAATAGTTTTTAAAAATATAAAATCATAAATTCAAATAACCCAGTCTCCAAACTGTACAAGAGTGCTTTGCTAGAGAATTGATGGTCTATCATCTTTGCTGATCATCCTTGCTGTTTATAAAATATTGAAATCTTGAATATACATGTATCAGAAATATAAGTTTTCAACAAAGGAGATTCCAATCACATATTTTTGTCTCACAATGAGGGTTGCTGATAATTTATTGATATTTTTCCAGTATGTGAAGAACCGTTGGTGGAGAGTTCATGCTCTAATGCTTGTAATACAACATGTATGGAGAGATCATTGGATAATTGTGCGGAACCTGATACTTGTGAACGTGGATGTAAATGTGCTGATGGCGAGGTATGATCTACACTTTGGAGTTGTCCTCTTGGTTATGTAGCTATTCGTAAAAAATCTGTATGATACATGAATATGCACTTGACAATGATATCTTCACCCGAATCCTCATGCGATTGTAAATATTTTGTGCGAGTGTATTATCATTATTCTGCTAGGTTACCAATGAGAATTCATTGATCTCATGAATTTTAGCTACTACAAGATGACCAATGCGTGCCAGTATCGGAGTGTGATTGTTACTGGGATCCTATCAAGTTTGCTGGCGCAGAAAGACCACTCGATGAATATGGCCAACCACGTATTCGGTTTGATGATGGCGAGACTTTCGAAAATGAGTGCAATACCTGGTAAGCTTTTAAATTACTCTTATATAAAAAGCTTTCAATGGCCGGTCGACTGTTGTGACGAAAAGTAAGATGTTAATTCACTCGGCCAGAAAATACGTATGTACCTGTACATTTCACTCCAATTTCACCAGTAATTAAAAAAATATGCCATGAGATAACAGAGAAGAGACGCTTTTTTAAATGAATTTTTTATATTGTAGTACATGTGAGGAGGGAATGTTTACTTGTACTGAGAAGGATTGTCGAGTTGACTGTATTATCGGGGAGTATGTACCCTCACCTTGTTCAGAGGAGTGTGGTAATGGTGTGATTATCGGTGTCGCTGAGATACTTGTGGAGCCTGAGAATGGTGGAGCACCATGCCCTGATCTGGAGATTGTGCTGGATGAGTGCTTCGCTGGTGACTGTGGTAAGCTGAACACAACATAAACATGCTAAACATACATGTAGATGCGAAATGAGATTGATTTGGAATGGGATATCTATCAATGGGACCCAAATCCTTCAGATGACTTTTAGCACAGCTATCTAAGAAGTGTTTGATGTAGTTTTTTTCATTTACCTAAGACAAAACTGTTTCCCTGCTTAGTAAGTATCACGTTTTGTGTTGTGTAGTATGTGCTGAGAATGAGACGTACAGTAACAACACCGGATGTGAGTATTGGTGTGTAGCTCTGGATGACGAGCCACTCGCTCCTGAGGACTGCGTGGAGATGGAGCCAGGATGTCGATGTGAACACGGCTTCTTCAGAGATGAGAATGGTGACTGTGTACCTATGGAGGCATGCGGCTGTATCACTCAACCTAACGGAGAGGTTAAGGAGGTATGTATGCCTCCTTGTCATCAATAGCCTGATATGTGATGAATTAAAAATGTGTGTAATAAATAAAACAACTCCAATCGTCAAACAATCTTTGCTGAAAAACAAACGGATGAAATGGTAATTCTGTTCTAGTAATGTTACTACCACCGTACACAACCACTATGTTGACATAAATGACATGGATATGTTTGCTCATGCAGGTTGGAGAGCAGTGGTTATCACCTACTGATGAGTGTATGATATGTGAATGTTTGATGGGTAGTAATATACCATCATGTCATCCTGTGTGTGATGAGATACCGGAGGTTGATGAGATGCATGAGCTTGTATATGAAGAGGGATCATGCTGCCCGACTGTAAAACCATTACCAGGTAACACCAGCCAAACATCCACCGTTAGTAGTAATCTTATAAACCCAGATGGTATGTGACCTGGTGACACGCTTGTAGAGTTAAATTCCCTACCCGTACCTGCCAGAATTTTAGGTAATAAATGTATTCTCAGTTCGACGGACAGCCTCCTCTGTACATCCGGTGTTTTTACAGCAGAGGTAAATGAGATGAACAGCAGAGGTACAGCAGAGGTACAGCAGAGGCCTTACCTCTGAGAATATGTATTACTGAATTTTAAGCTCTAAGCTGTGACCACTTTTCTTATACTGGCATAAACAGCTTCAAGCTGATCATGTTATGTTGTATAAATGCATTTGACAGAGTCAACATGTCAGTTGAAGGAGAGACTAGGTGCTGTGAATGATACAGAAGGATGTGTATCTGATGTGGCTGTCAGACAGACATGGTGTCAGGGACACTGTGGTAACTCTAAAGATGAACCTATCTTAGCTATGAATGCTGACGGCACATACAGTGCTAACTCTTGTAAATGCTGCTCTGGAATTCCAGGTAAATACAGCAGATTCCGGATGTGCTCTCCCTCATCATTCCCTTTCTCAAACTTGTTAACATAGTTAATAAAGTTTCTATAAGCATCTACATTAAGTTCATTTGTAATGATAGTTGTCAGTCCCAACGTAGATCTCCAAATCATCCTTTTCTAATCAAGCACAATTTGCTTTGATCCCGTAGGACATTTGAATATGATAGTTTTTATGTGAGCCGAAAGTCAGAAATTCATGTTAAATTAATGGTCAGAACTGGGAGTTGTTTCCTCTATTGACATGGGCACATAATCTTTGATGATGAGTTTCTAATTTCAATACCAAATTTTGATTACATGTTATATGTATGTACATGTGGTGTGTTGTAGGAGCTGTTAAGGAGATATCTCTGAGATGTGAAGGAGGTGCAGAGAAGACAGTCTTCTACCAGGAGTTCGTTGGGTGCTCCTGTGATAGATGTACTGCTGAACCAGGGAACTAACGACCATATCAAACCAAAAAAATCATATTATATGTATTTTAGCCCGTAATTTAACAATGACTTTAGATTAATATCCAGAATTATTATTCATTTATTTATTCTATCGAGAAAATAATGTGAGCTATTTTCATAATATATAACCACCAGAAATGACATTTTTGTCCCAGACATAGTTTGTGGCGATTTGTGAAGTAGATGCTTTGTTGCTTCAATGACACTGAAGTGATTAGAGCAACAGGTCATATATTGTACATTGGTGTCTGTACACAAGGTATGGATAGGTGCTATCATGAGGTGCTGATGCTGGAAGCAAACGATGGTCTCATGTGCTTGTAGGTTGTCGCATTTATTATGATTGCGTGTATTTAATCCCTCAAAGTTTACTCGGGTAGGGCAGAGCATTATATGACACATTGATCCAATATACCTCGCCTGTTATGAGATGTATGGTTTTTGTGCTTGCTGAATGTAAGAAATTACTTCTTATCAGAGGCATCCGTCCATTGAGGAGACATTTTTGATTACAACAAGCATACCGTCTTAATCATTTTTGAGAGAGTTTCCTAGACTTATTTTCACTTAAACATGCTATTGAAGACAAGTTCTCACAAATAGTGGCTTGGTGGGTTGATGTTGATGATTAGTTAATGTTTCTGTCATTTCTTCAATAAAAAGCAATGGAAAACGTATGTTTTACATATATAATTGCTCTACGCACACATATACATGAAACAGCTCTTGAGACAGCTGGATTTGTGACGCGCAGAAGGGTTACAAACAGCTGTATACGTGTACATGTACCTCGTCTGCAATTGTAACATCAATGTCTGTGAAAATGGAAGTACTGAAAAATTGATGAGCTTCTGATTCTTGCGATGATGAAAGTTATGAAGTGAGAGTGATTGTGGTGTTTATGGTACGTCGTATCAGGTCAAATTCTAAATGGAGAATGCATGTAAATTTAATATTTAACATAATGTAAACTTGGGTGCCTATTCAGCCAAAAGAATAGGGTTGTAGATAGCCATATCAGGAGGCTTCTTTAGTCTATTATGCAAAGACGGTTCTCTGGCTAATGCAATTTCCACAGGCTGCTAAAATAGCAAAACACTTAACTACGTACGACTATAACGTGGGTGTAAATAGCTATAATCCGCCATTTCCAAACAAATAGATGTTGAGCAAAATATGAAAAGTTGTGTGCTTTATAAGTATGATTTGATCCTGCTTCATAATAACACGACATTACAGGCTTCTAAAATTACTCCTTATGGTGTCATTTGAGTCTCTAAAACACCCATCCCCTCTATGCCCTCGTGTTTTTACACAAGCTCGCTAGAAAGTTACTAGCAGCAATGGTTTCAACCTATGGATGCAAAACATTGAGGACGACTCCAAATTTTTAAAATATGAAGGAGTTTTGATGCCGTATCCACATAATAACAGCCTGGCCGCTCAAGTTACACGTGAATAAAAAACACCTTTCAACAACATAAATCCTGATTAATCCATTAATATTTTCCCCAACTCTGCAGTGATATTTTAGTGCACAACTTGGCTTTCCAGTTCTCAAAATGTCTCAGCTGTTGATCTTCGGTATGACGCCACGGAGATATAACACCGCCCGTAAACAATCTAAAACTCATAGCTGTCAGACCAATAATCCATGATTTAGGAAGTATAAATTTGATTTGATAAAGTTATCTCCCTTTTCTAATATGTACGACTTGTGGGTAGATATTATACTTACTACTCATGTATATGAGTTCAGTACAATTTTAATTCTTCATTATGCAAATAAATATGACATGTCTGACAAAATGGTAAAAAAAAATAAATCTGTTTTGTGATGGATCAAAGTTCAGGGGATAAAAAACCATAAAAACCAGAGCCAATGAGCTTTGGGAACATCCTCTCGGGGAGCATCAGGCGGTTTACCTACGTTGATGGTTATATTTGTATAGAGCGGGTGTTTTTTGATAGATAATACTTTATAGTCTAGAGATGGCATGTTGGTGAGGCCATCTATTTTCCACCAGTATTGCCATTGTAGGAGGTTAGTATAACCATTTTCTGAACGACCCGATTTCATGTGTCGCACCATTTTATATCTCCCTATATGGTAGGGTGGTCTTGTAAGTAGCAAACCTGTAAAACATAATGGTTGTGTAACTTGGTATCAAGAGGACCAAATTAAGTACATGGACTTTCAAAACTAATCAAAATGTAGTAAAACATATCCTATCTTAGTATCCGATTGTGGATTGCCAGTTCTGAGGTGCACCTATTCATGCTTCAATCTATTTTCTAAATATGAAAGTATGCTTGAAGACAGTAAGAGTTGTGGCAAGGCCTTTGAACCTAGACGCAAATATACTTGCTAGTTATCTATTATTGGGAGCAGAGTAGACATAGGAGAGAACATTGAGTCAAATGGGAAGCAGAAACCGCATTACCGACAGTGGCAGCCTTTAGGGTGAAAGTTCGGCCAAAAATTTTATTAGGCCAGGTGATTGGCACATACAAGTCATTTAATTTTTAGCGTGGAAATTCTGTGTAGCTTGTGACATTACGTCATGACGCAATGCTATTTAAGGGCTTTTCACCAATATTAGCTCAAAGACATTGGGTCACTCTTTGGACTGTTTGCACAATCCCAACCTGCAAATGACTCCCAAACATTTTGATAATTGCTGCATGGGCTTCATCATGAATGTTCTCATAGTTT
>ERZ1740070.1386-NODE-1386-length-15275-cov-9.473719_pt1 | contig 15275 bp, 12 predicted proteins | sample MGYA00581734_ERZ1740070 | MGnify/ENA primary metagenome ERZ1740070 (study PRJEB43018, sample SAMN04849744) | marine metagenome | isolation source: floating plastic debris | place: Pacific Ocean | collected 2008-09-01 | study: EMG produced TPA metagenomics...
GCAGTGTATATGGAGAAGGTGATAAAGGTACTGAGAACTGGCATGGCCTGCCACAGAGATATGAATCCGGCGCTGAGCATGCTGGTCCGCTTTAACATCGTCAGCTCCTTCTTTCTCAAATCACTGATTTTGCTGATGAAGGATGACTCCCAGGCATACAGCTTGATAACCTACAGAATATTCATTGACAAATTTAATTATTTTATACAAAATCTGGAAAAAATTTAAAAAATGGAAATTTACCCGATTGCAAAAAAATTGTAGGTTTTCGATATAAACGATTCAAACTTTAAAAAAAACTATAAACTAAAATCTATAATTATGCCAACCACAACATCAATGCTTTTATGACCTGCTGAAGGTGAATAGCACAGCAAGAGCAATTTCTGTTAAATTTTTGAGCAATTGTTCAATGTGAATATTGTGAACCAACCTTTATGGCGTTTAGTGTTTCGTTGACAACTTTAATTCTCTTGTCCTTGGCCTTCATACAGGCATTCCTGAACCTGTGAGCAAACTTGCACATGACGACCGTGATCGGTGCAGAGAGTACAAGAACTGCGAGACCAGCGAACATGCTGTTACCAACCAGACCGTAGAGAAGATATAAGGAAATGGATGCCTGCACAGCCACGTAAACATACACATGGGCTTCACTGAAATAAACAGAATTATGTTATGAGCAGTTTGTTACAAGCAATGCAACAATAACCTAAAGAAACAATCATTATGAAATGAATACAAATTCTTACTCATTATCAAAGACTGTGAACCCACTTGGAAAGACTTGGAACCGTATATCATCAATGTGGAATTGTTTCTCTTTTGTCAAGGGTTGCATAACTCCCATAATAAATCTAACACGTGCTATATTACAGTCATGTAAATTACCCGTCTAGACAAGCTTTAACATTTATTACTAATTTTAAATTTATAATATATATATTCGATATGGAGGTAAAACAAGCATCAAGGCCAAAAATAATACTCCCATTATCACACAGAAATATGAAACATCAGGCATCAAGTGCTGATTTCATTTTACAAAGAGCGCCAACCATATCTAGTTATATCCGGACTCAGCATGGGCTGATTGTTTTAACTGAGCTGTTGCTGTACATACAAGTTGGCTAGATTGGCAACAATCAGACTATTGCTTACTTGACCAGCTGAGCGACTCTCATAGCATCGAGAGACATGTGGTTGACTAGTTCACCTGTATCTGAGTTTTGTTTAGCCTGCCCACTCATCCTCAATGACTGAAAAATAAATTCAAAGTTTATTCAGCAAAATGAACATACGGATGCATTTCATAGTGCTCTGGTTTCACAACGTAAGGCAGCAGTAAAATATCGGAGTAAAATCAATGTATGTTATCCTGATGTTATATTCTACGTTACGGTAAGAAGTTGTGATTGAAAACAGCCTGAAATCTCACCTTTTTATAAATAGCTATGCAGAGAGCTGAGCCCATCTGCATGAAGACTTTTCTTTCAAACCATCCCTGTATACCGTAAGACATCGGCAGCGAGATGTTTCCGAATAACAGGCAGAAGCAATAAAAGAATCCTCTCCATAGTGGTTCTGGGTTGTCAGTGGCATATGAGGCCACAAAAGTGATGAGTAGTCCTTGTAGTATTGGCTTAACAAACTCGATGACTTCAGATATAGCTCGTACTGTCCAACTCTGGAATAAAGTGTCAAGAGGAAGGCTTTTAGTTTATATTAGGCTCAGCAGGATAAGTGGAAAAAATGCATATAGAATTTGTTTCTATGGAAGAGGACGATAACTCTGAAAAAGTTTATCAACACTGTGGACTTCAACTAGAGAGGGTGTCAACGGGTCAACATCAAAGCTTAATAATTCATTTCCTGAAATTTAATCATTGCCTGTTGCCATTACTAAATTGATAATGAGCAAATAATCAAACATATTCAATGCTAAATTACTACGATTTTGCTCACAAGTATACTCACGGCCAACAGAAGAGGTAGAAAATGCTTCAGTAGGGGTTTGACTAGAGAGAATTCATCTTTTTTCTTCTTTATAGTAACGGAAGTATTATCTGTGGATGTCGAGGACAGTAGAGGAGTGGACTCGTCTGTCTCATACGAGCTGGTAGAACTCACTTCATCACCTTCAGCTGATTTCTCACTAAACACAATAACAAAGGACACCATGTCATATTTCATTATTTAAACAAAAGCAGACCGGGTCTACCCATGGTTTTATCCTGGTCAACCAACTACATATTCATAAAAACAAAGTGGAAAATTCAGCTAATGCGGAAAAAAACTGTGGCAAACTGGAGTTTGGCACAACCACGATACCAATTGTATTCAGCGGCTATGGTGTCGCACTTATCAGTAAGAGTCAAGCACGGAAAATCCAGCCAATCAGTGTGACAACCAACAATACACAAATTTGATAGCAAATAACTCACGCCAAAAAGTTTTATTACCTCGCCATATATTTCTGCAAGCCCTTATTCAAGTCTCTTTCAAATGGTGCAAAATAAGCTTCAGCCGTGTCCTCAGGAGTGAGTTTATATAGGTCATCCACAGTGAGACCGTCTCCCCGCTTGTGTTTCTTGTAACCTCGCGACATGATTGGCTGCATCCATTGGAAAGTTATAAAACATGGAAACGAGACTAGAATCTCTGGACTTCTATCCTACAATAAAAGATATTTCCGATCACATCGTACTTATAACCTACGAACAGGATCCATCAAAATATCACGGACAGGATATGCAAAGGTATGCTCCTCCCGTACAGTTCGCTTGACAATTTTGAAACATAATATATTGCGTAATATTTCTCTCGGACACCCTGAGGGACGATTAATTGGCCGCTAATTAGCTTTTAATTACCTTTATAAAACAATTAAAATCAATAACATACTTTGTATCTGTTGATAGCTTCTTTGCCAGCATCTGAGAATGAAGCCAGGAAAAATCCGAATATATACAGACCAGCTTGTACACTAGAGACTATCATCCCATGTTCATCCACATGAGCACCTTGCTGAAAGAGAAATAAAGATGCCATTACCTGCAATGATTAGTCAAAATTTGATTTTATAAAGTTGTCTTCTTTTTAAGCATGGGAACAAAACTATGTCCTACTGAGCATGAAGAACGAGAGACTCCTTGTTCAGAGTGGTCCATTTATCCGCTTCAAGGAGATAAGGTCACTCCTTGTCCACATATTGTAACCTGTATTAATCTTCATTGGTTCAAAAAGACAGAGTAGCAACTATAGTCTTGAAAGAACTATTCTTGTGAGGTTATAAGAAAAAGAAACACTCACCCAGAGGAATCTCTTGATATGAGCGTAAGCCTCAAGTAGATTTGCCAACATAGCAAACATCCAGAAGAACCAGAGAAGTGCACTGGTATACTGCCCCTTTCTTCTGTATACCTGGACTAGAACACTGCAGAGAATCTGAAAAAATCATGAAAAGTCAATTGGATATAATGGATATACATTTTATGTCCATTCAGACTTACACTAGCAATGCCAGTTTTACAACTTATTAGCTTTTCTATCAAAGGCATCAGCATGTATTTAAGACTAAAGGTTTACCCTACTTTTCTTTCTTTACATTTGCATGTAGGAGCTGTTTACCTTTGTTTTCAATGGCATGTTTAATGTGTGTCTTATTATAAAGTAAAAATATCAATGTTATTTGAGCTAAACAAGATTTAGAATGGTTAGTCAATGTAATAATTTTCGACCTACTTTATTCGCAGGCAGCACAACTTACCATGGTCAATGTTGCGACAGCTGTAGTTATCATGTTGACAGCAGAAAATTTTGAAGTAGCTAGTTTGTAAATATATAGCGCTGTCAATGCTAAAGGGAGCACCTACAACATAATTAGATGGTTCGAGATAGTGGATACAAAATCTTGAGCTTGGAAAACATTGAAATGCCATCACAATTATTTTATTGTGGAGATGCATTTGAATCATTTGTGGAGATCCATTTGCAGTGGTCTTTTCACCACGGCCGCGAACATAGTTTGTTTCTGTTCATCAAGCAGAATCACATTAAGTCACTAAAGAAAAGCATTGACTGCCAGATGGGATTAAGGCAGTGTTAAGCGACCCCTAATAATATCTGGTAGCGGCTATTTTCATAACCTCCCTTTATCTGGGTTGGAGTCCGACGCAACTCGCAACTCCAATGTTGCACTCCAGAAATGAGTGAGCTTGTGGGGCTGGCAATTGTCCTCCAATACTCAGGATATCCCGGATCCAAGCCACAACAGAGGTTTGTGTGAAAAGTACTGTCACTCCCTTTATGAGGCGAAGTGCGTATAACGCCTACTGACAGACAATTCATCTAGAACTTACCGACTTCGTGGCTGACATAGCTGTAATGCTCTGTGGTATCCTAAGTTTTGTCATTGCATTCAGATATATGAGATATGGTAAAAGCCCTATCCACAGGAACCCACAAGGAACCCACACAATTCCCACATACTCCATACATTGTGTGATGTCCGGTGGTGTGTTGTTAGCTGTATTCCATGTGATATTTTCTTCCTGATAACATCAAAAACAAGATCACATGGGCCAAACATGTTCATAGCAACATCTATAGACTAATCGCAGCCCAATGCAACGGTACCCTAGTCTGGTCTACCATATCCACTGTTGTAAATATGCAAACAAACAAAAAAACCATCCACATAACTTTGGGTTTGTAGTGAACTAGACTAACTGTACCCTATGTTAAAGAATACATACATGGATTTCGTATATAGTGCAAAGTAATAATGTACTTGTATGTTGAAATGAAATGTTGAATAGACAATTACTAAAAGTTGAGAATTTGTCCTCACCCATAACTCAGAGCCACAGAACTCCACAAAGCCTGATACGTGCCCCATATCAAACTCTCAATGTTGTGGCAGACCAGCAGCCAATTTATCTCAGTCTAGTCGCAGAGTTTGCAGATTTAAAATGGTGACATACTGCAAAGCACGCTGCTTTATATAGAGGCACGCCGATAACAAAGCGGCATACACATGTCGAGTCAAAACTATTTCTATGGTCTATTACAGGTAGACACGCTCAATGTGAATGCTTTGCTATTGTAATATCCGATAAATATAGTTTGCTGTCTAATTTTCAATATCAAATCGAGCAAACAAAACAATCAATTGACCAATAGAAATACAAAAAGTTCATCTACGCTTTCACTGATTATATAATTTGTTCAGGGTAAGATTGATCCTAGATTTTACTTCTAGCAGCATGTCGAAACATTAATCATGCTGACTAACTATTTCCACATCATATCCTTTTGTTGAAATGCTGTACAGAGCATGTGGAGTAATGTTTGAACTGCGACCATAGCAACAGCGCTAAAGGAAGTAAGCCACTGTCAATGAGTGGTCCCATTGAGAAATATAGTGTCCTTCTTTATGTACACATATCGGAAAACCCCTGCACACATAGAAAATATACAGGCATTACTTTGTCAGGACACACCAGGTTTTGTTTGCCACTGAGCAGTTGCTATGAGGGGAAACACACTCTGACTACGTTATATAATTTGATAAGAAAATAGCAACTTGAATTGATTGCGTGCACACTAATCATTGATTGAGTCGGCAATTCTGTTGCACAATATCTGGAAAAGCATGGTATGGCTCATTCCAATTAATCATGATGACTAATGGATGCAGATCAGTTTTCTTATCATGGAAGGGCAATGCAACGGTTTTCACATTGAGAAAAGATTTTTTTATGAGCTAGGTGGATCAATGGCAAAAAATTGCCAGCAGTCAGCGGCATTTTTAAACCATCAATAATTGGAGCGTTTGTTGATGAGAAAGAATATTATAGTAGGTTGCAAGGTACATCGATGCAAGCAGTGAGACTAAATTGTGTGGACATAAAATCTTAAAAATTTAAATCTATGTAATTAACCGGTGTAAATGTCCACGTCTAGACCTGCATTAGTGGTTGGGGTGGATGCACGAACACTGGTTAAATTTATCTATCCACTCGAAACATAATTATTAGCTTACAGGAAAATTTTTGGCTCATCAAAAGCACCCATACACAGTGCAGCGCACAGGATGGCAAGATAGAGTGATATGCTAGTTGAATGATATATACGTTATTTATATAGGAGAATATGCCGTTGTTGGTGAATGAGAAATAAAAGGCTAGTTGTTGACCTCATGCAAGGGAAAGCGCTGTATTGATATCACAGCGACTGCAGTAAATACTATGGATAATCAATAGTCAAAAGAAAGAGAACATAAGTTTCATCTTGAGTTCCGATGAAGGTTATTGGAGATGTTGTATCTTGAGTCGCCCGAAAAATCCTACCCTATCCTACGTTCATGGCTGTACATGAACATGTATTTCATAGCATTGTCGAAGCTTGCCTCTTGACTTTGGTTTGGAAAACCTTTTGAGCTTACAATTACAACAATGTGTAATTTTTGTCATCAGGTACATCGCTGCTGGCTTCAGTAGTTACATTTTAGGCTTTCGATAATAACTTGCTCTTTCCATTTATTTGTGATTTTTAATAAAGTACACTGTTTGAAATGACATAAATATTACCACATCTGCATTCAAAGTATAATACAATTAAAAGATATCAAATAACTACTACCTCCTGATGAAACACTATATTAGAAGTCAATCTGATTTCTTAGTAAATCGATATGAAAAGCAAAATATAATCACATCCAGTATCTGTTATTATAAACTAAATACAAAAACTTCCTGTTTTGTGAAGACCAATTACTGCAAGTATTACTGCAAGTACTATAGCCACTATTGGTTCTGGACGGGAAAATATAAGTGGTTTACATTGACATACATGTGCATCCATGGCAACGTAGCTTCTCTGCTAGCAAAAACATTTGTAAGGCATTCAAATTCAGTTAGCTTACATGATGTTAGGTCAATCAGTTCGTTTCATCGATATGAGAGAATGGGAAGGCAACTCTTTTGTGAAAAAATTACCAAAAGGCTCCTTTCACAAGGCAGGCCATTTCACTCACACCAATGTTGAATTCTTGAAAGAACAGCTATATCAGGCCAGCGTGTTGCGCCATACTGTAAAATATCCCATCTTCATTCTTCAAGAGATTAGCAGGAGAGTCAAACTCTACGACTCGACCCTGATCCATCACAAGTATTCTGCAAACATAACAATAAAAAGTTTGAAGTAGATGTACTGTGTATTTTTATGTAACTTTTTACTGTCTACATGTACCATTGTCATTGGAGAATGTTTACCATAAGGAGCTACAAAACCGGCAATGAAGCCGGTGCGATAAAATTGCCTGGTAAGAATACCAATCTCAACCTACCACCTGATTGCACAACACTTCACAAAGGATATCTCATACCCAAATATAGAACTGTAAAATAATCAGTGTATACCATTAGGCATGTATACAATATTGTGTAACATAAGCAATAAATTACTATAAACTTCTAATATACATTTATAATATGGAAGGATACACCACAGATATGTGGCCATATGTATAAAAACTCGTTGTCCTCACCTGTCATAATCAATAATAGTATTGAGTCTGTGAGCTATGGTAAGTATAGTGCAAGTAGAGAATTCACTTCTGATGGTTTTCTGTATAAAATCATCTGTTTTCAGGTCTACTGCAGCAGTTGCTTCATCAAGGACTAAAATCTTAGTTTTTCTCAGTAAAGCTCTGGCTAAACAGATCAGCTGTCTCTGTCCGACACTGAAAAATAAAAACATTTGCTTATATGTGAAATTTTGAAAATCAAATTTTAAATTAACAAGCCATCGGCATTCAACAAAAATTCTGTGAGTAAAAAACTGTTCAGTCAGTATCATCAAAGTCTTCAGAATTTGAGATATTTGGATTCCCACATGACATGGATTTTTATATGTAAAGCACAGCAAAGACAACATGCATAAATACATTGTATGTGTGCAGTCCTCTAGCATGCAATACCAACCCGTTACAGAATGACATACATTGGACTAAAAGTTTCGTTGAATAACGTGTAAATTGGGGTAGGGGTGTTACCTGAGGTTTTCCCCGCCTTCTCCACAATCATAGGACAACTCCTCTGACTTTTCTTTAACAAAGGACTTCAGTTCGCTCTGTTCCAAAACCTCCCACAATCTCTCATCAGAATTTCTGGAGAACGGGTCTAGGTTTTCACGTATAGATCCCGAAAACAACAGCGGGTCCTGTAGAAAAGGAGTTTGTTGACATGCATATATAGAATAACTGTGATTATTATCATTATTCAACAATAGCTCTAACTAAATGAATGCCTCAACTTGGCAAACGCAATATAATTGACAAGTACACTTGGATTTTATCTCTGAATGGTTTATTACAATGTACCAAGAGTAAATGGGAAGCTGCCTGGGTGCAGTAGTTATAGGGCACGTTAAAGAGTATCCCACAATGCGTCGTTCGGGAATTTCCAAGTATACTTAGTCTGGGAGCCCGCTAGAAATATTACCGTAAAGTCTGGGTTAAAAGCTGGGGGCGTTTACCACTTATCTGATTTTACGTACCGGCCTATAAGGATTATTTGCGACTTATAGCCTCTGTTTGCAGCCTTTATAAAGTGAATAATGACTTCTTTTGACAAGGGTTGTTGACTTTGGGATGTTAGTGATAAAATGCAATGACTGTATTTTGATTGGGGATTAGCAACTATCAAATTGTCTGATTAACAATTGCACCCGGCTAATAGTGTAGGACCCGGGGCGTTAGACCTAGACTTTACGGTACATTCTGGGACAGATATCCACATGACTTGTTTTTCATCATTTTATCAAAATTTATTTAAACAGTGTAGTTCAGATTTTATTTATTTTATTGGTCAGTCAGACTGAAGAGTTTCATAAAATAATTGGGCAGACACCACGCAAACCTGAGGTAGTATGGTTATACTGTTGCGAAGCTCATGAAGTCCAATATCAGCTATATTCACACCATCAATTATTATATTTCCTCCTGCAGCCTCTAGCATTCGAAATAAGGACAGAGTCAGTGAGGATTTGCCCGCTCCTGTTCTCCCAACGATTCCAATTTTCTCCTGAGGATTTATCACAACATCAAAATCCTTCACCACCAAGTCCAAATCAGGTTTATATCTTGTAGCGTAGTGATTGCACACCACTTTTCCATTCTGTGGCCAATCCCTGAAACACAGAGTGTGAGCAATGATTTGACATACAACAATATCCCTGTGAATGAGTACATCAATGATGAAAAAGACCATCTAACAGCTTGCACAAGTCAAGTTTGGAACATTCAGTTGACCAAAAACAGAGCAATTACTAAGCAGACAAGTCTTACTTTGGAGGTGGGTCCTCACTTGTCCAATCCGCTTCTTGCTCTATCTCTGTATATTCTTTCAATCTTTCTACAGACACAGCTTGCGTTTCCAGAGATGCCAAAAGCCAAACAACTATTTCGCACATACCACAAATCTGAAGACAGGATGACCGATAACAAGAATTAAGTTGACTAGTGCTATCATACTGCCATCTGGGAAATGAAATACATTAGGCCACACACAGAAAATGAGCTTTTGAGCTTAGCAATAATAATTATTATCAACATTTTGTCTGTGTTCATGACATCATTCTGTTTGATGTGAAAAATCTCTATCCACACACTTACGGAGAAGACCAGAGAGAGGATAAGTCCAGTAGTGCTCGCTGTGATAACTCCTGATAGCGACTCTATCTGAGTGGATACCACACAGAATAGAGAGACAGTGACAATAAGAGTTGTGTGTAACACAAACAGCCTAACTCGAAGCCAACTGAAAATCAAAAACCAATCTTACGTTAGAACAATTTTTTACATAGCCTTGCAGGGGGAGGGCTGACCAAAATCTACCAATAGGCTTGGCCATTTTTTACGTTTTTAGGGGTCTTTATCCTCAGCTGTACCTGCACAGTGAAATCATAAAAAAGGGGTGTTTTCGCAATTCACCAAGTGAAAAGGGGCTTTGGAGCTTTAAATGGATATTTATGGTAAGATTTTGAATCAAAAGTTTCATGTGAAAAGGGAAGCTGAATTCATCTGGTAAAGCAGTGGAATGGGGTGAAGCCCTCATGTAGTGGCCAAGTCCTACGGCAGATCTTGGTCAAGTTCACCCTAGCATACCTTACAGGGTGAAAAAGTCACAGAATTTAATTTAGCGACATCGCTAAAAATTTAGCAAATTTGACATGAGCGAAATTAAAATTCCCATGAACATATTCTTCATGTAGGTTAATGATAAATATCTAGCCACATATTTGATAGATATGTACTATGTAAGAGCTCGAAAGGCTCAGGCGTTATGAGTGGCACTATACTTTACTGAAGATGAAACAATACAGAAACCACTGCCTACGAAGCTTGTATCAATCAATCGGTCGATTTGCAACTCAGACAAAAGATGACCTAATTACTGAGCCATATCTGTAAGACTTACCAGTCTTCGAGGAACGAAAAGTAGGCAAATACATTGTATGTTTCAATATGCTCTACAATTTTACTGATGAATCTATCCTGTTGTTTGTAGGCTCTGATGGTTTGAGCACCGTTAAGAGTTTCACTGAAGTGAGACAGGATAGGGGAGCGCAACTTATTTCGCTGCCGCCGGGTTTGACGTGCAGTTGCTATAAAGTAGCGCTACAAAGTGAAAAAAGACAACGATGATAAGAAAAGAATTTGATACCAGTCTACCTAGTTTAACTGGGTTGGGGTTTGATAGCTGGCGCCATTACCGCCTACCAAAAAGAGTTTGCACACTTAGACTACAGTCTAAAAGATAGAGACTTCAAAAACTATTCAGAATATTAAAGAAAAATTTTAACAAGAGGTTATTACGATTTCTGTATCCGAACATAAGCACACTTGGACTGCCTGGGTACTTTTGTCATCTCATATAATATGCGTGAATTGGAAATGGATAAATTATGCTTACTTACTTGTAATGCAAAGTACAAAAAGACAAGAAGCAAAATTGGTATAGCCATGTAAGGGGTCACATAAATGATGCCAGCAATCGTCAGCACAACACTGAAGAAACATTCGTAAGTAGTTCTCAGAACCCAACCTAGTCTGTTATCTGTAAAACAAAGGACACCATATCATAATAGCGCCTAGTTGCACAACAATGCCATAAATAAGGCATGTTAACAGCATTCCCACAATGCAATTTTTCACTGGAATTTCCAGAAATACTCGGTCAAAATCATATATGCTATCATTGACTGAGTGTGCCTGGGATTTCCAAAGTAATGCATTGTGGGATACTCACTAACATGCCCTATTCCTTTTATCAAGTTTTCAACTGGATTGTCAAGACACCTACCTATGTCGTACCAAAAAACACTGGATGAGCTTTTTTTTAACTTTTCCATGACTTACATGTACCATGACAACTGACTGGTTTTATAATGAATAATTTAAGTTGTATTTTTTAAATCTTTACACCACAATACCACATCATTGCATAGCATTCAATACCATAGACTTGATAACTGAATGAATTAAGGCATGTTAACAACGTTCCCACAATGCAATTTTTCACTGGGATTTCCAGAAATACTCAGTCGAAATCTTATATGCTATCATCATTGACTAAGTGTGTCTGGGTATTCGAAAACAATGCATAGTGGGATACTCATTAACACGCCCCCATCAAATCACACATCAATCGGACAGTCAACAAAAACAGGAGTATGCAAGATATTCTATTCTGTTTTACAGCAGGCCATTTTGTAAACTTCCAGCAGCTCATAGTGAAAAAATTTTCATTCATTGCAGTCATAAGTCATGTTGAATCAGCTTACCTATTGAGTCAATGTCCTTTGAAAAGCGATTCAAGATCATGCCAAGCGGTTTGCTGTCAAAGAACGTCATCTTCCCTCTCATGACCTTTTGCAGAAGTTGACTGTGTAACGTTTTTCCAGCCACATAAAATGCCTGTGCAGATATTGCGACCGCTATCAATATCATGATTACTGCAAACATAAACATGAATAGTGACTTTTTACAGCCAAAATTTTCCGAGATCCAGGGAGAGTTGGTATGGACGTAATCCACTTAGCCTCCATTTACAACCCTTGAGTCTGCCAACATGTTGCTGCCTAATACGGGTGCAGTATAACAGAACCTAACAATATGAGTAGGCCTACTGGTGTATTAATGATATTTTCTCCAAGAGGAGCTGGAATTGAAATGCAGCGCATTGGGTTGACATGATACCATGCAATGAAGACTACACCAATTTACCGAGAAACCAGTAGTAAATTATAGATCCAGTAGCCTCCCTTGTCTGATTTGTCTCAAACCATAGACCACTGCCATCACCTTAATTGTCCAACTTATCAGTGTATCAATCACAATATAACAATGTAAGAGGAAAATGCATCAATTTTGCAGTTCTTTTAAACAATTTCTGTATCGAGTGCAATGAATTGACTTACTGTTTGAAAACCCAAATCCAGCCAGACCACCTAAATACATGTTTGATGTTTGTTGTTTGATTGCTGATGAGACATTGTTGGTTGGTGACAGGGTTTCATCACTGGTCCATTTGCTTATCCAAAAACTTCGTCCTAGAGCGATACCATTCACTAAAATATTTCCAATTATGACAGCCACTGCAAGACCACGTCCTTGTGCCTTCAGGTACATCAAGTATGTTTTGAAAGACACCTAAAATCAATTTACAACAGCGTTGAAAAGCCTGACAATAGCCAGTGTATTCTATAGCAGAGCATGTATATGATCAAATGTTATTGGTACAAAAATATGCTTGTTAAATGCCAGGATGAATTCAGGTCATGGTGCAATTGTGTTAGTTTCCAAACTTATTCCTCACTGAAGCAAGAAATGCTATGGGAGGTTTCGAGGTGTGAAATTCGCATTTTTATAGTAAACAGAACTTGACAGATGAATTATTGGATACATTCGAACCTCCTGTGTTTCCAACTCCTCTTCGGCATCAAACACATCAGTTTCTGCCTGGCTTTCTTCTTCATCTTCCTCTTCGATAGTCTGCTGCCTTGATGTCAACCGTGACAACTTTGGTTTCCTTGCCACGTTTGGTGACCTTGGTGACCTTGGCGACCTCAAGGAAGAATGCTGGTGGGCATCAGGATCTTCTTGTTCAGATTCCGATACTATCATATCTAACAGATCTTCATTACTGTAATGTTAAATGTGCGCAAAAGGGTTAAATGTTTGCATACACATGTACAGCTACATGCAGTTCCATCAGTTTTCGCGTCATTTTCCATTTGACAATTTGTATAATTTGTGCCAAATTTAATAAAACATAACATGGTGAAAATTAAAACCAAAGTAAGTCATTTGATTGGTAAACTAATAGTTAAAAATTTTACCTGGTAACACTGGTGATTGATTCTAGTCGACTTAGTATTTGCTTCTGAAGATTGGCTGGGTTTTCGTCTTCATCGCCATCAGTAGCTGAATTGTTTTCTACAGTATAAAATATGTCATGAAGAGGGTTTTACACTCTGACAGCGAGATTTCCTGAGGCATGTACATCTCTGCATGATCAACAGAGAGTGGATTGATCACCTAGCCCAGCTCTAAACGAACAAAGGTTATTTCAAAAATGAGAGTTCCTCTCTACTTTTTGGTGACCAGCTCAGAGTGGAGAATTTCCGAGGACAACCTGTTATCGTGGTGAGGGTTGTTGTGTATTTGAGGATGGCATTATAGGGGCTAGAGTTTTGGCAACCAGATTTTTCAGAGCATTTATTTGTCAGGTATGGCAGTTTTGTAATTTTTTCATAAATAGTCCTAATTGTTCAAGGTCTCCCTTGTGTACAAAATGAACAGCAGTACGTGGTAATATTCCTTGGTTTTTGTAAACTGCTGAGTGACGCAAGGCAACTGAGAACTCACCATTCAGGAAGAATTCTCTTACAAATTCAGCAAATTCTCCATTGTGGTCTAGTAGTGTTTCATAAGAGCCATGTTCAGCAAGCTCTCCAGTTTTCATGACATAAACCTCATCAACCATCGGCAACCAGTGAATTCCATGGGTGACCTATGGCGATAATTATGACCTTGGGGAGGTAATTTGACACAGCGAACAACACAATACTTCCCATGCCATCATTCAAAGCAAGAACTTGTCTATAAAGCCATTTTGACAAGGCACATGGCACTTGCTGATGGTGATAATTAAAGTGAAAGCTGATTTTAGGAAGGCAAAATTTTTAGGCCAGAACCTCGCTCTGGTGTCTCTAGGGATTTCAGTCTTGGATAAGTCATTTCTCACTCAAAAAAAGATGACAATCCTACAGCGTGTGCGGACCGCACACTAGTGCTGGAATTATTTTTCTAAATTTCAGCTCTCATCCACTTTTAAAAGCCAAAACTAAACTTTTATTGTTTCAAATACTAGCTGATTAATAATAAAAATATAATGGTCTGTTTTGAGTATGAAAGTACAATAAATTCATAATAAGACCCTGGCCTATTGCTCTCAGGTCAGCTATGACATTGGGATTCAGTGTCTTCCATAACAGTCAATTTTCTTTCATTTTTATTATTTTTTTGATGACAGACAATACTTTTCACTAACCATGAGTCTTGTTTTTCCTTTCAGGAGTCCGTTAGGTCCGATTACATGATCAAATATATGTTTGCCTACATGAGCATCTACAGCACTTAGTGGATCATCAAGCAGATAAATATCAGCATTGTTGTATACAGCTCTGGCTAAACTTATTCTCTGTTTCTGCCCTCCAGACAGATTTATACCCTTTAAAGTCAAGAAACATCAAAAGTCATCAACATGCAACCTGACACCGAACCAGGCAACTTGGTAAATGAATTTCTTTCCAATATACTCCATCATTAAATTGATCCGGATAATGGCGTGCCAAGCTGGCCAATATTTTGAAGACATTATTGTTAAGGGATCAATATGCGGTATAAGCTAATTAAGCCTGAATACAATAAGGTATTTTGTGTCGAAAGAACATTGGGAATAGGTGGGTTTAATAATTTTTATGTGGAGAGAAAAAAAATTTATACATTCATACCTTTTCACCGATTTGAGATTTATCTCCCTTGGGTAAAATCAGAAAATCTGGTTTAAGAGCACATGCTTCTACTATTTCATCATATTTCTTCTTATCATACTTGCAGCCAAACAGGATGTTGTCCCTGACAGTTGCATTGAGTATGAAAGCTTGCTGGGCAACAAATGCTGTTGTTCCCTGAAAAAAGTAGT
>ERZ1740070.1387-NODE-1387-length-15263-cov-27.719753_pt1 | contig 15263 bp, 12 predicted proteins | sample MGYA00581734_ERZ1740070 | MGnify/ENA primary metagenome ERZ1740070 (study PRJEB43018, sample SAMN04849744) | marine metagenome | isolation source: floating plastic debris | place: Pacific Ocean | collected 2008-09-01 | study: EMG produced TPA metagenomics...
CCCTCTCGGCGATTGCACTCAATCGCCTGCCGGTCAGCGGTCGAAGGCGCGGCGGGCTGCGCCCTTGATTCCGCGCCGGGTGCATCAATCGAAAATAAGCCCCTCACCCTTGCAACGCCTCCCACATCTCCAGATCCCGCTCCCCCGTCCAGATCCTCGGGTGCCAGATCCCCCGCGCCTCGTCGTAGGCACGAGATACGTTGAACGGCAGGCAGTGCTCATAGATCGCATAGTCGGCGAACTTGGGATCGCAGGCCGCACGTACGGCATCCCAGGCGTCCTTTAGGCTTCCACCCTTCATCGCAACCTTCGCGGCAGGTTCATAGGTCGAAAGGACAAAATCCCGCGTGCTCTCAATCGCGCGGTTCACAGCATCCTGACCCACCAGGGCTGCCCCACGCCCTGGGGCAATGGCATCGACGCCGTAGGCTTTGATTGCATCCAGTGTCCCGCCCCAATCGGCAAAGTAGCCATCGCCGCAGTAGCAAGCCGAATGATCCTCCACGATATCGCCCGTAAACATCACATTCTGATCGGGCACATGGATCACCGCATCCCCCGCCGTGTGCGCGCGACCGATATGTTTGATATCGACACGCCGCTTGCCCAGATACACAGTCATCGCTTCGCTGAACGTCGTCGTCGGATAGGTCAGGCCTGGAATGCTCTCATGGCCCTCAAAGAGCCTCGGAAAGCGCTGAAACTCACTGTCCCAATCCTCTTGCCCGCGCTCCACGACCATGGCGCGCGCGGCATCCGACATGATAACTTGATCGGCCCCATAAGCGCTCGCACCCAGCACACGGACGGCATGGTAATGCGTCAACACCAGATGCGAGATCGGCTTGTCGGTCACGCTGCGCACCTTCTCGATCACCTTGTAAGCCAGTCGCGGCGTCGCCTGCGCCTCCACGATCATCACGCTGTCATCGCCGATGATGACACCGGAATTGGGATCGCCCTCAGCAGTGAAGGCCCAGAGCCCGTCACCGATCTCATCGAAGGCGATTGTCTTTTCGGTCATGTCGCCTTGTGAGGCAAAGGCTTTGCTCATTGTGTTCTCACCACTTGGTTTATCTCGCCAAAGATGGAGCGGCCCTCGCCGTCCTCCATCCACATTCTGACCCTGTCACCGTCTTTCAAGAAAGGCGTGACGGGCGCGCCCGTTTGGATGGTCTCAACCATCCGCTGCTCGGCAATGCACGAATACCCCGCACCTCCCTCCGCCACAGGCCGCCCCGGCCCGCCAGATGCATCGCGGTTCGAGACTGTGCCGGATCCGATGATCGTGCCTGCTGCCAAGTCCCGGGTTTTTGCGGCATGGGCGATGAGGGTGCCGAAATCAAAAGTCATATCGACACCTGCATCGGCGCGCCCAAAGGGCTTCCCATTGAGGTCAACGTTCAGAACGCCGTGCAGCTTTCCATTGCTCCATCCTGATAATGCATCGAGCGACACAGCCACGGGGGAGCACGCCGAAGCTGGCTTAGACTGCACAAATCCAAACCCCTTGGAGAGCTCATTCGGGATCAGGTTCCGCAAGGACACGTCATTGAGAAGCATGACAAAGCGAACCGCCGCCAGAGCTTCTTCCCGGCTAGCCCCTCTTGGCACGGCCCCGATGATCACGGCAATTTCACCTTCAAAATCGATGCCCCATGCCTCTTCACCGTTGATTTTCTCTGTCGGACCGAGAAACCCATCTGAGGTGCCTTGATACATCAACGGATCCGTCCAGAAATGCTCGGGCATGACGGCCCCGCGTGCTTGGCGCACCAAAGCCACGTGGTTCACATAGGCCGATCCATCCAGGAACTGATAGGCGCGCGGCAACGGAGAGGTGCAGGCGGACATCTCAAAAGGCGCGGCGGGGCCTTGTTTGTCGGCGGTTCGACCATCCAGCATGGCTTGCAAGGTCCTGGCGCCAGCAGAGTGCCAGATGGTCAAGTCATCAGACACCACAGCCAGTTGCCCATCCGGGTGATCGGTTTTGATCGTCGCGACCTTCACTTCTTGCCCGGCGTCCCGTCGAATTTCTTCTCAATGTCGACCCAGCAATCGATGTAATCGTCCTGCAGCGGCGCCTCTTTCCCGGCAAACTCTGTCAATTGTTGAGGAAAGCGCGTCTCGAACATGAACGACATCGTCTGATCAAGTTTGTCCGGCCCGAGATTGGCATTTGACGCCCGCTCAAAAGCTGTCTTGTCAGGCCCGTGAGGCAGCATCATGTTGTGCAGGCTCACACCGCCCGGCACGAAGCCCTTGGGCTTGGCATCATACTGACCGTAGATGTTGCCCATCAGCTCCGACATGATGTTCTTGTGATACCAGGGCGGGCGGAACGTATCCTCGGCCACCATCCACCGTTCGCGGAACAGCACGAAATCAATATTCGCTGTGCCTTCCTGACCTGACGGCGCGCTGAGCACGGTGAAGATCGACGGATCGGGGTGGTCGAACAGCACGGCGCCAACCGGGCAATAGGTCGTGAGATCATACTTCAGGGGCGTGTAGTTTCCGTGCCATGCGACCACATCCAGCGGGCTTTGGGCGATCTCTGTTTTATGAAACTGGCCGCACCATTTGATCGTAACGGTCGAGGGCACCTCGCGATCTTCATAAGCCGCCACGGGTGCTTTGAAATCGCGGGGATTGGCCATGCAATTGGCGCCAATTGGCCCACGGTTTGGCAGCTCGAACTTCTGCCCATAGTTCTCACACACAAAGCCGCGGCAGGGCCCGTCGAGCACCTCGACACGATAAACCAGGCCACGCGGCAGGATCGCGATCTCCTTGGGGGCGATATCGATCACCCCCAACTCGGTACAGAACCGCAGGCTGCCTTCTTGCGGCACGACCAGCATCTCGCTGTCGGCAGAGTAGAAATAGCTATCCACCATGCTTTCAGTGACCAGATAGATGTGGCTTGCCATGCCGACCTGGGTGTGCACATCGCCTGCCGTGGTCATCGTCCGCATGCCGGTGAGCCACGTGAGCGGCTCCGCATTGTGATGCCCTATCGCTTCGCTGCTTGAGGGCGGAAGCGGCACCGGATCCCAACGGTATTGGCCAAGGGACGTGACATCCTCCACAATGTGGGGCGCAGACTTCCAATAGGGCAAATCAATGCGCGTATAGCGATGCGAATGCTTCACCGAAGGCCGAATGCGATAGCACCACGTCCGCTCATTCTGCGCCCGAGGCGCGGTGAAGGCCGTGCCTGAAATCTGCTCTCCGTAGAGGCCGTAATTCACCTTCTGCGGGCTGTTCATCCCTTGGGGTAACGCGCCTGGCAGGGCTTCGGTTTCAAAATCATTCCCAAAGCCTGGCATATACCCTTCATGCGTGCCCACCGGCGTGGCGGCGCGGATCAATCCATTGCTCAACGGTTGCTTGTTCATGCTGTGTCTCCCTCAGTTTAGGTATTAGTTGCTTTTGTAACTAACAAGCCCTAATTCCCGCCCATGCAAGATGATGCCCCGTTTGATCTGCGCGATTTCATGCCCTACCTGCTGAACCAGGCGGCAGATGCCTCAAGCCGGGATTTTCAAAGCTATTACAAGGGCAAATATGGCATGCTGCGCACGGAATGGCGGGTTCTGTTCCACCTTGGGCGCTACGGAGCCATGACCGCGCGACAGGTCTGCGATCGCGCGGGCATTCACAAAACAAAGGTCAGCCGGGCTGTGGCTGCATTAGATAGCAAGCGCTTTATCCGACGCGAGGAGATGGCGCATGACCGTCGTCACGAAGAGCTCCACCTGACAGCGCAGGGCCGGTCCGTGTTCGCAGATCTCACCCAAGAGGCGCAACGCTTCGACGCGGCGATGCTGGCAGAGTTCACGGAAACGGAAGTGAAACAGATACGCGCATTTTTGACGCGCATCGCGGGGCTTTGACCGGCCATGCGAACATCATTGCGCCATGGTCGGCCTCGCTGTCCTCTGTTAGGCATCGCGGCATGGCCTTTGGCATTTTGACTGCTCTCGACCCGAATTTGCTGCTGATGGCGTTCCTCGTGGCAATCCTCTCTGGTGTCATAAAGGGGGCCATCGGATTTGGCATGCCACTTGTGATGATGTCCGGGCTGTCGACGTTCCTTGATCCCAAGCTCGCTCTGGCTGGCCTGATCGCACCGATTGTCTTTTCCAACGCACTGCAAGCGTTTCGCACCGGCGTGGGCCCGGCCGTTGAGGCCACGCGCTTGGCATGGCGCTACATGCTCATTGTTTGCATCGCCATTTTCTTGGCGGCACAGTTCGTCCCCTCTATCCCCAGCACGGCCTTTTACTTTGTTCTTGGCGTTCCAGTGCTTGTGCTGTCGCTCATTCAGTTGATTGGACTGCGCCTAACCATCCCGATGCAGCACCGCAGATGGGCCGAATGGGTAATCGGTCTGATCTCGGGCATTTTGGGCGGATTAGCCGGCACATGGGGGCCGACAACGGTGCTTTACCTCCTGGCCATAGACATGCCCAAAATGCGCCAAGTGGTGGTGCAGGGGATGATTTACGGCCTTGGGTCGATCACACTTCTGCTGGCGCATTTGCGCTCCGGTCTCCTGAACGCAGAGACCATTCCCTTTTCGCTTGCATTATTGCCGACAGCTCTCATTGGAATGTGGGTTGGGTTTCAGATCCAGGACAAGCTGGACCAAGAGAAGTTCCGCACATTGACCCTGCTTGTGCTGGTGGTGGCGGCGCTCAACCTTCTGCGCAAGGGATTTGTGTCTTAAGTAAAGATCGAAAGAGGCGCTGGCTGCGACCGTTGTTCTGCGCAGCTAAAGACCACGGGGTGACGCCAAGAGCCAAAGCCCAAAGAACGTATAGGCCACCATAAACGCGGCCAATGGTGCCTGGCCCAAGAGTGCACGACGCGTGCTCTGTTGATCCCGCATGGCCAAGGCATGGGCCAGTAAGATTGCCACCACATGGCCAACCACAACCGCACCCGCCTGCGTCAACCAAATCGCCTTCACTGTAGCGGGCGTATTGAAGAAACCGGTGGTCACGTAGAAGTCGCCAAGACCCAACAGATCCGCCCGGCGCCCCATCGGATCGTTCAGCATCTTTACGAAATACTGCCCATCGACCATGAAAGACGTCAGGTAATGCGCGACGTGATAGGCAATGGCAATTGGCAGGATCGACGGCGCGAAAAGGCAAAATGCGTGCTTGAGCGACCGACCCGAGCCTGCAATCCGCTCTCCGATCCAAAGACAGGCAGCAAAGGCTGCGATCAGCGCTGCATTGGTGCAGATAAGCCCCACAAGGTTCTGGCCGATGACCGCAGAGCGACCCGGGAATTCCAAAGGGTTGATCCCCAAGAGGCCGAGCCAAAAGAACGTCTCGTTCAACCCATCAAAGCTGCCAGTGCCCAAAAGAACCAATATGAACACAGCCAGCGACATGGGTGGCACCGCGCCTTGCAGCGTCTTCCAACCCCACAATCCAACGCCGACGCGACGCCCGCGCCCGGCAAAAAGCCCCATGCGCCCATAGGCGCGCATCATCACGGTAAATGCCTCTGCCCGCACCATCCAAGCCGGCCCAAAAACCACGAGGCCCAGCAGGGCCGTGTACCAGTAAAGCCCGGCAAAGGCCGCGAGGCGAGACGGATCGGCGGGTGCCGGATCTGCCAGCAGGAAGGCCGCAAAGGCCACGAACGCGATCACGGCGGGCCAATGCCCCAGCCAACGGGGGTAACGCAGCGGCGCGCGCGTGGCCGTGACGTAGCTCAGCAGTGCGGCCAGGCCTGTCCAGGGATTGGTGTAGCGCCAGTGGTTGCCGATCAGCCCTTGAAGCGACACCAGGCCGATCCAAAAGAACGTCCAGATGACCAGGGGCAACGGATTGCCCAGCGGATCTCTCGGCCCGGTGAATCCGCGCCAGACGGCGAAGGCAAGCGCGACCGTTGCCAGCAGGCTGATCAAATGGCGCAGGACCTTCGGGAACCGGGGCAGAACCGGGAAGCAGGCAAAGATCGCTTCGGCCACCCGTGAGGGCAACAAGGCGATCAGGACGATGGTGAGGATCACGCTGGCGACGCCTGCGGTGATATAGATGTCGGTGGGCAAGAGCAGCACAAAGCCCTGCTCTGCCGCATGGCCCAGCGCCACGCTCGCGCCCATCATCACCAGTAGTGCCGCAACCAGCCCTGTGCGCACGTCGTTCTCCTATCCGTCTCCCTATAGGTACCGATGCGCGCGGCATTCGAAAGGCCGATCTGTTCTTTCGCGATTGACTTTCGTGTCGCACCTCCATTTTGTCGGGATAGAAAGCACACACCTGATGACCACCCAAACTCTCAAACCTTCGGCCCAATCGCTTTGGGTGATCTTCTTGCTGGTGATCCTGGGCGTTGGCTGGGGGCTGCACTTCTCTCTGATCAAGATCGCAGCAGAAAGCGGCCTGCCCTTCTCGGGCATCACGGCATTGACCACGATTGGGATCCTGATCTTCATGCTCTCGATCAGCGCCTACCGCCGGCGCTGGCCCAGCATGCGCCCCGGCGCTTTGCGCTTTTATCTGGTCTGCGCTGCTTTGGGCTACATCATCGCGTTCTTTGTAGAGCTTGAGGTATCCCAACATATCAATGCCGGTGAATTGACCTTGATCGTGGCCACGACGCCCGTCTGGACGATCCTGATCACCAGCCTCTGGCGCGCAAAGCCTGTCAGTTTGCGCCAAATCCTGGGGCTCACCTTGGGTCTTGCCGCCGTGTCGGTTCTGATCATCCCAGAGCTGTCATTTGACAGCGGATCCACCACGCTCTGGCTCGCGCTCGCCTTCCTAGTACCGTTGACCTATGCCAGCTACCACAACGTGGTCGAGGCGTCCTGGCCCGAGGGTATGGACAGCTGGCAGGTGGCCTGTGGTGAAACGATCGCCGCGACTGTCCTATTGACCCCGCTTTTCCTGGTTTTTGGCGACGGGGTGGGCGTGTTTCTGGATTGGACATCCGGCAGTTGGACGATCCCGGTCATGGCCTTCATGGCGCTGTGGGAGATCTATCTGTACTTCGAGGTGGTTCGCCTCTCCAGCGCCGTTGTGGTGAGTCAGGCCAATTACGTGACCATCATCAGCGGTTTGCTGTGGGGCGCGCTTATCTTTGGCGAAACGATCAGCGGTTTGGTCGTGATCTGCGCCTTGTTTACCGTTGCCGCGCTCTTCCTAACAACAGAACGCAGCTAGCGTATTCGTCAGGCCCCCCGGGGCGGCCTAACGAATGCGAGGCGGTCGACGCCCTTGAACCCGCGCGGCGGAACGGGACATCAATGCCCTGCGCCCAAGACTCCGGTCCGCACAGTATAGTTCACAGCGATCTGATAGTCGGGGTCATCATCACTGTCGACCATGAGCTGCCCGGCCTTGCTCAGTAACTGATGGCAATCCCGGCTGAGATGTCGTAGCTGCAATTGTTTGCCTGCGGCCTCATACTTCGCCGCCACCATCTCAATGGCGTTCAAGGCCGATTGGTCCACCACCCGGCTGTCCGCGAAATCCACGATCACCGAATGCGGGTCTTCGCTTGGATTGAAAAGCTCCACAAATCCTTCAGAGGATCCAAAGAAGAGAGGACCCTGCACTTGATAGACCCGCGCCCCTTCAGGCGTGTCATGACGCTTGGCCGAGATGCGAGAGGCGTTGTTCCACGCGTAAGCAAGCGCCGACACGATCACGCCCACGACGACGGCTGTAGCGAGGTCGAAAAATACGGTTACCACTGTCACCAGCACGATCACGATGGCGTCTGTGAGAGGCACCTTCCGCATGATCTTGAAGCTGTTCCACGCAAATGTCCCGATCACGACCATGAACATCACACCTACAAGCGCAGCGAGCGGGATTTGCTCGATCAGCGGCGCGGCCACCAGAATAAACAGCAGCAAAAACACCGCGGCAGAAACCCCGGAAAGCCGCGTGCGACCGCCGGATTTCACATTGATCATGGATTGCCCGATCATCGCACAGCCGCCCATTCCGCCGAAAAAGCCTGTGACAGTGTTGGCTGTCCCTTGCGCGATGCATTCTTGAGAAGAGCCGCCCCGCTGGCCGGTGATGTCGCCCACGAGGTTCAGGGTCAACAAGCTTTCGATCAATCCAATCGCCGCTAGGATCAGCGCATAGGGAAGGATGATTTCAAGCGTTTCCAGATTGAGCGGCACCATTGGCACATGGAAGGACGGCAGACCGCCATCAATCGAGGCCATATCGCCGACGCGCGGCACATCGATCCCGAACGCGATGACGGCCAACGCGACAATCCCGATCCCGGCGAGAGGCGCCGGAATGGCTGTCGTGATGCGCGGCATGACCCAGATAATCGCCATAGTCGCGGCCACCAGCCCCAGCATCATGTAAAGCGACCCGCCAGAGAGCCACTCTCCATTGGCCATGCCGTGGCCTGCATGTTCCGCCGTGCCAGGCACCTGGAATTGGCTAAGTTGGGCAAGAAAGATGACGATCGCCAAACCATTCACAAACCCAAGCATGACAGGGTGCGGTACAAGCCGGATAAACTTGCCCAGACGGAAAATACCTGAAGCGATTTGAATGAGGCCCATCAAAACGACTGTGGCAAAGAGGTACTCAACACCGTGCGTCGCCACCAAAGACACCATCACCACGGCCAAAGCGCCGGTCGCGCCGGAAATCATTCCCGGGCGCCCACCCAACACCGCGGTGATCAGGCCCACGATGAAGGCCGCATAAAGCCCAACAAGCGGGTGCACACCGGCCACAAAGGCAAAAGCAACCGCCTCTGGCACCAAGGCCAAGGCAACTGTCAAACCAGCCAAAAGCTCAATCCGGATCCTGCCCAGATCAAGCCCGCTATCGTTGCGAAGGGATGAAAAATCTTGGCCGGCGGCCAGTGCCGCCATCATAAATTTCGTCATATATGGTGTCTCTTGCCTGTTCCCAGCGCCATGACTTAGGCCGGTTAGCGCTAAAGGCACGATATTCTTAGGTATACAACGCCATCTCAGCCTATTCGGCTGCAACTTTGGCTGTATTTGGCTGTCTCGAAGCAACTGCCGGTTTGGAGCCGCTTTTTTCAGCGGTTTGAGGCTCGGTTGTGCGCCCCAAGACACGCTCTGCCATGCCGGTTATCCGAGCCTGGAAGATAAAGACCGCAGGCACACTTAGCACCACGATGACCGTGCCAAAGAGCACACCGAACCCAATGGACACTGCCAGAGGAATAAGGAACTGCGCCTGCAGCGAGGTCTCCATGATCAGCGGGAACACACCAAGGAACGTGGTCAAAGCCGTCAGCAACACCGGGCGGAACCGCTCTTTCGTGCCGCGGATCACGGCCTCTCGCAGTTCCATGCCATTTTTGAGATGCTCATTATAGAGATCCACCATCACCAGCGAGTTGTTGATGATCACGCCCGAGAGCCCGATGATCCCGAAGATGGATAAGAGCGTCACCGGTATTCCGATGATCAGATGCCCAATCACCGCGCCGATCAGGCCGAGGGGGATGGCGATCATCACGACAACGGGCTGCACGTAGGATCTGAACACCAGGGCAAGCAGAGCAAAGATTGCAAAGAGCGCGATGCCAACGGCCTGACCAAGGGCGGAGGAGGCATCGCCTTGCTCGCGCTGCTCACCGCCGAAATCGACGATCAGGCCCGGGTACGCCTCACGCAGCGGCGGCAGGATATCCTGTTCGATGATGGCATTGGCTTCTTGCGGTGTGATGGCCGCAACATCCACATCGGCCGTTACAGTGGTGATCTTGCGCCCGTTGCGGCGCTCAATCGTCGTGGGTGCCAAGCCTTCTTCGATCTGCGCCACAACCGAGAGCGGGATTGTCTCACCATTGGGAGCTGTGATCACGAAGTCCAAAAGATCATAGAGGCTGTCCCGCTGATCTTGCGGGAAGCGCACCCAGACCTCGATATTGTCAGCACCGCGCTGAAACGACGTGGCCTCAAGCCCAAAGAAAGCCGCGCGGGTTTGTGTCGCCAGATCGTCGATGGACACACCGTAGACCCGAGCCTCATCCTTCAGGGCCAGCCGGTATTCGGTCCGCCCCGATGAATTGTCATCGCGGATCGAAAAGACGCCCGGGATGCCGCGCAGCCCTTCGCGCAGTTCATCCACGGCAGGGGTGATGTCTTGCCCGTCCGGCAGGGACAGCTCGACGGCAATTGGATCGCCCGCGCCGACAATCTCAGCCGACACGGTGAGGCTCTTCACGCCGGGGATCTCGCCAATAGCCTCGAGCCACGCGGCCTCAAACTCGCGTGTGGGCCAATCGCGCAGCTCCGCCTGGATGACTTCGACTTCGACATTGGCGATGGTCGCGCTGAAGACGTCCCGATCCATGCCTGGGCCCGCATCCACCGATCCGCGCCCGACAATCACATTGGTGCCCTGGATCACAGTCCCCGCACCCTGGGAAAGCCGTGCCTCAATCTGCGCAGCCGCGCGTTCGGAAGCCAGCCGCACCATCTCGGCCACATCGCGGGTCATCTCAAACGTGGTGCCGTCATTCATCTCAATGCTGGCGGTGACAAAGTTGCCATCAATGGAGGGGAAGAAGTTGAATTTGACGTAGCCATGCGCCAGCAGACCCACGGTCACGATCATCGCGCCAATCATCGCCCCGATGGGCACCAGCACCCGGCTTGTCGTGAACCGCAGAACCGCATCCAAGGGTACCGCGATGAACCATTGAAGCCCCGCGTCAATCACCCCGCGCACAACCCGGATCGACCGCAGCACCAAGTTTGGTTTGTAGGTGTCCGAAACATCAAGCTTCGAGAGGTTGCGCGGCAGAATGAACAGAGCCTGCAAAAGCGAAAGCGACAGCACGATCATCACGACGAGCGGGATGTCCGAGAGGAACTTGCCCAAGACGCCGGGCAATTGCAGCAAGGGCCAGAATGCGACCAGTGTTGTGATGGTCGAAAACACAACCGGAACCGCAATCCGCTGCGTGCCCTTTACGGCGGCCTCAAGGGGCGACAGGCCCTTTTCGTTGTTGGTGTAGATGTTCTCAGACACCACAATGGCGTTATCGACGATGATCCCGATGGCTAGAATAAAACCAAATAGCGAGATCATGTTGATCGACATGCCTACGGCACCCATGACGACCAGCGCCCCGGCAAAGGACACGCCAATCCCCGCAGCCGACCATGCCGCCAGCCGGAAATCCAAAAACAGGGCAAGGCAGATGATCACCAGAGTAAGGCCCAAAACGGCGTTCTTGGTCAGAAGATCAATCCGGCTCTGCAACTCGCGCGCATCGTTTTGCCAAACCGTGACAGAGATCCCATCCTGCAAGCTCGGTCGGAAGTCGTCCTGCAAGTAACCCTGGACCTCTTCAACGATGTCGAGAGCTTGCTCACTGCCAACGCGGAACACGTTCACCGATACGGCCGGCTCTCCGTTGAAGGTCGCTGTAAAATCAGAGTCTTCAAATCCATCTGTGACGGTGGCCACATCGCGCAGATAAACGCGCCCGCCTTCGGGACTGGATCGCACGATGATCCGCTCAAAATCCGAACGATTGAAATTGCGGCCGACCGTTCGGATCGGGATCGAGACCGTGTCGGTTTCGATCGCACCGCCCGGCAGCTCTAGGGAGTTTGCACGGATCGCGCCTGCAATCTCGGCAATGGTCATGTCGTAGGCCCGCAACGTGTCGCGATCGACCTCGACCGTCACTTCATAATCGCGCCGGTTGCCGACCTCGACGAAGGACACAGAGTTCAGCACGGCAATCTCATCGCGCAGACGCTCGGCCTCTTCGGTCAGAACCCTCTCATCGGTGTTGCCATGCACGGCGATCTGCAAGACACGCGAGGTGTTCGATGCCTCCACCACGATCGGGTCATCTGCATCTTCGGGAAAAATCGTGATTCCATCGATCTCTGTCTGGATCTCGTTGAGCTTTTCCTGAACATCTTCGCCGCGCAGAAAGGTGACCGAAACACCTCCGCGCCCCTCGGAGATCGACGCCGTCAGATCATCGATCCCTTCTACATCAGAAAGAGCATCCTCAATGGGTTGCACAACGCTCTCTTCAATCTCCTCAGGCGATGCGCCCGGAAAAGAAACTGAGATTGAAACCGTATCCAGCGTAAATTCCGGGAAGGTCTTTTGCGGGATGCTCGCCAGAGTGATGACACCCAACGTGACCACCAAGACCATGGTCAGCATCGCGGCGACAGCGTGCTCCGTCACCCATCTGATCGCCCCGTTCATGGCTTACTCCGCCGCGTCGCTAGACTTCAGATCCGCCTGCCTGCGGTCGGTCACATTGCGCACGGGCATTCCGTCCAAAGGGGCCAGCAACTGAGACGTGATGATCCGGCTGCCCACCGGCAGATCCGCTGCAGCAATGTAGGTATTCTCGCCATCCACATGGATTGCATCGGCCGGTGTCATCTGCAGACTGCCCGAATTGTAGAGCCAAACCGTATCGCCACCACGCAACGCCGTCGACGGGATCCGATAGGCGTTGTTGGTATCCGCACCTCGGATCACGACCTGCGCATAAGCGTTGATGAGGGCCGGCGGCGCGCCCGAGGCGATTGTTTGCCCGGTCACACTGCGCCCTTCCACGTTTTCCAGATCGCCCAGCCTCACGGTCACCGTCAATGTGCGCGTCAGAGCGTTCACTTCTGGCTGCACCCGCGTCACGTAGCCCTGCCAGCGGAAGACGTAATCCGCAAAAGGCACGTCAACCGTCGCGTTCGCTTGCGCGCCTTCGAAAAGCCCAGGGATCAAGGCCGCATCTGCTTGCCGCACGGGCACGTCGATCTCAAGATCGCCTTCTGTGTAGACCTCTGCAAGCGCTTGGCCCACGGCCACAACATCGCCCACCTCAACACTTTCATTCAGCACAGCACCATCGAACGGAGCCACAATCGTACGATCGGCTTGCGCAATCTCCGCCGCCAACCGAGCCGCATTAAAGCCGCTTAAATTCGCGGACATCTCATCACCGGCGCTTCTCAGCTCATCGAGTTGTGTGCGCGTGCTTGCCCCGCGGTCGACCAATTGGCTGACGCGCCGCACATCCTTTTCGTTCTGAGCGATACGGGCCATCGTGGCCGCGATGTTTGCTTCTGCCTGCTCCAGCGCCGCTGCCGCCGCGCGATCGTCCAGTCGCACCAGAACTTCACCCTGCTCAAACCGGGTTCGGTCATGGATCGCGGGGTGCACATAGGTCACGCGCCCGCCTACCTGAGAGGATAGTGACAACTGGCGCAGAGGCCGCACGAAGCCCTCGCCGCGAATGGGCAGAGCGCCATCCAGAGGATCAAGAGAGACCGTCTCAACCAGGGCCACTGGCCGCTCAACCGGCGCGGCCTCTGTGACCACGCGGTTTTCGCCCAGATATTGAAACCCATACCAGCCGCCAAAGATCAGACCGCCCGCCACGGCAAGCCAGAACGCTTCTTTCACGACCCATTGCGTTATCGCCAGGAGTTTTCTCATGTCACCGATGTAGATTAGTTTTCGCCTTGCACGTCACATAACGCGCAAACACGCAGTTCCAAGGGCAATGAGAGGAAACATGTGTGCGTCCATGCGCTTAGATTGCGCGGAAATGCGCGTATTGCTGGTCAGACAGGATCGCGAATGAGGCTCTGACACATGCAATGCACACCGCCACCGCCTTGCGTAATCATCGAGAGATCCGGATCATAGATCGTGAACCCAAGCGCCTTCAGCTTTTCCTTGAGCACTTTGGAGCCTTCTGGCAGCAGCACGCGATCTTCGCCCAAAGCGACCACATTGCACCCAAGCGCAATCGTGTCTTGGAACGGCACTTCGACAATCTCGATGTTCTTAGCCTTGAGCCAGTTGACGATCTCAGGATCGGTACAATCCGTACACACCGCGGCCAGCTTGGGTGCCAGCATCACGACCATAAGGTCAATATGAACGTAGAATGGATCAATATCGGCCAGCTTCACTTCCCAGCCTTCGGCCTCCATCCAGCCTGCAATCTGCCTGGCGCCTTCTTCCTGAGAGCGCCCCTCATAGCCTTCCCAGCCAATCAGGACACAGCCGGGCTCAATGACATTGAAATCGCCGCCCTCAAAGGTGCCTGCGGTCACAAAATCGTAAATCGGGATACCCAGGGATTGATACGTCTCAATCGCGCGGAAGTTCTCCCCGCGCCGCCACCACTGGGCCATATGGGTGATGATCGCGCCAAAGGGTGTCATGACTGAACTGTCACGGGCATAGACCTGATAAGGCAGATGCGGATCAGGGATATGCGTATGAACCTCAACGCCCGCGCTTTGATAGGCGGTGACCATTTCTGCATGCTGCTTGCGTGCAACGTCTGCGTCAAACGGGACGCCTCGGCGAAGCGTCTTTTTTGACACCGATGAGGTCTGCAGCCACCGGTAATTCTCAATCGGCCCGAGCAGCACCGAGCGAAGCGTGCCGTAATCGGAATTCGCGCCCCAGGTATTCAGGGTCGGCGTGCCACCACTCTCGCGCCGGGCATGCAGGGTGAAGCTGTCGGCAGAAAAATCGTCCATATCGGCCTCCTGAGTGTCGTTGAGGGCAGGGTCGATGGGTTCATAGAACTAGTCAAGCGAATGTTGGAGAGGCCACAACTCTGGCAATTGCTTTATGCATTTTGGATATAGAGCGCTAAACTGGGAGCGTGGGTAAGTCACTGCGGCGGCATCAAATGGAACAGCATCCAATCTATGGTTCAACGCCCGATTTTGAGGCAGAGATCCACATTCTAAGTAAGGAAGAAAGTGGCCGCATTCGAACGCCTTTGAACGGGATCCGTTGGGACTTCCGATATCCAGAGGATGATTTGTCCGCTGGTTTGCACATGATCTGGCCGTTTTTCCTAAGCGAGGATGGAACGCAGGCCCCAATGCTCGAACCCCTCAGTGGAATGCGATTGGCCCAAATGTTCATCATATCTCGGGAACGCGTCTACTATCACAAACGAAGGTTGTTTGTCGGATATGAGTTTCATTGCCACGAAGCGTCGATGAAAGTTGCCGTTGGTCGTGTCACCGCACTGATTGGTCTTGCACAGAGCTGAATACCCTAAGAGGATCCTTCCTGCTTGCCAGGCATTTTCTAGCACGATTGGTTTCTATCAAGGGTAGCTCGGCGCGAGTCCCATCACCTCATCCAGCTGCCGCGCGATCCAGCCTCTGGGGATGAAATGGCCGCCCGGATGGATGTCGAAGGTAATATGACCTTCGGAGCAGTCAGCCCAAACCGTTCGCGTGAAAAGATCCAACT